>Ga0302267_10002148_pt1 | contig 24116 bp, 17 predicted proteins | sample III_Bog_E1_3_FD_194555 | JGI IMG/M metagenome (GOLD analysis project Ga0302267, IMG submission 194555) | Peat permafrost microbial communities from Stordalen Mire near Abisko, Sweden - III_Bog_E1_3 | ecosystem: Environmental > Terrestrial > Soil > Wetlands > Peat | place: Sweden: Abisko...
TGCGGAACCTGCACCAAGGCTTTGCGGTCGCCCGCCGGATACTCCACTCCCTTCACCCGCGCCCAGCTCTCCAGAATTGCGAAGTTGGGCGAGATCAGCACGCACGCAAACTTGTGCTTGTCGCCCACCAGCGCGGCGTTGCCCACCAGCAGATGCGCCTTCAGCTTGCCCTCGATCGGCTGCGGAGCAATCAGCTTTCCGCCGCTGGTCTTCAGCAACTCCTTCTTGCGGTCGGTGATCGTCAGGAACCCCTCCCCATCGATCTTCCCGATGTCTCCGGTGCGGAACCACCCATCCTCGGTGAAGACCTCCGCCGTCTCTGCCGGCTTCTGCCAGTAGCCATGGAAGACCGAAGGCCCGCGCACCTCCAGCTCGCCATCCGGCGCGAAGCGCGCCTCGACGCTCTCCAGCACCCGCCCCACCGTTCCGATGCGATGCCGCTTCGGCGTATCCAGCGCAATCAGCGGCGATGTCTCGGTCAGCCCATAGCCCTCCAGAATGCGAATGCCAACATCCGCGAACCACCCCGCCGTGTCCATCCCCAGCGGCGCGCCACCGGAGACAAACAGCCACACCCGCCCGCCAAACGCCGCGCGAATCTTCGAGAAGACGAGCTTGTCGGCGAGCCACCAACGGGATTTGAGGCTGATGAAGAATAAGAACAGAAAATAGGCCACCAGCAGCAGATAGAACAGACCAAATAGATTGCGGCCCTGCTGAGTAACTGCTCTAGGGAAAAATAAGCTGGCTGCGAGTATGAGAAAGCCAAGATATTTGGCCGCGTGATAGCGGTCTGAATTACGGGGTTTGGCCCCCGCAAGTGTCGCTGATCGGCACTTCTGCCCTACCCCCAGCGCCCAGTTCAAAATCCGCTTCTTCACCCCATGCGACTTACCCTCCACTCCCTGGCGAATCTTCTCGTACACCCGCGGCACGGCCACCAGAGTCGTCGGCCTCACCTGCTTCATCGCAACTGTAATCTGGTTGAAGTGCGGACAATGGGCCAACGTCACGTCCCTCAGCATCAGCACATAGTCCAGGTGACGCGCCGTCACATGCGAGAGCGGAAGAAACGAGATGCAACTGTCCTTCTCGCTGAAATCAAACTCGCGCGACGAATAGCAGAGGTTGTTCGCCAGGTTGCCATGCGTCAGCATCACGCCCTTGGGCTCGCCAGTGGTGCCCGATGTGTATATGATCGTCGCCAGATCGTCCGGCTGCACCAGCCGTGCCTGCGCGTCGAACTGCGCATCGCGCGCCTGCATTGCCTCCGCGCCGGCCAGCAACTCCGCAAATCCCACGACACTGGGTGCCCCATCCATCGCAGTTTCATCGCGATGGGTGGGAGGATCTGCATCCATCACCACAATCCGCTCCAGCGCGGGCAGCTCGCCTGCCGCATGCACCTTCTCCGCCTGCTCCCACGAAGAGACCACCACAACCTTTGCGCCGCAGTCGCGCAGCATGTACCCCACCTGCTCGGCGGTCAGCGTGGTATACAACGGAACATCCACGGCCCCCAGAGCCAGCACGGCGAAGTCCGTCACCGGCCACTCCCAGCGGTTCTCGCTCAGCAGGGCCACGCGGTCGCCCTTGCCCACTCCCCAAGCCGCCAGACGCGCCGCCAGCGCGCGCACCCGCCCATACGCCTCCACCGAAGTAATCGGCTTCCACGCCGCCTCGGTCTCCGTGTCCACTGCCGCATCGAACCACAGCCAGAGTCTCTTCTCGCCGCGCCCACACACCTGCAGAAACGCGTCGTTGATCGTCTTTACATCAACCATTCAAACCCTCCAGCCTGCGCAGCCCGGAAATGACCTCATCCAGCCTACGCCGCTTGGCTGCGACGAGCTAGCAGCGAACGATCTTTTCCGATGCGATCCCTTTGGTCGCATTGCGTGTGTCTACAACCAGCTTCGACTCTTTCACGATCGCCGCATAGTCGTAGTCCGTGTGGTCGGTCATAATCAGCACGCAGTCGTACTGCTCCAGATTCCGGAGCGGCGTGGACCTCATATTCAGGTTGTAGTGCCGTCCGCGGCCTACCGTTGGGATGTACGGGTCGTTGTACAGCACCTCCGCGCCCTCGGCCCGCAGCAGCTCAATCACCGTCAGCGAAGGCGATTCCCTCAGGTCGTCGATGTCCTTCTTATATGCCATGCCCAGCATCAGTATCCGCGCCCCGTTCATCGCCTTCTTCTGAGTGTTCAGCGCCTGCGCGACAGACTGTGCCACATGCGCGGGCATCGCCTCGTTCACCTCGCCCGCAAGCTCGATGAAGCGCGTGTTGAAGTCGTACTCCCGCGCCTTCCAGCTCAGGTAGAACGGGTCGATCGGGATGCAGTGCCCGCCGAGCCCCGGCCCCGGATAGAACGGCTGGAACCCGAACGGCTTGGTCGCAGCCGCGTCGATCACCTCCCAGATGTCCACCCCCATGCGCAGCGACAGAATCTTCAGCTCATTGACCAGCGCGATGTTCACGCAGCGATAGATGTTCTCCAGCAGCTTGGTCATCTCCGCCACGCGCGTCGACGACACCCGCACAGCCCGCGTAAATATCCCCCCATACAACGTCGCGGCAAGCTCGGTCGCAATTGCCTCGTGCCCGCCCACCACCTTGGGAATGTCGCGCCGCGCCACCGTCACGTTGCCCGGGTCCTCGCGCTCCGGCGAGAAGGCCACATAGAAGACGCCGCGTTCGGCCGCCGCGCCCTTTGCCTGCGCCTTCAGTCCCTGCGTGTTGCCCGCCTCCAGCAAGGGAATCAGCAGCTCCTCGGTCGTCCCCGGATAGGTCGTGCTCTCCAGCACCACCAACTGCCCCTCGCGAATCCACGGGGCCACCGACTTCGCCGTGTTCTCCACAAAGCTCAGGTCCGGCGCGTGGTGCTCCGTCAGCGGCGTGGGGACGCACATAATAATCGCGTCCTGGTCCGACAGGCGCGCAAACTCCGTCGTCGCGCTAAAACCCTTCTTCCGCGCGCCCTTGATCTCCTTAGCCTCAATGCGAATAATGTACGATCGTCCAGCTTCCAGGTCGTCCACTTTTTTTTCATCGATGTCGAAACCGGTCACTTTAAATCCCGCCTCCGCGAGCAGCAGCGACAGCGGCAGCCCAACGTACCCCAGTCCGATCACGCCAATCCGCGCGGTGCGCGCCTCCAGGCGTGCAAGACGCTGCTGTGCAATCCCCGGCAGGTTGAGCTTGCCGGAGTTCGTCTGGATGGATTTAGCTTTGCTGGACTTTCCCTGGCTGGACTTTGCTTGACTGGGATTCGACATGCTCCCGATTATCGCATTCAGCCCATTGGTTTTTTGCGATTTTCAGCCAGCCGTATCCAAAATAGGCACTCGAACGAAGTGGCCACCTTGAGGCCTGTCCTATGCAGCAACGGGCGGCTGCACCAACCGACATTCCCAAGCTCATTCTGGCGTTTGCACTGTGTACATAATGGTCTAATGGGAACGATCTCTTATGCTGTCCCATAATGGGCCCTTGCAGCGGTACTCCATGACCTCGTCAACCAATCTCGACGCACCGCCAACCGGCGCGGGACAGCAACGCCTTGTCCGCGCTGGAATCCCGTGGACTGCAATCGCCTTCCTCGGTCTCACCGCCGTCATATCGCTCCTGTGGTCGCACTCCAGGCTGATGTGGAACGACGAATTTCTTTCGCTCTGGACCGATAACGCACCCAGCATCGGTCAGGTCATTCAAATCCAGCGCACCTGCCCGATCTCTCTCGATCCCCTCTTCTACCATGCGCTGGCGCACGCCGACATCCGTCTCTTCGGCAGTGGCGCGTTGGCAATCAGGCTGCCGTCGCTGCTCGGCTATCTGCTGATGCAACTCTGTCTGTTTCTCTTTGTCCGCCGCGTTGCCAGCGAACGCGCGGCTGTCTTCGCGATGGCCTTTCCGGCGCTTACAACCTCGCTCTACTATTCGGTCGAAGGCCGCCCCTACGGCCTGATGCTCGGGCTCTTCGCCCTGACCATGGTGAGTTGGCAGAGCGCCACGCGCCGGGAGACGGGACGCGCACTTGCGCTGATAGCCCTGGCTGTGTCGCTTGCTCTCACCCTCAACACCCACTACTACGGCATCCTGCTGCTCGCTCCGCTTTCGATTGCCGAGATCTTCCGTACAGCACGGCGCCGGCGTCTTGACCTGCCCGTGGTTGCATCCATCGGCATGGGCACAGCTGGAATCCTCTTCACCGTTCCCTTCATGAAGGCCGCCGCGCTGTACCACAGCCACTACTACAATGTGGTCGCGGACAGCCCGCGCACGATCGCGCAGGTCTATCCCGAACTGCTGTCCTCCTACTCTCGCATGCCCACTCAGCTTGATGGCGAGATAGGCAGGGCGCTCTTTCTGCTGCTCGCATTCGTCACTCTGCTGGGCTGCATTCGCCAGTGGCGCGCCGGAACCCTGCAACTGCCGCAAGCCGAGGCTGTGTTCCTCATCGCGCTGGCCGCACTGCCATTCTTCGGATTTCTGATGGCGCGCTTCGTCACCCACGCCCTTGAGTTGCGCTTCGTGCTCGGGGCCATCCCTGGGATAAGCGCGCTTGCGGCGATTGGCCTGTCGTCGTTCTTCAGCCGCAAACGCGCCGGCAATCTCGCTCTCCTTGCGCTCTTCGCGGCGATTGCCCTCGCCGGCATCAGGCATATTCTCGAAGAGCGGACCGCGACCCGCGAGACCATGTCCTCCATGGCGGTGTCTCCGGCCCTTAAGGCCGCGCTGCTGACCGGTTCCGATCAGCGGCTTTACTTTGAGCAACTAAAGTTGTTCGCCGTCGCAAGTTACTACGAGCCCGACCCCGAACTGCGCGCGGCCATGGCTCTGACCTTCTCCAGCAACCAGGAGATGAGTGCGGCCCACACGGACACCAACTCCCTCACCGCAATGAATATGCGCCGCTTCACGCATTTCATCATCGTTCCCTATGACACGCTCGCCACCCAGCCCGGCGATACCATCTTCGTGACCTTTCACCAGCGCTCGGACAACTGGGTCCCCCGGTCCACCGCGAACCCATTTGCTCCCGCAAGACAGATCGGCCCCGCATTCGGCGGCGATGCAGAATCAATTCGTTTTCTTCCGTGAACAAAGACCGGCAGTATTCAGAAATGCCATCAAATAATACTTCCATCGTATTTTCCTGACACTCGGCGATACACTCAAAGCGGAGAATCCATGTCCCGTTACTTGATTACCGGAATCGCAGGCTTTATCGGCTCGACCCTGGCCCACACGCTGGTCGAGCAGGGACACGACGTGCGCGGCATCGACAACCTCTGCACCGGCAGCCTCGACAACCTTGCCGACGTGCGCGACCGGATCGACTTCCAGCAACTCGACCTTCAGGACGCCGCCGCCATGCGCTCCGCCTGCGAAGGCATCGACTTTATCCTCCACCAGGCAGCGCTCGCCAGTGTCCCCCGCTCCGTAAACGATCCCCTCACCTCGCACCAGTCCAACATTAACGGCACGCTGAATCTGCTGCTCGCCGCGCGCGACGCCAAGGTCCGGCGCATCGTCTACGCGGCCTCCTCCTCGGCCTACGGAGACCAGCCCACCCAGCCCAAGCAGGAAGACATGTCCCCGCTGCCGCTCTCGCCCTATGCCGTGCAGAAGCTCGCCTGCGAGTACTACGTCCAGGCCTTCTACCGCTCCTACGGCCTGGAAGGAATCTGCCTGCGATACTTCAACATCTTCGGCCCGCGCCAGGCCGCCGACTCGCCCTACTCCGGCGTCATCGCCAAGTTCACCACCATGATGATGGCAGGCCAAACGCCCACGATCAACGGCGACGGCCTCACCAGCCGCGACTTCAACTTCGTCGACAACGCGGTCAGCGCCAACCTGCTCGCATGCCTCGCGCCCAGTTCGGTCGCCACCGGACGCGTCTTCAACATCGGCACCGGAAGGAGCCACACACTCAACGAGGTCTACAGCGCGATCGCAGCACAGTTGGGCTTCACCGCTGCGCCGTTCTACGGCCCCGCACGCGCGGGTGACATCCGGCACTCCCTGGCCGACATCACCCGTGCCACCAGTGAACTGGGCTACCAGCCCAAGGCGCACTTCCACGATGGCCTGCAAAAAACGGTCGCCTGGTACCTCGCCGAAAAAGAGAAGAAAGCCGCCTCGACGCTCTGACTCAGGAGTGCCGCGCCGTCCTTACCCCAGCTTCGACAGCTCATCGTTTGCATCCCTCGACGTCTTGCTGTTGGGCGCAAGCGCCGCGGCCTTCTTCAGATGCAGTACGGCGTTGGCATTGTCGTGCATCTTGCTGTAGGTCATTCCCAGGTGGAGATGCATCGAAGCGTTGTCCGGTGTTGTCCGCAGCGCTCCTTCCAGCAGGTCCCGCGCCGCATAGTAGTTTTCCTTGTAGTAGTAGACCCAGGCCAGCGTGTCGGCCGTCTGCGGCGAGTCCGGCATGGCACGGCGCGCCGTCTGCGCCAACGTCAGCGCCACATCCACATTCTGCCCGTTCTCCACCATCAGGTACGCCAGGTTGTTGGACGCAACCGGGTTGCTCGGATCAATCTGGAGTGCCTTCTTGTACTCCGCCATCGCCGTCGAGACATCGCCCTTCGCCTCCTGCAACGATCCCTGCATCTCCCACGCATGGGCGTCGTTCGGGTGCGAACTGACCCAACCCTGCCAGCTTGCAATCGCAGGATCGATGTCTTTCAGAGCAATCTCAGCCCGCGTATAGATCTCGACCGCGTCGACGCTTCCGGGATTCAACTGCATCGCCTTCTGCGAGCTTTCCAGTGCGCCTTTGAAGTCCTTGGTCTGCAATTGAACGGCGGCAAGCACCGTATATAAGCTGCCATTCCCCGGCTGCTTTGCAATCTGCGCCTCGGCCCGCGCCAGAGCCTTCGCCGGCTGCTTCTGCCGCAGGTCGTAGGACACCAGCATTCCCAGCGCCCGGTCCGAGTTCGGGTCCTTGTCCAGCGCCTTCTGCAGCATCGCCTCGCCCTCGGGTACATGCCCCTGGGCTATAAGAATCTGGCCCAGTTCCAGGTACGCAGGTGCGTTGTCAGGACTCGCCTTCAACACCGTCTGGAAGTCTGCCGCCGCCTTGTCGTACTCCTTCCGGCCGGCCTCTGCGGTCCCACGCCACAGATAAGCCGCAAGATAGTTTGGGTGCTGTTGGATCGTCTTGTCCGCCACCTCGGAGAGCATGCCTGCGTCGTTGCGCAGCACCGCGATCTGCGCCAGCCCGCTTGCGGCCTCCAGATTCCCCGGATTGAGCTTCGCTACCGCGTTCAGGCTCGCCTCGGAGGTCGCCAGGTCGCCCTTGCCTTCCGCCACCTGTGCCAGCAGCAGTTCTGTCCGCATGTCGTTCGGGTTGTCCTTCGCCGCCTTCTTCAGCAGCGTGATTGCGTCGTCGGTCTTGCCCGTGTTCACCAGCAACAGCGCATTTAGAATCAGCACCTGAGGATTGCCTGCATAGTTCTTGGTCAATTCCGAGGCCACCGACGCCGCCTTGGCATAGTCCTTCCTGTCGAACAGAATGCGTGCGTAGGTGATCTTGATCGCGAAGCTCTTGGGATACTTCGAGGTCAGGTCCGCAAACGCAGCCTCGGCGCGGTCCAACTGCTGCGTCTTCGCGTAGTAGTCCCGCAGCAGCGTAGAGGCCTCCTCGTTCTCGGGAAGATCGACCACCGCCTGATGCAGTGTCTGCTCTGCCTTGTCCTTGCTGCCCTCGCGGAGGTAGAGCCCGGCCAGTGCGGCACGCCCCTGCACGTTGCCCGGCGCAATCCCGATTGCCGCCATGTACTGCTGCTCCGCGCCTTGCAGATCGCCCTTCTTATCCATCAGCGCCGCCATTACAAGATGCGGAGTCGCGTCCTTGGCGTCCAGCGATGCCGCCTTGCCCAGCTCCTCTTCGGCCGAAGCCTCATTCGTCGGGTCGGCCGTCAGCAACAGCGCCGCCGCCGTATGGAAGTTCGCCCGGTTGGGATCCAGTTGCAGGGCCCGCTGGATCTGCTTCAGGGCATCCGCGTTGTTGCCCCTTCGCTGAGCCACTCCGGCCAATAGAGCGTACGCATCCGCGTCGTTCGGGTTGATCGCCAACACCGCGTTGGCCTGCTCTTCCGCCCGATCGGTGGCGCGTCCATCCAGAAGCAGGTTCCCCAGATCGATACGTGCCAGCAGGTTCGAGGGGCTCACTTGCACCGTCTTCATCAGCTCCGAGTAGGCCAGCATCGGGTTGTTCATCTTCATATAAGTCTTGGCCATCTCGTAGTGCGCATCGCCAAAGTTCTTGTCCACCTTCAGTGCATTGAGAAACTGTAGCGCGGCCTCTTTGTACTTGCCGCTCGCCTCATATCGCTTTCCACTCTCCAGATACTTCTGCTTGCGAACATTCGGGTCGCGGCTGCATCCGGCGGTGAAAATCAGCACGAGCGATAACACAGCCGCTGAGATTCTGGCAACCTGCACTTTGCGTAGTTTGAACATTGGCGAAATCCTCATCTCCTCTTGCCGTTCCCTTTAATCTCTCTCTTCCATGCCGTCGCCTGCAAACCCTCTCGTCCGGCAAGGGGGCCTCATCTTGCTCACTCGGGAACATATGCCGGAAGCAGCGGCGCAATCTGCTCGGCAAACTTCATCACGCGCGCACGCGCCTGCAGCCTGTCCTCTCCCGGCTCCACGGGAGTGATAATGCGGACCAGCGCAGCATCCGTGCGCCCGTAGCGGATCGAGTCGGCCAGCGTAACCAGCTTCGCCGCATAGTCGCCCGCAATCACGTGCCCATGCATCTGGTACCAGTACAGGACCTCCTGCGTCGAACTCCCATTTGAAATCAGAAACTCCTTCACCTGGTATTTTTTGCCCGCGTCGTTGGTCAACGACGTAATCCACGACGACTCAAAGTTCCATCCCGCGCCGGGCAGGCAGTTCTGCGGCGAGTGGATCGACTGCCCCGCCCGCTGCGTGGGGAAGTAGCCGATAAAGAGCCCAATCGACGCCCGGTCGTCTATGCCTGCGTTCTCCGGCGGAGCGCTGCCCTCGACCGCAGGCTGAGGATGGTACACCCGGTTCAGGAACTCCCCCTTGCCCAGAGTCTGCAATACATCCTCAGGCATCACGATCTCGGTCGCCGTTCGCGTCCCAACCGTCATCGGAAACTCGTTCAGCGGCCTGCTCGGCGGGACCCAGTCCACATCTCCGCGCAGATGCAGCAGCAGCGCCGCTGACGCCATCAGCAGCGCCACCACCCAGAACCGAGAAGACCAGAGCCGCGCGCTCCTCATGCAGCTTGCCTGCCTTTCTTCGCCACCAGTTCCATCGCTCGGTGCACCAGATAGAGACACCCCAGCGAGATCACGAACATCAGCCAGCCGGAGAACTCATGGAAGAACCCCATCGCCTTCTCCGGGTCCCAGTACTGCACACACAGCCCGGTGCCGAAGATGCGCGCCCCATTCGCTGCCACTGCAATGGGAACGCTGGCCAGCGCCAGCACCGCCCTCCGCCACGTCTTGCGCTCCAGAAAATAACCGTAGATCACCGCCACCGTGAACAGGCTCATCAGCGATCGGATGCCGCTGCAAGCCTCGGCAACCTCCAACTGCATGGCCGGCAACTGGATCACATTGCCCTCGCGCAGAACTGGAACCCCGGCCAGTGGAAGCAGCGCACTGGCCAGCCGCGAAGCAAGAATCTGCAACGGAAACGTGATCTGGTTGAACAGGATCGTCGGCAGAGGGATCGCCAGCAGAAGCACAAACAAAACAAACTTCACCCGGCCCAGCATGGCGCGGCCCAGCAGCGTCCACACCAGCCCAGCCGCCAGCAGCACAAACGAGGTCCGCTGCAGGAACAGGTCCGCGCCGAAGACGCCCAGCAACAGCACAAACAGCCCCAGCACAACCAGCCACACGCCCGCCCAGCTCGGCGCAATCGCCGTGCCCTGAAGCTCGCGCCGCTTGTCCCACAGCAGATATGCCGCAAAAAATGGAATCAGAAATCCATGCGAAAAGTCAGGCAGATCGTACCAGTCCGCCACCATCTTCACCGCAATGCCGTGGTACAGCACCGCCAGCAGCGCCACAACCAGCAGCGCTGGCCCGCTCCTGGAGAGTGCAGGCGGCAGGAAAGTCCCAGGCGTCGTGTCAATCGTATTCGACTTCACGCGTGCTCACCGAAGCAATTTGCAGTTCTCAATTCGCATTTCTTCGCAATTCTAAGACCCATCGGATTATCGCACGCAAAAGGTACCTTCGTGGTCTACGTCTTTCGGGGTACACAAGTGTGCAAGACCGCAAAATGGCGCGCCACAGGAGTGTAAAATCGGCATGGATGTGTTTCGTGGCTCTTGGCCCTTCAACAAGAGCCCGTGGGCTCGAAGCGGCCCAAACAGGCGGTATTCCATGAATGTTCCGTTCCGCGGGATGGGTTGGGTGTGCGCCAGAATGCGCCAGGTGTGCGACCTTTGTAACTCGAAACGGGTCGCGAAACAGGTTCCGGACAGTTGCATCCACAACACATACAAATCGGCAAATACCATGACTTCTCTCCGCTGCACGCTCCTTTCGATCACTCTCCTTCCGGCTCTCGTCGCCGGCCTCGCCCAGCAGACGCCCGCCAGGCCTGCGCCCGCCGCCAAACCAGCCGCCGCTCCCGCCATCAACCACCCCGCCACCTCGACCTCCACACCGCGTCCCACTGCCGCTGCTCCCACCGCGCACCCCGCCAACGTCGCCCCCACCTACATCATTGGCGCGGATGACGTCCTCTCGGTGACGGTGTGGGACAATCCCAACTACTCCGCCGCCAACGTCCCCGTGCGCCCGGATGGGAAGATCACGCTGCCGATGATCGGTGATATTCAGGCCTCCGGGTTTACTCCGCCGCAGCTCTCCGCGGACATTACAACGCGCCTCAAGCAGTTCATCATCGATCCGGCAACGGTCAACGTCAGCGTGCTCGCCGTCAACAGCAAGCGCGTCTACCTGATCGGCGAAGTCATGCACGTTGGCCCGCTTGCCATCACGCCGGGCATGACCATCCTGCAGGCCATCGCCACCGCCGGCGGACTCACCCCCTACGCCAACAAGAAGCACATCTACATCCTGCGCGGGGATCCCGGCAAACAGCAAAATATTCCCTTTGACTACACCAAAGCCTTGAAGAAGGGCGACATGCAGGGCATCACGCTCGCCCCCGGCGACACGATCGTGATCCAATAATGAAGACGCCTCCGCTCACCACCCAATCCGTCGCCCTGCTTCTTCTTCTGCCATTGCTGGCGATTCCCCCCACTTCCGGGGCTCAGGCTCTTCCTGCCGCGGTGGCCTCGCCCATCTCCACCGGCTTCAGTCTGCCCAGCTCCGCGGGCACGCTGCAATACGCACTCAGCTCATCGGAGAGCATCTCCAACAACTACTTCGGCAGCTCCGGCACGAACTACAACTCCAACCTCAACGGCGATCTCGCCTTCATCTCCAGCAGCCCGCGCGCTCCCTTCAGCATGGTCTTCTCCGGCGGGCGTTCTTGGAGCACCTCCAGCCAGTCGTACAACTTCCTCAACCTCGCCTTCTCTCAGGTTGTCAATGCGGGGCGCTGGAACTTCATGCTCTCCGATTCGGTCTGTTATCTGCCGCAAACCGCCTCCGCCGGACTCTCCGGCGTGGCTGGCGTGGGCGATCTCGGCCTCAGCCCCGTGCAGCCTGGTGCAATCCCCGGCCAGGGAGTGCTCACAGGCTATTCCACCCGCGTCGCCAACTCGAGCTCCCTCAGCCTCGGACGCCAGATCACCGGCAAGACCTCGTTCAACGCCTCCGGCTCATACTCCCTCACGCGCTTTCTCAGCAACTCCGTCAGCTCCACCGTCCCCAGTTCCCCAGGCCTGAACACGGACGGCTACTCCGTCAGCGCCAGCCTCAGCCATACCATCGACACGCGCAACAGCTTCGCAGGGAACTTCGCCTACTCGCGCAACACATACTCCGGCGCCAGCTATGGCATCCGTCAGCCCAGCTTCTCCGGTCAGACTGCCAGCCTGCAATACTCCCATCAGTTTACCCGCAAGTTCGGCATGAGCCTGGCCGCCGGCCCGCAGTGGACCAGCATCGACAGCCCAGGCCTCACGCCCACTCTCAGCCTCTTCGCCAACCTCTCGGCCTCCTACGCTGGCAAGTTTTCCCACGCAACGATTGCCTATTCGCGCAGCTCCAACAGCGGCTTCGGCGTCGTTGGTGGCGCAATCTCCAACTCCGTCACCTTCTCCACCGGCCGCACCTTCGACCGCGTCTGGTTCTGCGCCCTCACCTCGGCCTACACCCAGACCGCTAACCTGCCCTCGGCCGCCAGCCTTCCCTTTACCTTCCACACCACCATCGCCGGCGTGCAGGTCTCGCGTGCCCTGGCCCGTTCTCTCTCCGCGTACGCCAGCTACACGTTGCAGAATCAGTCCAACCAGGGAACGGCCGCCGCGGTCGATCTCTTCAGCGGCCTCTCAAATATTGCCGGCTTCGGGATCACTTTCTCGCCCTCCGCGGTCCGTCTTGGCGGACACTCGTAAGGAGAACTTATGCTTGGCCATCGCGCACTGAACGTCGAAGATTATCTAGCAATCCTCAAGCGCCGCTGGTGGCTCATCGCCATCCCCACGTTCATTCTGCCGGTCCTCGCTGTCGTCGCCACCCTGTACATCCCTCCGCAGTACGTCTCGCAGGCCGGCATCCAGATCGACCAGCAGAAGATATCCAACGATCTGGTCAAGTCCGTCGTCTCCGAGGACATCAACAGTCGCCTCGCATCCATCGACCAGCAGATCGAGAGCCGGTCCAGCATCCAACCCATCGTGGAGAAGTTCAACCTGTACGCCGACCAGCGCTTTACCATGGACGATCGCATCGTTCTGGCGCGCAAGAACATCGAGATCCAGGCCATGCCAACCGGCTTCGCCCACTCCAATGGAGTTCCCGGATTTACCATCGCCTTTACCGCCAGCGACGCGCACACAGCACAGCAGGTCTGCGCCGAGATCACATCGCTGTTCATCTCGGCCAACCTGCGCTCCCAGCAGGACTTCAGTGGGGGCACCACCGACTTCCTCAAGGAGCAACTGAACAACGCCAAGCGCACCCTAGACGACCAGGACGCAAAGAAGGCCGACTTCGAGCGCAAGTACTTCGGGATGCGGCCCGAGGATGAATCCAACAACGTCAACATTCTGAGCAGCCTGAACAGCCAGCTCGAGGCCGCCACCCAGGCCCTCAGCCGCATGGAGCAGGACAAGTCCTACATGGAGACGATGCTCGCCCAGCAGTCCACCTCCTCTCCCGGCGTAGCCTCCCCGCAGACCGACGAGAAGCTGTTGCAGGATCTGCTGGGGCAGCAGGCCATTCTCACCTCCCACTACACCGCGCAAGACCCTGACGTCATCGCCATCAACCGCAAGATCGCCGACCTGCGGCACAAGATGGCGCAGACGCCCGCCACCCCATCGTCCGCGGCTTCCAGCACCGCCGCAGGCCGCAACGACTCAGCGGCCGTCCAGGATCTGCGCGCCCGCATCCGCGCCGCCGACATCGGAATCCAGGCCAAGCGCGCCGAACAGGCGCAGATCAACAAGCAGATCCACGACTACCAGGCGCGCATCCAGTCCACTCCGCAGGTCGAAGAGGAGTACGAGCAATTGACCCGCGACACCCAGATATCGCAAGCCCAGTACGATAGCGATCTGACCAAGCTGAACCAGGCCCAGATGGCCACCGACCTGCAAAACCGCCAGGAAGGAGAGACATTCAGCGTGCTGGATGCAGCCAATTTGCCGGATAACCCCACCTATCCCAAGCGCAGGATCTTCGCCTCCGGAGGTCTTGCCGCTGGCCTCTTCCTCGGCCTGCTCCTCAGCGCTCTGCTCGAATACCGCGACACAGCACTGCGCAGCGATCGCGACATCTGGGCCTTCACCAAACTGCCCACTCTGGCCGTCATCGCATGGTCGGGCGAGGTGGCAGACCGCAAGCCCGGCAAGTTCGCCCGCCTGAAGCGGCTCTTCAGACGCAAACCCTCCAAGGTTGCCACGCTCGCGAATGCCCCGGAGAGCCATGTATAAGAGCTTCTTCCATCTCCACAGCACGCCATTTGCCGACAGCCCGGATCCGCGCTTCCTGGTGAGGATGCCGCAAACCCGCGAGGCCCTCGCCACCCTCGAGTACGGCATCAGTGCGCACAAAGGGTTTATCGTCCTCACCGGTGAGGTCGGTACCGGTAAAACCACACTGCTCCGCTCAGCTCTCGCCTCCTTTGATACGGGCCGCGTCTTCACCTCCTTCGTCTTCAACCCGCGCCTCGACATCCTCGACTTCCTCGAGTTCATCCTCGCCGACTTCGGCATCGTCCCCCAGACCCGCACCAAGAGCGGAATGCTCATCCAGCTCAACCGCTGGCTTATCGAGCGCTTCCGCAGCGGCGAGACCTCGGTCATCGTCATCGACGAGGCGCAGAACCTCACCTGGGATCAGCTTGAAGAGATTCGCCTCCTCACCAACCTCGAAACCCCCACACGCAAGCTGGTCCAGATCATCCTCTCCGGCCAGCCCGAACTGGAAGAGAATCTTACCGCCCCCAATCTCCGCCAACTGCGCCAGCGCATCGCCCTCTGGGCGCGAATCCACGCCATCGACGCCACAGAAACCTCCACCTACATCGCCCAGCGCCTGCTCGTCGCAGGCTCCTCCGACCGCATCTTCCTCGACGACGCCGTCGCCGCCATCTTCCGCGCAAGCCGCGGAATCCCACGCATCATCAACCTCATCTGCGAACAGGCCCTCATCATGGCCTACGTCGAACAACTCCACCAGATCCCCGCCCCCCTCATCCTTGCTGTGGTGAGAGACCTCAACCTCGACCCACAGCCATTCATGGCCTCCTCCACGCACACCGGCTCACCCACAGGTTCAGCGATCCCAGCGCTGAAGCATCCACAACGCGAAGAAGGAGGTGAGGAGAGATGAGCAATATCTACGAGGCAATGCGCCGGGCGGAGTTGGACGCTGCCAACCGCGCCGCCGCTGAGCCCGCCCCCCCAGCACAACTCGCCGGGCAACTCCCCGCAGCCAATCCCATTCCCGCCGCACCAGTTCCACCAGAGCCAATTCCTGCGGTCGTCTCGACGATTCCCATTGCCGCCGCGCTAATTCCCGCCGCGCCCGTCATTGCAATCCCCATTCCCGCCGCCGCACCAATCGCAGCGCCAATCGCAAATGAGCCAACGGCCGACTCTGCGTTCGATCTCGCCAACATCCGCCAGGTCACCTGGAACCCCTCCCTGCATCAGCTCCCCGCACTGGAACAGCGCGGCGCCGCGGTCGAACAGTTCCGCAGCCTGCGCTCACGCATGCAGGCGTTTCGCGACCTCAACACCCTCAAGTCCATCCTCATCTCCAGCGCTCTGCCGCAGGAGGGCAAGAGCTTCGTCGCCATCAACCTCGCCATTACTTTCGCCCGCCACAAGGGCAGACGAATCCTGCTCATCGACGGAGACATGCGCCGATCCACTCTGCACAATCTGCTCGGTGCCCCGGAGGGCCCAGGCCTCACCGAATATCTCGCCGGAAAAGCCACCCTCACTGATGTTATGCAGCGCTCCAATCCCAGCGAAACCGGCGCTCCCTTGCCCCCGGGCCTCGCCTCGCTGGTCTTCATCCCAGGTGGCCTTGCCAGCGATAAGGCAGGCGACCTCTCCGGCAATCAACGCTTCGGACGTCTCATCGCCGAAGCAGCGCCACACTTCCACTGGATCGTCGTCGATTCTTCCCCAGTCAACCTGGTATCCGACGGCGTCAACCTCGCGCGCGCCTGTGATGGAGTCCTGCTCATCGCCCGCGGCGGCCGCACCAAATTCGAGTCCGCCCAGCGCGCCCTCGCCGAACTCAAAGCCTCCAATGTCCTCGGCTTTGTCCTCAACGCCGTTGAGAACCAGCCCGCGGCTTCGGGTTATTATGGCTACGACCAATACGACAAGATCGAAGAGTAACCAGGCTCACAGGCAATGATCCGTTTCTTGAACGTCTACTACCCCACGCGAACTCTCCTCCTCCTGCTCTGCGAGGCATGCGTCGTCAGCGGCTGCTTTCTGGCTGCCGCCTGCCTCATGCTCGGCTCCGGGGACACCGCCATTGTCCTCCAGTATGAACACGGCACTCTCAAGATCGCCGTCATCACTCTCGTCACACTCGTTCTCTCCTACTACTTCGATCTCTACGAGCCTAAAATCGTCTCCGGACGTCTGCAAATCTACTTCCGAATCCTCCTGCTGATCGGGTTTGACTGCTTCCTTGTCTCCGCCTGCCTCTTCTTCGATCCCGAATTCGCCATCGGCCCCTTCGTCTATACCCTCGGCTTCGTTCTGCTCGCACCCTCCCTCATCCTGATGCGCAGGGTCTACGAGTGGATCGGCGCTCAAAAGTTCTTCCGCGAGCGCGTCTACGTCCTCGGTGCCGGTGACTACGCCCGCTCCATCGTCGACATCATCCGCTCCCGCCCCGACATTGGCATGGAGGTCGTCGCCTGGGACGATCTCTTGATTGTGGAACCCTCCGAGAGGAGGCAGGTCTGGGTCGCCGCCCTCGAACACATCGCCAAGGTCAAACCTTCCGTCCACCGCATCATCGTCGCCATGGAACACCAGCGCGGAGAACTCCCCGTCCAGGAACTCCTCATGCTCCGCTTCCGTGGCATCGCCATCGAGCAGGACAGCACCTTCCGCGAACGGCTCTATGGAAAGATCCAGCTCGATGGCCTGCGCCCCTCCAGCTTCCTCTACAGCGAAGGTTTCCGCATCCTGCCCTCGCAGCAGTTCACCCGCCAGTTGGTCAGCCTCACCGCCGCCGCACTCGGACTTCTTCTCTTCTTGCCCTTTTTCCCCTTCGTCGCCCTCGCTGTCAAGCTCTCTTCCCGTGGCCCCCTCTTCTTCCGCCAGCCCAGGGTCGGCATGGGAGGTCGCATCTTCAACGTAGTCAAGTTCCGCACCATGTTCACCGACGCCGAGGACGAAGGCGCAAAGTGGGCCACCAAGGACGACCCCCGCGTAACCACCGTCGGCATGGTTCTGCGCAAGACGCGCATCGACGAGCTCCCCCAGCTCTGGAACGTCCTGCGAGGAGATATGGGCTTTGTCGGCCCGCGCCCGGAGCGTCCCGAGTTTGTCGCATGGCTCACCGAGGAGCTCCCCTTCTACTACCTCCGCACCCTCATCCGCCCCGGGCTCACCGGATGGGCACAGGTCCGCTACGGTTACGGCGCAACCCTCGAAGAAACCAAGGAGAAGCTGGAGTACGACCTCTACTACATCAAGCACATGTCCCTCGGCCTCGATCTGCTCATCATGTTCGAGACCATCAAGACCATCCTCCTCCGCCGCGGCGCACAATAGAGCAGAACCAGAATTGATGTACCCAATCCATTCGCCGTCATCCCGCCGGAGATAATATGAAACCGTCATCCCGACCGGAGGCGGCGTACTTTGCCGCCGCAGTGGAGGGACCCCCGCATTTCGCTTTTGCTCTTGTCTGTTTTCCAGCGTTGGATAAACCAATGTTGATATTGCTCTAGCCCACAGCGCAAAAAAAAACACAGCCCCGAAGGGCTGTGTCTCTTGTCGAATCCTACAACTCTGAACCTACTTCTTACCCTTCTCCCGTGCGGCCTTCGCTGCCGCCAGCGCGGCCTTCGCCGTGCCTGCCAGTGTGGTAAAGCCCGCAGCGTCATGCACCGCAATCTCCGCCAGTATCTTGCGGTCCAGAGCATTGCCCGCCAGCTTCAGCCCGTTGATGAACGTCGAGTAGCTGATCTCGTTGGCGTGGCACGCCGCGTTGATGCGTACAATCCACAGAGCGCGATACTGCCGCTTCTTCTGCTTGCGCCCGGTGTAGGCAAACTTCAGGCTGCGCTCCACGGCCTCTTGCGCCGCCTGGTACAGCTTGGATTTAGTGAGGAAGTAGCCACTCGCGCGCTTTAGAATCTTCTTGCGCCGGTCGCTGCGTTTTGTACTCCGTTTTACACGGGGCATCTTGGTTCTCCTTTTGCGTACTACAGTTAAGCGGCTGGAGGAAAGGCTTCCTCTTCACGCGCTATGCAACTTCAAGTCTCGGTGGGTTTCACTTCGTAATACCCAGGGGCCGTAACGCATCCATCTGGCCCTTTGCCTTTGGATTCCATCTCCGTGGCCTCTAACATCCGGCCCAGAATCCGAACTCCGCGGCGGCTCGACTTGAAAAACTCTCGCGCTCCCTCCTCAACCTCAGGCGTAGGGAAGCATCCGTGCGATCTTCGGCGTGTCCGCCTTCGAGATCAGGACCGACTGGCCGAGGTGGCGCTTGGTCTTGGTGGCCTTCGAGGTCAGGATGTGGCGCGTCTTCGACTGCCCGCGCTTGAACTTGCCCGAAGCAGTCTTGGTGAAGCGCTTCGCAGCGCCCGTATGGGTCTTCAACTTTGGCATTATGTTTCCTTGGCATTTCTGGACAACCCTCCAAGTGTAGCCGATTCCCAGCCGGAATGATAGCTCTTCGCCCGCCTGCGGCGCCGCGACACACCCTCCGCGCCCATCCACGCCCATCTCTCCGATGGGTTACGCATCCCATGTACTTTCAAGAGCATCCAAAGGATAATTAATTGCAGTCCATTTCGCCGCAGCGTAAGGTAATGGAAGAATCCGTCCGCCGTTACATCAAGCTCGACACATATCCAATTGAACCCAGTCTCGAGGAGAACCCCGTGCCCCTCAATCGCTTTCTTCCCGTCGCTGCAGTCTCCCTGCTCCTGCTGGCCATCGGTTGCGGCCAAACCCAGCAGACAGGCCCATCCTTCACCCTCTATGCAGTGCAGAACAGCGGCGTGGCGGGCAGCAGCGTGATCGAGCTGCCGCTGTTTAACGGCCAAAACGGGCAGTCGCTCGTCTCTCCAGCCAACACCATCGCCGTCCCCATGCAGACCTCCTTCCAGGCGCTGGCCGTCGACACCGCGGGCAATCTCTACGTCTCCGCCAGTGTCGTCACTGCTCCGCCCATGCTCTACGAGATCCAGGTCTATGCGCCAACAGCCACTGGCTCCGCCACACCCGCGCGCACGATTACCAGCCCCAGCCTCACCGCGCCGCTAACCTCCATTGCAGTCGATGCAGAGGGGGACGTCTATGCGCTCACCGGAAACTCTATCTGTGTCTTCGCCGCAAACGCCACTGGTAACTCGACTCCCGTCCGCCTCATCTCCGGCAGCCTCACCCTGCTCAACTCTCCCAGTTCAATCGCCGTGGACGCAGCGCAGAACATCTATGTGGCCAATCAAATCTATACGGCCACCACGGATGGCGGCAACATCCTGGTCTTCTCCTCCACGGCAACCGGCAACGCCGCACCCTCCAGCACCCTCGGCGGGAACAATACCAGTATTGGCATCCCCTTGGGCGTGGCCGTCGACTCGGTCGGAAACCTCTACGTATCCTCGTTCAACGAGCCGAGCGCCTCCTCTCTGGTCCTGGAATTCGCGCCCGGCGCCTCAGGCAATGCCGCCCCCACTCGCGTGCTGACCTCCGTCGCCGCCTATACGCTCTCAGGACTGGCGGTCGATGCCCTCGACAACCTCTACGTCTTCACCCAGGCTCCCACGACGAACCTACTGGCCATCGACGTCTTCACCCCGGACGAGAGCGGCAGCACCGCTCCCATCGATACCATCACCGCGACCTCATGGACCGCCTCCAACTACGGTCAACTCGCCGTCCGTTAGACTAATCGTGGTTTTTGCGTAACCGCACAAGGCGTTCATGGCAGACCTGATCCACACGATGCGTCTCTGGAACAACCGCCAGCGCAACCGTGCCGTCTGGTCCGCATTCGCAGTCGTTACGCTGCTCTCCGTCGCCATTACGTGGAAGCTCCGCTCTGTATTCCAGGAGTCGGATGCAGCCCAGTATCTGGCCATGGCGAACCATCGCAAGGACCTCATCATGTTGCCGTTCGCCTCCCGGCAACTCGGCATTCTTATCGTTCAGGCTTTTGCGCATCTGTTTCATCTCTCGATCGACCTTAGCTTCTTCCTTGAAGGGGCCCTGTGCTTCGCTGTCTTCCTGGGAACGGTCCTCTATCTTCTCGTCCGCTCCGGCGCGCCGCGATGGATGCTCCCCGCAATCGCCGGTCTGTTCTTCTGGACCCAGCAGCTCGAAGACCTGCTGCTGCCCGATCTTCTCTACGCGGCGTTGATATGCTGTTTTCTTCTTCTGCTGTGGCGCGGACACATGATCTTCGCCGCACTCATGATGCTTCCCCTGATGGTCGCGCGCGAGTCAACGCTGTTCACCCTCGTATGCTTCCTCATCGCTGGCGGGCGCCGTCTCCGCCTCCGAGAGGCCGCCGCGTCAGTCCTCGCAACCGTTGCTGGAATCTTGATCGTCCATCGCCTCACGCTGGACGCGCAGCCCAACCATGAGCACATCTCGCCCATCTTCTACATGGCGGCGAAGATGCCCTGGAACTTCCTCAAGAACGTGCTGGGCCTGAATCCCTGGGCCAACGTCTACCAAGCATGTGAAGTGCCCCGGTGGCAGATGCCGCTGCATCTGGGGCCGCTGCACGCAGTCGGTCTCTGCGCCGCCGGCTTCAGCTATCCTCTCCGTGCCATCGCCGCCGCTCTGGCCAGCTTCGGGCTCCTCCCATTGCTCCTCTTCCAATTGCGCCGGGTGCGCATCGAGCCCGCCAGCCGGCTGGGCCGCAATGCCATCTTCCTGCGCTTTTGTGTCCTCTACGGCGTCGCCTCGTTCCTTCTCACCCCGTTGCTCGGCGAATCGTTCCTGCGCCTGTACTTCTACAGTTGGCCGCTCTTCCTGGTAGCGATTCCCCTTCTGATGGGCGCGGCAAGGGCATCTCTCGCCTCCACTCCAGCCGCCCTGCTCTTCCTCGCAATGCACCTCTCGCTCTCCTGGATGCTGCTGCAGAACAACCTGTGGTTGACGATCCTGCTAGCTCTGGTCGTCTACCCGGCCGGTTGGCTCCTCATCCGGCACTCCTGGCGTTCCAGCCCGGAGCCATCCTCCTGACTGAACCCGAGCGAAGCGGAAGCCCGGAATCTCCGCATTTTGATCGAAGCGCGACACCCACCGAGGTCATCTCTTCCACCCTCCGGCAACACCCCTTGTTTTCAGCCTGTTTAAGCCCTCTTTTGCACCGAAATCCGCTCCCAATTTCACCCTCATAAACGTGCTATAATCAATTAGTAAACAGAAGGCGGTATTTTGCTGAAAACACTGATTTGGCGCGCCTTTTCTGAACTCTTCGGGCCAGCTTCCAGCCCACGTTTCTAGTCCCTGTTTTTTGCGGCATCGCATCCGCCGCATGGAGTGTGAATGGCATCGACCGTAATCAGCCCTGAGCCTGTACTGTCAGTTCAAAATCAGGACGCAAAAACCGCCCCCGCAACCCCGTCTTCTGCGCCGCAACCCGAGCACGAGCATAACGGCTACTCCGCCGAAAACATCACCGTCCTCGAAGGCCTCGCCGCCGTCCGTCTGCGTCCCGCCATGTACATCGGCTCCACCGGGGAGATGGGCCTCCACCACCTGGTCTACGAGGTCGTCGACAACTCGGTCGATGAGGCCCTCGGCGGATACGCCACGCGCATCGACACCACCATTCACGTCGACAACTCCATCACCGTGGTCGATAACGGCCGCGGCATCCCGGTCGACGACATGATCACCAACGGCGAAAGGATGCCAGCCGTACAGGTCGTCCTCACCAAGCTCCACGCCGGCGGCAAGTTCGACGCCTCCAACTACAAGGTCTCCGGCGGTCTGCACGGCGTCGGCGTCAGTTGCGTCAACGCCCTCTCCGAGGAGTTCGACGTCGAAATCTGGCGCGACGGCTTCGCATGGGAGCAGGACTACGCCAAGGGCGCGCCCATCAGCAAGCTGCGCCGCATGAGCCCCTCCAAGCAGCTTGGCACCAAGGTCCACTTCCTGCCCGATAAGTCCATCTTCACCGTCACCGAGTTCAACTACGACACCCTCGCCCAGCGCCTGCGCGAGCTCGCCTTCCTCAACAAGGGCCTCGAAATCACCCTCACCGACGAGCGCGTCACGGACCCCAAGACCGGCGAATCCAAACAGCAGCTCTTCAAGTACTCCGGTGGAATCGCCGAGTTCATCAAGCACCTCAACCGCGGCAAGCAGGTCCTGCACGACAAGCCCATCTACATGGAGGCAGAGCGCGACGGCGTCGCCATGGAGATCGGCCTGCAGTACAACGACGCCTACTCCGAAACCGTCTTCACCTTCGCCAACAACATCAACACGGTGGACGGCGGCACGCACCTCTCCGGCTTCAAGACCGCCCTCACCCGCACCATCAACGCCATCGGACAGTCGCTCGGCCTCTTCAAGGACGTCAAGGAAAACCTCTCCGGAGACGATGTGCGCGAGGGCCTGGTCGTCGTCATCTCGGTCAAGCTCTCGCAGCCGCAGTTCGAGGGCCAGACCAAGGGCAAGCTCAACTCAGACATCGCAGGCACAGTGCAGGCCTTCGTCAACGAGCGCCTCGGCGCGTTCCTCGAGCAGAACCCGCAGGTCGCCAAGAAGATCATCAACAAGGCCATCGACGCATCGCGCGCCCGCGAGGCCGCGCGCAAGGCCCGCGACCTCACCCGCCGCAAGGGAGCGCTGGATGGCGGCGGCCTGCCCGGCAAGCTGGCTGACTGCTCCGAGCGCCAGCCAGACCGTTGCGAACTCTACCTCGTCGAGGGAGAATCCGCCGGCGGCACCGCCAAGCAGGGCCGCGACCGCCGCTTCCAGGCCATCCTGCCGCTCAGGGGAAAGATACTCAACGTCGAGAAGGCACGCTACGACAAGATGCTCGGCCACGAAGAGATTCGCGCCATGATCACCGCGCTCGGCTGCGGCATCGGAAAGGACGACTTCGACGTCACCAGGCTGCGTTACGGCAAGCTCATCCTGATGACCGATGCCGACGTCGACGGCGCGCACATCCGCACCCTGCTGCTCACCTTCTTCTTCCGCCACATGACCGACCTCATCCGGCGCGGCCACGTCTACATCGCGCAGCCCCCGCTCTTCAAGATCAAGAAGGGCCGCAAAGAGGAGTACATCAAGGACGAGCGAGAGTACGTCAAGGTCATGGTCGAGCGCGCCTCCGAAGGAATGGTTCTGCGTTACGGCGACGGCGGTGCGCGCATCGAAGGCGAGGCCCTCACCAAATTCATCTCGCGCCTCAACGACTACCTCGGCTACTTCGACAAGGTGGAGAAGCGCCTGCGCAACCGCTCCGTCACCGAGGCCTTCGCCCAGATCTTCGCCCAGGAGGGCAAGGACTCCGCCCGCCGCGTCGACTTCGAGTCGCCCGCAAAGCTCAAGGAGATGCAGCGCCGCCTCAAGGACCTCATCAAGCCCTTCCACTTCCGCGATGTCAGCGATCTCCTCTTCGACGAGGAACACAACCTCTACTCCGTCACCTTCACAGACTCGCAGGGAACCGTCCGCAAGATCGACTGGACGCTCGCCACCACCGTCGAGAGCCGCCAGATGCTGGCCAAGCACGCCCAACTCAAAGACCAGCTCCAGCCGCCCTTCTACATCGAGTACGCGCAGAAGTCCGCGAAGGCCGAGGCCGAGGCCGAAGAAGATTCCGGGGAAGCCGATTCCGAAGCCGATGCCAAAGCCCCTAGCATCGACGGCCTCGCCGAAGCCGCCGCAGCAGCCGTTCCCGCCACCATCGTCGAGGCCAGGCCCGCCAAGCGCGGTGGCAAGGTCTCGCACGACCCGGTCGAGAAGCAGACCGCCCGCGAGGTCTTCGAGTACGTCATCGAGCAGGGCAAAAAAGAGTATCAGGTCCAGCGCTACAAGGGCCTCGGCGAGATGACCTCCACGCAGCTCTGGGAGACCACCATGGACCCCGACCGCCGGACGCTACTCCAGGTAAGGCTGGAAGACATCACAGCCTGCGAGGAGATCTTCACCACCCTCATGGGCGAGGACGTAGAATCCCGCCGCCGCTTCATAGAAGAGAACGCCCTCGACGTCAAGAACCTCGACATCTAATCCCGGCTGAACTTATAGAGCTTCTCTGGTTGGTATAGA
>Ga0302267_10002149_pt1 | contig 24111 bp, 21 predicted proteins | sample III_Bog_E1_3_FD_194555 | JGI IMG/M metagenome (GOLD analysis project Ga0302267, IMG submission 194555) | Peat permafrost microbial communities from Stordalen Mire near Abisko, Sweden - III_Bog_E1_3 | ecosystem: Environmental > Terrestrial > Soil > Wetlands > Peat | place: Sweden: Abisko...
TCCATGGGAGGTGCCCGCCGCTGCGCGCCTGCCTCCGGTCACGTTCCAAAATCATCCTGTTGTAACACAACTGTAAGAGCCTCGTCTCCCACCCTGTGCCCCAGTGATAAACTCCTCCCATGCCGCATGGTCTCTTCATCACCCTCGAAGGTCTTGACGGATCCGGCAAAACCACCCAAATCAAACGTTTGGCCGCCTGGCTGAAGGAGAACGACCGGACACTCGATCCCGTCCTCCTGCGCCAACCCGGAGGCACCGTAACCGGCGACCGCATCCGCGCCCTCGTCCTCGACTCCCGCTCTGCCGGCCTCGCTCCCATGACGGAAATGGCGCTGATGTTCGCCGACCGCGCCCAGGCCATCGCCGAGGTGATTCAGCCGGCGCTGGAGCAGGGGAAAATCGTCCTCTGCGACCGCTTTACCGACTCCACCGAGGCCTACCAGGGTGGAGGGCGGCAGCTTGGCTCCGAGCCCGTGATCGAGCTTCACCGGCTCGTCTGCGGCAACCTGCACCCCGACCTGACTATCCTCCTGCTGCCCAGCCTGGAGTCTTCTCTCGTTCGCGCCCGCCGCCGCAACCAGCGCGCCCAGGCCCAGACCGGTCAGGATGAAAATCGCTTCGAGTCGGAGCAGGATGCCTTCTATGCACGCGTGTGGGAGAAATACCGGGAAATCTCGCTCCGCGAACCGGATCGCGTGGTCCTTATCGAAGGCGATAACTCCATCGAAGAAGTCCACCAGCAAATCGTCGCTGCCGTCACTCCCCACCTGAAATCTGTAACCTGTAATCTGTAACCTGTGTCCACCCTCGTCCGCCATGGCCGCTACCTCTACCCGCCCGGCCTGCGCCTCAATCTGCCCTTCTACCTCTTCCACAAGTTCTTCAAGCCGGGCAATCCCATCCTGCTGTTTGAGCACCTGCGCCGCTGCGGCCGCGCCGCCCACTACAAAATCCTCTTTCACCACGTTGTTCTGCTCCACGAGCCCTCCGACATTCGCGAGGTCCTCATCGATAAAGCCGCCTCGTTCGGCAAAGACCGCACCCAGAAGCGCATGAAAATCCTGCTCGGCGAAGGTCTCATCACCTCCGACGGCGAAACCCACAACCGCGCCCGCCGCATTGCCGCACCGGCCTTTCACCGCCAGCGCATTCAGCGCTACGCCGGGCAAATCGTCGATCTGGCCGCGCAGGTCAGCGCCCAATGGCAGGGCGGACTGGGAGGTCTGGGCGGGCAACCCCTCGACATCAATGCCGAGATGATGCGCCTCGCTCTCCAGATCACCGCGCGCACACTGTTCGACACAGAAGTCACTCCGGAAATCCACGTCATTAACGACCAGACGAACATCATCATGGGGCTTTACAACTACCTGGTCGCCCTGCCCCGCGCCGAGCTGCTGCTGAACACGCCGCTGCCCGGCATGAAGCGCTTTCGCAACGCCAAGGCGCGTCTCGATCAGGTTGTGGATGGAATGATTGAATCCCGCCGCGTAGAATCCGCCGGCAGTCTTGAGAAGCATGGAGATTTGCTGTCGATGTTAATCGCCGCCCGCGACGATCAGGCGGAAGGCGACGGACTCAATCTCAGCACCGACCAGCTTCGCGACCAGGTGCTGACCCTTTTCCTGGCCGGATACGAAACCGTAGCTAACGCGCTGGCCTGGACATGGCTGCTGCTCGGCCAGAATCCGGAGGCCGAAGCGCGCCTGCATGCTGAGCTCGATCAGGTTCTGGCAGGCCGCCTGCCCACTCTGGAAGACATGCCCCGCCTCGAGTACACCGCCATGGTCCTTGCTGAATCCATGCGCCTCTACCCGCCGGCCTGGGCCATGGGCCGCGAAGCCCTCGAAGACGTCTATGTCGGTCCCTACCACCTCAAAAAGGGCACCATGGTCTTCTTCAGCCAGTACATTGTGCAGCGCGATCCCCGCTGGTTCCCCGAGCCTGAGATCTTCCGCCCCGAGCGCCACACCGCGGAAGCTAAAGCCGGGCGTCCACGCTTCGCCTATTTCCCCTTCGGAGGCGGTGGACGGCAGTGTATCGGTGAGTCCTTCGCCTGGATGGAAGCTACACTGGCCCTCGCCACCATCGCCCAGCGCTGGCGCCTGGAACTTGTCCCCAATCAGGCCATCGAGCTCCAGCCCAAAATCACCCTCCGCCCAAAAACGGGCATAAAAGCCATCCCCATCCAACGCAGCGTCTAAAAAGGCCGGACGAGCATCCAGCGGACCGTCATCCGCAAGCTGTCATGTGCAAGCTGTCATCCGTGAACTGTCATCTGTCATCCGTAATCTACTTCCAGAGCGGGTGCCCCCGGTCCCTAGCACTTGGGGACCGGGGAAGGACCAACTCAGTGCGAGCCTCCCGCGAGCTTCTGCCCCACCGCAGGTGGTTATTTCCACAGCCCCAGCATCTTCCGTAGCATCACAAACTGCCCCAGGTGGTACGAGTTGTGATCCGCCACCAGCATCGCCTCGCGCAGCACCGTTTGCCCATCCCCATGCATCAGCTTCGCAAATAAATCTGTCTTCTCATCCGCCACCAGCGCGCACATCGCTTCGCGATCGGCCAGAAACGCCTTCACGCTCTGGTCCCAGGCCTTGAAGTTCGGCGGAGCGTCTGAATCCGGCCAATAGCCCCGCGGCCAGTCCGGCGATTTGTGCAGTGGATTGCGCGAAAACTCCAGGATGTCCCACTGCGCAATTCTCATGTGCTCAAGCAGTTGCCATGCCGAGTGTTCCACTCCGCGCGGCGTTCTCGATCGCAACTCTCCTGGGAAATTCTTGACGGAGCGATCGAAATCCGCGTGCGCCTCGCCGCCCTTTATCAGCTTGATCAATTGTTCCCGTAGAGCCTTGTCGTTCCCCATCGTGCTTATTCCCTTTCGTATCCCAACTGAAAACGTTTTATTCCATTAACAAGATGACACAATCGTCATCTTCGATCTTAAAACCTCAAGCGTGCATTGTGTGGAAATGTAGCTGCGGAGGGTTGCGATCCAGAGCGGAAAAGGTCGCTTCAAAGGTTCCAAAAAGGGGAAATGGTCGCCTATAAAGTTGCGATTCATTGAGACAAAGACCTCACTGCCCTGGCTCCAGAAAACGAACCACCGCGGCATGAAACGCCGCCGGCTGGTCATACGTGATGAAGTGCAGCGAGTCGTCGATCCGCGTAAACTGCACGTTCGGCATCCCCGAGTAGGCGTTTGTATAGAGAGCGGCCACCTCAGCCTGCGTGCCCTGCGCGGCCACGTAAGGGTACAGCACCGTCGCCGGCGTCTTGATGCCCGCAAGCCGCGGCCGCAAATCGGTGCCCAGGTCCTCAAGCATGGCATTGGCAAACACCATGCGGTCCGACGCAATCGAGGCCGCGCTTACCGCCTTCTGTCCGTCAGCCGATGCCACAAGCCGCGCGGAAAACATCGGCTGGCTGGCTGCAAACTGGTCCGCCGGCATTGCTATCAATGCATCGTGCATCGCCTGCGCCTGCCCATGCAGCGCTTCCACCGTGGCGCCGGGGTTGAAAACCAGCCCGTAGAACGGCAACGTATCCACGATCAGCAGTTTGCTCGCATCCCCTGGGTGCGCATCCGCCAGCATCAGCGCCAGCAGCCCGCCCATGGAGTGCCCAATCACCGGCGAATGCTCCAGGTGGTTGTCCGCGATGTACTTGTGCAGCTCCTCCACTACCGGCCCCAGGATTGGCCCGCTGGCGTTCGGCCCCGCAGGCTGGCCCGCGAAGCCCGCAATTTGAACCAGGTGCAGCCGGTACTTCGAAGTCAGCAGTTTGGCCTCCGCCGCGTAAACCTCCCGCGAACTCGCCAGTCCGGGAATCAGGATCACATCCGGAGCCTTGCCTGCTGCCGGCCCCTCCACCACAACGGAAAACCGCGTAGGCACGGCAATCGCTGATGCCGCGGGCATTTGGCAATTGGCTGGCTCGCCCGTCATGAGCAACCCGGCAAACACAAAAATCAGAACAAACCCTCTGGATACGAAACGGCGTGAACTCATGTCAATTCTCCTTTTGAAACTCGGGTAGAACATCGTTATCTTTATCTGCCTTAGCTCAGAGGCCGGCCGCGCAACTACTCTTCATCCGTGAAAATCGTTTCGATCGTCGTCTCAAACAGTCGCGCCAGTTTGAAAGCGAGCGGAAGGCTGGGGTCGAACTTCCCCGTCTCGATCGCGTTCACCGACTGGCGCGAAACCTCCAGCCGCTCCGCGAGATCCGCCTGCGACCAATCCCGCTCAGCTCGCAACACGCGTAGCCGGTTCTTCATCTGTACCTCGCCTTCAGCATGGGCGTAAAGATGCCCACAAAGAAGCAGAACATGGGATACACCAGAAAAGGCTCCATGTGCCGGACGGCAACGAAATTCTCCAGAAATCCCCACACTGACGTCGCCGCCAGCGTCGCCCCAATCCCCCACAGCATCGACTGGACTAGAACCGTCCGTTGAAACTCATCCTTCTCTTCGGCAAGGTACAACCCAACCGACGCAATCGTTCCAATAATCGGAATCGAGGGAAGAACCGCAAGCAAATAGGCGACAGCGCCCGTGGGGTGGCCCCGCCGGAACTCCGAGACCGCGAGGCAGAGAAATGCGACGTAGAGCGTCATCGAAGCGCTAAACCGCCATATATAGCGCCTGACTACGAGGTTCTTGCGTTGACCGTTCATGTTTGGTCTCCTTTACTTAAAGACAACTAAACTTTACATAATCGAGCAATAGATGTCAAGTGTTCTTGTCTTTTTTTCTGTGAGTCTCCCGATGGACCCTATTGAACGCGCAATTCGGGAATGTCACTCGGCCCCTTCTTCGGCGCCCTCCGTCTCCTGCCGTCGGAAGGATTCCCTGCTTCCCTTGTTCACTCCGTCACTGGTTCACTACACTCAATCCGTGAGCTTCCAGGATTTCCTCGGCAACACCCAAACCGTCACCCATCTCCGCGAGTCCATCCGCGCCGAGCGCTTTCCCCACTCGCTCATCCTCTCCGGCCCCAAGGGCTCCGGCAAATACACGCTCGCCCTGATGCTGGCCAAGGCGTTTAACTGCCTCAATCCCACTGAATCCGACGGCCTTCCCGACTTCTGCGGCCGGTGCTCCAACTGCCTGCGCATTGCCGACTCGGCCAACCTCGAAGCCCTTGTCGCCGAAGCCGTCGAGGCCCGCGAGGCCCTCCGCGAAACCGACAAGAAAGAAACCCGCATCCTCATCCAGACCCACCCCGACCTGCTGATTGTTCCGCCCGATCCACCTCAGCTCCTCATCAAGCTCGGCCAGGTGCGCCAGGTCATCCACGTCGCGTTCTACCGGCCCCCGGTCGAGTCCCGCCGCACGTTCACCATTTTCACCTCGTCGGCTTTCATGAAAGAGGCGGCCAACAGCCTGCTCAAAGTCCTGGAAGAGCCGCCCGAGCACACCTCGCTCATTCTTCTCACCGAAAATCCCCAGGAACTGCTCCCTACCATCCGTTCCCGCGCCGTCGTGCATCGCCTCGGCGCTCTCGCAGCCTCTGATCTCGAGTCCCTCCTCGCCCTTCGCCGTCCCCAACTCAAGCCTCAGGATCGCGCTCTCGCGGCCCGCCTGGCCGAAGGCGCAGTGGGCCGCGCGCTCACCCTCGACCTGCCCGCGTACCTCACCAGCCGTCAGGAGGCCCTGCTCCTGCTTCGCACTGCGCTTCGTGAGCCGGACTACTCCCAGCTTTTTCAATCCACAGAGAAGTACCGCGCAGGCGCAGACGGCCAGGAAAAAACCCTCAATCTGCTGCGCGCCCTCAGCAGCCTGGTTGAGGACCTGCTCCTCGTCGTTGCCGGAACTCCGCGGCTGATTCGGAATATCGATATTGAAGCCGAGCTCGCCCGCCTCGCCCAGGGCGTGAGCATCGAGTGGATCGACAACGCTGCCCGCGCCCTGGTCCAGGTAGAATCCGGCATGCGCCGCAACCTGCTGCGGTCACTCTCGCTCGACGCCATGGCCGTGGCCCTCAATCTCGAATAGCCGCTCGCGAGTAGCGGTCCCCACTCAACCTGCTGAAAGGTAAATGCAACCCACCCCCGGCGCCAGGCATCTCTTTCGGTACCGGTAATTGCGTAACCTCGAAAGAATGCAGCCGCACCTTTAGGTCCTCGCAGACCTGCGCAGCCCTGCATCCACCGTGGGTACGCTCGCCGGGAGTTTTGAATGCGTGGGGCTTTATTCGGCCGTTTCTGCCGCTCGGCCGTCGCGATTTTAAGGTTTTCCGTTACTCGGTTTCAATTGCTTTCATTCTTCTCTTGCGCCGGAAAGGATTGTCACGCCATGATAAGTTCATCCAATATGCCCAGCTTTTCCAGTTCACCTGGCTCGCCGGTCTCCGTCCGTATTTCGCCGGCGCAGCCCAGGCTGTCCGCAGCGGGGAGCCGCGCCGCCTTCGCTACGAACCACGAACAGCCCGATCACGCGGCCGGAGCGCCCAAGTTACGCAACCGGAAAGCCCTGCCAGCTCCGGCGCCCTTCCATTTCCACGCGCAAATGCCTGAAGAGGAAGCGCGGCAGCACCAAGCCGAGCTTTTCTATCTGCAAAAGCAGATTCAGGCGCAGACCCCCATGGTGATCGTGATGGAAGACGGGGAAAAGATTGAAGGCCGCATCGAGTGGTACGACCGTAACTCGATCAAAGTCCGCGGCCGGACCAAGTCGCTGATCTACAAGCCCGCCATCAAGTACATGTACAAAGTGGCGGAAAACGGGCAGTGACGGCTAACAGCAGGCAGTTCTCCGATGTTATCTGTCCGCTGTGAACTATCTGCCCTCTGCTTTGGTAATGTCCCAAGAGTGCGGCGCTGATTTACTGGCGTCTGCGCTTTTCAAGAGCGTCCGATTTGTCGACACGCTCTTTCCTCTGTTCCCTTTTTGCGATTACAAATACTCCTGCGAGAGTGGCTAAACTACCTATTACCGCAGAAATGCCATAAATATTCTTGCCCATGCCAATTAACACGAAGCCTCCGATAATGGTAACTACGCAAATAATGAAAGCATAGTGCGAGCCACGCGCTTGGCTCGCCACGTTACCTTCTACGACCTTCGCTTCGAGGGATTCGCGATGGATACTCTGCCGCTCCGCCATTGCAAATATGCGTTCGGCGCCATTTGGTATCACTTCGTTGTATCTAGCGAGAAGACCTGGAGGTGGGATAGGCCCAGAAAATGAAACCGACTGCGTGATAGTGCTGATTTCGGTGCTTTGCGCTGGCGGCGGGGGATCATTGCGGCGACGTCTGGTCACAGCGTCTTAAGCAGCCTGCATTTCGGATTCATCCTGCTCAATTGCGTCAGCTATATCCTGCCCAACAACAATCCAATCCGAAGCAATCGCCTTAGCATCTGCTTCATCGGGCGTCTCGCTTCGATTGTATTCGTCAAACTGACCAAACAGATCGAATACGCGAGCAACACCTGACGCAAAGGAGGGCTGCGCGAAAAGAAAATCCGATTGTACTTTGTTTCCCATTGGCTCCTCAGCACTCATATCGGCTGAACCCGTCCATCTGTTTAGATGGGGTTGACCGCAAAAGGTTTCTTTGCAACTGCTTGAATGGCTGGAACCGTTTGATTCGACAGCCTACAGCGCACTCAGTATTCAACATTCACTCAGGAAAGTCTACCAGAATAGTGAGGAATTACCCGCAAACATGTCAAATCGTCAATTCGTCCAATTCCCAAACGTGATCCGTGATCCCACTCTCCATCGCATGCATCACTTTCAAGGTTTTGGGAGCCCTACAGAATATTTAGAGCGCAAACCATAGATAATAAGCTACTTGAATTCCATGCCACATCCTGCTGAATGCGTTCGTTAAACGAGTCACGCGACGCATTACCATGCGGACGCTCCGATTCTGTCTTTCGATGTGAGGTGCAAATTCTGTTTCTGTCTGGCCGCCCCATGATTTCACATGGGACAGGATCCACATCCTGTGATCTTAGCCGTGACCTGCGAGCTGTTAACTTTGAGCTTTCTACTATTAGCGGTTAGCTGTTAGCTGCCTTCATCAGCCGATCCCGAATCGCCGCCCCAATGCCCTCCGCGGGCGGCAAGGGACACAGAATCACCGTGCATCCCCGCTCATCCAGCATCCGCAATCCCGCATATAGTTTCCGCGCCAGTTCTTCCGGCGCATCCCATCGACCCCACGCAAACACCGTCGTCCATGCGGGCGCTGCGATCTCGGCTGGCAGCATCACCCCTACCCGCTCGTCCGCGAGTAGCAACACTAATTCCTCCAGCCGCGCCTCAAGTTCTCCGAGCGGAGCATCCACCAGCACCAGCCGCGCCCGCGGCGCATAATGCCGTATCCCCACCCCAGGCGATGGCATCGCCTCCCGCGGCGTCTCCTCCAGCTCCCCGCTTTCAAACAACCCGACCGGCCCGCCAACCGCGCGAATCTGTTCGGCTGTCACCGCCCCCGGCCGGTAAATCACCATCGGGCTTTGGCAGCAATCCAGAACCGTCGATTCCACGCCCAGGCCCGTCGCCCCCGCGTCCACCACGGCGTCAATCCGCCCGTCCAGATCGTCAAGCACATGCTCCGCCGTCGTGGGGCTGGTATGCCCGAACAGGTTCGCACTCGGCGCAGCCACCGGGACCCCCGCCCGCCGAATCAGTTCCAGCGCCACCGGATGCGCCGGCATCCGCACCCCCACCAGCGCCCGTCCCGCCGTTACCGCATCCGGAACCGCCTCGGTCCGCCTGAGCAGCAGCGTCAATGGACCCGGCCAGAACGCGGCCATGAGCCTCCGTGCCCGCGCCTCCACCCCGTCGGCGACGCCCTCCCAGCAAACCAGCCCTTCCAACATTGCGAGGTCGGCGATGTGCACAATCACCGGATCCCACGCGGGCCGCTGCTTGGCTTCGAAGATCCGCCCCACCGCCGCCGCATCCAGCGCATGAGCGCCCAGACCGTACACCGTCTCCGTGGGCAGCGCCACCAGGCCCCCGGCGCGCAAAATCTGCGCTCCGCGCTCTAGCGTTTCCTGTGCCTCTGCGGTATCAAGGCGCTCCGCATCCACTCGCAATCGCAGCGTTTTCACATCTTCATTGTCACCCGGCAAGCCGGATCGGCCCCATTGTTTCTCTTTGGCAAAAGCTTGGAAAGCAGTAAAGCTGGTGCGAGCGACCAACCAGCGTCTGCCCCACCCCTGGGGGCTGCCGTATACTCACCGTCATGGCTTTCGCCTAAGAACTAGCAACTCTGAACTAAGAACTAAGAACTGCAATTCACCATGCCCGTCGAAACCGAAATCAAATTCCGCGTCGACGACCTGCCCGCGCTGGCCAACCGCCTCACGGCCGCCGGCTTCACCGTGCAAACCGCGCGCAGCTTTGAGAGCAACATCCTTTATGACACCCCCGACCGGAAAATGCGCGCCCGCACCGAGATTCTCCGCATCCGCAACTATGCCGGCCGCTGCATCCTCACCCACAAGCGCCTGCCTGACATTGGTCCCGGCGAAGATGCGCACAAACACCGCATTGAAACAGAAACCGAAGTCTCCGACGGCGACAACCTCGCCCTGATCTTCCATTCCCTCGGCCTCGACCCCGCCTTTCGCTACGAGAAGTGGCGCACCGAGTGGTCTGACGGCGAGGGTCACTGCGTGGTCGATGAAACCCCCATCGGCCAGTTCGCCGAGCTCGAAGGCGCGCCTGAGTGGATCGACCGCGTCGCCGCAGCTTTGGCCGTCGCTCCTTCCCAATACATCACGCTCAGCTACGGCCGCCTCTTCGAGTTGTGGCGGGAGCAACACGGTTCCTCCGCGCAGGATCTGACCTTCGCCGCCGTCGCCGAATCCGATGGCCCCCATTAAGCAGCCTCCCATTCCTTTCGTAATCAAATCCTCAGAATTCCCTTAGAAAAACATCCCCTCTCAGCCGATGAGCCAATCACGCGACCTTCGCGCCAGGGGAAAACCAATGCTGATCTGCTCTCTCCGTTTCGCCATCCGACGAGTCCAACGCACCACCGCGCGCCTGCTCCGGATCGCCACGTTCGTCCTCTTCGCCGCCCTCGCCCTGCATGCGGCCGCTGCCGGCAACCGCTCCGTCAAGTCCCGCGTCGCCCCCCAATACCCCGACCTCGCCAGGCACCTGAAGATCGAAGGCACTGTTGTGGTCGAGGCCGTTGTCGATCCCAATGGAAAAGTCGTCGACGCCAAAGCCGTCACCGGAAGCAAAGTCCTTTCCTACGCCGCGGAGGAAGCCGTCCGCAAATGGGTATTCGTGGCCGCGCCTGACAAGTCTACCGAGAGCGTGGAGATACGATTCGCCCTGGCACAATAACCTGAGAACAATGGGGTTATGCAACAAGGGGAGGATGGCGATTTGGATACTGCTCGGGCGATTTCTGCCCGCCTGAGAAGGAGTCAATTTTAACCGTTTGAGCAATCTCAGTTAAAATTGGAAGAGCGGCAGGCAACTGGATGTTGCGCTTGCATCATGCGGGACGATACGCACAATTCCGAACCGTCTGAGACGGACGCCCTATCCATCGTGCTAATCGGCCCCGATGCGGCGCGCCGCCGGGAGATCGCCAAGGCACTCGAGTCCGTGGGCGGGGTCGAGATCAAGGAGATCCCGGCCTACCCTGGGGGGCTCCAGGATCTGCCCCACTTGCTGCTGCCCCAGCCGGACGTCGTCATCGTGGACCTCGACACCGACCCCGACTATACCCTCGAAATTGTCGAGTCCATCTCTTCCTTTGCCTCTTCCACGGTCATGGTCTATTCCCGGCGCTCCGACCTCACTATGGCGGTCCGCTGCATGCGCGCCGGCGCCCGCGAGTTCCTGAATCTTCCCGCGGTGCAGAGCGACATTGCCGGAGCACTGGCTCGCGTCTCCGTCCGTCGTCCCGGAGCCATTCGCGCCAGGCGCACGTCCGGCAAGGTGATGGTGTTTTTAGGAACCAAAGGCGGCTGCGGCGTGACCACCCTCGCCGCCAACTTCGCCGTGGCGCTGGCCCAGGAAACAGGGCGCAGAACGCTTCTCATCGATCTCGGGTTGCCCCTGGGCGATGCCGCCATCAACCTGGGCGTGACCGCACAGTACTCCACGGTGGACGCGTTTCGCGACATCGCCCGGCTTGACTCGCGCTTTCTCGCCACGCTCCTCACCACCCACAGTTCGGAGCTTTCGATCCTGGCCGCGCCCAACGAATTCAACGATTCCGACCCGCCCCTCGACGCCATCGACAAGCTGCTCGTGGTGGCCCGCCAGAGTTTCGATTACATCGTCGTCGATTGCGGCTCAAGGCTCGACCTGAGAAGCTCCGCGCTTTTCGATCCCGCCTCTGCCATTTATCTGGTTGCCCAGGTCGGCGTCACCGAACTCCGCAACGCAAATCGACTCCTCACCCAGTATTTCTCCAACCGCGGCCGCCACCTCCACGTCATCCTGAATCGTTACGGACCCCAATCCCTCCTCTACGACGAGGCAAACGTCACCAGGGCGCTGACCCGCCCGGCGCAGTGGCGCGTGCCCGATGACTATGCCACCGCCCGCCGTACCCAGAGCATGGCCACCGCCCTCGTCCTTCAGGACGCCCCCATCGCCACCGCCATCCGCCAAATCGCCCGCAACGCAGCCGGCCTGCCTGAACAGGAAGAAAAGAAAAAGGGCTTCAGCTTCTTTTCCAAACTCCGTTCCTCACCCAAGCCATTCCACGAAACGGCCGAGCCCGAAGAAATCTAAGGGCGAATCATGCGACGAAAACTGACCGGGCCCTTCCCGCGGGTTGAGGAACGAATAGCGATGCGCGATATCGGCGCGGCTCGCCATACGACGGAATACCGCGCGTAGCCGCGGATTAACGAGCATCTGCTCGGCGAAGATGACGAAAACGTCATGTACATCGTGCTCTGGTACGGCAGTGGCGATGCGGTTAAGGTCAGCCGTGGATTCTCGCAATAGGTCCTCAACTCGAGTTATAGGGGTGAGACGTCCCGTGTGTATCTTAAGGAAGCTGCCCACAAAGAGGCGAAAATCTGGCGACGGTAGACTTTCCCACTAACTTGGATGTTACAAGCCAATCAATTATCTAATCGGCCCAGTTTGGGGACGCCATAAGTGCTGTTAACAATCTGGCCGGTGCGACAGATCGGGAACAAAAGATCGGCACAGCAAACGGAGGCTCACCATCTCTGCCAGTGCTCCGTCCAACCCACGTGACAGTCATGTTCATGTTACCGCCTGCTCCCACACCGAAATGACAGGATCGTCATGTTACTCCCAGAAGGAGCAGTACAATTTCAAATATCGGATCCGAACAAGGAGATTCCAGTTACAACGTCCAATCTGAACCAGATTCCTTTTGAAGATGAAGTCCTCGTCCTCGGTGGTGGCGCGGCAGGCTGTGCCGCTGCTATCGCACTGGCCCGCAAGGGGCGGCGCGTTGCGCTGATCGAACGCGAGCCCACACCGCGCCATAAAGTCTGCGGAGAGTTCCTGAGCGGTGAGGCCCTTGAGGACCTGTACCTGCTAGGTATCGACGTGACCTCGCTTGGAGCCGTGCCTATCGGCTACGTTCGCCTGGCCGCTGCCAGACGCGCCGCGCAGGCTCCGTTGCCTTTTTCCGCAGCGTCGCTGACGCGCAAGGCGCTTGATACGGCGCTCATCGCCCAGGCCATCGCTGTAGGAGTCCGCGTAGAGCGCGGCCGCAGTGTGCCCCGTTCTGCCTCAGGGTCTGGCCCGTCGTGATGCGCGTAACCGCGAGACTGACACGCGTCGCCCATCAAGCGACTGTTGTTCCCGTGCAGGCGACGGCTGAAATCTAGTGTGCTGTCTCAGAAGTTCGTTGTAAAACGCACGAAAGACTGAAGCAGATTCTTCGACTCACCACCCCCGAACTGAAATACGTTCGGGGCCCCGTTCGCTCAGAATGACAGCTTCTGTTTTGTTATGGACTTTAGGGACAGGACACTAGCCAAGCAAAATATAACTCTCATTCGTTCAAGCACCATCGGAGAGATGCAATGCAATCCTTCACAGTCTTCGCCCTCGTTGCCGTACTTGCTCCAGCCGCGCTCGCACAGCATCAGACCTTCGTCGTCAATCCCGATGCCAGCGAGGTGAAGATAACACTCAATACGACCCACGAGATCGTCAACGGCACCTTTCACGTTCAAACCGGATCGATTGAGTTTGACCGTAGCACTCCCAAGATGGCGGGGTCGGTGGTCGTACTCGCCGGCAGCGGCAAAACCGGCAACGACAGTCGCGACAAAAAGATGAACAAGGACATCCTTAAAGCCGAACAGTACGCAACTGTTTCCTTTGAGCCGAAGACCTATACCGGCGCCATCGCTCTTTCAGGCGAGTCGAACCTCCAGGTAACTGGTATCTTCACGCTGCTCGGAACGCCTCACGAGATCACCATCCCCATCCTTGTCCATCTTGAAGGCACAGCCGCAACGGCCAAGGCTCATTTTGTCGTACCCTACGTCAAATGGGGGCTGAAGAATCCAAGCTTCTTGATCTGGAAAGCGGACGACGACGTCGCGATCGACCTCTATCTTGCCGGCCGGCTTTCAAAATAGAGAACCACTCTCATGCCGACGCAACCGTGTCGTGCGTCGGCATGAGGTCTGAAGCGTTCTGCCGCAAAGGCGGGAAGCAGTAAGCCCGTGCGAGCCTCCCGCGAGCGATTGGCCGCACCGCAGGTGCCTACTTCTCCCCGTGGCACTTCTTATACTTCTTGCCGCTCCCGCAGGGGCACGGGTCGTTGCGTCCCACCTTCTCGCCGGTGCGCCGCTGCGCTGCCTGGCTTGAATCGCCGCCGCCGGAAAGGCTTGCCGCCTCCAGCTCCCGCTGTTTCTTGCGCTGGAATTCTTTCTCCAGGGCATCGATCGTGGTGGAAGGCTGCCGCGTATGAATCGCGACGTCCGACGGCGGCGGAGGAGGTGGCAAAGCCGGCGCATCCTGTCCCGCGCGAGGCACCGCGCTCGCCACCGGCGGTGCTGCCGGAATCTCCCGCCGCGGCTGCGGAGCAGCATTGATCGGCGTTCCATCCGGGCCAAGAATCTGCATCCGGAAAAGGAACCGGACCGTGTCCTCCTGGAACTTCAGCATCATCGCTTCGAACATGTCGAACGATTCCTTCTTGTAGGCCACCAGCGGATCCTGCTGCGCGTAGCCACGCAGCCCGATCCCTTCCTTCAACTGGTCCATCGCCAGAAGGTGGTCCTTCCACAGGCCGTCAATCACGCTCAGCATCACCATCCGCTCGTGATAGCGCATGGTTTCCGCACCAAGAATCTTCTCCTTGGCCTCGTAGTCGTTCTTGAGCTTGTCGAAGATCGCATCGCCCAGTTCGTGCCGCGCCAGCTCTTCCGGCTTAATGCCCGCTGCCGTCAGACTCACCCCGAACTGCCCAACCAACCGCTCGTCCAGGCCCTTCACGTTCCACAGCTCCGGACGTACATTCTCCGCCGCAAACTCATCCAGAATCGAGCTCAGAATCCCGCCCACGTAATCCTCGAGAATCAGTTCCCGCTGGTCCAGGCCCTCAATCAAGCGCCGCCGCACGCCATACACGGCCTCACGCTGCTTGTTCATTACATCGTCGTACTCCAGCAAATGTTTCCGGCTCTCAAAGTTCTGCGCTTCCACTGCCTTCTGCGCATTCTGAATCTGCTTTGAGATCATCCGCGACTCAATCGCTTCGTCTTCGTTCATCGTCCGCTGGATCATCGTGTTGGCGATGCCGCGCGCGAAAATCCGCATCAGGTCGTCTTCCAGCGACAGATAAAAACGGCTCTCGCCCGGATCGCCCTGGCGTCCCGCGCGCCCGCGCAGCTGATTATCAATACGCCGCGACTCGTGCCGCTCGGTTCCCAGGATGAACAGCCCGCCCGCCGCAATCACCTGCTCGTGGTCCTGGCGCGCCGTCTCCGCGTGCACCTCAAAAACTTCGGCCCACTCTGCTTCGCCAACCTCAAATTCCTGCCCGTTGTAATAGAAGCGCAGGAATCCCGCCGGCGCCATCGGATTGATGGCTCCCTCGGCCACGCTGACGGCCCGCGCCCGGCCTTTCTTCACCAATTCCTGGCGCGCCATGAACTCCGGATTGCCGCCCAGCAGAATGTCGGTTCCGCGCCCGGCCATGTTGGTTGAGATGGTCACCATCCCAAGCCTGCCGGCCTGCGCCACAATCTCCGCTTCGCGCTCATGGTGCTTCGCGTTCAGCACCACGTGCTTCACGCCCTTGCGCTGCAATGTGCCGGAGAGCCGCTCGCTCTTCTCAATCGAAGTAGTACCCACAAGCACCGGCTGTTTGTTCTCGTGCAGCAGCGCAATCTCTTCCGCAACCGCCTTGTACTTCTCTTTCTCCGACCGGTACACCACGTCGGGATTCTCTTTGCGCAGCATGGGCTTGTTGGTCGGAATCACAACAATTTCCAGCTTGTAAATCTTCTCGAACTCCGCCGCTTCCGTATCCGCCGTGCCCGTCATCCCGCTCAGCTTCTTATAAAGGCGGAAGTAGTTCTGAAACGTGATGGTCGCCAGCGTCTGGTCTTCCTTGCGGATGTTCACGCCCTCTTTTGCTTCAATCGACTGGTGCAGCCCGTCGCTCCAGCGGCGTCCCGGCATCAGGCGTCCGGTAAAGGTGTCCACAATGATCACCTCGCCGTCCTTCACCACGTACTCAACGTCCCGCTTATAGAGCGCGTGCGCCTTGATGCCCGTCTCCACATAGTGCTTCAGTTCCCAGTTTTCGGCATCGGCAATGTTGCCAATCCCCAGCAGCTTCTCAATCGTGTCCCAGCCCGTGTCCGTCACGCCGATCGTCCGCTGCTTCTCGTCCACAATGTAGTCGCCGGTCAGGAACTTCTCGCCTTCGCGCAAATCCAGGCCCAGCTCCTGTTGCCGCTTGTGGTCGCTATACTCAATCTCCTCGCCCAGCTCCAGTTGCGGAATAATCTTCCGCACCCGTGCGTACTTGTCCGTCGTCTGTTCCGTCGGTCCGGAGATAATCAGCGGCGTCCGCGCTTCGTCAATCAGGATCGAGTCCACTTCGTCGACGATGGCGTAGTAGTGCCCGCGCTGCACGCAGTCTTTTAACTCGAACTTCATGTTATCGCGCAGGTAGTCGAACCCAAACTCGTTATTGGTGCCGTAGGTAATATCGGAAGCGTAGGCCGCGCGCCGTTCTTCGTCGCTTAGATCGTGGACAATCACGCCCACGCTCAGCCCCAGGAACTCGTAGATCTTGCCCATCCACTCGGCGTCGCGCTTGGCCAGGTAGTCGTTCACGGTGACCACGTGAACCCCGTGCCCGGCGAGCGCGTTCAGGTAGCAGCTCAGCGTGGCCACCAGCGTTTTTCCTTCGCCGGTCTTCATTTCGCTGATCTTGCCCTGGTGCAGCACCATGCCGCCAATCAGCTGCACGTCGAAGTGCCGCATCTGCACCGCGCGCCAGCCCGCCTCGCGCACCACCGCAAAGGCTTCCGGAAGAAGCTCATCCAGCGTCGCCTTCTCGGCGGCAATCTGCGCCGTCTCGCGGTCTTCCTTGTCTTCGATCCCCTTGGTTGCCTGCTCAACGGCCGCCGCCATCCGCGCCCGGAACTCAACGGTCTTTGCCCGCAGCTCGTCGTCTGATAGCTGCTTAATCGCCGGCTCAAAATCATTAATCGTAGCCACAACGGGCCACAGCTTTTTGATGATCCGCTCGTTCGAAGTCCCAAATACCTTTGTTAATACCTTATCGATCAAGACAAAACTCTCCGTCTACCAGTGTAAATGGCGCAGGTTATCGTGGGGTTTTCAGCAGCTATTCGTCGATCAGGATAGGCAGTTCCCGCCTACGGATACTACGATCGTCGATTGTTACAATCATCCCGCCCTCCATCCGTTCCGAAATCGCCTTGTAGGCCTCAATCACACGGTCCCCAGGCCCCTGCGGGTTCCGCTCACTTGTCCGCAGAAATATGACACTTGGCCCGCTCAGTCGGCGCAATGCAAGCATTTGAGAAAAGTCGCCATCGCCGGTCAAAATAGCGGTATTGCGCTCCGCCGCCCATTCCAGTAACTCCTCATCGGGAGCGTCGCCCTTGCCCACGCTCCACCAATGCACAGCATCGATTCCGGCGGCCTGCAGATACCCTACCCACAATGGCGTCAGGTTCGAATCCACCAGGACCGTCATGACACTGAGGACTTAGACACTTAGTTCCACTTCCTCTTCCTGTGCCCGCCAGGCGGCATATTGCAGCGCAGCAAGTATGTCTTCCCGCTGTATATAGGGATAATCGCGAAGAACCTCTTCGATTGTGTGCCCCGCGGCAAGCTGGCCAAGAACAACTCCCACTGTCACGCGCGTCCCTTTGATGCGCGGCTTCCCGCTCACCACTCCAGGAGTACAAACAATCCGTTCCAGTGTGTACATGGCTCCTCCGCCCCGAAAGCCCCACCCTTCATCCCATATTGTGCCACAAATACCACTCGACCTACATCGCAACATGCCGCCTATACCCGCAAAACCAGCCTCTCCACCGCCTCCCCTCTCCGAATACGTTTGAGCTGCCTGCTTAGTTCTTTCGCAGCAGTTTCCGGATCGCCCTCATCGTCTTCCTCCACCACTTCTACCTGCTTCGTCTCCAGCACATGATCCACGCTGGGCCGGTAGAAAACCTCAACGAACTGCAGAACCATCCCCAGCGCAAAAGCAGACGGATAATACCCCAACCGCTTCCTCCCCCGCCGCCTCCCACGCCTCCAGGCAGCGCGCCGCCAAACATAGTGCGCAAGAATCACGCCAATAGCAATATACGGAGCGTTTAAAAGAAATATCCCGAAGGAATAAAGTGCATTGAGGCCCATAAACACCCTCCCCATTCCAGGCAGAGCTACGCGTCAATCGGTATCAAGACGCAAGGCACAAAACCGCCCGCATTCTAGAACCGCAATCTATGTTTTTTGAAGAATTAAGCGCGCCGGAAGGGTGGTGGCCGCTGGAATCGTGAAGGAAGAGCAGGAGCGTCCGGCCTGCGGCCAATGGCAACAACGGACATGCGCGGCATCAGGCTGAGCGGCGAAATGATGCCCACAAACAGAAGCGGCAATATCGCCAGCCAGTCCGCCGAGTTCCCTGAATGACCCTGCGGAATCAGCAAACAAAGCAGCGCAATGCCAATTGCGATTGCCGCAATCAGTAAAAATCCCCGCCGCTGCCGACTCTGATTCATCGTGAACCGTCCGTAGCTTCGAAGTATATCAGCCGCCGGGCATGAACATATGCGCATCCAGCCGGGTGGTAGTGGGTCAGTTTGAATTCACAGATCGAACCAGTGTTGAAGTAACGTGTCAATTTCCGCGCAGCCGCTCATCTGAATTCGGCATCGACAAAAGCAGTGGCCTCATGGGCGCGTCGCGCTGCCGCCTGCAGATCTCTCGTCCGGCCATACGGATGAGGCGCAACGGAAGCCGAGATCGCGGTGGCGAAGATCAGGTGGCGCGCTGAGCCGGCCTGAGACTCGCACATCCCGCGCAATGTTATAGAACGAACCGCCCTTCAGGATGTGCTCGCCTGGCCCCTTACCAGCGTCCTGCACCCATTCCCAGACATTTCCCAGCATGTCCCACAGTCCATAGCCGTTGGGCAGTTTTGTAGCCACGGGATGAGTACGGTCGTTGCTGTTTGGGTCGTACCACGCTACGGATGCCAGCGGCTCCTTCGGCAGTTCTGCAGTCCCTCCGTAAGCGGCATATTCCCACTCCGACTCCGTGGGCAGCCGCATACCGATCCGGTTGCAGTATGTCGTCGCGTCCGTCCAGCCCACCCGGTCCGCCGGAAGATCCGCACCTTTGTAGTACGAGGGATTGGTATTCACGACCCGCATGTATGCCGCCTGGGTCACCTCGGTGCGGCCGATCCAAAAGCCGCTGGCAACGACGATTTTCTCCCGGTGCCGTTCGAGGCCATAGCATTCGCTATCTCCCGGCAGGCAGCCCGTAAAGTAGCTGCCGGGCGGTATCCATTGGTAGGTCAGACCATCCCGGGGATTCACCTTTGAAGAGCCTCCGGGAGCTGCGGGGAGAACAGCAGTCAGAGACGCCACAATGACCGACAGGATCACAATCCGGAATTTCGCGTTCGGACTCGATACCGGCAAAACTATACGCCTTTCTCGCCGGTTGCCGACCTTCGGAAGCGTTTTTCCCTCTTAGCGCTTCGGGCGTTCTGGCGATCCGCATTTAGATGATCCATGCTACAACTAACGGGAAAAATCGCCGGGTGCCCCCGGTCCCTCGCACTTGGGGACCGGGGATTCCCGCGAGAGCAAAGAGACATCCAGTGCGAGCCTCCCGCGAGCGTCTGCCCCACCGCAGGTGCCGTTTGCCCCACCGCCGGTAGCGTTGCCCTGAACTCGTGTGTGCTTAAGGACACATACCACGCGTCGTGCAATAGGAAACCATTACTCCAGCCCACTCGAAGTGCCGGTCGCCCTCCGTTGGAGGTACCGTGGCCCAATTCGGCCACAAACGAACATCTTCGACGCAGCCATAACTGTGTTCCGCGGCCGTCTGGCCCATTCTTGGAAGAATTCTATGAAAGCTTCAATCTTGCACCTATCCCTCGCGCTGCTTGCCGCCATAGTCCTGGCCAGCGCCCTTTCAACAAACGCTTCCGGGCAAAATCCAGGAACAGGCTCTGTGGAATCACCCCTTCCCGATAATTTGAATCACCTGCCCGGAGGCGGTGATGCAACGCCCCCTGCCGACTGGTTCACGCCCCAGACCGAGGAGGAGCGGCGGTATTTGGGATTTTTTCGGGAGCTCCGAGCCTGGGACGAAAATGCCGACCATCTCGATGCTCCAGAAAATTCAGATTCGTCAGAATTCTCTCTTCCCAGGCTCGAGAAAGAATCCGGGCTCACGTCCTCAGAGGCCGCGTGGGTCAGGAGAATCGTCTTCCAATACATTCAAGACGATCAGGACGACGCAAGAATAATGACGGGAATACGGAATCGAGCGATCGCCGACTATCCGAATTCATGGAAGAGTATCGTTTATTCCGATCCAGAGTACGTCAACTTGCATAAACTTCAATCGAAACTGCTGACTCGGGCTATTGCACAGTTGGCCTCGATCCTTGGTTCAAAGCGTTTCACAAAGCTCGATTCGTATACGCGGCATTACGAGGATAGGACTAAGGCTTCGCAACTCGGGAAACCGGCGGAATCCTCCCAGTCAGGCGCGCAAATGTGAAAGGTCTACCGCCTCTCGCAGCAATCAGGTAAACCGCAGTGCCACCCCCGGTCTCAGCATTACAGCATCTGACGGGAGCGCTGATCGCGATGCGTAAGGCAGCGGACACGCGTCGTGTTGCTGCCGGAGCGGGCGCTGCGCGCCCGCTCTTCCATTGACTCATGTGTTCTGTGCCGGCTTGCATCGGATCGAGCGCCGCTCCCTGCATCCCCGGCATGGTTTCGCCTGGAATGGGAAGCGACGCTCATGAAGCCGGCCCTCCCGGTCTATTGCACGGTAATGTCGAGCGGGCCGAACGTGGTCGAGCGGTTGCCCGAGTCGATGGCGACTACGGTCACGGCATGAGAGCCCAGCGCGAGCCCCGCCGCGGAGTAACTCAGCTGGAATCCTGAGTCGAGGTAGGCCGCACCCTTGGCAGTGGCCACATCTGGACGGGCAATGCCCAGGGTCGGTGTGCCCACTGAGTTCCCATCGATGTACACCTTCACACTGCTGAGAGGAGCGCCATCCGTGACGTCTGCGGCCCATCCGCGCACCACCACCGAATCCGACCGTCCAACTGTGGTGCTCTTCGTTACGCTGTCCAAAGCCGAATCCAGGTTCCCGAACGGTGGCGCAGGCGGTGCAGGTCCGGCGGTGGCCGCAACGGTGAATGCGAGCGGACCGAATGTGGTCGAGCTTCCTCCTGAGTCGATGCCGATCACAGTCACCGAGTGCGAGCCCAGGGAGAGTGTCGCAGCGGAGTAGCTCAGCTGATATCCAGAGTTGAGATAGGCAGCGCCCTTGGCAGTTGCCACATCCGGACGCGCAATGCCCAGGGTCGGCGTGCCGGCCAGGTTTCCGTCGATGTACACCTTGACGTTGCTCAAAGGCGCGCCGTCGGCCAGGTCGGCGGCCCATCCCTTCACCACCACCGAATCCGACTGCCCAACCGTGCTGCTTGCAGTCACACTATCCACGGCCGTATCCAGGTGGCCGAACGGCGGCGTGGCCGCAACGGTGAAGGCGAGCGGGCCGAATGTGGTATTGAGCCCGCTGGAGTCGAAGGCGACAACAGTGACCGAGTGCGAGCCCACGGAGAGTGCAGCCGCAGAATAGGTGAGCGTGTACCCGGAATCGAGGTAAGCGGCGCCCTTGGCCGCGGCCACATCCGGACGCGCAATGCCGAGAGTCGGCGTGCCGACCGAGTTTCCGTCGATGTACACCGTGACGTTGCTCAAGGGAGCGCCATCGATCAGGTCGGCGGCCCATCCCCTCATCACCACCGAATCCGACTGCCAAACCGTGCTGCTTGCAGTCACGCTATCCACGGCCGTATCCAGGTGGCCGAACGGCGGCGTGGCCGCAACAGTGAAAGCGAGCGGGCCGAATGTGGTGGAGAGCCCGCTGGAGTCGAAGGCGACAACAGTGACCGAGTGCGAGCCCACGGAGAGTGCAGCCGCAGAATAGGTGAGCGTGTACCCGGAGTAGAGGTAGGCGGCGCCCTTGGCCGCGGCCACATCCGGACGCGCAATGCCGAGAGTCGGCGTGCCGACCAGGTTTCCGTCGATGTACACCTTGACGTTACTCAAGGGAGCGCCATCAGCGACGTCGGCGGCCCATCCCCTTATCACCTCCGAATCCGACTGCCCAACCGTGTTGCTCTTCGTTACGCTGTCCAAAGCTGAATCCAGGTGACCGAATGGCGGGTGTGCTCCAGTGCCGCTCAACTCGATGGTCTGGGTCGCATAAGCCGGAGAAGGTGCATTCAGATTCGTATCGGTGAGCGCCAGCGAGCCCGTCAGGCTGCCTGTTGTTGTTGGCGTAAAGCTGATGGCCAGGTTGCAGGATGCGCCGGCGGCAAGGGTTCCGGGTGTCGAGGAAGCGGAAGTCACCAGCGGGCAGGCACCTGAAGCGCTGCTGTTCAGGGTGAACAAGGTTGTGATGCCTGGGTTGTCGCCGCTCGCGGGAATCGGGAAGGTCAACGGGGCGTTGCCGATATTCTCCAGCGTCACCGTTTGTGGGCTGTCGCTGCTGGTGGTATTTACGGGGGTTGCCGCGAAGTTGATTGACGGCGGGGTGGCGCGGTTGAGCTCCATTACCAGGTTTCCGCCGGTAAAATAGACGTTGCCGCTGCCGTCCAGTGCAAGGCTATAGGAATACGACTCGTTGATCGTGGTCACGCAGCTTGCTGACGCGCATCCGGCGGGCATCTCCTTCAACCCGGCGCTCGTTGGATCGTTGACATAGACATTGCCGCTCGCGTCCACCGCCACGCTGGTGGGATACCAGCCGCCGCCGCCCAGCTTGGTCACGCAGCTCGACGAGGCGCAGCCAGGGGGCATCTCATACACCGCGTTGTTGATTTCGTCCGCGACATAGATGTTGCCGCTGCCGTCCACCGCCACGCCCTCGGGATTGCTGAAGCCTCCGCCCAGCTTGGTCACGCAGCTCGACGAGGCGCATCCGGCCGGCATCTCCTTTATTGCGTTGTTGAAGTTATCGGCGACATAGACGTTGCCGCTGCCGTCCAACGCCACGCCAGGGGGATAGCTGAAGCCGCCGCCCAGCGTGGTCACGCAGCTTGCTGACGCGCAGCCGGCGGGCATCTCCTTCACCGCGCTGTTGAAATAATCGGCGACATAGACGTTGCCGCTGCCGTCCACCGCCACGCCGATGGGTTGGGAGAAGCCGCCGCCGAGCGTCGTCACGCAGCTCGACGAGGCGCAGCCGGCGGGCATCTCTTTCACCGCGTTGTTGCTGCGGTCGGCGACATAAACGTTACCGCTGCCGTCCACCGCCAACCCTTCGGGAATGTTGAATCCGCCGCCGAGCGTGCTCTGCGTGGCCGGGCCAAAGACCACCTGCGGTCCCGTCCCGGTGCCGAATACGTCTGCCGTGGCAATCACACTGCCGCCCGCGCTTAGAAGTTCGACTGCCCCACTGCGAGGTCCCGGCCTGGCTGGAGTAAAGGTTGCGTCAACCGTGCAGGTGTCGCCCGTGGTGTAGCCTGTGCTCCCGTTGCAGGCATTCGACTCTTGACTCGCCGCCGCTTTGAAGTCCAGATTCGCCGCGCCCTGCGTCAGCACCTGGTAGGGAGTTGTGCTATTCAAACTTCCAGCACTGTTGAACGTAAAGTTCAGCGTTGTTGGCGCTCTGGTGGTTCCCACAGGGACAGTAAAGAAGTTCACCCCGCGCGTCATGATCTCATTCACCGTGTTGTTGCCTTCATCGTCGACGTAGATGTCGCCGCCGCTGTCCAACGCCACGTCGGAGGGAGTCGTGAATCCGCCGGCCAGTACGGTCACGCAGCTCGATGAGGCGCAGCCGGCAGGCATTTCCTGCAACAGGCCGGTGGATATATCTGCGACATATATGTTTCCGCTCGCGTCAACTGCGACGCCGGTCGGATGTAGGAAGCCGCCGCCTAGCTCGACAATGCAGCTCGAAGAGGCGCAGCCGGCGGGCATCTCCTTCACCGCGTTGTCGCCAGCATCGGCGACATAAACGTTACCCTTGCCGTCCACCGCCATGCCTGCGGGACCGCCGAAGCCGCCGCTCAGCGTGGTCACGCAGCTCGATGAGGCGCAGCCGGCGGGGATCTCCTTCACCGCGAAATTGCAGAAATCGGCGACATAGACGTTACCGTTGCCGTCCACCGCCACACCCCAGGGACAACTGAATCCGCCGCCAAGCGTGGTCACGCAACTCGACGAGGCGCATCCGGCGGGCATCTCCTTCACTGCGTTGTGGCCGTTATCGGCGACATATACGTTTCCACTGCCGTCTACCGCCATGCCTCTCGGATTGTTGAATCCGCCGCCCAGCGTTTTCACGCAGCTCGACGAGGCGCATCCGGCGGGCATCTCTTTCACTGCGTTGT
>Ga0302267_10002157_pt1 | contig 24043 bp, 16 predicted proteins | sample III_Bog_E1_3_FD_194555 | JGI IMG/M metagenome (GOLD analysis project Ga0302267, IMG submission 194555) | Peat permafrost microbial communities from Stordalen Mire near Abisko, Sweden - III_Bog_E1_3 | ecosystem: Environmental > Terrestrial > Soil > Wetlands > Peat | place: Sweden: Abisko...
CTGGAGCCCGGCGCCGATGACCCGGCCGAGGTAGCCGACCTCGGTGCCCATCTTGGCGCTCGCGGCCTTGCCGATGTCGCCCTTGGCGAGCAAGGCCCCCATCTTGGAGGCGAAGGTGCGCGACTCGTCGCGGGAGCGCGTGAAGAGGAGGGCGCGCTCGACGATGACCAGCACGGAGGCGATGGACATCAGCCCCATGATGCCCACGATCATGCGGGCGAAGACCCCCATGTGGGCCCAGAGCTCGCTCATTGAGAAATTCATGGCTTCGCGTGCGCCTCCCTGGCGGCGTTGGGTCCTGATGGATGTCGGGGAACGCTCGCGCGCGTTCCCCAGGATGGTCACGGCAACTTGAAGCGGAAGGGGATGGTGTAATAGACCGACTGAGGGTGTCCCTGGTACATCACGGGGGAGTATCTCTGCCCGGCGAGCGTGGCGAGCACCGCTTGATCGAGGAAGGGCAGAGACTTGATGATCCGGCAGTCGGTCAGGGTGCCGGTGAGCGTGATGGTGCAGCGGGCGATGATCTTGCCCTCGACCTTGGCCTCGAGGGCCTCGCGGGGATAGGTGGGCTGGCTCTGCCCGCTCACCAGGACTGGCATGCTCATGCCCTCGCCGAAGGGCAGCGTGGAGAAGGTGGGCGTGCCGGTGCCGGTGCCGCCGATGGTGCCTCCGACGACGCCGCCGATCGTGCCGCCCACCACTCCGCCAGGGACGCCGCCGGGCACGCCGCCCGGGACACCGCCGGGCTCGCCACCAGGCTCACCCGGAGTCTCTTTCTCGGGCTCCTTGGGCTTCTCCGGCTCTTTGGGCTTGTCTTCTTCCTTCTGCTTGGACTCGACGAGGGTGTCGGGCTTCTTGACCGGGATCGGCTTCTTCGGCTGCTCGACCTTGGGCTTGGAGGCGCCGCCCCCCGGCGGAGGAGGAGGCGGAGGCGGAGGCGGAGGAGGCAGGGCCTGTCGGAAGACGACTTCCGTGGGCTTCTTCGCTTCCTTGATCTGATGCGCGGAGACGTAGACGACGGCGGCCACCGCCGCGACGTGGAGCGCGACGGACAGCACGGCGCCGGCGCCGATGCGCTTGGTCGGGACCTGTGCGCCGTGGAGAACTGCGTCGAACATGGATGGCCTGTCCTCTCCCGAACCCCGCAGGTTCTTTTAGCGCGGCGAGGCGCCTGCTGGAAAGGCTTGTCTCGGGCCCCGGGGACACGAGCGGGCCCTCGACTCGACGCGGCACCGTCAAGAAAAGTTCGTTGACAGCGCCGTCCGAAATCGGGTGTATGGGGCGTCGCCGTTGGTAGATGTTTGCCCTTCGCGGGAGGCCCCTGTGAATCTCCTGGACAAGAAGTGCGGCCTCTGGGCCGCCCTCGCTCTGCGGTGCCGAGCCGCCCACGTGCTCCCCACTGCCGGCGTCACGCTCGCGGTCGGACTGCTCGGCCTCACGATGGCGCCCGCTCCCGCGTACGCGCAGGGCTCGGGCGTCCTCACCGGCACGATCCTCGACACCGCCACCAAGCGGCCCATCCCCGACGTGGTCGTCACGGTCACCTCGCCGTCGTTGCAGGGTGAACAGACGGTCGTCACCGATCGGTCGGGCTCCTACCGCATCCCCAACCTGCCCCCGGGTCCCTACGTCCTCCGGCTCGAGGGTGACGGGTACAAGCCTTACAGCCGGGGCGGCATCACGCTGCGCCTCGACAGCACCATCCGGGTCAACGCGGAGCTACTGCCGGAGGGCCTCAAGGCCGAGGAGGTCGTGGTCATCGGCAAGGCGCCGACCGTCGACGTCGGATCGAGCAGCACCGGCGTCGTCATCAACCAGGAGTTCATCAGCCGGCTTGCCCTCAGCCCTCCGGGCGGCAAGGGCGCGGCGTCGCGTTCGTTCGAGTCGCTGGCCACGGTGGCCCCCGGCGCCCAGTCGGACGCGTTCGGCGTGTCCATCGCCGGGACCACCTCGCCCGAGAACGCGTTCCTCATCGACGGCGTGTCGGTCAGCGACCCGGCGTTCGGCATCCTCGGGACGCCGCTCTCGTCCGAGTTCGTCAAGGAGATGAACGTCATCACCGGCGGCTATCTGCCGGAGTACGGCAAGGCCATCGGCGGCATCTACGACGTCGTCACGAAGTCGGGCGGCAACGAGTTCCACGGGTCAGCCTGGTTCAACGTCACGCCGGGCGCCTTCAACGGGCCCATCAACCAGGTCAAGTCGGCCGGCTCGACGGAGGCGACCACCGTGTCGCTCAACTCGCTGCGCGACTTCGGGCTGGATATCGGCGGCCCCATCATCAAGGACAAGCTCTGGTTCTATGTCGGCCTACAGTCCGCGTTCACCACGGACAACATGCAGCGCAACATCAGCCAGTTCCAGTACACGGGGGCGGCGGGGAACCAGACGCAGGTCATCGGGCCGGACGGCTTCCCGGCGACCACGCTGGTCAAGTCCAATACCTACCACGCCACCCAGACCGCCCTGCAGTACATCGCCAAGCTGACGTACCTGATCAACCAGGACCACAACCTCACCCTGTCGGTCTACGGCACGCCGACCACCTCCGGAGGCAACGGCAACTACTCCTTCGGTACCCAGACCAACGCGCCGCTGGCGGACCTCAACGGCACCTACGCGTCGCTCGGCAACCAGGTCGTGGCCACCTCCACCGACGTGTCGCTCAAGTACTCGGGCGCCTTCAACAACAAGCGGCAGCTGTTCGACCTCACCCTCGGCTACCACCACCAGCACCAGGCCACCAACGCCGCCGACGGCTCCACCGTCGATCAGATCGGGCAGGCGGGCACGCAGGCGAACATTCCCCAGGTCTACTGGCGCCAGAGCAGCCCCAACCCCAACTCGCTCACCCAGTTCGAGAACGTGCCCGCGGGGGCGTGTCTGCCCGCGCAGACGGCCGGCGGCCCGGTGCCGACGTGCCCGGTGACCACCTACTACAACGGCGGTCCGGGCTACCTCGACGACATCCTGATGGACAGCTATCAGGCCAAGGGCGTCTTCACGGATCTGCTCTCGGCCGCCGGTCACCACGTCATCAAGGCGGGCGTCACCTTCAACCTCGACAACTACCGCCACGACAAGGGCTACTCGGGCGGGGACCAGTACGAGCAGGCCTCGAGCGCGGGCGGCGGCTTCACCGATCTGCGGCAGTACGGCTTCCTCACCGGACCGGACACTGCCGACATCCTCAACCACTACGTGTCCAAGACGACCACGTGGAGCATGGGCGGCTTCGCCCAGGACAGCTGGCAGATCCTCGACAAGGTGACCCTCAACTTCGGGCTCCGCTACGACGCGCAGGTCATCTACGGCGCGGACGGCGCGGTGGGTATGGTGATGCCCAACCAGATCTCGCCGCGCGTCGGCGTCATCTACGACTTCACCCATCAGGGCCGGTCCAAGCTCTACGCCAACTACTCGCGCTACTTCGAGGGCATTCCCCTCGACATGGCCGACCGCTCCTTCCCCAGCGAGCCGAACGTCTTCTCGGCCCACCCGAGTTGCACCAACCCGCTCGCGGCCGGCGCCACCGCTCCCGGGGGGAGCTGCGCGACGAGCCCCACCCCGGGCACCCTCGGCACCCAGGGGACGAGCAACAACCCGAGCCAGCTCTGGAGCCGCATCGGCGGCGGCAAGGAGCCGGTCGACCCCAGCATCTCGCCGCAGTCGTCCGACGAGTACGTGGTCGGCGGCGAGTACGAGATCTTCGCCGACGCGCGCCTGGGCCTCTCCTACACCCACCGTGAGCTGCACCGCGTGGTCGAGGACATGAGCCGGGACGAGGCCAACACCTACTTCATCGGCAACCCGGGTTACGGCATCGCCTCGGACTTCCCCAAGGCCGTCCGCAACTACGACGCGATGACGGTGCACTTCCAGAAGACCTACGCCAACACCTGGCTGCTCACGGCGAGCTACACGTTGTCGCGTCTCTACGGCAACTATGCCGGCCTCTTCGTCCCGGAGACGTTGCAGCTCGACCCCAACATCACCGCGGACTTCGATCTCAAGTCGCTCCTGCCCAACACCACCGGGCCGCTGCCGGGCGATCACACCCACCAGTTCAAGGTGTACGCGGCCAAGGACTTCGTGGTTGGCAACATCCACGACATCCTCCTCGGCCTCACCTTCCGTTCGCTGTCGGGCGGGCCGCTCTCGGCGCTGGGCGCTCATCCGCTCTACGGCCCGAGCAACGTCTACATCGTCCCCCGCGGCGAGGGTGGCACGCTCGGCGCGGGCAACACCATCGTCCAGGAGCGCGCCCCCTGGGTGAACAACATCGACCTCCGCGTCGGCTATGCAGTCAAGCTCAGCAAGGCGTCGACGCTGGGCCTGACCGTGGACGTCTACAACATCTTCGACTTCCAGGCGGCCACGCAGCTCGACCCGAACTACACCTTCTCGAACGTGCTGCCTTGCCAGGGCGGAACGGCCCCGACCTGCCTCCGGCACTCGGACGGGAGCGCGTTCAACGCCAAGACCGAGGTCAACCCCAACTACGGGAAGGCCCTGACCTACCAGGATCCCCGGCAGTTCCGTCTCGGCGGCAAGGTCACCTTCTAGTCAACTCGGGCGTCGGCTACCTTCAAGGATACGAGACATGAAGACGACGAAGACTCTGGCATGGGTTGTCGCACTGAGCGCCGCGGCCAGCGGATTCCTCTCCTGCACCCAGCCCCCCGCCGCGTGTCAGGTGGGCCTGGCCGGCTCCGGCTACGGGTTCGCGACCAAGTTCACCGTCACGACCGCGCCGCAGGGGTGCCCGACGGGGTTCACGCCCCAGCTCGGCGACATCATCGGCATGGAGGCCTACCACCCTCAGGGCGCCGGACCGGACGGCAGCACGACGTACAACCCCGACATCACCACGATGGCGATGCAGGCGGACACGCTCGGTAACGAGGTGAGAGTGTACGGCTCCGCCGGCGCCGACCCCAGCTCCGGTCTCGGGAAGCCGGACCAGGCCTACGCCTTCGGCACCTTCGTCAACGCCAACCCCGACGCGAACAACCAGTGCCCCGTCGGCCCCATCGCGCCCGCCGTGCAGAAGCTCCAGGCCGTGGCGGCGAGCTCCCTCCCGGCCGACAGCGTCGAGTACGCGTGGAGCAACGTCTCGGTCTACGTGACCGCCGCCGACCAGGGGACGCAGTTCGCCGGGGACCTGACCATCACCGACAACGCGTGCGTGGTGACCTATCACGCCGTCGGTCTCTGGCCGGGCGTCTCCTGCACGGGCTTCAACGGGATGCCCAACGCGGACCTGTGCAACCCCTGCGCGGAGCCGAGCCTGAAGCGTCCGGTGGGCTCGGGCATCAGCCCTGACGCGCAGACGACGTGCGTGCAACTGTTCTCCGAGACCGATCCGTACAAGAGCACCTACGTGTACCAGTCGTGCGCGCTCGATTCCGACTGCGCCGGCGTGTCCACCTCGTTCGTCTCGGCGTGCATCGGTGCGATGGCGGCCTCCGGGTCGACGCCCGCGGTCCCCGGCTCGTGCACCTTCTGCCAAGACAACTTCGATTGCGGCCCGGCGTCGTCCTGCATCTCCCCCCCCGGCGGAAGCGGCGACCAACAGCGTGGAGGTTTCTGCTACAACCGCGCACCCTACTTCTGCGTGCTCGCGGGCACCGCCGATCCGCCGGTGCTCAACCCCAGCCCGCCCACCTGCGAGTCGAGCGGCGGCGGCGGCAGCAGCCCGTGAGCGTTCCCTGACGAAATCAGTTGGCCGAAGCCCTCCAGGCTTCGGCCAGGGCAAGGCAGCGGGCGTTGTCGGGGACTGCGGTCAGAAAGCGGGTCCGGGCGGGCTCCCCGAGGCGCGCAGCGCGCGTGAGGATGCGGGCGCGCGCGTCGACGATGGCGGCCTGGGCAGCGACGAGGTCGCCGGAGGCGAAGAGGGCCTCCGCGTGGGTGAGACGGATCAGGGTCTCGAAGTCCTCGACGGAGCCGAGGGTGGTGAGGGTCGTGTGAGCCTGGACCGAAGCCGCCAGCGCCTCCGGGACGCGGCCGGTGCGGAGGAGCACCAGGGCGAGCGCGGCCAGCGCCCCAGCGCGCAGCGGAGGTGGGGAGCCGGGCGCCTCGGCGGCGTGACGGGCCTCCAGCTCGGCGCCGGGCAGATCGCCGCGGGTGACCAGGATGCACGCGAGGTAGATGCGCGAGGCAGCTTCGAGGCGAGGGTCTCGGGCGCGCTCGAAGGCGACCACGGCGGTGAGCTCGACGGCGCGCGCCTCGTCGAGGCGGCCCAGCGCGTGGAGCACGGCGCCCAGGTTGTGCAGAGCGAGCGGCGCGACCGTCCCCAGGCCCATGCGCTCCGCGCTCGCATGCGCGCGCCGCAGCGCCTCTTCGGCTTCCGCGTAGGCGCCCATCGCGGCGTGGGCGTAGCCGATGTTGCAAAGCGTGGTGCACGCAGCGCGGCGGTCGCCCCCGTCCTCGTAGCTGCGAAGCGCGGCCTGGTGCTGGGCGAGCGCCGCCTCGGTATCGCCGGCCAGGTCGGCCCGAACCGCGCGGACCACGTGGATGCGCGCCGTCACGCTCGGGTCGATGGCCCCCGCCCCGGCCGCGATGCGGTCGATCTCGCCGAGGATGCGCGCCGCGGCCTCGGCGTTGCCAGCGTAGAGGCTCTGCCCGGCCGCGGGCGCCAAGGCGGCGAGCTTGGCGCCGGCGGCGCGAGGGGCAGCGTCCGCCGCGATCGCCTCCTCGGCCCACATCAGCACGAGATCGAAGTGGCCGAGCCGGCCGTTGGCGGCGATGGCCTCGCGCACGGCGTGGAACCAGGCGGCCTCGCCCCGCGGGAGCAGGTCGGCGGCGTCGGCTCCACACAGCGCGGCGGGCTCCAGCTCTCCGCGCCAGCGGCGCGCTTCCGCCTGGACCAGCCGTGCCCGTCCGCGCAGCTCACCACCGGCCCCGAGCGTGAGAGCGCGCTCCGCATGATCGAGAGCCGCCGCAAAGTCGTTGCCGGCCAGGGCCCGCTCGGCGGCGCGCTGGTGGTGGCGAGCAGCGGCCAGGGGCTCTTCCCCGAGCTCGTAGTGGAGCCCGAGCACAGCGGGGTCGACGTCCCCGGCGCGCTCCAGGAAGGCGCCAGCGAGGCGGTGGCCGACCCGGCGGTCGACGTCGGAGAGCATGGCGTACGCCGCCTCCCGCACCACGGCGTGGCGGAAGGTGTACTCGGCCTCGCCGGGGAAGGTGGCGACGGCTCGGCGCGACGCGACCTCCATCGCGACGAGCCGATCGAGCGGCTCCGTCAGCGCATCGGGCGCCTCGCCGACGAGGGCCGCGACGCCGCCCCGCCAGTAGGTCTGCCCGAAGACGCTGGCAGCCCGCAGGATGCGCTTCGGCTCCGGTCCGAGCGCGTCGAGGCGCGCTTGCACCATCCCGAGCACGGTGTCGGGCACCTCCTCCCCTGTCCCGCTCTCGACCGCTCGCACCAGCTCCTCGATGTAGAAGGCGTTGCCCTCGGCGCGGGCCACGATGCGCTCGACGGTGGCGGCGTCCGCCCGGTCGCCGAGCGCAGCACGCACCAGGCGCTCGCTCGCCTTGGGGGTGAGCGGGCCGAGGCGGAGGTCCTGCCCGCCGCGCTCGGCAAACAGCCTGGGGAACCGGGCGTCCACCTCGGGCCGCGCCAGCGCCACCACCATGAAAGGCCGCGCTTCGAGGGCGCGCAGGGCGGCGTCGACCAGGCGCACGCTCGGGCGGTCCCCCCAGTGCACGTCCTCGATCAACAGCACCACGGGCTGCGCGGCGCACTCGGCATCGAGCCACTCGAGCCAGGCGGCCTGCATCAGGTCGAAGGTGAGCATGGCATCGCGTGGAGCGACGGAGGCGCCGTCGCCGGGGACGCCGGCGAGCTCGCCCAACCAGCGGACCGCGCTCGGCGCTCGGCGGCCGATGCGCGCCGCGAGCTTGCCGCGCTGGTCAGCAGCGGGCTCGCCATCGAGGATGCCCGCGAGCCTGCGAATTGCCGGCGCGAGGAGGCCGAACGCCGACGATTCAGCGAGCGGGCTCCCGCGGGCGAGGAGGAGCTCCGGCTGCGAATCGGCGCGCACGAGCCGCCCGAGGAGCTCGTCACGGACGCGTGACTTGCCGATGCCTGCGGGGCCGATCACCACGGCGACGCGCGCCACCGGCTCGGAGGCACACTCCTCGTAGAGGGCCCAAAGGCTGCCGATCTCCCGGTCCCGACCCACACAGGGGATGGGCCGGCCCATCAGCGTGCGCGGCCCGCTGGGCGCGGGACGCAGCCCGGTGAGCACGTGCCCCTCCGGGCGCCGCTCGACCACGAAGTGCGCCGCCAGCAGGCGGGCGCTGAGCTCGTCGACCGGGATCGCCGGAGGCCCTTCCAGCTCTGCAGCCCGGCCGCCGATCGGGAGCGGCAACGCGCCGCGCTCGATGACGTCTCCGGTGAGACCGGTGCCCCCGGCCAGCGCCCGCCCCGTGGCGATCGCCAGGCGCACGCCCGGGAGGCGCGAAGTCGCCGCGAGGGCGGCGAGGGCGGCGAGCACCCCCTCGTCTCCGGTGGTGTGGGATCCGCCGAAGACGGCGATGCGCTGCCGACCCAGCGTGGGATACGACGCCCCCCCGTGCTCGACCGCGATGGCCTCGAACGCGGCCAGGTCGCCCTCGGGCGCGAGCGGGGAGAAGCGCGCGAAGATCGCCGTGATCACCCGCCGCTCCCCCGTGACCGACAGCGTCGCCTTCATGCGGGTGGTCGTCCCGCCGGACGGCGCCGGGACCGATCCTACCCCGGTCAGCGTCGCGACCGCGGGGACGGCCTCGTCACCGCCCGCCGCCCGCGCTTCGAGGCTCCACGAAGGGATGGACAGCAACGCGTCCGCCATGTCCCGCGCCGACGCGAAGCGGGCCGACGGCACCCTGCTCATCGCCCGCCCCACCAGCGCGTCGATGGCTGGCGGTACGTCGGGCAGCGCATCGGCGAGGCGCGGCGGGTCCTGCAGCACGATCTTGGCGAGCACCGCGAAGAAGTCGGTCCCAGTGAAGGGACGACGACCGGCCAAAAGCTCGAAGAGCACGACGCCGAGCGAGAACACGTCGGCGCGGGGAGTGACGCGCTCCTCGCCGCGGGCCTGCTCGGGGGACATGTAGTACGGCGTCCCCAGCGTGACGCCGAGCGTGGTCAGCGTCGCCTCCCCGGCGGCGCGGGCGATGCCCAGATCGATGACCTTGACCCGAAGCGCCCCATCCGACCCCGCCGTCAGGAACAGGTTGGCCGGCTTGACGTCGCGGTGGACGATGCCCGCCTCGTGGAGGGCGTGGAGCCCCTGCGCCGCCTGCTGGACCACCTCGAGGACCTCCGGCATGGAGAGCCGCTGCCGCCGCTGACGGTGCGCCAGATCCTCCCCCTCGAGCCACTCCACCACCAGGCAGGCCGTGCCTGCGGCGTCGACGCCGTGGGCGACGTAGCGGACCACGTGAGGGTCGACGATCTGCGCCAGGAGTCTGACCTCGCGCCGGAAGCGATCGAGCGCGGTCGGTTCCTCGTCGGCGGGGAGCATCCGCTTCACCGCGACGGTGGCGCCGGTGACCTTGTCCGTCGCCCGGAACACGTCGCCCGCCCCCCCGCGGCCCACGCGCGCGTGCAGCGTGAAGCGCGTCTCGATGGGGAAGTCGTGGGTCATCGGTGCCGGAGACGGGCGCCCGCGGCCGCGGTAGCGTAACCACGGTGGCCGCGGCGCCTCCAGCGAATGCGGATCGAAAGCCAGGGCCGGCTGTCGGCTCGTGAATAGCTCGGGGCGGCGAGCGTCCTTCCCGGCGATGAGCGTCGGCGCGGGCGACCGCAGGAAAGATGGCCAGGCGCCGGCGGAGAGGGCAACCTCGACGGCGCTGCGGAAATGCATGCGTGGTCCCGGCCGCTGGGTCCTCGGCGTGGTCGCGCTCCTGTTCCCGCTGGTCTGGGCGACGAGCGGGCTGGCGGACGCGATGCCGGTTCCCGTCCCCCTGCAGGCCGAGCTGCTGACCAAGATCGCCGGGTACGACGCCAACCTGCCCGGGCGCGCCGGTGGCAAGGTCCGCGTGCGCGTGGTGACCGCCGGGGGGGACCAGGCCTCGCAGGCCGTCGCGGCCGAGCTCACCAGCGCGCTGGCGGCGATGCCGACCATCGCGGGCCTCCCGCACGAAGAGGTGACCGTCGCGTACACCGACGCGCCGTCCCTGGCCCGCTCGTGCGCGGCCGATCAGGTGTCCATCGTATACCTCGCCGGCGGCCTCTCCGCCGAACAGATGATCGCCCTGGCGCAGGCGTTCGACGGCGTCAGCGTCATGACCGTCGCGGCCGAGCCGCGCCTCGTCCCGCTCGGCGCCGTGCTCGGCTTCGATCTCGTGGCGGGCAAGCCCAAGCTCCTCCTGCACCTCACCCAGGCGCGGCGCCAGCGTGTGGAGCTGAGCTCGAACGTGCTCGAGCTCATGAAGGTGTTCCGGTAGCCCGACGAGGACGAGGCGCCGCGGTGGTAGAGTGCGCCCTTCCCGGCTCCACCGGGGCCCAGGACCATGCATCGCGCCACCCTCACCCCCACCGAGCACGCCCTTCTGCGGGAGGTCCGGATCTGCGACGAAGACCACGGCGGACTCGCGGGCGAGGACCTGGCGCCCGAGGAGAACGAGGCCATGGAGAGGCTCTGCGCGCTCGGACTCGTGGAGAGCCTCGGGGAGTACGGCGAGGCCCCGGACGGCGAGGAGGACGAGCGCGACGCCGGCGAGAGCGCGGTCGTCTACCGGATCACCGGCGCGGGAGTGAGCGCCCTGTCCGAGGCCGAGTAGCCTCGCGACGCGTGCCGCGAACGATTGAAAAGCGCGAGGTCCAAGCCCTCCAGGTCAGTGGGAGAGCCTGGCCACGAACACGTCTCGATCCTCCCCGACCAGGGCCCCGGTCCCGAGATCAATCGTCGGCGCCGAGGTGTCCCCCGCCACGACAATCGCCTCGCTCCGACGATCCGCGGCGACCGCCAGGGTCCCCGCGCCCACGCGCCCGAGCGGTCCTCTCCAGAGCGGGGCCTCCGCCCGCGCATACGCCGCCGCGTACAGCTCGCCCCGCTCGTGGGTCACGCCGACGACGAACAGGTTCCGCGCGCCGTCGAACACGGGCGGGGGGAGAGCCCAATCCGCGGTGTGGTGCGCCCACCGGACCCTCCCCGCGGGCTCGAGCAAGGTCAGGTACCCGGTGCCGCCCGCGCTGACCAGACTGACGCCGAAGTCGATGGCGCCTACGATCGGACCCGTCAGGGCGATGCCCCCCGCCGGGTCCACGGCGAGGCCCCCCACGAGGTCGGTGTCGCGACTGCCGAAACGGCGGCTCCACGACGGGCGGCCATCGGCGTCCAGCCGGAGCACGAACACGTCGGTGCCCCCCGCGCTGTGGAGCGGCCCCAGCCCGAAATCGACCGTCCCGGCGAAGTTGCCGGCCACGACGATGTTGCCGCCACCGTCCATGCCGACGGCCGTGGCCTCGTCACTGGCTGCCCCTCCGAAGCTGCGGTTCCAGCGGGGATCTCCCCCAGGATCGAGCTGGGCGACGAAGACGTCCGAGCCGCCCGCGCTCCTCAGCGGGCCCAGGCCAAAGTCGATGTCGCTGTCGACGAAGCTGCCGACGATGACCACGTTGCCGGCGGGATCGACCGCGACGCCGGCGACGCTCTGATAGTCGCGCACGCCGAACCGCCTCGACCAGAGCGCACGGCCTGTCGCGTCGAGCTTGGCGACGAAGACGTCCGCGTCACTGGTGCGCGGCAGCAGCCCGAGCCCGAAGTCGAGCGCCGGCGTCGAGAACGACCCCGCGAGCACGACCGCCCCCTCGGGATCGAAGGCGACGTGGACGCTCCCGAACTGGCCCAGGCCGCCGAACGCCCTGCTCCAGCGCGTCTTCCCGTCCTCGTCGAGGAGGACCACGAAGGTGCCCTCGTCGCCGACCCCTGCGGGGTCGTGGAGGGTCCCGGCGCCGAAGTCGGCGCTGGCGTCGAAGGTACCAAGCACGGCGATGTTCCCCGCACCGTCCACCGCAATCTCACGAATAGCCTGATCGCCGGCCCCGCCCATCCTCCGGGCCCAGACGGCGTGACGAGCGAGCGGCCCGGCCCGCGCGAGCAGGTGCGGCGCGGCGCTGGTGGCGAGGTTCCCGCCGAGAGCCGGTGCGATTTGCACCGTGAGAGCCGGCGGCGAGCACGCCGCGGCGAGGAGGACGGTGAGCAAGAGCGGGCGGGGCATGGACGGCGCGGACTCCCTCTCGGGCAGGATGACCGGTCACCTCAGTTCGAGATCTGCGACGCGATGATCCCCCCCGCGACCCCGGCGACGACGCAGGCGGCAGCGACCGCGCCGACGACGAGGGCGGTGGTCTTCCCCGGCGAGTACCGCTTCGCTGCCAGGGAGGTGACCTGGTTCATGTCGACGCGGATCCCTCGCCCATCGCCGCGCAGGACGCCGCCCAGCCACCACTCCTTGCGCGGCTCCGCCGGACCGCCGACCACGCCGACAGACTCGAACTTGACGTCGAGCATCGACGCTCGGGGTGCGGACGAGCGAAAGACCAGCTCCGTATTGCGGTCGACCACCACGAAGTCGCCATTGTTGGCGATGATGACCTTGTCCCCGCTCTCCTGGTCGACGTGGAGCGAGCCGACGTTGCGAGGAGCGATGTCCCAGGTCGTGTAACAGCCGACGGTGGAGAGCGCCGCCGCGGCGAGGAGCGGAAGGGCGAGCCGGAGGGCCATCAGAAAGCCCACCCGATCTGCGCCGTGCGCGGGCCAGCGGCGACGCCGGGGAGGGCCGGCGGGTGGCATCCTGCTTCGTCCCAGGAGTAGGTGGAGCGGGAGCCGCTCAGCCAGAGCGGGATACCGATCCCGGGCAGCAGGATCCCGCCGATGGGCATCAGGACGATACCCAGGCCGAGGCTGTTCGAATTGGCGGCGAAGCCGATGCTGGTGACCCCCACCGCCGCGCCGAGGGTGGTGACGACGATGCCCGCGATCATCATCCCCACGTTTCGGTGCGCCACCCTGGGCGCGCGGGGCGGCAGGTCCTCCGTGGGCCACATCGGAGGAGGCACGGCGCGCGCCGGCAATGGGAGGAGGGCCGCCGGCGACGCGCCCGCCGCGACGGAGGGGACCGACTGGGCCGCGGCCACTCGCGCGCCCAGAAGGGTGATCAGGATCCCGCTGGCAGCACCGAGGCCTCGCATTGACTCATCCGACCGTACCCCCCCCTCGAAGTCAAGACGACAGCGGCCGGGACGTCCGTTCGATTCCCCCTCCTCTCCGGCAGGCAGTGGGAGGGATGGATCGTCCGGCGCGCATCCCCCGCGCCCTCGTCCGTGGAAGCGCGAGCATGCAAAAGTTCGATTCGATGGCTCGTCGCCTGCGTGCTACTCGTTGGCGTGGGGTGAAGGGATTCCCGATCCCCCGGGGGGGCCGCTTGATTCCGCTCTGCGAAAGAACGGTGATCGCGGGCAAGTATCGGCTGGAGCGGGAGCTCGCCAGCGGCGGCATGGGCGCCGTGTGGGTCGCGCGTCACCTCCAGCTGGACGAGCTCGTTGCCGTCAAATTCATGAGCGCGACGCTCCCCGAGCTGGCGAACGCCCGCGCTCGATTCGCGCGGGAGGCGCGAGCCGCGGCGCGGCTCCGGGGCCCCAACGTGGTCCAGGTGCTCGACCATGGCGTCGACGAGGACCTCCCCTACATCGTGATGGAGTTGCTGCTCGGCGAGCACCTCGGCGACCGCCTCAAACGCGAGCGGCGCCTCTCGCTGCGGGAGGCCGGGATCATCGGCGCGCAGGTGGGCAAGGCCCTGGGACGCGCGCACCGCGCGGGCATCGTCCACCGTGACCTCAAGCCCGCCAATGTCTTCCTGGCGCGCGTGGACGACGAGGAGATCGTCAAGGTCCTCGATTTCGGCATCGCCAAGACGCTGAGCGGGGCCGAGAAGGCCGAGGCTCTCGACGTCACGGGCAGCGACGTGCTCATGGGCTCTCCTCAGTACATGAGCCCCGAGCAGGCGCGCGGCTCGCGCAGCGTCGACCACCGCGCCGACCTCTGGTCTCTGGGGGCCATCCTCTTCCGCGCCGTCACTGGCGTCCCCGCGTTCGAGGGCGCGTCCGCCGTCGACGTCATCGTCCAGGTCTGCACCGGCGCCATCCCGCTGGCGAGCCGGGCGGCGCCCGATCTCTCGCCCGACGTCGACGGCTTCTTCCTGCGCGCTCTGGCACGTGACCCGGACAGGCGCTTCGCCTCGGCGCGCGAGATGACTGACGCGTTCGCGGCGCTGGCGCCGCGCCACGAGACGGGAGAGCTCGACGCCGACCGCGCCCACCACCACGAGAGCGGCGAGGAGCTCTCCACGTTCGTGATGGCGCGGCGCGGGGCGAGCGCTCTCTCGATCGGGGCTCCACCGGCGCGGGTGACGGGGGCAACCGCGGCCGAGATCGACGCCTTCGTCGAGCGAGCGTTCTCGACACTCCTCGACGGCGGCTCCCTGCCCCCACCGCGAGGTGGGACGGACGCCGATGCTATCCCCCCCACCACGCGCTGCCCGCGCACCCGGTCGTCCGCGCCTCCGCCGGCCACGGTCGAGCGCGCCGCCGCTGCACGCTCGACGGTGGCCGGCGAGACGGAAGCGCCCTCGCCGGTCACGTCCTCCCTGCTCGCGCGCCTCACCGGCCTGCGTGCCGTCCGCTCCGAGCCCCCCTCCACGATCGCCGTGGGCGTCCTCATCGACCAGGGCCTCGCGGCGCTGCGCCACGGAGAGCCCGACCGTGCGCGATCCATCTGGCGGGAGGCGCTCGGCCTCGATCCCTCGAACCGGATGCTCGCCTTCAACCTGCGCCGGCTCGACGCGCTCTGCACGGCCTCGGCGCGGCGTGGGTGACGGCGGGGCGAGCCCGGTCGGCCTCGCCCCCCCGGCCCGTTCGTTCTTGCTCCCGCTCCCCTGTACTCGGATGCTGCGCGAAAGATGCGCCTGCGATCCCTCCTGTCGGCCTCGCTCCTGCCCCTCCTCGCGGCCTGCGGTCCGCGCGCCCCCGCCACCCCTCCGACCGTCGAGGTGGTCGTGCCCGGCGCGCGGCCCTCGTCGTCGACGGTGACACCGAACGCCTGCCAGCGGGCCACCGCGCGGATCCTCAGCACGCTCCGGGAACCCATGCTCGTCACCGCCTGGGTGACCCCGGGGAGCCCCGCGTTCGCCACGTTCTCGCGGGGTCTCGACGAGCTGCTCACCAGCTACGAGGAGCTCGCGCCCGGGCAGATGCACCATCGGATCGTCGCGGTCACCACCGAGGAGCAGCGCGCGGCCGCCAGGAACGCCGGGCTGCAGGAGCAAGCGTTCGGCGAGGCGGACAGCAACGGGGGAGCGCACGTCTTCCAGGGGTTCGTGGGCGTCACCTTCACGTACCGCGACGAGAAAGAGGTCATCCCGCTCATGCCCCCCGATCAGGGGAAGGGTCTCGGCTTCTGGATCACCACCAAGATCCGTGAGACCCGTGATCGCGCCGACGCCCGCTCGTCGAGGATTGGACTTCTCACGGGGGTGGGTGAGATCAAGACCTCGGAGGGCAACCTCGTCGCCGCCCAGGGGAGCGGACCACGCCCGAACCTCCGTGCGGTCATCGAGCAGGCGCTCCCGTACTACAAATTCGAGGAGGTCGACCTCCACGGGGGCGCGTCCGGGGTCCCGAGGGATCTCTCGGGCCTCGTCATCACCCAGCCGGGCCGTGACCTCACCCGGGGCGAGCTGCGTCGCATCGACGAGTTTCTCCTCCTTGGCCACACCTCGGTCGCCATCTTCGCGGGCGCGGTCAACGTCGCCGCCGGCGACGCCGGCATGAAGGGCAGCCTCGACAGGCACGGCCTCGACCTGCTCCTCGACGGCTACGGCATCGAGCTGAAGAAGGACGCCCTCCTCGACTGGGCGCGCCCGGCACAGGTCCAGTTCCACGCTCAGGGCAACCCCGTCAAGCTCGCCTATCCAGCCGCCGCCGTCGCCGAAGACGACCGCGGCGCCGACGAGCGGACGCAGGGTCTGGACCCGACCTTCATCGGCTTCTTTCGCATGGAAGAGGTGGTGTTCCCCTTCCCGTCGACGCTGGTCGTCCACCCGGACAGGCAACCCGGAGCGACGCTCAGGGTCGTGGCCCGCACGTCCCCCCGGACGACGAGCGTCCTCGATTCCCCGGTGGACCTCAGGCCCACCCGCGCGTGGACGCCGGAGGGCGAGCAGGGACAGCGTGCCATCGCCGTCGCGCTCGAAGGCACGATCAAGAGCGCCTTCGGCGCTGGGAAGTCGACGCAGCCGAGCCGGCTCCTGGTCGTCTCGTCCTCCCAGTTCCTCGCCAACCCGTGGGCCCGAGCAGGCAACCCCACCACGGGGAGCGCGGGGACGACGAGCGGCGACGCGGATCTCTTGCTGCTCGCTCAACCCTATGCGCAGCAATACCTGACCGAGACGATCCTCGCGTTCAAGAACACGCTCGACTGGATGGCCGACGACGACGACCTCACCGCCTGCTCGGCGCTGCTGCTGGGCGGAGGGAAGTAGAGAGCTCTCCGCGCCACCAGCGCGGCTTCCGCCTCACCCCCAAAAGGAGTTGCGCCATCACGGACCGTCCCCTTACCATCCGGGCGCAAGTCGGGGGTGGATCCAGCCGACTGGAAAGCTTGCATGAACGTCGACGATTCCAGCTCGCGCGGCCGCCCCCGATGACCGTGGCATCTCTGTTGCTCAGGTGCCGCGGGCCGAGAACGAGGTCGATAGGCACCTCCACCCATCGTGCCCTCGCCACGCCGGAGGAGCCATGAGCGCGCCGCAGGTGGCGGGTCGCGAGCCGGGGGGCGCGGGCGGCTCGGTCGCGCTGGGAGCGCCGCGCCTGGTGCTGGCGTGGCCGGCGCTCGCGGCCTACGGGATGGTCCACGTGGCCTGCCTCGGCCTCCTGTGGACGGGGGTCGATCGCACGGCGCTCGCCGTGTTCGCGGCCTGCTACGTGGTGCGACTCTTCGGCCTCACCGTCTGCTACCACCGGTACTTTGCGCACCGCGCGTTCAAGACCTCGCGAGCGATGCAGCTCGTGCTCGCGGTCGTGGGCTCGCTGACGATGCAGGGCGGCGTGATCTGGTGGGCCGAGACCCACCGCCGTCACCACCGCAACGCCGACACGCCCGACGACCTCCACTCGCCGCAGTATCAGGGCTTCTGGTACTCCCATTTCGGCTGGTTCCTCAACAAGGAGCACCGCGCCACCCGCCTCGCGGCGATCCCCGATCTGGCCCGCTATCCCGAGCTGGTCTGGCTGGATCGCTGGCACGTGGTGCCTTTTCTCGTGCTCGCGACGGGGCTCGGGATGGTCTTCGGGGCGCGAGCAGTGCTCTGCGGGGCGTTCGTTCCCACCGTGATCCTCTGGGAGTACACGCACTGGGTGCAGTCGTTCAGCCACTGCTGGGGTGGCTACCGGCGCTGGGAGTCGGCCGATCGGAGCCGCAACCACTGGCTGCTCGGCGTGATCACGTTCGGTGAGTTCCACAACAATCACCACCGTTTTCCCTCGTCGGCGAAGCAGGGATGCGTGTGGTGGGAGCTCGATCTGGGGTACTGGTCGCTCCGCGCCCTCGCGGCGCTGGGGCTGGTCTGGGACGTGCGCGTCCCCGCCGTCGCGGCGGCAGAGATCCCCGGGCCCGAGGGTGGCCGCGCGTGAGCTGGTCTGCCGCCTCGGCGACGGTGCTGCGCCCGGTGGCCGAGCGCCTGCTCGCCCGGGCGGGGGTGCGCCTGGACGGCGACGCGCCGTGGGACATCCAGGTCAATGATCCCCGCTTCTTCGCGCGAGCGCTGGCACAGGGATCCCTCGGCTTCGGCGAGAGCTACATGGAGGGCTTCTGGGACTGCGATCGCATCGACGAGCTGGCGGTGCGCCTCCTGCGAAGCCGCCTCGACGAGGTCGTACCGGACGTGCCCAAGCGGGCGCTGCTGTCCGCTTCGCGGGTGTTGAACCTCCAGTCGGTCGCGCGCGCCGGGCAGGTCGCCCGGGCCCACTACGACCTCGGGAACGAGCTCTTCGAGGCGATGCTGGGGCCTTCCATGGTGTACTCGTGCGCCTGCTTTCGCGACACGGCGGATCTCGACGCCGCTCAGGTCGCCAAGATGGACTTGATCTGCGACAAGCTCGGGCTCCGCGCCGGCGATCGGCTGCTCGACGTCGGCTGCGGTTTCGGCAGTCTACTGGCCCACGCGGCCACGCGCTTCGGATGCGAAGCCATCGGCATAACCATCTCGCGGGAGCAGCAAGCGTACGCGGCCTCGCGTCTCCGCGGGACGACGGCGCGCGTGCTGCTCCTCGACTACCGGAGCGACGAGCTCGCGCGGCTGGGCCCCTTCGACAAGATCGCCTCCGTGGGGATGTTCGAGCACGTGGGTGCCACCAATTACCGGGACTTCTTCGGCGTCGTCCGGAGGCTGCTCACCGAGCGCGGCCTGTTCCTCTTGCACACGGTCGGCAACGATCACTCGCCGACCGACGCCTGGCTCAACCGTCACATCTTCCCCAACGGGATGCTGCCGTCGACCGTCGACCTGACGCGGGCTGCCCGCGGACTGCTGGTGCTCGAGGACTGGCACAACCTCCGGGCCGACTACGACCGCACGCTGCTCGCCTGGCACGAGCGGTTCGAGCGCTACGCCGCGCGCGCCGAGCTGCCGCGCCGCTTCTACCGGATGTGGCGCTACTACCTGCTGTCGATGGCGGCGGGCTTCCGGGACGGCGGGCGCAACCAGCTCTGGCAGGTGGTGCTCTCGAAGCACGGCGTCGAGGGCGGGTACCGCTCGGTCCGATGACGGCGGAGAGCAAGGCCGGCGCGGACGTGGCCCGGGTGCGCGCGTCCCTGCGCGCCGAGGTGCCCCGATTTTATCATGCCTCGCTCCACCTGGGATTCTCCGCGGCGGTCTCGCTCGGCGTGGCTTTTGGGCTCGTGGCCGGCATCCACGAGCTCCGCCTCGCCGAGCTGGCCTGCGTCCCGGCCTTCTTCGTGTTCTGCACCCTCTGCGAGTATCTCGGGCACCGCTACCTGCTGCACCGGAGCTCGTGGATCGGGCGCTTCACCTACCAGAAGCACACGCTCCGTCATCATCGATTCTATACCGACGAGCAATTCCGACCGGAGAGTCAGCGCGACTTCGCCTACATCCTCTTCCCCCCCGCCGGCGTCCTCGTCTACATGCTGATCGCGGTGTGCCCGTTCGTCGCCCTGTTCACCCTCGCCGTCTCGCGGAACGCGGGCTGCCTGGTCGGCGCGACGTCGGCCGTCTTCTTTCTGCTGTACGAGCTGGTCCACCTCGCCAGTCACTTCGGCGATCGGCGCTCGGCCGGGGGCTCCTGGCGGCGGACGATGAGCCAGCACCACCGGATTCATCATCGCGTCGACCTCATGACGCGGTGCAATTTCAACATCGTCGCCCCCATCTTCGACGAGGTGTTCGGGACCCGGAGGCGCGAGTGAGCGGCCCCAGGGGATCCGAGGAGCAGAGCCCATGGCCAGGATCGCAGTCGGCGAGACATTCACCTGGGAGCGAACCTTCACCGACGAGGACGTTCTGGCGTTCGCGCGGATCACCGGCGACGCCGGGACCCTCCACCTCACGCCCGACCCGGAGGGCCGGCTCAGGGTCCACGGGCTGCTGGTGGCCAGCATCCCCACCAAGATCGGCGGAGACCTCGACTTCATCGCCCGGACGATGACCTTCGAGTTCCTGCGGCCCGTGTTCACGGGAGACCTGGTGCGTTGCCGGGCCACCGTGACCGAGGCGGAGCCGGACCGGCAGCGCCTCCGGGTCGGCTTCGACGTCGTGTGCCACAACCAGCACGGCAACGAGGTGCTCCGCCTGGTGGCGGCGGGGATCATCCTCCCTGGCGCTTGACCGGTGGCGCTCTCCCGCGCCCGATCTCAGTCGTCCCCGTCCCCGTCCACCTCGACCGGCAGCCCCTGCGCCTTGCGCGCCCGCCGCGCCTCGATCTGCGCCTCCAGCCGCGGCGTCAGCTCGGTGAGCTGCTTGCCGCGCATCCACCGCACCACCTGGTCCCCGAGCCCCTGCTGGTCGTCGCCGTGGGAGAAGTCCCACGACTCCGTGAGGCGCCGCTCCGCGGGCGACGCGCTGCTGCCACCGCAGGCGATGGGGATCTGGTGCGGCGTGTACGTGTAGGGAGTGTAGTCGGGCGTGGAGGTGAAGGCGTCGAAGGGCAGGCCCGCGTTCATCACCTCGAGGTTGGGGTAGGGCAGGCCCAGGACGTGGGCGAAGATCTTGTGCAGCGAGGGCACGTCGATGTGCGTCTGCGATACGTAGGCGCGCTTCACCCAGGGCGAGATCAGGACCAGGGGGGTGCGGTGGTAGTCGACGTGATCACCGCCGGCCTGGGGATCGTCCTCGGTCAGCACCACCAGCGAGGAGGCCCAGAGCGGGCTGTGCGAGAGCCCGTCGAGGAACATCCCGGTCGCCTCGTCGTTGATGGCGCACATCGTGTCCGGCGTCGGGTTGGTCGGCGAGATGCCGATGGTGTGATCGTTGGGCAGCGTCATGTACGTGAACGAGCCCAGGTTGCAGGCGACGCGGAGGCGGCCGGCCGTGTAGCAAGCCTTCTCGATGTCGTTGTAGGAGATGTTCTGCACCGGGCCGCCCGGGTACTCGACGTCGATGGGGTTGAACGCGGTCGGCGCGACCAGCGGCGTGCCCACGATCTCGCCGAGGATGGTGTAGACGACGTTGTTGCGCTGCAGCCACTCGAAGAGCGAGCCCTCCGGCGGGCGGCCCACGTCGGAGATGCCGCAGAGCGGGACGGGGCGCAGGCTGTCGCTCCAGGTGCGCTCGCAGAAGTCGGTGGCGCGGCCGTAGGTGGTCCAGTTGTGGCCCTGCGTCGATTCGACCGCGAGCGTGTAGTAGTTGTCGGCGACGGTGAAGGTCCGGGCCAGGTTGCGGGCGTTCTGCCAGACCTGGTCCATCTCGGCGGTGGTCGCCTTCATCATCACGCTCGGGTCGCCGTCGACGCCGGGCAGGTCGCCGAAGAGCGAGTCGAAGGTCTTGTTCTCGCGCACGATGAAGAAGATGTGCTGGATGACCGGCGAGGGGCCCGCGGTGTTGGTAGTGGGCACCGGGAAGTCGGAGACGCCAGCCGGGCAGGTCACCTGCGGGTAGCCGGCCTGCACGCCCACGGCGATCGAGGTGGCCACCTGCGCCTGCCCCGCGGCCAGATCGGCCGCGGCGGGGGCGGGGATCTGCTCCACGCTGCCCTTCATCAGGTCGTTGCCGCCGCCGCCGTTCATCACGGGGAAGGGCCCGATGGGGTGCCCGCGCAGGTTGGTCACGGTGAGCGACCCGTCGGCGTTGGCGACCACGCCGCTCGGCCACCACGAGGTGGGCAGGCGGCCCACGGGCGTGAGCGTCGGCGGCGTCGTGGTGCGATCGACCGAGTACGCGGCCAGGGCGTCGATGCCGGCGAGCGTGGCGTAGAGCCGCTGGCCGGCCTCGTCCCAGGCGAGGCTGGAGACGTCGATGCCATGGAGCCCGGGCTCGAAGTTGACCGGCACGGAGGTGACGGTGCCCGCGGTGCGATCGACCAGCGAGAGGCTCTCGCCGAAGTCGTTCGCGACCACCATCCAGCGCGCGTCGAGGAACGCTACGCCCTGCGGGTTCTTGTCGGTGACGAACGACCGCGACACCTTGGGCGACGTCGGCGTGGAGACGTCGATCTCGACGACCTTGGCGCTGCCCCAGACCGAGACGTAGGCGCGGGCGCCCGTGGGGTCGTGCGGGTCGAACCAGGCGCCGAAGGTCTCGTGGACGCCGATGTCGACGAGGCCGAGCTGCTTCAGGTACGTCGGCGAGGTGGGGTCGATGTCGTAGACGAACACCTGGGGGTCGAACACGCCGCTCACCACGAGGCGCGTGCCGTCGGGGCTGGCGGCCACGCCCGACGAGTACCAGGCCAGCCCGGTCGACGCCGAGAGCGGCAGCATCGGAGAGGCGGCGTCGTTGCGGGTGAGCGCGCCGGTCTGGAGGTCGACGTCGAGGGCCTGCACCACGCCGTAGCCAGTGGAGACGTAGGCGCGGCCGGAGGCGAGGACCGTGACCCCGTCGTTGAGGAGGTCGGGGGCGAAGTCGACGAAGCCGGTGACCGGGTTGCCCTTGCCGATCTGGCTGGTGTCGACGACGCGCACGGCGTGGTCATCGTTGCCAGTGTCGACCGTGACCACGAAGGTGGTACCAGGCACGGCCGCGATGGCGCTGGTGCTCCCGCCCACCTGCGCCGCCTCGTCGAAGGCCCACTCGGCGCCCGCGGGCTTGATGGGTCGGCCGTCGGGGAGCACCCGCACCCCGGGCATTCCGGTGACCGCTCCGGTGCGGGCCAGCGCGGCGGCGGTGGGGGCGCTCGCGGTACATTTGCCCGCGGCGGGCGTGGGGTAGGTGCCGTCCCAGGTGCCGCAGGTGTCGAGGTGCGGGATCGACGACCAGGCGCCGAGCGCCGGACAGACGTACGGCGTCGTCAGCTCGGCGCAACCGTCGTTGGGGCAATCGTAGGCGCAGGACGAGGGCGCCGAGAGGTAGTCGCTGGGGTCGGCGCCGCCACCGCCGCCCGCCGCAGTCCCGGACGAAGATCCGCCCGCCCCCCCGGCAAGGTTGCCATCGTCGACGTAACAGCCGGCGGCGAGGAGTGCGACCACGGCGACCCGGAGCGGAGCCCGACGAGAGATCACGGCCATGAGGCATAGAGAATCGCCCGTGCTGGCGTCAAAGGATATCCTCGCGGCGCGCGCCGGGGAGAAAGTGCCCCGCCGCGGTTGACCGCCGGTGCTCTCCGGGAAATAAGGACCCCAACTTCGCGCGCGATGGAGACGCTCTTCACCTGGCTGCACTTGTCGGACCTCCACGCGCGCGCCGCCGGCGTTCGCGGGCCGACCGCGGGGCTGCGTCTGGCCGACCAGGGCGGCGGCCCCCACGAGCGCATGCTCGCGGCGCTGCGTCAGGACATCGTCGACTGCGCGGACGCCCGGCCCGAGGTGCTCCTGGTCACCGGAGACCTCGCCTGGAGCGGCAGCCGGGAAGACTACGCTGCCGCGAGGCGCTGGCTGCTCGACACCGCGCGGGCCATCGGCCTGGACGCAGACCGGATCTTCGTGGTGCCCGGCAACCACGACGTGGAGCGCGACGCGAGCAAGCGCAACGAAGGCCTGGAGCTGCGCCTGCTCTCCGATCTCCGCGAGGGCCGCCGCCGTCTCGATCTGGCCCTCGAGAAGCCAGCCGCCCGCACCCTGCTCACCGCCCGACTGGCGGCCTTCTCGGAGCTCGGCTCCGCCCTGGGGCCGGCGCCTTCGCAATCCTCTCGGGCGCCCGCGCCCGGCGCACCGGTGAGCGACTACCTCGAGTTCTCCCACGTGATCGAGGGCGACGGCGGGCTGCGGGTGCGGCTCATCGGCCTGTGCACCGCCTGGCTCGCCATCGACGACGAAGACCGCGGCGCGCTCCGGGTGGGGACCGCGGCGCTGGAGCGTGCCCGCGCCACCATCGCCCCCGGCGAGCTGGTGGTGGTCCTCGCTCACCACCCCGTGCGCGGCGGGTGGCTCGGCGACGAGCGCGACGCGGAGGCCTGGATGAGCGCCAACGCCCACGTGCTGCTCACCGGCCAGGTCCACGACGCCTTCGCCGAGGAGGCCCGCGCCGGGCACCCCGGCCCCTACGTGTGGATCGCGGCCGGTGCGTCCCCCGCCACCTCCCTCCAGGGCGAGAGCGGGCGGCGGATGGGCTGGTCCTTCTCCCGCGTGGTGCGTGCGCCGGACGGCGCGATCAGCGTCCAGGTGGCCCCGCGACGCTGGTCCCCCGGGCGACGGCGCTTCCTCGCCGACGACGAGATCCTCCGCGACGGCAGCCCGTTCAGCGAGCGCCCGCTGCGCCTGCGCCTCGGGGCGCCGCCGCGGCGCATCCCCTCGCCGCCTCCCACGACGCGCATCGTGCGGACCGGGCGCTCGCAAGCCCCGAGCGGCGCTCCCCCCCCGCTGCCCCCCCCGCTGCCATCCAC
>Ga0302267_10002158_pt1 | contig 24043 bp, 22 predicted proteins | sample III_Bog_E1_3_FD_194555 | JGI IMG/M metagenome (GOLD analysis project Ga0302267, IMG submission 194555) | Peat permafrost microbial communities from Stordalen Mire near Abisko, Sweden - III_Bog_E1_3 | ecosystem: Environmental > Terrestrial > Soil > Wetlands > Peat | place: Sweden: Abisko...
GGTTAAGGGATTCGAGGGACGGTCATTGGAAATGGGACCACTCTTCCTGAATCGCCATGGGCAGGAACGGCCTGTGGCGAGAGCCAGGATTCAGTAAACCCATCCCTCGGGGGCTAAAGCCCCTTTTATTTTATTGGCATTATCGGCACGGCTAAAGCCGTGCCCTTTCAAAACTGCGACGCCAAATGGGTTTTTCAACTAGCGGCGGCACGGCTGAAGCCGAGCCCTTTCAAAACTGCGACGCCAATTGGGTTTTTCAACTAGCCGCGGCACGGCTAAAGCCGTGCCCTTTCAAAACTGCGAATTTCGCAGCGGGCTGCTAAGGGTTTTGGTCGTCGATCGCGGGGTATTTTTTGGCCCACTCGGATTGGGGATAGCGGGTGTGGAGAATGGTGAAGATCTCGCGCTTGAGGTCGTAGCTATTCTCGAGGTTGCAGCCGTTTCGCATGGCGCGGAGGGCGAAGCCCAAGACTTCAGAGTTGCGCGGGTCTTTGGGGTGGGCTTTGACCCAGGCGAGGGCCTGCTTGCCGAAGTACTCGGGAGCGTCGCCGATATTTGCCAATTCAGCCTGTTCGTGGTCGGCTTCGGTGGTCATAGTTGGAGTGACAAAGCCGGGTAGATCGACGGCAGGGGGCTTATTGGGGTTCGGATAGGCGCCGCCAAAGTTATGACCGGTGGAGTAGTCGAAGCCGCCCATGTCGGCGCACCACCAGTTGTCGCGATACCCGCTGTAGCCGACAAAACCCTCTTCGCGGCTGGAGCCGGCGTTGATATACGGGCGCACGGAGGGGAAGCGCATGAGGGCGAGGAGGCCGGTGACATGGCGATCTTCGGGGGTGGTGGCTGCATCGTAGGCGGTGAGCCACTGCTTCCAACCGGGTTCGCCGGCGATGAGGCTGGGAGTGAGAAGGCGCGCTTCTTCGGGTTTTTCGAGGAGTACGGCGCGGGTCCAGACGGCCAGGGCGAGTTCGAAGCGCAACTGTTTTGGCCAGCTGGAGTTGAGAACGAGGGGAGTGAGGTCATTGAGGGGGATGTGGCGATTGAGGATGATGGCTGTGTCGGTGTCGATGCGCCTGGCTCCTGCGACGTTTATGGGGAGGCCTGCCATAGTTGAGGGAATTATGCCGGTGGGAGTTGCGGAGGCAGCGGGAAGGGGAGACTCGCCGTTTTCTCCGTCGTCTTCGCCGACTGGTTCGAGGGGAGCAAGGCGGGCGAATTGCTGAAGGGACTCGGCTTTCTGCCGGGCAAGAATGGCGAAGAGGTTAAGTGTGTCTGGTGATTCATGGCGAGCGGCGAGGTCATGAAGGAGTTTTTCAGCCTGAGCGCGGGTTTCTGCACTGGCGGGGCGCATTTGCAAACGAGCGTAGGCGACGGTGACCCATGCGGGCGACGTGGCAGGAACGGATTCGGCGGCATGATCGAGTTCCGCGTCGGGCGTGGGAGCGCTAATGAGCGCGGCAACGAGCCAGGCGACATTTCCGGTTTGATGCCAGCGATCTTTTGCGTGGTCCGGCCGCGAAGTCTTCTTTGGGTCGATAACGAAGCCCTGAATGTTCAGGGCCCAATCGATCAGATCGCTCTTGCGTGCGACTTCCTGATGATCCAACCATTTGTAGCCGGCGACGTAGGCGAGATCGGTGAGATGCTGCGCGATGCGGGGATCGGGATGGCTGATGCGATCGCCGAGGCGCGCGGCGGCTGCGCTGGGGTCGATGCGGAGGTCGACGAAGTTGAGGAGTTCCTCAGCTGGACCGGCATAGGAACCTCCGGCTTGCATGACTTTACTGAACTGCGCAGCGGCCTGGTGCATGAGGCTGTCGTCGTTTTTATCGGGCAGGGAGAGGGTGGCCTGGCGCAGGAGACAACGACCGACCATGAAGGCGGCGAGGGAGCGGTGCGGGGAGCCAGAGTCGGCGGCGATTTGAGAGAACTGGTCGCGGGCGGGTTGAAACTCTGAGCGGTAGAAATGAGCGGCGCCGATTTGATAGGCGCGGTCGTAGGCGAGCCACTGAGGCTTGGAGACAGTCTGAGGCATCTGGCCGCTGCCGCCGCAGTTGGAGAAGACGGCATCCTGTCCGCCGACCCAGTCGGCAAGCTCGGCCTTGTCGGCGGCGTGGTCGCGGGCACGGGCAGCAAGGGTGTTGGCGGCGTTGGCGAAGGCGTCCTGGAGGCAGTTGTCGTAGTCCTGCCATTGCTGGCCAGGAACGGCGCGCGAAGCAGTGGAAAGCGGTGCGTCGCCGGTGGCGTGGATGACTTTGGCGCGTTCGTTGCTCCATTTCGAGGCGGCATTGTTCAGAGACTCGAGGTCAGCGCTGGCGTTCTGGTCTCCGTTCTGGATGGCATTGTGGATGTCAAGGATGGAGGATTTCTCCTGGTCGGTGAGGGGCGGTCCGGAGAGGATGCGATAGGCGAGAGCGAGATAGCGGGGCCGAAGGCCAGCCTGGACGACTCCGAGGTGGCCGTTGAGGAAGGATGCAAGGTCGGAGGGGACGGCGCGATTGACGAAGACCGCCTCTCCGAAGAACGGCCCGCAGCTATTGCCGGGGAGAGCGAGGGCCAGTATGGCGCAGGCGATTGCAGCTTTTTTTCGGCTCATTCTGTCGCTCCTTTTGTATCTTGCGGGATGAGACCGCGATTGAGAGCAACGAGCTGGTCGTGCGTCCAGGGACGCGGGGAAAAAATGTAGATGGTGCGAGGACGGGGCGAAGCTGAGGAGGCGGATTCCTGCAAGCCGGGCTCGTCGGTGGAGATGCCGGTGGTGCCCATGCAGAGCGGTTCGCGGACGGGCCAGGAGCCGACATGCTGGCCGAGGCGGAAGTTCATGGGGATGGCGGCGTCGACAGGGAGGGAGTGGAGCCAGCTTTGAGGATGGGCGTTGGATTGGCCTTGCGGCATGCTCTGGGATTGGTCTTGCGGCTGGGCACACCAACTGACGAGCGCGGTGATCTCGAGGCGTTCGCCTGGAGGGAGTGCGGCGCGGAGCTGGCGGAGGACGTCGGTGTAGAAGTTGCGCTGGGCGGCAGTGGCGTCGAAGTCGACTTCGATTCCGCGGATTCTGGGAAGGCGAGCGGCCTGAAGGAGGTCATTGGCCGTGGCGCTACGGGTGGTTTCGTTGTCCTGGAATCCAGGGGCTGCCTCGATGCGGACGACGGCTTCAGCCCAGATGGACGGGGGGACGAGAATGCGCTGGTGGCGAGGGACGACTTTGACTGTGTCGGAGACGAAGATGCGATCGGCGAGGAAGGCCACACCGAGGCGTTGCGGGTCGGCGGCGCGCAGGTCTTCCGGTTCCTCCCAGGCCCATAGGACGATGGGGGGCGGCTGGATTGGGGATTGGAGGTGTGTGGAATTGTTCGCGGTGGTGGGACTGTCGCCATGCAGGGTTGCGGCAAAGAAAAGCGCCAGGGCGAGCAGGCAGGCGCTCAGCGCTCGTCGGGTATGCGTCCCGGATCTTCGCGATAAGGCAGACACGACCCGAATATAGCGCAATTTTGAATGGAATGTTTGTGGAGGAGGTGGCATTGCAGCAATTAGTTCCAGAACAATCGCGGATCTTTCGACTGGGTTTGGCTCAAAAACGAGCCAAACTTCGGTTGGGATGACAGCGGCCTTTTTGTTGTGAATCGCACGGGCGCGAGACTACAGTCGGCGGATGAATGCGAGCGCTTCAGGGAGTTGGGGGAAGAGGGCTTCTTCGGCCTTGAATTCACGGGAGTGGACGCAGCGGCGGAGGCCGCGCATTTTTACGGGATGCTTGAGGTGGAGCATCTCGTGGTAGAGCAGGTATTCGAGGGCGTAGCGGGGGCTGGAGGGGCGGTCGAAGACCTTGCTTACGACGATGGTGTTGTGGGCGGCGTCGTAGTGGCCGAGGGAGCGCTTGGCGTGGTGCTCGCTCCAGGTGAGGTTGGGTCGGCCGAGCAAGCCGCCGAAGAAACGCAAATTGAGACTGTCGAAGACTTCATCGAGATGGAAGAAGCGGCCTTCGGGGCCGGAGATGCGCTTGGTGCCGCGGGCGTAGCGGATGAGCTCGGTTTGTCGGGTGACGGCGGCGGAGGAGGCGAAGCGCTTGTAGCGGACGCTGTGGGTAGGGTCGATGGGCTTTTTGTAGAGCTTGGCGAGAAGGATGTGGGCGATGGCGTGGAGGACAGATTCGGGCGCGCCCTCTAGCAAATCGGAGAGGCTGACGTGGATGCTGCCCTCGCGGAGACGGATGGTGGTGTTGAGAGAGGTGAAGCGACGGAAACGGATGGAGATGGGCGGCAACGGAGCGCGAGGCCGGAGGGCGCGATATTCGTGTTGGAAGATAGGGACGAAATCGGGGGACACAACGACAGCTTACAGTCGTCAGTTGACAGTTGTCAGTTGGCGGACAGGGCAGAAGAGGGAATTGGGAGGAAGGAATTGGCAGTGGCGAATGGGAAACCGCCGCTCTACACTAAGAGAGTTATTTTTGAAGAAAGATCGTAAAGGTCAAAGTTGAGTTCGCCGGAGGGTGCGAAAGACGAATGGGAATTCCTAATCGGTTCAGCCGGATGGTTCGCACGACGGCGGGTTATCTTTTGAACACCATCCTTCTGCTGGTGGCTGTGAATGTGGCTTTGGGTGTGTTTTACCACTTTTACGATGCGCATGGGGCCCGGAACACGAACGCAGTTTTCAAGAAGTATCCGAATCTGGCCAAGCAAATCCTCAAACTTTATCCATCGATGTCAGAGGAAGACATTACGGAGCTTCTGCGTGAAACGTGGTCGCGGCCCCTGGTGTCGAAGTCGATTGTCGGATTTGGAGAGGGGCCGTATCACGGCAAATTTGTGAATGTGACGGCGGAAGGGTTTCGGCCGGGAACGAACCAGGCTCCGTGGCCGCCTGTTGAGGATGGGAAGAGCCTTGTTGTTTTTCTTTTTGGGGGCTCGACCACATTCGGGTATGGGGTAACGGACGCGCAGGCGCTGGGATCGCAACTGCAGCCGCTGCTCACGCAAAAGCTGGGGCGGCCGGTGGTGGTTTACAACTTTGGGCAATCGAAATACGGGTCAACCCAGGAACGGCTTCTTTTTGAGAAGCTGCTGCTCGCGGGTTACAAGCCGGACATGGCGATCTTTGTGGACGGCCTGAACGATTTTCAGTTTACGTGGGGCGATGAGGAGTTCAACTGGACGAGTTATGTGGGGGATGGAGCTGATCCAGGAGCGGGAGTTCAAACGTGGCGCAGTTGGCTTAGCGAAGGAATCGAGATGTTGCCGATGGCGCGGCTTGCCAAGGGGGTGCGGTCAAAGCTTGGACCCAAGCACACCTTTTACAACGCGAACCCGAACCGCAATTATGACGATGTGAGTGCCATTGGCAAAGTGATCGACCGGTATTACCTGAATGTGGAGATGATCGAGGCGGAAAGCAAAGCTGTCTCGATTCGGACGCTGTTTGTGTGGCAGCCGGTTCCAACCTATGCGTACGACCTGAAGTATCACCCGTTTATTCAGAATGGGTTTGGGGATTTTGCGTACACGAAGCGGGGCTACCCGATGATGGCAGACGCCGTCGCGAAAAAGCGGCCCGATAATTTTCTGTGGTGCGCCGATATGCAGAAGGATTTGCACGAACCGCTTTATGTGGATGCGGTTCACTATTCTCCGATGATGACAGGGATGGTTGCGGGGTGCATTGCGGATGGGGTGAAGTAAACGGGCACATGAGATGGAGAAGGCCGTCGATCGAGCGTGAATTCGCGATGATACTCGCGTTTAAAGCCGAATTTGTGGACTTCCTTGAGCGGGAGGCACTCTGTCATCGCCGGGGAACCGAAGTTCTTGCGCATCAAGGAATTGGGCTAGAATAGCTCGTAAAATCAAACAAGCCAGGATTGAGTTCTCCCGGGGGATGGAAACAGAATGGGAATCCGAGATAGCCGAATACTACGCACGACGGCGACCTACTTTATCAATACTGTGATCCTGCTAATTGTTCTCAATGTGGGTTTGGGAATCTTTTACCACCTATACGATGCGCATGTTGCGCGGGATCGGAACCGGATTTTCAGCAAGTATCCCAATTCCATCGTTCTCAAAAACATCCATGAACTCTTCCCCAAGATGACAAAGGCGGAGGTGGCTCAGCTTCTTAACGAGGAATACCGGACCTGGCAGGCTGACTGGTTCACGGGATTCAGCGAAGCGCCGTTTCACGGAAAGTATGTGAACGTTTCGCCGTATGGATTCAGGGTTGGGACCAATCAGGGTCCATGGCCACCCGATCACCAGAAAGATTATGTCGTATTTCTGTTCGGCGGTTCCACGGCTTTCAGCTACGGGGAGACCGATGACCAAGCTTTTGGATCAGTGCTTCAGCCGATGCTGGAGAAGAAACTGGGACGGCCGGTTGCGGTCTATAACTTTGGACAGTCCAGCTGGTTTACGACGCAGGAGAGGATACTTTTCGAACAACTGATCTTGTCGGGTCAAAAGCCGGATTTAGCAATTTTTCTGGATGGCCTGAATGACTTTCATTGGGTGAATCAGGTGATGCCGGCACTCCCGGATGATCGCCCTATCTGGCGACAGCCTCCGACCTGGAGATCGGTTTTGACTGATGCGAAGAAGGTGTTGCCCATGACCCGGCTAGCGATTGCGGTGCGCCACATGCTGGATAGGGCCGCGCATAAAAAGACCCTGGGCGAGATTCAGGTCGCACATACAAAATTCGATGATCCGGTGGCGCTGCAGGGGGCTGTGGACAGGTATTTTGCGAACAAGAAGTTGATCGAGGCCGAGGCGAAGGAGTATGGGATAAAGACGCTCTTTGTCTGGGAGCCTACGCCGTTCTACAAAAATGATCTTCAGTACGATCCGTTCATCCGGCCCGAATTCGGCTTCAGCTTCACCGGCTTTACGTACACGAAATATGGCTATCCGATGATGCGGGATGTATTTGACCGCACGCACCCGGATAACTTTTTATGGTGCGCGGACCTTCAAGAGGGTAGGCACGAGCTGTTGTACGTGGATGCATATCACTACTCACCGCTGATGACGGAGATCATTTCGGGGTGCATCGTGGACGGGGTCAAGTAGCAGCTTGCTGAAAGATGAAAGTTTGGCCAATGAGTCTGCGAGAGGCGTCCCTCAGGGGCTAAAACCCGCGGTTTTATTGGCGATTCTGCGGCACGACTGAAGTCGTGCCCTTTCAAATCCGCGCCTCCATAGGAGTATTTCAGGAGGCGGCCAGGGATCACGAGGCGCAGGAACGGCGATCAATCAGTCAGTTTAATCCAGCGCGAACTCGTGTTGGTATTCGCGCTTCATACCGGCTTTCTGGTCTTCTTTGCGGAGGAAGCAGTTGCCTACCGCGAGGGCTTCGATCTCAGTGCCCATGAAGCAGCGGAATGCATCTTCGGGAAAGCAAACAATGGGCTCGCCGCGGACGTTGAAGCTGGTGTTGACGATGACCGGGCACCCTGTGCGCTGTTTGAACTGCGAGATCAGAGCGTGATAGCGGGGGTTGGTGTCGCGATGGACGGTCTGGACGCGCGCTGAGTAGTCCACATGGGTGACGGCTGGAATCTCGCTGCGCGGGATGTTGAGCTTTTCGATGCCGAAGAGCTTCTGCTGTTCCTCGGTCATAGGAATGCGGCGACGTTCGACCACATCGGCGACCAGGAGCATGTAGGGGCTGTCTGCGTCCATCTCAAACCAGTCGGAAACATCTTCGCGCAGGACCGAGGGCGCAAAGGGGCGGAAAGACTCGCGATATTTGACTTTGAGGTTGAGGACGGATTGCATGGAGGGGGAGCGGGCATCGCCGAGAATGGAACGTGCGCCGAGCGCGCGAGGACCAAACTCCATTCTGCCCTGAAACCATCCCAACGCCTTGCCGTCCGCGAGAGCTTCCGCGGAAGCCTCGATCAGTTCTTCATCGGTGAGGGTGGTGAAGGCGGCGCCGGCGGCGATGAGGCGGCGCTCGATTTCCTGTTGAGAGAAGTCGGGGCCGAGGTAGGCGCCTTTCATGCCGTCGGTTGATGTATTGATGGTGCGGGGCTGGCCTTTGTACAGGTGGTAAGCAGCGAGAGCGGCGCCGAGCGCACCACCGGCGTCGCCGGCGGCGGGCTGAATCCAAATCCTGTCGAACCTGCCGTCGCGAAGGATCTTGCCGTTGGCCACGCAGTTCAAGGCGACACCGCCGGCAAGGCACAGATTGCGCATGCCAGTTTCCTGGGCGAGGCTGCGTGTCATGCGCAGAACGATCTCTTCCAGAACATTTTGAATGGAGGCGGCAAGGTCCATGTGCACTGGGGTGAGCAGTTCTTCCGGCTTGCGTGCAGGCAAGCCGAAGAGCGCATCGAATCGCGCGTTGGTCATGGTGAGGCCGGTGCAGTAGTCGAAGTACTTCATGTCGAGCCGGAAGGACCCGTCCGGCTTGAGATCGACGAGGTTGTCGAGGATTTTGGAGGTATATTTTGGTTCGCCGTAGGGCGCGAGGCCCATGAGTTTGTATTCGCCTGAGTTGACCCTAAAACCGGTGTAGTAGGTGAAGGCGGAGTAGAGGAGGCCGAGCGAATGAGGGAAGTGAATCTCGCGGGTCATTTCGAGATGGTTTCCGCGGCCGATGGCGACTGAGGTAGTGGACCACTCGCCGACACCATCCATGGTGAGCACCAGAGCTTCTTCAAATGGGGAAGGGAAGAAGGCGCTGGCTGCGTGGCTCATGTGATGTTCGGAGAAGAGGAGTTTCCCCTCGATGTTTTTGGAGTGCGAGATCTGCCTGAGCTGCTTTGCGAGGAGGTCCTTCTGGAAGAGCTTCTCGCGAATCCAAAGCGGGATGGCCATCTGGAAGGAGCGCAATCCGCGTGGAGCGAAGGCCAGGTAGGTTTCAAGGAGCCGCTCGAACTTGAGGAAGGGCTTGTCGTAGAAGACGATGTAGTCGACGTCGTCGAGCGAAACGCCTTCGGCGTCAAGGCAGTATTGGACGGCGTGCCTGGGGAAGGATGAGTCGTGCTTTTTACGGGTGAAACGCTCTTCCTGCGCAGCGGCGACGATTTCGCCCTCGCGGACGATGGCGGCGGCGCTGTCGTGGTAGTAAGCGGAGATGCCAAGGACTCGCATGGTGGTTGGTCTCTAGAACTGGTTGAGCATCTCTTCAGGCGGTGGACCAGGTGGACGGCGCTCGATCCAGTAGGTTTTGTCGTTCTTGGCAAAGGAGAGGCGGAGCGGGTCGCGGCCGAGCAAGCGGTAGAGGAATCCAATCGGTGTGAAGACCAGGTAGAACATGAGGCCGATGACAACGGGGGTTACGAAGCGACTAAGCAGGAGGCCAAGGGCCATCCATGCCTTATTCAGCGGAGCGAGGAGTGCCGGTCGAATTAGAGCGAAGGCTAGAAAGACGAGGGACAAGCCAAACGCCCAATAGCGGACGGGGAGATGATGGCGGAGCGGCGCGAGCCCGAGGAGCAGGAAGAACGCAGCCATGACGAGTCCGAAGCTGCGGTCGGAGGGCCCCTTGATGGCGTGGTCTCTGGAGAGATCCTCATGGGTGGACGCGGCCGTGAGCGAGCGCAGGCCTGTGACGGCAAGCGCAAGGCAGGCGAGGATAAGCGCCAGAATCCCGATCGACCGAGGTGTGAGAGGCCAGAAGGCTGCCAGCGAGGGCATCTAGTAAATCCTCAGAGTTGATGAAATGCCGTTCGACGGAGGTTGTACCAGGCACATGGGCCAGGGAAGAGAAATGCTTAAAAAAGCGTGTAGATAAAAGGCGCTAATGCGCTGCCTTCGCCAACGACGATCAATACTCCAAATATGACCAGAACGATGAGGATTGGCACCAGCCAGGATTTTCTGCGGGCGCGCAAGAACCGCCAGATCTCAGCGAGGAATGACATGGGAAGGCCTCGTTTACATACTGATAGTACTACAACTTATTTTGGGATCAGGAGATGGCCTGAGGCCGGATGTGTGAAGCTCTATGAGCAATGGTAATAGCGATTTGCAACGTGGCTTGACACGGGACGGGCTCGATGAGACTTCCTGGAACCTGGAGGCGCAACGCCCCCCAAGCTCCAGAGCGACTTTAATACCCAATAGGACTTTCACTCTTCAACCCGACGCTTGTTGTGGCTAGTCGCCGGCGGCGGAATCGTCGTCGGCTGTTGAGGTGTCGGCGGCGGCAGAATCGTCGACTGGTGCTTCGTCGGCGACCGGGGAATCCTCTGGGCCGACCGGATCGCCGTACTCGCCGGCTTCGGCGGAAGCGTCGGCGGTAGCCTCTTCGCCTTGCGCGTCGCCAGCGTACATTGCCGCGTCGGCCGCATCGTTGGGATCGCCGGACGTGTCGCTGGCGTAACTCTCGGCGGTCTGGGCGTCCTGGTCAGCGGTCTGCTGGTCCCAATTGGCCCAACTCTCGTTCTGCGCAGCTTCATAGGTTGAGTCGGTATCGTCAGGGCCTCCAGCGTTGGCCACATCCTCCGAAGCCGAGTAGGCTTGCTGGGCATCGTCCTGCGCCGCGGAGTAATTGCCCGAGGCGGCGTCCGCGGACTCTGCCTGCTCAGCCTGCTGTTCCGTGTCCTGCGCGTCACTCAAGGCGCCGGACTGGGCGGGATCGGTTGCATCGGCGGTTGCGGCATCGGGATCAGGCGTGTCAGTGGCTGCGTCTGCGGTTGCCGCGGCGGGATCGGTGTCGGCTATATCGGCAGTTGGGTCGGCGACGGCGGGGTCAGTGCCAGTAAGGTCGCCGGTGACGGCTGGGTCGGCGGCAATTGGATCAGCAGCGGTATCGGGGGTATCCGCGATCGGATCGGCCATGCCCATCGTGTCGCCAGCGCCCATTGTTGCGGCTGCGGCATCGGCGGTGTCGGCAGCGAAGCCTTCAGCACCGGTTGCGGTAGCGTCGGTGAAAGGATCCGCGATGCTGGAAGGGTCATCGGGGGTTGCGGAGGCCATGGCTCCGCCCGCTGCGAAGGCCGCAGCGTCTGTTGTCACTCCTTCGGTTTCGGTTGTTGCGGCGGCATCCGCGCCGGGTTCGACGACGACGAATTCTTCCACCACACCATCCGCGGTTGTGGCTGTGTCGGCGGCGGGGTCGGCGATTCCGAGCGGATCGAGGACGACGTCAACGATCTCTTCGGTGACGGTGGTTGGGCCGGAAGCGTTCGTGGGATCAATCGGGTCGGCGAGAGCTGTGGCGGCGTCTTCGGGCACGATCACTACTACTTCACTGGGGGTATCGTCAGGCATAGGTCAATCTCTCTTTCCTGGCCACGCGGCCTATTTTTGAGCAGCAGGCGCTGGCGGCGCGGCTGGTTTGGTGGTTGCATCGGCATCTGGATTGGTTTGAAGGGCGGCGGGCGGCGGTGGAACGGTGGCAGGTTTGGCTGGCTCCGCGCCATTTGTGGGCGAGGCAGATGGTTTGGCTTGCGGGGACGCAGGCTCGATGGGCGGAGCAGCCCCCTTTGGCCGCAAGGTGATAACTTCCTGGCATTTTGGACAGCGGACTTTTAGAGATTGCTTGCCGCGCAAGACGGCGAGCGGAACCAGCATGGCGGTGTGGCACTTGGTGCAGAAGACACGAATGGAGTCGGCGGGTGGTGGCGGCGGGGCAGGCGGCTTTGCCGGCGACGCAGGCGGATGGGCCTGGGGAGGGCGCAGGGAGATATGCGCGGCGGTAGGACCGCCCCCGACAGGCAGGGTTGATGGTGTGAACTGTTTGCGATAGGGCTGGATGCTTTGGCTCCAGCGCATGAGATCGGGCTCGCGAGCTGCCTGGCCGATGAGTCGCAGGCGGCGCGTGGTGTACATGGAGGAAGAGGTGGTCATTTCGGTGAAGCGGGTCATGTGATCGCTGCTGTCTTCTTCCTGCTTCATCCATTCTTCGATGTTGACCTGCTTGAGGAGCCGGGCAGAGCGGATGGACCAGGCCAGAAGGACGTTGCGGGCCAGAGCTTCGTCGCCAAGGGCGAGCAGCCCAGCACGATCGGCGGTGATCTCGGACTGGCGCGCCCACATCATGAGGGGCATCTCGACGGCGCCGTGGATCAACTTGGTGGGGCTAATGGCGTTCAACAATCCGTCGGAAAGTACGCCGTGCTGGACGGTGAGGTCGCCGGTAAGGAAACGCGTAACCGACTTCCAAAGGGCGTGGCCGGCCCGGCAGTGTCCCATTTCGCGGGCGAGAACGAAGAGGAGCTCATCGTTCTGAAAGTTATTGAGGATGGCGGTGCCGAGGATGATGAAGGCGCTCTTCTCAGTGCCGAAGGTGTAGGTATTCCACATCTGATCGCCGGAGATGTAGACATCGGGCATGTAGGGCAGGCCGAGGAGGCGCGCAGCCAGGACGGCTCGATTCCAGATGTCGGGAAACTGGCGCGGGCCGAGTCGAATGCCGTTGAAGGTGGACTCGATCCACGGGCGGCCGACCTTGTCAGAGACGGTGCGAATGGCGGCGTTGAAGGCGGAGATTCGCTGCAACTGGTTCATCGCCTGACCGTCCTGGGCCCAGAGGAAGGTGGCGCGATCGAGCTTGTAGCCGGGGAAGAGGGGACGGAGCCAACCACAGTCGGAGCAGACATTGTCTGCGCTGCTCAGGCCAGCGCCATTGCCGCCGCATAGCTTGCAGACTGGGGGAGGGGTGGTTGCAGGCGCTGGGGCGACCGGCTGCATTTGTGCCGGTGCGACGGGGACGACGAGTGCTGTTCCGCAGTGCAAGCAGAACCGCGAACCCGGGATTCCGGGGCCGTGACCCTGGGGACACATCAGTTGAGGGGTGGCGATGTCCAAGGGGTTTTCCTTTGCGGTCACACTGGAATAGCGTCAATGACCCGAAAAGTGAATCATGGTCAGCTTGAAAACCCAACTGGTGAAGTAACAGGCGGTGCCGATGTACACCGCCTTGATGAAGTGGGCGCTTTCAGTAATGCGGCGGAAGGAGATGCGACGCCAGAGAAGAAAGATCGATGTGGGAATGACGGAGACGGTGGCGAAGAAGGCGAGAAGGCCAAATGGATTGGCTAGAAACGCCTTCCAGAACTTGAACCGGACGGCGTAGGCAAAACATGTGGTGAGGCCGCAACTTGGGCAGGGGAGGTGAGTGACCAGCAAGAAGGCGCACGGAGGTAAGCCGAGCTGGGTGTGAGTGCCATAACCGATTGCCGCCGGCTTGAGCCACAGCGCGACCGCGAGCACACTGCTTGCGGCCGCAAGCAGCGCGACGGCAACCGATTTGTCGGTCCGGGTGTACACGCGGGAACTCCGGACAAGCTAGAAGCGGCGCAGCCCTGCGCCACCCCAGAAGAGGCAAATGCCAAAGACAAAGAGGACCAACGCGACGATGTTCAGATAAAAGGATCCCTTGGCCCATCCTTCGTCCAGTTGCGGAGCGCGGCCGGCAGCGATTTCATCCATGTCTTTTTTGGCAAGGATGATTCCGATAATGCCGGTAATCGGGCCGCAACAGAACAAGGATGCGATGCCGAGACCGAGCGCCCACTTGGTGTTGTCGCCCATGATTTTTGGGCCGGCACCCGGCGGTGGATAGTAGGTGGGTGGAGGCATCTGCTGGGACGGGGGAAGCTGCTGCCATGCCTGAGGCGGAGCGGCGTCGGCAGGGGGCGGCGGAGGTACTGGTTGAGCTGGTGGTTGCGGCGGTTGTTGAGCGGCTATTGGCGCTCCGCACATTCCACAGAACGCTGCATTCGGCGGAACCGATCCGCCACAGCGTGGGCATCTGACATCGTTCATCGCTTGTCACCCTTCAAAAAAAGCACGCGAAAACAGAGAGCCAACGGATTGCAAACTCCGCTGCGATGGCAAGCCAATCTCGCAGATGGAGTTGCTGGAGAAAAAGGTTTGCAAGTACTCTACTCGGTTTTATCGATTTCGGCGCAACAAAACTTGGGGAATTGTAAGCTCGAGGTTTTTCGCGCGCGGATTCTTCTGAAGGTCAATCGGAAGTAATCAAGAAGCACTTGGGGAGTTGGCGGAACACGTGGTTCTACTTGGGCTCGACGCGTTCCTGGCCCGCCTCGTCTTTGTGGAGCTTGAAGTACTCGGTTTGCTCGGAGAGGATGCGGCTGGCCTGGTCGGCGAGGTCTTCGCCGCTCTCGATGGCTTCTTTTCGAGCGAGGTCGAAGGCGGGTTCGCCGGCGAGAGCACGGAGAATCCCGAGCCAGCGTGGAGCTGCCTCAGTGAGGGGCTTGAGGGCGGGTCGCAGGTCGGCTTTGCGGTCAGCATATTGGTCGAGGTTGTCGCCGAGCTCGTCGAGGAGGGCGGTAAAGTCCTGGAGTTCGTCGTCGAGGCGCCGGGAACGGGCCTGGGACTTGGCGCGGTTGGTAAGGCTCTTGATGACGTCGGCGTGTTCGTTGAGGAACTTGGTGTAGAGGGTTATGCGGAGGGTTGGATCGATGCCGGCGTCGCGAATTTGCTCGAGCTGTGCTTCGGTGAGGGGTTGGCGCTGCTCTTTTTGCGCTAGAACGCTGTGGGCAAGAGCGAGGAGGAGGGAGAGGAAGATGAGCGGACGCAGGAGATGAATCCCGGTTTGAGGCTCAGGATGCAGCGGGGAGCGGATGGGGGAAAGTGGGGCGTTGATTTGAGCGCACATGAGGGGAAGCAACATTGCTGGACTTCATTGAAGCACATGAGATTCGGGTGGGGAAGAGGGGGCGTCCATTGCTTGCAGTGTGAGGAATTTGGTCGAGAGTTGCTACCGACCGAATGCTGAAGGGCATCCGAAGATTCTGCGACTCCGGTCGCCACGGCGACCTTTGCTCAGGATGGCAGCGTAGTGGGGGGTGACAGCATCTTGTTTGAATAGAAGAAAGGCAAATGCAACGGCAAGAGCAACCGCAGATCCTTCGACTCACCACCCCCAAACTGAAGTACGTTTGTGGCCCCTTTCGCTCAGGATGACAGCGTTTTGGGAGATGACAGCGTGGCTTGGATGACAGCTCTTTGGGGGGATGATAGTAGAACTACGCTATTTGCGGAAGACCTGCATCATGGCCTCGTTCTGGGCCTGGCTGACCTGGGAGAGGGTCTGGGCCACGAGGGGGCGGTCTTCAAAGCTGCTGGAATGGAGCATCTCGTTGAGGCGGAAGGCGGTATGGCGGAGGAGCATCTCGGCGTTCTTGAGATGCTTGTTGTCGTTGGGGACGGAGAGATGAATCTTGTGGGTAAATTCCTGGATGTTCTTGAGGAGGGCCGATGCCTTGACCTGGTCACCGTCGGCGTATTGGCGGAGGCTGAGTTCGGTCATCTGGTGGACGATCTCGGCGTAAAGGAAACACTGGTCGCGGGGCTGAGCCACAAGGGCCTTGGCCTTGAGCTGGTCGATGGTCTGCTGGTCGATCGGCTTGTCATCGAAACTGGACGCGCAGGCGGGGAGCGCGGCGAGCGATACGAGCAGGAACAGTGCCAGTTTTGCCTTGAACTGCATGAGTGACCTCCGCAGTGGCTAGAGAACCCCTTAGGCGGTGATTATGGGAGCTTTCCCAGAAATGCGCAAGTGAAATATTGTCGGAGTGCGTCCCATGGAAAACCACTTTAGTGGGAGAAACCTAGCTTCAAGGAAGCATTATGGCCTGGAACCTGGCTTTTCTTCGAGGAGTTTGAGGCGCTGGCGCGCCTGCCATTCCTGATCGGGGAATTTTCCCGCGGACGCATCCAAAAAGTGATGGTAGTAGGCGGCGGCCTGATCTTTCTGGTGCAGATTTTCGTAAGCGGTGGCCCAGAGGAAGTAGGTGGAGGGGAGTTCGGGAAGATACTTTGAGCGCATGGTAAGTGCATGGATGGTAACGGCGGGCTGGTTGGTGCGTGAGGCGGCAAAGGCGAGACCGCTCCATGCGTCGCCGTTGGCGGGATCAAGCTGGGTGGCTTGCAAGAAGATGGCGAATGCGGGGGCGTACTGGAGCTGGCGGATGAGGTTCTGGCCGTGGGCGACAAGAAGGGCGGGATCGTTGGGCGAGGATTTCAGGAGGGCGAGGTAAAGATGGTCGGAGCCGGAAGCGTCTCCAGCGTCGGAGAGGATGCGGGCGAGCATACGGGTGATGGAGTCGTCGTTGGGGTGCTGATCGTGAAGCTTCTGGATGAGGGGAAGAGCTTCGGCCTTGTCTTCGCCGACGAGGACGGTGGCAAGCTGGGCGGTGAGCACGGGGTCGTCAGGGGATTTTGCCAGCGCGTCGCGGAGGAGGGATTCGGCTTCGGGGTACTTCTGGCGGGCAATGAGCAGGTGAACGAGGTCGGAGGTGGCGGCAGCAGAGCCGGGGTGACTGGCGAGAGCGCGCCGGTAGGCAGCTTCAGCGATGTCGGGCTCGCCGGCATTTTCGGCGATGTGGGCGCTGAGGAGGGTGTCGGACTCGGTCTCGGGGGTGATTTTGAGGGCTTCGAGGAGTTCAGTGGAGGCTAGCGAGGTGTCGGACTTGCTGTCGATGCGGGCGAGTGCGCGGAAGGCCTGTGCTTTGGCGGGAGGGCCGGCGTCGCCGGGGTCGAGCTGCGATGCGGCTATGAATTCGGGGCGGGCGTCTTCAAGGTTGTTGTGCCGAGCCAGGAGGAGACCGAGGGATAAATGGGACTCAAAGGAGTTGGGGTTGGCGTCGATGGCGCGGCGATAGAGAGTGGTGGCATCTTCAAGATGGTCAAGATTGTCGGCGACGTAGCCAGCGTCGAAGAGGGCGCGCGGATCGGTGGGGTGGGCGGAGAGCCATGTGTCGAGCTGGGCAGCGGCGGATTTCCAGTCGGATTTGACGATGGCGGCTTCGGCGGCGGCGACCTGCTCAGAGAGTTGGCGGGGGGTAGTGGAGGCTTGCGCCTCACTCGACTGGTGCGCGGGGGGCTGCTTTTCGGGAGCCTGGGCTGGGGCGGGCGCTGAAGGGGGAGCGGGGGTTTGCGCGGGAACAAGAGCTGCGGCTGAGGCACAGAGAAGCAGGAAGAAAGCGGAACGGAACACGAAGCACCTCGCCTACCAGTTTAAAGGGCCAGATGGGGATTGGACGCGGGGACAGGTGGTTTGGCGAGACGAACCGCGGTGCGGAGGCTGTGAATTGTCGGGGCGACGGGAACCCTATAATAAAGAATGGCTGGTTCTGTCCTGAGCCTCTCTGAGGGGTCTGGGATGCGGCCGGAATTCTTTTCCCGGTGCCTTCCTCTTGAATATTGAGATTGTCCAGAACGATTCGATTGTGATTCGCGGAGCGCGGACACATAACCTGAAGAACATCTCCTGCGACATTCCGCACGGGAAGCTGACGGTGGTGAGCGGGGTGTCGGGCTCAGGGAAGTCTTCGCTCGCGTTTGACACGATCTATGCGGAGGGGCAGCGGCGGTATGTGGAGTCGCTGAGCGCGTATGCGCGGCAGTTTCTGGAGCGGATCGAGAAGCCGGACGTGGACCTGATCGATGGGCTGGCTCCGGCGATTGCGATCAAGCAGAAGAATTCAACACGGAATCCGCGATCGACGGTGGCAACGGCGACTGAGATCTACGACTACCTGCGCCTGCTGTATGCGCGGTGCGGTGTGGTGCACTGCATTCACTGCGATGGGCTGGTGAAGCGGGACTCGATTGACGAGATTGCGGAGGCGGTGCTGGCGCTGGGCGAGGGAACGCGGCTGCAGGTGCTGTTTCCGGTAGGGAGCGTGGAAGGGTTTGGCGAGCAGAGCACGAAGGCCATAACGAAAGGGACCAAAGCAGAGGCGAAGGCGACCAAAGCGGCGGCGAAGGGCAAGAGTGCGGGGAAGGTTGCGGAGAAGCGCGTGACGACGGGTGGGGACTCGCCGCACACGGAGACCCTGAAGGCGCGGCTGACGGAGTTGCGGGCGGGCGGGTTTAACCGGCTATATCAGCAGGGGAAGATAGTTGAGTTTTCGACGCCGGAGTCGCTGCTGGAGCTGGATTTCACGCTGCCGGTGTTTGTGTTGTTGGACCGGATCGTGGTGAGTGAGGACAACCGTGCGCGCATTGTGGATGCGGCGGAGGTTGCTTATCGCGAGGGCGGCGAGGTGATCTTTGAGGAGGCGTTGCGTGCAGCCTCCGATGATGATGCCGATGGTGCGGAGCGCGCGGAACCAAGGCGCTGGAGATTCTCGGGGTCGTATGAGTGCAAGAGTTGCCATCGACCGGGGAAGGAGCCGGAGCCGCGGCTGTTCAGCTTCAACAATCCGTTCGGGGCGTGTCCGAGGTGCCAGGGGTTTGGGAATACAGTCGACTTCGATATGAACCTGGTGATTCCGGACAAGGGGCTGAGCCTGGCGGATGGGGCGATCGATCCGTGGAACAGGCCGAAGTATCGGATCTGGTACACGGACATGAAGAAGCAGGCGTCGGAGCTGGGCGTGCCGTTGGATGTGCCGTGGCGGGAGATGACGGAGGCTGCGCGGGAGACGATTCTGCGCGGTAAGGGGAGCTTTGAGGGAGTGTTCGGTTTTTTTGCGCAGATGGAGCGGAAGAAGTACAAGCTGCATGTAAGGGTGATGCTGAGCAAGTATCGCGGGTATGCGGAGTGTCCGGATTGCAGGGGGCAGAGGCTGCGGGCCGAGGCGCGGAGCGTAAGGATTAACGGCAAGAATATTTGCCAGGCGACGGCGCTTACGATTTCGGACTCGAAGGAGTTTTTTGCGGGGCTGAAGCTGACGCCGATGCAGGAGGAGATTGCGGGGCCGATTCTGCACGAGGTGCGGCAGCGGCTGAACTTTCTGGATGCGGTGGGGTTGGAGTATCTGACGCTGGACCGGCTGGCGTCGACGCTGTCGGGCGGCGAGGCACAGCGGATTCAACTTGCGACATCGCTGGGGTCGCGGCTGGTGGGGGCGCTTTATGTGCTTGATGAGCCATCGATCGGGTTGCACACGCGGGATACGGCGCGGCTGATACACATTCTGGAAGAGCTGCGGGATCTGGGGAACACGATCATTGTTGTGGAGCACGATGCGGAGGTGCTGCGCGCGGCGGACCACCTGCTGGACCTGGGGCCGGGGGCAGGGGAGTTTGGCGGGAAGCTGCTGGCGGAGGGCGTGCTGGCGGAGATTGAGGCGAATCCGAACTCGCTGACGGGGCGGTATTTGTCGGGGCAGATTTCGATTCCTGTGCCTACGCGGAGACGGACACCGGGACGGGAGAAGCTGGTGTTGAAGGGAGCCGAGGCGAACAATCTGCACGGGCTGAATGTGGAGATTCCGCTGGGGATGCTGGTGGCGATTACGGGTGTTTCGGGGTCAGGGAAGTCGACGCTGGTGCACCAGGTGCTTTATCGGGCGCTGGGGCGGGCGATGGGGCAGACTGATGGCGCCGATCCGACGGGGCTGTTCAAGAGCCTGACGGGTGCGGAGCGGCTGAACGACGTGGTGCTGGTGGACCAGACGCCGATTGGGCGGACGCCGCGGTCGAATCCGATTACGTACATCAAGGGGTTTGACCTTGTGCGGGAGTTGTTTGCCTCGCAGCCGGATGCGAAGCGGCTGTCGCTGACGCCGGGACATTTTTCGTTCAACGTGCCGGGCGGGCGGTGCAACACATGCGAAGGCGATGGCACGGTGACGGTGGAGATGCAGTTTTTGGCGGATGTGGAGCTGCCTTGTGAGGATTGCAACGGAACGCGGTACCAGGCGAAAGTGCTGGAGGTGCAGTACAAGGGAAAGAACATCCACGAGGTGCTGCAACTGACGGTGAAGGAGGCGCTGCGGTTCTTTGTGGGGCAAACGAAGCTGCTGGAGAAACTGGCGGTGCTGGATGAGATCGGGCTGGGATATTTGCGGCTGGGGCAGAGCGCGACGACGCTCTCCGGCGGCGAGGCGCAGCGCGTGAAGCTGGCGGCGCATCTGACGCAGGTGAGGGCGGCGAATGCAACGGCGAAGCCGAGCCAGGCGAGCCGAGTGCTTTACATTTTGGACGAGCCGACGACGGGGCTGCATTTTGACGATGTGTCGAAGCTGCTGACGGCGTTCAGGAAATTGATCGATGGCGGCGGGTCGCTGATCGTGATCGAACACAATCTGGACGTGATCAAGTGCGCGGACTGGGTGATCGATATGGGGCCGGAAGGTGGATCGGGGGGCGGGAAGATTGTGGCGGAGGGAACGCCGGAGGATGTGGCGGGGAACTTGCTGTCGCATACGGGGAAGTGGCTGGGGCGGGTGCTGTAGCGGGGGCAGCTATTTGGGATCGGGTTCGTCGCGGCCTTCAAATTGAGCGAGAAGGTCATCCGGTAGGGGCGCGTCGAAATCGTCCGCGATCCAGCCTTTGCCTTCGAGCAGACCAAAGCGGATTTGGCGCTTCTCGCCGTCCACGTATGCGCCGAGTTTCGCGAACGATTCGATCAGTTCGTGGGTGAGTTGTGGAAGCTCACCGCGAGCAATGCTTGCAGGGGTTAGCAGCTCGAAGATTTGGGCAATGTCGCATAAATCCTGGTGATACCAAATCTCGTATGACCAAAATCGGTGTAGGTCGGCGGCAGCATTCCATGGATTGCGCATCCCGGCTATGACTTCACGGGCGATCTGCCGCGTAGTTTGATGTTTGGCGTCGAGATCAGACTTAGGGAACTCTACGCCAAGTTCGCGAAACATCTTTTTCACGAGGGGTTCGACATCCTCAATGGAACGGACACGCATCTCACCAGCGAGTCTCCGCATTGAGGGGGTATCGAGGCCCGATTCAAGAAGGTCGGCGGCGATGGCGGGAGTCTGTTCTGGGCGAATGTAACCCGCGACCCATCTTGCGGCGAGGTGCTCAGGCTCGGTGAATACCTTTGGCCGCGGCACTTCCGGAAACTGGTCCGAGTAAGAGATGGGCGGAGAATAGAATGCCTTCTGGTAGTCGGTCAGAGATTCGCAGGGCGGCACGGAGAAGAGCGTTGTCAACTCCGGGGGCTGGCTTGGGCTGAAGACGGATTTGAGTTGCTTCCAGATCGTGCGTTCTCCTACTTGCTCTCTTGCATCTGGCGCCGTGTCAGTGTTGTCAGACTTCGATAACCAAGTCAGTGTACTTGCCGAGTTGCGAATCAGTCGTAATGAACCGGAGCGGTTCGCAAATGGCTTGCGCGATAAGCAAGCGATCGAAAGGGTCGGCGTGGATTAGAGGAAGATCCATCACCGCTGCGGCGTGGCGAAAGCTTACCGGAAGCTCGATAAAGTCGTTCCCTTCGATGAGCCGGATGAGGTCTGCTGGAACGGCTTCGATCTTCTTTTGGCGCGCCTTAATGGAGATCTCCCAGAGGGATACCGCGGAGACGAAGACTTGACCAGCACTCTGAACCAGCCTTATGGCGTGAGGTGACAGGCGGTCGTTCTCGTAAAACCAGCGATAGAGGACGTTGGTGTCGAGAAGAATTCTCACTCGCGACCTTCAAACAGCGCAAGGAGGTCGTCGGGGAGTGGCGCGTCAAAGTCATCCGCAATCCAACCTTTGCCCTTCAATGCACCGAAACCAGCCATCCTCTTTTCGTTGGTGGGTGCCGTCAGTCGTGCGACGGGCTTGCCGTTGCGGGCGATGATAATGTCCTGGCCGGAGGCGGCGAGGTCGACGAGTTTGGAGAGCTGGGTCTTTGCTTCGTAGATATTGAAAGTCTGCTTTACAGGTATAGAGGTGGCCATTTCGAAGCTCCTTGACTTGACCAGGTCTAGTCTAGCATGATCTCGGGCAATGTATCGAGAGTTCAGGAGGTCATCTCGGGTGGGTAGAGCGGCGGGATGGGCGGAGTATCCATTTGCCAGCGGGTATGGGGATTGGGTAGAACATTGGAGACGCTAAGCAAGGTGAATTTCTATGCCGAGACGTAAACGTTTACGTTAGCGATGATTCAGGAATATGCGGGAGCGAGTGAGTTGGGGCTTGCAGGCTGGCGTGGTTGGACGGGGTAGCGAAATTCGGAAGAGGCGAGGGACTTTGAGCATATCGACAGGAGTGGCGGGATCGGACAGGAAGTCGCAGCACGATGAGGAAATGAATGCACCGCTGATTCCGCATGGGCGGCTGCTGCCATTCATGGTGGTGACGGCGCTTTTCTTTTTGTGGGCGATTCCGAACAATCTGAACGACATATTGATTCGGCAGTTCATGAAGTCGTTCAACATTGACCGATCTGGTGCAGCTGGAATCCAGATCTGGTTTTATCTTGGATACTTTTTGCTGGCGATTCCGGCTGGGCAACTGATGCGCAAGTTTGGCTACAAGGTGGGGATCATAACGGGGCTGGGGCTGCTGGGGACGGGTTGCCTGCTGTTCTATCCGGCGGCGCAGGCTAACCTCTATGTCTTTTTTCTTGCGGCGCTGTTTGTGATCGCTAGCGGTTTGTCATTTTTGGAGACCGCGGCGAATCCGTTTATCGCGCAGGTGGGGCCAACTGGCTCAAGCGAGCGGAGGTTGAATTTTTCGCAAGCATTCAATCCACTGGGGTCGATTACAGGCGTACTGATCGGGACGGTGTTTATCTTCTCCGGCGTACAGCATACGGATGCGGAAGTGGCGTCGATGCAGGCGGCAGGAACCTATCAAGCGTACTTGCATGCAGAGACCTTGCGGGTGGTTGGCCCTTACGTGGTGCTGGGGTGCATCGCTCTGTTGCTGGCATTTCTGGTGATCCTTACCAAGTTTCCGCCAGTGGGCGCGGAGGATACATCGCGTGAGGATGCGGGTCCGGCAAAGCATGTGAGCTTGTTGCAGAAGCACTTTGTGCTGGCAGTCCTGGCGCAGTTCTTGTATGTAGGGGCGCAGGTAGGCACGTGGAGCTACTTCATTCAGTATGTGGAGTCGGCGACGGGGCTGGGCGACAAGGCAGCGGGATACATGCTGACCGGGACGCTGGCAGCATTTGCGGTGGGGCGGTTCAGCTCTTCGTGGCTGATGAAGCACTTTGACGCGCGGAACATGCTGGGGGTGTACGCGGCGATTAACGTGGTGCTGGGGCTGATTGCGGTGACGCGGCCAGGCTGGGTGGGCATGTGGTGCCTGCTGACTACGAGCCTGTTCATGTCGATCATGTTCCCGACGATTTTTGCGCTGGGGCTGAAGGGGATGGGCGACAAGACGAAGACGGCGGGGTCGCTGCTGGTGATGGCGATTCTGGGCGGAGCGTTGATTCCGAAGTTGATGGGTATTCTGCCGTTGCTGGAGGGGTACCTCGTGCCGGTAGTGTGCTTCGCCGGGGTGGCGCTGTATGCGTGGTTTGGGGGAGAAGTGGAAGGGCAGCAAGTCAGCTAGTCAGCGAGTTAGCGGGCTAGCGAGTGTCGACTTCGGCGGTTTTGCAGGGAGCAGACTCGTGGATTCTGGGCTAGCCTGCGCTGGGTCTTCGACGCCGTTGGCGGATCCAAGCCGACAAAGGAAACGAAAACATCAAGCTCCAAAAGGCGAAGCCATAAATCCAAGCAGCTGACATCTCATCGCCGACTCGTTCTGACTCGGACAAACCGAACCGCATGCCAATGCTGATCCCGAGTGAGATCAAAACAAGAACGACGCTCAGAATAAGGTCGAATAGGCGCATTCGGCGGCGCAGTAGAAGGCCATCAATTCCGCGTCCCGCGAAGAACCAGGCTGGAATCGCAAACAGGGGAAGAATCAGCGCGCGCCAAAGAAAGGGGCCCAGAGAATCCGGATATCCGCGGGCGTGGTGGACTACAAGTTGCGATGCAAGTGCGGCGAGGAGTTGTCCCGGAGCGTTGAGCAGAGCGATCGTGTCCTGTTCCCGCAAGGCGGTCATTTCAATTGCCGACCGAACCATCCGTTCCCTCGGAAGGATCATTTGGAACGTTCCGGCCGTTAGCAGGAGGCGGTCGCCGGTCCCGATGGCCGCTTTCCATCGCAAGTAAAGGCGGGTGGCCGGAACCAGAACGATCGCTGCGGAAAGCAGCACCGCGAACAGGGGAAGCCAAAGGGAGAGCGCAAGTTGAAGGGGCGGCTTGTTCGTGTTCTCGGACTTGAAGGATTCACTCATGGTTCGTTGCTGTGCCTACTCGGCGACGACGGGGTTGGTGATGGTGCCGACGTGTTCGATGGAGATGGTGACGGATTCGCCTGGCTTCAGCCAGCGCTTGGGAGTGCGGCCGGTGCCGACGCCGGCGGGGGTGCCGGTGGAGACG
>Ga0302267_10002162_pt1 | contig 24025 bp, 17 predicted proteins | sample III_Bog_E1_3_FD_194555 | JGI IMG/M metagenome (GOLD analysis project Ga0302267, IMG submission 194555) | Peat permafrost microbial communities from Stordalen Mire near Abisko, Sweden - III_Bog_E1_3 | ecosystem: Environmental > Terrestrial > Soil > Wetlands > Peat | place: Sweden: Abisko...
GTAGCGGCGTGGGAACTGGACCGCAACAACCGAAATGCCACCATCGACTGGCATTTCACCACAGAAAATGCGCGCATCAAACTAAAACGCCTCTATCCGAAATTATGAATGATACGCGGTACTAGTTGTAAGCGCGGAAATTGATCGCGCCTGCCTTTGAGAAGGGGGTTCCATGCGTCGCACTCACGTCTACTCCATCGTGGTTCCGTTGGTTGTTCTGGCCATTGCCGTTCTTTCGCTGGCCGCGCAAAGGCGCAGCCAAGCTGCCGATCCAGATGCAAGCTATGTGGGCGATCCAGCCGCAACCCATCCGCAGTCGAATGCAGCAGCGCAGGACGGAACCACGCTTGTTACCAATCCGGCAACGGGCGAGGTGTACAGAGTGCGCTCGCACAATGCACCGGCTGCGCAGCACGCGGCGCAGGCGCGCACGGTGGCGGCAACGCGTTCGGCGACAGGTCTGGGGCGCACCCCAATCGCCAATCCGCAGGGCTACTTCCAGTGGCAGGACCCGGCGGAGAGCGCTTTCAGGGTCTCGCTCCCGCGTGGCTGGCAGGTCTCTGGCGGCACCCAGCGCACCACGCGCATCGAGCCGCACTACGTGATCCGTGCGCAGTCGCCGACCGGCGGTGTACAGATGTTCATGGACGATCCTCAGATCGCCATCCGCCAGGTGCCGAATGGATTTTACGGACGCAAGGGCCAGGTGATTCCCTCGGCATGGGGCGGCAGACTGCTGGTCGCGCGGTACACGCCGGCTCCGGCTGTGGCGCAGCAGTATGCCAGGGCGCGGATGTGCCCTTCGGCTTCGAACTTTCAGGGCGGCATCATTCAGAGCCAGACGGCGAGTTTGGGCCAGGAGTTTGGCGCACTGGCGCGGGCCGAGGGCAAGCAGCTTCGCGTGGACGTGGGCGAAGCGTCCTTCAAGTGCGGCGAGCAGGATGGTTACGTCTACGCCATCACCGTGCTGGTCTGGCAGCCTGGGCAGCCGGTGTCGCTGTGGGTCGTATACCGCATCGCTGGCTACACCGCACAGCCGCAGGAGAGCGCATTGGCCGCTGATGCCATGCACAACCTGCTAGGCAGCTTTGAGATGAACCAGGGATGGCTACAGCGCTTTGCGCAGGAATCGCAGGACATGGCCGGCAACGTGATTCGCGAGTCGAACGCCGTTACTCAGTCCACAATTGCGCGGGCCAAGCAGCAGGACGCCGAATCCGAGCAGCGCTTCAAGGACTGGCAGAACAACTCCAACGCCAACTTCAACGCCATCGAGCACACCAATCAGGCCATCACTGGCAGCCGCCCGGGCGGCAGCGCGGGCAACGGCCACGACTACAATGCGCAGCTCGGCACCAAGACAGTCTGCGACGATTTGGACCGCTGCCAGTCAGTGGATGCGTCGGTAGACACGTGGTACTCGAACTGCGCCGGAGAGTTTACTCCCGGCAATGTGGCCGGCGGCGCTCCTCCCGCCAGCACCAGCGCCTGCTGGAACAAGGGGCATTGAGCGTTGGGTAAGTCATTGCTCAGATTGAGTACCAAAGACTCTGCCGACCAACGAAGATTGACCCTATGAGTATTTCTCCACCTGCTATAGAGCTTCGGGTGCCCATCCTCGCCGCGTACTTGTTCTTGCGGCTAGCCTGCATTTCTCACAGGCAGTGATTTCGAGACGCTTGGAGTGGCAGAAGAGCCCTTCCCGGTGTTTTTCGGGTAATGAGGTCAGCCGGTCATTGTGGTTTTGGGTAGGCCGTGGCCGGTTTGCGCTTTGCTGCCCGTTTTTTGCTCACGGCTCCGCCAGCCCGATGGACGGGCCAGGAGGGAAGCTGAGTTGGGGGGGGCGATGACGCTCAGCAGCGTAAGGCTTGGAAGGCCGCTGCATATTGGTCTTTCCATGGGTAGGTGGAACTGAGTTGAAGCATGACCCGGCGTGCGCTGACCCGCACCAGGGCGCCGATCTTGAGCAGCTTCAGGCGGATCGTATCCACCTGCGCTTCGGCCCATTCTGTCGCTTGCAGGCCCAGCCTTCTGAGCGCTTCCATCAGCGTGTAGGCCAGCGCGGAGAAGTACAGTCGCAACCGGTTGCCCTTCATTTCGTCGGTAGAGAGCCGGTCGGCGAACAGGCACATCTGTTCCTTGATGCGATTCTCCATCTCCCCGCGGGCGCAGTAGAACTTCTCGTATAACTCTTGCGCGGGCCACTGCTCAGCCGTCAGCGAAGTGACCACGAAGCGCGGGTTTTCTCCCTTATCGAGATACTCTGCCTTGGCCACTACGCGGCGTGAACAGGACCAACTCTTGTGCGTGCGATAAGCGAACTCGGCGAAGACCCGCGCCGCCTTGCCGGTGGCCTGGTGCAAGAGACGAGCCTGATGCATCTGGGCGCCGACGATCTTCGCCAGCCGCTGGTTGCGCGCTAGGCCGAAGGCGTAATCAACAAGGTTGGCCTCGCACCAGGCCATCAACTCTTCGCGGCAGAAGCCCGAGTCGGCCCGCAACACGATCCGTGTTTCCGGCCAGCGCTCGCGCACCTGAGTTACGATGCGCTCCACTTCTTCTACCGAGCCCGCCGCCGCATCCTTGTTGGCTGGCCGCAACCGCGCGCACAGTAACTGGTCGCCGGCGAAGATATACAAGGGAAGATAGCAATAACTGTCGTAGTAGCCGTGGAAGAAGCGTTCTGGCTGATGCCCGTAGAGAGGGATGTCGGTCGCGTCCAGGTCGAGCACGATTTCAGCGGGCGGCGTGGTGTGAGATTCGAGGAAAAGGTCGACCAACAACCGGTCCACCGCTTCGGCCGAGTAGCTGATCTTGTGATAGCGGGCGCTGCGGCCGGTCAACTCCAGCCGGTTCAGCGTGCTTTTCCCGGCCAGAGGCTCATCCAACTCCCGCTTGCCGCTGAGCAGGGCCAACAGCGGATCGCTGCGCAACTGCTTGTGATCGTTGAGATCTTCGTAACCCAGCGCCAGCCCGTAGATGCGCTGTGCCAGCATCTCCGACAGCGGGTGCTTGACTAGCAACGCCAAGCGGCCGTCTGTGAAGCAGGCCACCAGCCGGCCCAGCAGGCTGATCCTGCGGTCCGCCTCGCGCAACAACAGCGACCCGCCGTCGCTGGACACTTGCCCGGCGGTAAACCCGGCTTCTACACGACGCGAAAAAGGAACTGTAAATGCAAACGTTTCTTGGCTACACTCTGTCATAAGAAAGGCCGCCTTTCCTCGGCAACAACTACGCTTCGACAACGCAGTTATGCCATGAAAAAATGGCCTTTCCAAGTATTTTTTCTAGCTGCCGCCACCGCAATCAGCAACGTACCTGTGAGAAATGCGGGCTAGCGCTTCAGCGCAATCCGCAGATGCAGCTCTTTCAACTGCTCCTCGGTCACCTGCGTCGGCGCTTCGGCCATCAGGTCGATGGCCTTGGCGGTCTTCGGGAAGGCAATCACCTCGCGCAGGCTGGGTGCGCCGGCCAAGAGCATCACAATGCGGTCAAGACCGAGCGCGATGCCGCCATGCGGAGGTGCACCGTACTCCAGCGCTTCCAGGAAGAAGCCGAAGCGAAGCTTGGCCTCGGCCTCGGTGATGCCCAGCGAGTCGAAGATCTGCTTTTGCACGTCCTTGCGGTGGATACGGATGGAGCCCGAACCAAGCTCCAGGCCGTTCATCGCCAGGTCGTAGCAGTTGGCGCGCACGCTTGCCGGGTCCGTCACCAGGTTGGCCATGTCTGCCTCGTACGGCGCGGTGAACGGATGGTGCGCCGGTACCCACTTGCCTGTCGGCTGGTCGTACTCGAACATCGGGAAGTCAACGATCCAAATCGGCTGGAAGGCCTTGGAGCCGTCTATCTGGTTGGCCGCCGAGGCGCTCTGCGCGTCTACCACCACCTGCGCCGTCTGCTGGAATGCGCCGTGCTTGTCGGCGTACTTCTTGGCTAGCTCGGAGCGGAAGTTGCCCGCCGCCATGTAGATGTTGATCTCACGCTCGCTCAAGCGGCCGGGGAACTTGGTGTCGCTGGCCTTGATGTGGTGCGTCGGATCGCCAGCCACGATGATCACAAAGTCAGCTTCCGCGGCTCCGGCCAGTTCGCGCACCTTTATGGCCGCGTCTGGGAAGCCCTTGGCCAGCCGTTTGAAGTCGTCAATGAATTTGGCGCCCTTCTTCAGGTCGAACTGCGGATGGTTGTCCTCGCGCTCCTTGCGGCTCAGCTCGCCCACACCGGGAATGCGCAGCGCCACCACGGGCAGCGCCGGATCGATCTGCAGCTTGCCCAGATCTTCATCGCTGAAGGCCGACCGCACATCGGTCAACCCCGGCAGGCGCAGGTCTGGCTTGTCGGTGCCGTACTGGCGCATCGACTCGTCGTAGGTGATGCGCGGGAAGGGCGAGGGCAGCGTGACGCCAGCCGCCGCAAAGCCCGCTGAAAGGAATTTCTCCACCACGGCAAACACGTCTTCGCGGCGCGGGAAGCTCATTTCAAGATCGATCTGCGTGAACTCAAGCTGGCGGTCGGCGCGCAGGTCCTCGTCGCGGAAGCAGCGCGCAACCTGGAAGTAGCGGTCAAAGCCGGAGATCATGAGGATTTGCTTGAAGATCTGCGGCGACTGCGGCAGGGCGTAGAACTCGCCCGGATGCACGCGGCTGGGCACCAGAAAGTCGCGCGCCCCCTCGGGCGTTGACTTGCAGAGGATGGGCGTTTCAATCTCCAGAAAGCCCTGCTGGCTCAGGTTCTCGCGGATGGCCAGCGTAATGTCGTGGCGCAGGCGGAAGTTGCGCTGCATCTCTGGGCGGCGCAGGTCTACATAGCGATACTTGAGCCGTACCTCTTCGTTCTGGATGGCATCTTCAGCCGGCGAGAACGGAGCCAGGCGCGTGTCGTTCAGCACCAGCAGTTGGGTGGTTTCAATCTCAATCTCGCCCGTGTCCATCTTGGGATTGATGGCGTCAGCCGCGCGCAGCCGCACTTTGCCGATGGCGGCCACCACGTACTCCGGCCGCACCATCTCGCCCTTCCTGTGCCCCTCGGGGCAGAGCTCGGCATCCAGCACCACCTGCGCAATGCCGGAGCGATCGCGCACGTCGAGAAAGATCAGGTTGCCATGGTCGCGACGGCGGTTGACCCAGCCCATCAGTACCACTTGTTGGCCGGCATTGGCGGCGCGAAGTTCACCGCAAAGATGGGTACGTTCGAGATTACCTTGAAAATCAAGCACAGCTGTTGTCCTTTATAGGTCTGATTGGGGGCCGATCAAACGCAAAAACGTGCCACGCCTCCCACCCCGTCTCAAGCGACCGAACAAGCGGGAGTCCGCACACGGAAAACCCCGGAGCTAACCGGCCAACAGAGCCGCGAGTTCTGCCCGCGGAACCTTGGTCTGCACGCCCGAGGAAAAGTCTTTCACCGTAAGGATACCGGATTGAAGCTCATCCTCGCCGAGGATCACGATGCGGCGCGCCGTTTTGTCAGCCGCATCGAACGACTTCTTCAGCCGGAACGAGCCTTCTCCCAGTTCGATGCTGAGCCCGGCCCGGCGCAGCTCCCGTGCCAGCGCCAGCCCGGCGGCATTGATCGTCTTCAGCTTTTCAGCGTCTTTGGCGTCGGCCATGGGGGCGATATAGGCGTCCACCTTGACCGCTGCAACAGGCGCGTCGCCGGCCTGCGATTGCAGGGTCAGCACCAGCCGGTCCAGTCCGATGGCAAAGCCGATGCCCGGCGCCTTGGGTCCGCCGATAGCCTCGCTCAGCCCGTCGTAGCGTCCGCCGCCCAGCAGCGCATTCTGCGCGCCCAACCCGCCATGGGTGAACTCGAAGGTCGTTCGTGTGTAGTAGTCGAGGCCGCGCACCAGCCGGTAATTGCGCGTGTAGGGAACGCCCGCCGCATCCAGCGCAGCCGTCACTGCCGCAAAATGCTCCTTCGATTCCTCGTCGAGCGAGTCAGCTATCTTCGGCAAGGTCTCGATGATCGGCTGATCCTCGGGAACCTTGCAGTCCAGCACGCGCAAGGGGTTGGTAACAGCGCGGCGCTGGCAATCGACGCACATTTTGTCCTGAACCGGAACCAACGCCTCGCGCAAAGCCTGGTTGTAACGTTCGCGGTCTGCGGAAGACCCTACTGAGTTCAGGTGCAGCATCCAGCCGGTAATGCCCAACTCGTCGAGCAGCGTGGCCAGCATCTCCAGCACTTCGGCATCGCGCAGGGGGCTCTCTGAGCCCGCCGACTGCGGCCCGATCACCTCAGCCCCCACCTGGAAGAACTGCCGGTAGCGACCCTTCTGTGGCCGCTCGCGCCGGAACTGCGGCCCGATGTAATAGAGCTTCTGCAACTGACCGGTCTCGCCCAGCTTGTGTTCGATGTAGGCGCGTACCACTCCGGCCGTGTTCTCGGGGCGCAGCGTCAACATCTGCGACTTCTCTGACTGCGCCCGCGCCCGGTCCTCCCATGTGTACATTTCTTTCGAGACGATGTCGGTCTCCTCGCCCACGCCGCGGGCAAAGAGGCTGGTGTCCTCGAAGATGGGGGTACGGATTTCGCCGAAGTTGTAGCGGCCAAAGACCGAGCGGGCAGTCGCCTCGATCCGGTTCCAAAGCGCCGTCTCCGGCGGTAGCAAATCGCGCGTTCCGCGCACGGCTTTTAAGGTGCTCATAGCCCTTCTAGTTTAAATGGCGGACATCGGTTCGTACTCCATGGCTGTGTTGCATACTGCTTTCTCCGAATTCTCCCGATTTTGATAGGATTTCATCGCACTCAAGGCACGGCGTTAGCAATCTTCTTTCGTAAACAAAGCCATAGCCTAACAAAGGAGATGGCTTTGGCCAGATCCTTTTGTTGTTCGCGATAGAATTGCCCCACCATGCAAGAAGCCCTGCGCAAGACTGTGGAACTGCTGCGGCAACGTCCGGCGTTGCTGTTGCCGTTGGTTTTCGTTTCATGGACCGCGTACTACCTGCAGTGGTTTCAGAAGGCCGCAACGCACTTTGTGCTTCACCGGTTTCTGATCGGCCATTCAGTTCTGGGCTTTTCGGTTCCCGCACCTGACCCCACGTACGCCTACGTCCACAAAGCGATGCTGATTATGCTGCCTTTCAGCCTGGCGATGTCGCTGTTGATGGTAAGTGTGTATGTCGGTGGATTTCTGCTGACCGCGCGGCTGGTACGCGAACTGTTTGCCGAACAAAGGCTCGATTGGGTAAGCACTGCACAGGTTTTGCGGCAAAGAGCTTGGCACGTTCTGGGCTTCTCGCTGTCGTTGTTTGTTCTGTTCGCGGCAATTGGCGCTTTGGTGGCCGCTGCGGCGGATTCTCCGCTCGTTCAATCTCTGCAAGAAAGCTATGGTCCACTCACCATGGTTCGATTCACAGCGCTGCTGGTGGTGGCCGTGATGGCATGGATCATGACGCCGTTCGGTCAGCGGCTGATGGCCGACAGCTGCGCGGCACAGATCACGAAAGAGCGGAAACTGTGGGGAAGGCTGGCCGCGATTGCCTGCGCAGTTCTTTCTCTCAGCGTGTCTGCATACATCACCGGCATCACACCGCAGATCAACTTTGCATTCGCCGATGCAGCACTGTTGCGCAGCCACCTGGTGTGGCCGTTGATTACGTTCGTCTGCAATCTTCCTCTTGGCGCACTCTGGATCTTCATCGCCGTCCTTCAGTTCAGCGAGCTCGACATGGTGGATGTGCCGAGCCCGTCCTGAAGTGCTTTTCATCGACCGTTTCCACGTACTTTCCCATTCAAAGCCGGAACAGACCTCCCGTTCCTCTGTCCAAAAAGAACAACGCCGTTTGCACTCTGCAAGCGGCGTTGTTTCTTGCTTCGGTTTGAGTGCAGCAGATTATTCGTTCCAACTGCGCGTTCGATCCACGGCTTGCTGCCAGCGGGTACGGCGGCGCAGGCGCTCGGCAGCAGACATTTGCGGATCGAAGCGCGTGTCGTCGCTACGGCTGGTGCGCAACTCGTCGGCACTGGGCCAGAAGCTGGTGGCCAACCCGGCCAGATACGCCGCGCCAAGGGCCGTTGTCTCGGTCACCCGTGGCCGCACCACCGGAACGCCCAGAATGTCGGCCTGGAACTGCATCAGCAGGCTGTTCACCGAAGCGCCGCCGTCAACGCGCAGAGCCGTAAAAGCACCGGTCTCGCTGTGCACGGCTTCCAGCACGTCGGCCACCTGGAAGGCGATGGCTTCAAGAGCGGCGCGGGCGATGTGCCCGACCTGGGTTCCGCGGCCAAGACCGATCAACATGCCGCTGGCGTGCGGGTCCCAGTGCGGAGCGCCCAGGCCCACGAAGGCTGGCACAAAGACCACGCCGCCGCTATCGGGAACCGATGCCGCCAGCGTCTCAACCTCTGCCGAGGAGCCGATGATCTTCAGGTTGTCGCGCAGCCACTGCACCACAGCGCCGCCAATGAAGATGCTGCCCTCGAAGGCATACTCGAGCCGCTGGCTGGCGCTCGCGGCCAGCGTGGTGATGAGCTTGTGGCGGGAGCGGATGAACTGCGAACCGATGTTCTGCAGCAGGAAGCAACCGGTGCCGTAGGTGTTCTTGGCGTCGCCGGGATTCCAGCAGAGCTGGCCGAAGAGCGCGGCCTGCTGATCGCCCGCAATGCCGGCAATGGGCACGCCGCCCAGACCGAGCGTGGTGGTTACTTCGCCCACCAGTTGGCTTGACCACACCACCTCCGGCAACATGCTTTCGGGAACCCGGAAGAGCTTGAGAAGCTCCGCATCCCACTTGCCTTCGACGATGTTGTAGAGCAGGGTGCGGGAGGCGTTGGTCACGTCGGTCACGTGACGGGAGCCGCTGGTCAGGTGCCAGATGAGCCAACTGTCGATGGTGCCAAAGGCCAGCTCGCCCCGGTTGGCGCGCTCGCGGGCGCCGTCTACATGGTTAAGAATCCAGGCCACTTTGGTGCCGGAAAAGTATGGGTCGAGCACCAGGCCGGTCTTCGAGGAAACCTCTTCCTCAGCGCCTTGCTGCTTGAGCTCGGAGCAGCGGTCCGCAGTGCGGCGATCCTGCCAGACGATGGCCGGATGGATCGGTTTGCCGGTCGAGCGCTCCCACACCACCACCGTCTCGCGCTGGTTGGTGATGCCGATGGCCGCCACATCGCGCGGTCGCGCGGAGACCTTGCCGAGCACCTCCACGGCGCAGGCCATCTGGGTGGTCAGGATCTCCATCGGGTCGTGCTCAACCCAGCCTTGCCGCGGATAGAATTGCGCGAATTCGTGCTGGGCAACGGCGGCAATGGCGCCTGCCTGGTCAAACAGGATGGCGCGCGAACTGGTGGTTCCCTGGTCGAGAGCGAGTATGTAGGGCATAGGAAAACCTCAACCTTTCGGCCATCAGTCAATCACGCTGGGGGCAGAGCGGGCAAGGTGAGGGATGGTCGATCACGCGAGCAGCCCATTCATGCTGGCAGTTCAACCAGAAAGACCGTTCCATGGCGTTCGGGACTGGTCGAGGAGCGCGAGCGGATGGTGCCGCCGTTCTTCTCCACCAATTGGCCGCTCACCCACAGGCCCAGGCCGGTTCCGACGGTCCCTTTGGTGGTGAAAAAAGGTTCAAAAATCTGTGATCGGATCTCGTCTGAAATGCCACGGCCATTGTCAGCCACGATGACGCGGATGTAGGCGTTGCCGTTGCTCGCACTTCGGCCACGCCGCGCACGGATGTGGATTTGCCCCTGCTCACTGATGGCATCGAGGCTGTTGGAGATGAGATTGGAGAAGATCTGGCGGAGTTCGCCGCCCACGGCTGTCAGTTCGAGGCCGGTGTCTCCATCTTTGACAATGTGGGCCTGGCGGGCGTGAATCTGATGCTTGAACAGGTCAATGGCCGAGTCGAGGATGGAATCGATCGATACTAGAGCCGGTGCATTGGCTTCGCGGTAAAAACCAAGTGCGCGGCGGGTGATGAGGGCAATTCGATTGAGCTCGGCGTCGGCAGTCGCAATGTATTCGCGAACCGGCTCGGGGAGGTCGGGATGGTGCAGGGCAAGAAACAACAGATTGGTAACGGCGGCCAGAGGGTTGTTGATCTCGTGCGCAATAGCAGCCGACATGCGGCCCGCTGAGGCCAGCGTGGCGCTACGCAGCAGAGCTTGCTCGGCGGTCTTTTTTTCGGTGATGTCGCGGAGGGTGCCTTCGCGATACAGCGGAGTTCCGCCTGTGCCGCAATGAACGGAGAGCAGATTGGAAACCCAGCGGTAGTTGCCGTCTTTGCCACGCATCCGGTATTCCACTTCGATCTGGCTGCCCGGCTCAGCACGCTTGAACTGTTCGAGGAGGGCAGCTCTCTCGTCTGGATGGACGAGAGCGACAGCCATTTCCTCTCCCATACTGTTGAAATCGGCTTCGGTGTAGCCGATGACGGCTTGTGCAGAGGGGCTGACGAACTCGTAGCGGCCAGACTGGAGGTTGAACCGGTAGAGCACATCGCGGGAGTCGCGGAGAACCGAGTGAAAACGGTCTTCGCTGGCGCGCAGTTCGCGTTCGCCTTCAAAGGCTACGGTGCGGCGGAGCGTGGAGCGATAGGTCTCAGAGAGGGCGCAGACAAGAATACAGATGAAGACGAAGACAAAGTGAGCGACAGCGTCTGACCAATACTGTGTGTGCCAATGGGCGGCGAACGGGAGCGTCCAGATGTTGGCCAGGATGATGGCGGCCAGGGCGGTAAGCAAGCCAGCCCAAAAGCCTAGGCCGAGGGCTACCAGCAGTACTGCGCCGTACGACAGCAAGAAGGGCGGAAGAATAAAGCCAAAAGCATGCGCCAGCCCCTCGCGAATGAGGAACGGGACAATGGCCGCGGCGATGGCCACAATGCTGCTGACCAGCAGCCGAGCGAGACGTTTTTTTATGGTGCCCTTCACTGTGCCTGTCTCCTTGAGGGCAGGAGTATCGCTCGCCTGGGGTACGCCGCTCCGCATTAAAGAATGAAGCGTTGTGGCGACTATACGGGGAAGCAGGGCAGGTACGTCAACCCTGCCGAGCGCGCGGCTGCAGGCCTCACGGGGTATGATTTTTGGAGCGGCGTTCGGGAGCGGGAACGGACGCTGTAAACGTTGCGCATTTCTTGCCCGTGCCTCCAGCTCCATCAGAGAAGCAGGAGCGGCCTACTGGTGCACGTGCCGGGGAAGCGGTAAATGTGCGAAGCTGCTCAATGGATTGCCTGGAGGCGGAAACACACCATTTTTTCTGGACTTTTTCAACAAGGATCGAGGACGAAAGACAATGACAGCGACGACATCGCCAACTTTGCTGGTTCTGGCGGCCGGTATGGGGAGCCGCTTTGGCGGCCTGAAGCAGATTGAGCCCGTTGGTCCCTCTGGGGAAACCATCATCGACTATTCCATCTACGACGCACTGCGCGCCGGGTTCGGCAAGCTGGTGTTCGTCATCCGCAAGGACATCGAGGAGCAGTTCCGCGAGGTGGTGGGTTCGCGTTTTGAAAAGCGCGTTCCGGTGGAGTACGTGCTCCAAGAGCTGGACAAACTGCCCGCCGGCTACAGCGTTCCCGCCGGCCGCACCAAGCCATGGGGCACCACCCACGCCATCCTGATGGCCGCCGACGCCATCCATGAGCCCTTCGCCGCCATCAATGCCGACGACTTCTACGGCGCCGAAGCCTATCGCGCTCTGGCCGGCCACCTCACCGCAGGCACGCCCGACTACGCCATGGTGGGCTTTGTGCTGCGCAATACGCTCTCAGAATTCGGCTCAGTGGCGCGCGGCGTCTGCCAGGTGGATGCGAACGGCTTCCTGACCGACGTTGTGGAACTGACGGCGATTGAGCGCGACGGCGATCATGCGCGCAACACCGACGGCAGCGGCACGATTACCCAGCTCAAGGGCACAGAGCCTGTCTCCATGAACATGTGGGCGTTTACGCCGGAGATCTTCCCGCAGCTGAAGGCGAACTTCGAAGCGTTCCTCCAGACCAGCGCCTCTGACCTGAAGAAGGAGTGCTTTATCCCCAACACAGTCAATCAGTTGGTGCAGGCCGGTCAGGCCAGGGTAAAGGTGCTGCACACCAATGACTCGTGGTTCGGTGTAACCTATCGCGAGGACCATCCAAACGTAGTGGCCAGCATTCGCGCACAGGTGAGTGCGGGCAAATATCCCGAAAGATTGTGGGCATGACCGAGAAACAAGGAGTGGGCGCGGTGTTGCGCCATTTCCAACTGCCCGGTGAGTGTCTGAGTGCCACGCCTTACGGCAATGGGCACATCAACGACACTTACCGGGTGGCGTATCGCGAAAATGGCAGTGTGCAGCGCTACATTCTGCAACGCATCAACCACCATATCTTCAAGAACCCTGCCGCTCTGATGGAGAACATCGAGCGCGTAACCGGGCACCTTGCCGATCAGGTGGCCGGGCAATCCGACGCCGAGCGGCGGGTGCTGACGCTGGTTCCCTCGCACCAAGGCAAGAATTGGCACTGCGACGAATCGGGCAACTTCTGGCGCGCGTACCGCTTCATTGACCGCGCCAGCACCTTCGACGCGGTGGAATCGACCACGCAGGCCTTTCAGGCAGCGCGAGCCTTCGGGCAATTCCAGAGCCATCTGGCCGGTCTTCCGGAGCCGCGGCTGCACGACACGATTCCTGACTTCCACAACACGCCCAAGCGGTTTGCGGCGCTCGAAGCCGCCATCGCCGCCGATGCGGTGAACCGCGCCAAGGATGCGTGCGCTGAGATCGAGTTTGCCCTGGCGCATAAGCCGATGGCCAGCGTGCTGCTGGATGCGGGTCTGCCGGAGCGGGTGACGCACAACGACACCAAGTTCAACAACGTGATGCTGGACGACGCCACCGGCGAAGGCCTCTGCGTGATCGACCTGGACACGGTGATGCCCGGTCTGGCGCTCTACGACTTCGGCGACATGGTGCGCACCACCACCAGCCCGGCGCTCGAAGACGAACAAGACCTGAGCAAAGTCACGATGCAATTCCACATGTTCGAGGCGCTGGTGCGCGGCTATCTGGAAACTGCGGGGGGCTTTTTGACCAAGGCCGAGAAGGATCTGCTGGCCTTCTCCGGCAAGCTGATCACCTTCGAGATCGGTTTGCGCTTCCTTACCGATTACCTCACCGGCGACACCTACTTCAAGGTGCATCGCGAGGGGCATAATCTAGACCGCTGCCGCACGCAGTTCAAGCTGGTCGAGTCCATCGAGCAGCAGGAAGACGCGATGACCCGGCTGGTGGAGTTTCTCTGAGGGTGCTGGTTGCGATTTGAAGTTGTAGCTACCGGGTAGGCGGTGACTGTCCCGAAGTGGCCGATCATGCTGCTGCCTTGAGGCTCAGTTCGCGCCTGGCCGCTCTACCTTATCCACAACCAACACCTCCGCCAGCGCCTTCATCGGCACCAGCTTTCGCCCAATCTCCTCTTGGATTGCCGTAAATAATCCTGGCGGTGCATCGGGATCGGAGACATGGCTATCATCCGTGAGCCATTTCAACTGAAAGTCATACCGCCCCTTCAGCCCCGTCTGGTCGACAATCGGCCGGTCCACCGAGGACAACAGCTCCAGCGCCAGTTCCGGCATGGACGTGTTCCTGTACTGGTACATCTGCCAACCAACGCCGCGATTGCCATGCTGGTCCGGAAGTCCGTTCGGATCGCTCGTGTTCGGAGTCAGCTTCGGCCCACCCTTGGCTACCGTCAACGCGAACACTGGCATCTCCCGTTGCTCGTGACGCAGCTTCAACCCAAACCGCTCGGCTAGCACCTTTCGCAACATCGCCTGCAACTGCGTCACATCGGGCTCTCCATCAACGTCCGCGAGCCCATCCACGGTCCAACGCTCCGTCTTCACCCAATCCGGCGCGCTGGCAATCTGGTCTTTCTGGACGTTGTAGCCGAACAGCATGAGGATCTCTACGGTCTCGTTCTCGAGCGTCACGTGTCGTCCATGCAGATCAATGTGGTCGCTCGTGGCATACGAATTCCCCGGCTTCACCGTCACCACCTCCCATTCAGGGTCCGCGTCCTTCACCATCATTCGCGGCTTTGTCTCGCTGCGCGCCGCATCCTGCGCATGCAGTGCAACGCATAAGCAAAGCACGATCGCAACAGCCACGACCGTTCGTACGCATCTGCTTTTCATCCGCATATGCAGACTTTACGCGCTGAGCGCCCCCGAAGTTCCCGATACGTCGCTGGAGTGTACTCGCCAAAGCGGAAGTTACCGTGCAGTCACCCCAACAAGGCCGAAGAGCAACCGCAGATCTTTCGACTCCGTTTGGCCCAAAGGGCCGGCCAAACTACGCTCAAGATGACAGCGTAAGCAAAGCGCAATCAAGATGGCAGCGCAGGGAAGATGCAAACGGCTGAGACTCAATGGGGTGCTTCGGACTCAACCTATCGTCAGCGACAAATCTCCCGTGCCCCGTCCTTACGCCTGCTGGGGTCCCCATGGCCAGGTGCTGGTTGCTAGCGCAAGGGCGGGATGGATTTCATACCAAACCAGCCTTCGTACTCTCCCACCCTCTCCGCAAAATGCGCGGAGAGGATGAGGCACGGAAAGGTACATGAGCAAACGATCAGACTCCTAGCAGGAATCCCCGCACCGTAGGCGCAGTGCAAGTTAGCCCAGCACTTCAGTGCTGGGAAGAATGCCCACAACACGTCCCCGAGTCCCGTCGGGACGACGCAAATTCCCCTCCTCCAAAGCTGTCCCCGTGCAACGGGAATCTTTACCGCAGCTCGCCAATGTAAACGCCGAAGGGAGCCAGCTCGATCTTACCGAGCGAGGCCGGATCGACATCGCCGGGACTCTTGAGTAGCGTACGCAGTTGCGCCAGCTTGCTCGATGCGGCTGAGAGGTCCACTGTCTGTGGCTGCGCGGTGAAGTTGGCGGCTACAACAACAGAGCCAGCACCTGGCGCTGTGCGCACCCAACTGAGGACGGCTGTGTTCGCTGTGTCGAGCATGGCGTTGTCGCCATGGGCGAGAACGGGCACCGTCTTCTTGAGCCGGATGAGGCTCTTATACCAGGCCAGCAGCGAGTTAGGATCGGCCTGCTCGGCCTTGACGTTGACGGTGGCGGCCGTGGGAGGCACGGGCAGCCACGGCGTAGCGCTGGAGAAGCCAGCCTCGGCGCTTGCGTCCCACTGCATCGGCGTGCGCTCGCCGTCGCGGCCCTTCTCCTTGGGCCAGCCGGTGATGCCGATGGGGTCCTTGACGTCTTCCTTGCGCGTGGGCGGCGTGGTCTTCATGCCAAGTTCGTCGCCGTAGTAGAACAGCGAAGCGCCGCGGCTCGCGAAGAGCACCGCCGCTAACATGCGCTGAATCTCAGTGTTGTGAATGCCATCGCCGTAGCGCGCTTCCATGCGCGGGTTGTCGTGGTTGTCGAAGAGCAGCAGCGGCGTGTTGGGGCCGATCTGGGTTTCAACAGCGGTAAGTTTGGCGCGGAAGGCAGCCACGTCGAGCTTGTTGATGATGGCCACCTGGGTGTCCATGGGCAGGTGGAACTCCGGCTTCTCGGGCGATCCGTACATGCGCGCCAGATCCTGAATGGTGGGCACATAGGTTTCGCCGATCAGCAGGCGGGTACCGGGAAAGGCCGGGCCGTTGAACTTATCGCTGGCGGCGCGCATCTCCTGCATGACGAGATGGAGGGCAGGCAGATTGTCGGTCTTCGAGTTGTCGAGCTGCGGATCGCCGTAGGCGTTGATGACAGGATTGCCGTTCTTGTCCTTGACGATGCCCTCGTCGGCAAGCGAGGGATCTTCATAGAGAGTAGTGATGGCGTCAAAGCGGAAGCCGGCCACGCCGCGCTTGAACCAGAAGGCCATTACGTCCTTGAAGGCTTGGTGGATCTTGGGGTTGTCCCAGTTCACGTCGGGCTGCTGGATATAGAACTTGTGGTAGTAGAACTGCTTGGTGCCCGCATCCCATTCCCATGCCGAGTGGCCGAAGAGCGACTGCCAGTTGTTGGGCGGAATGGGCTTGCCGTCAGCGGTGTAGCCCTTGGGATCGCGCCAGACATACCAGTCGCGGTAGGGATTCGTTTTCGACGAACGGGATTGCAGGAACCACTGATGCTTGTCAGAGGTATGGTTCATCACCATATCCATCAGGACGCGGATGTGGCGCTTGTTGGCCTCGGCAATGAGGCGGTCGAAGTCGGCCAGGGTGCCGTACTGCGGGTCGATGTTCTTGTAGTCGGAGATGTCGTAGCCGAAATCGACCCGCGGGGAGGGGAAGCAGGGCGTCAGCCAGATGGCGTCAACACCCAGCGCCTTCAGGTAGTCCAGACGGCTGGTGAGGCCGTTCAGGTCGCCGATGCCGTCGCCGTTCGAGTCCTGAAAGCTGCGCGGATAAATCTCGTAGATGACTGCGTTCTTCCACCAGTCGCGCTGACTGGCTGCGGGCGCGGCGGTGGCGTGGGGCTTTGGCGAGGGCTTCGCGGCCGGGGCCTGCGCAGCGAGAAGGCTGGTAGCAAGGAACAAGGCAGAAATGCTGCTGGCAGCCATGGCTGCGAGCGGCTTGAGTGAAAACATGGGTCGTCTCCTCTGGTCTTCTTATCTTCTGGTCTTTAGCGCTGCAGAGTTTGCAGCGGCGAGCGCGCTTGAAAGCGCACACACCAGTTTAGGGCTGCCGGGCGGCATGGTGCGGCGCAGAGATGCTGAAATGGCCGAAGTCGACGCCAATGTCAGGTTGCTCGCGGGTGCCGCGAATGTGGATGGGCACCTCCGTTCCCGCGCCGCCATGCCGGAACAGGCCGTCCAGCGGTTTGGCTAGCGCGCCCTTCCAGCCGCCCAGTATCTGGGAGATGGTGGCTTGCAGCTTGGCGTTGCCTGCAAAGTCCAGCGCGCCGCCTTCCACGCCGTAAGTGCCCTTCAGATCCACCTCCGCGCCGGGCACGGTATACGCGAGATCGGGCAGTTGGATGACGCCAGCGGCCATGGCGAAGTTGCCGTGCATGGCCGAGTGCGTCTGAAGAGCTTCAGGGGATTTGGCGGCTGCGGGGTCGCCTTGGCCGCGCGCGCTCAGCTCGGCAATGCGATCCTGGATTTTGACGCTGGTAAACATCACCTGATCCAGCGCAAAGGCGCCATTGAGCTTGATGCGTTGGTGCACGGGCTCCTTGCCGGGCGGCAGATCGAAGTCTGTCTTCATGCTGAGCGCGCCGGTCAGCAAAGGCGTGCCGGAATGGCTGGTGAGCCGCAAAAAGTCCTCGATACGGCCGCCGTCGACGTTGACCTTCAGGTTGATGTCGTGGCCTATGGATTGACCATTCTCAAGTACGCGAACCACCTCTCCGCTGGCCCTGAAGTGCGAGTGGCCCAGCATGGCCTCGACTGGGTCGAGCCATGTATCGCCGGTGGTGCCGTCCACCGTGGCGTGGAAGCGGGTGTGCAGCGGGAGTTCGGAGCCGAAGTGGGTAAGGCTGAAGTTAGGCGTATTGGTTTCGCCCTGCACGGTAAGGTCGCGGAGCGTGCCCTGATACTGGCCAGCGGAATTGAGCTTGCCGGCAATGCCGCGCAGCGTGGAAAGATCGGCATCAATGAAGCGGTACTGGCCGGCGATCGAGGTAAGACCGGGGTCCTGAACCTGCCAGGGGCCGAAGATGCCCGAGGTACGAATCTCTCCGCTGGGGCTCGGGATGGTGAGCCCTGCCTCATAGGCCATGACGTCGCTCTGGCCGTTGCTGGTCAGGCGCAGATGCTGGATGTCCAGTTCAAACGGCAGCTTGCCCGGTTTGCTGGTCTCAAGCGTCAGATGCACGCCATCGCACTCCATGGCATCCACCTGGAAGCGCAATAGCAAGTGGCTGACTGCAGCGGGCCGAGCGGCAGAGGCGTGGGAAAAGTGCGTCCGCGGCGGCAGATCGACCGTGAGCCCTTTCAGCTCGACCATGGAGATGTGCATGGGAACGCCCGGTTTGTAGCGCAGCGGCGCGTGGAAGCGGAACCCCGCCAGGCTGATCATCGGCCCGGACAACGAGGAGCTGCCCGACTGCGGATTGCCGCCTGGCGCGGGGACGATCACGCCTTCCACGTTGGCCGGCGGCCAGATGCGCAGGCCCGTACCTTCGGCCCACAGTCCGTCAGAAAACCAGACCTTGAAGCCGTCCAGCTCAACGCGGGCCTGGAAGCGCTGCGTCAACTCGGCTACAATGCGGGCGCGGAGCCAAGGCTCGGCGCGGCGGGCGGCAACCAGGCCGGCACAAGCCACCAGGGCCAGCACAGCAAGAAGACCCCCACCCAGCCAAAGGAACCAACGCCAGCGCCGCGTTTGCAGTTTCCTCATCTTCTCCCCCCTTGCCATTTACCCGTTCTGATCCCATTTTCGCAGCAGTTCGCGGAACAGATGATTTCTTGAATGGATGGCAGATGACTTAGACTTTGTTCCACTGATGCTAGAGCAGACTGAACACCTTGTGAAACTGCAGGCCGTGGAGCTAGAACGTACGCGGCTGAACGGCGAGCTGAAAAAGCTGCCGGTCGAAGTTGCCCAGGCCGAAGCCGCGTTGGCCGTGGCCAGCAAGCTGGTGGCCAACGCTACGGCTGCCATGGCGCGTGAGGAACAACTGCGCGTCAAGCTCGAAAAGGAGATCGAAGGCCATCGGCAAAAGGCGGCGCGCTTCCGTACGCAGTTGGATGCAGTAAAGACACAGGCGCAGGCTGCTGCCGTAGAACATGAGATCAACTTCGCCACCACCGAAGCTGACCGTCTGGAAGCCGAGGAGTTCGAGAGCCTGGAACGGACCGAAACCGAGGAAGCGGCTCTCAAGCCCGCCAGCGCAAAAGCAGCCGAGATGAGCGCCAACTTGGCAACTATCAGGGCCGGCGTGACCAGCCGCGCCGATGAGTACAAAGCGGAGCTGGCGGTGCTGGACGCCGAGCGAGCCCGTCTGCGTCCGCTGATTGAGGAGACTACGCTGGTGCGGTTCGACCGCCTGTCGGCCTCGCGCGGCACAGGTTTGGCCCGGGCTGACAATCAGCAGTGCTCCGGCTGTAGGATGGGCGTGCGTCCGCAGATGTGGAACCAGCTACGCGAGGGCGAGCTGCTGAACTGCGACAGTTGCGGCAGGCTGCTCTACTGGGACCCGGCCATGCGACCGCCTGTCGTCGAGCTACGGCCTGAGCTTGCGCCCGGCGCGGGCAGGGCTGTGCGCAAACCAAAGCCGAGCGACGAGTAGCGATCCACAGTTCTGCGATTTACAGTGCAATGTTATTCTGGGCTGCGCAACGAAGAGATAACCGATGCGTCGATCAAGAGAAGTAGAACTCACACTGCTTGCTGCTCTTGCCTTGTCCATCACCGCCTGCCGCGATGAGCGGCGGAGTTGCGTAGACTCCCAAAAACGTTTGCTCCCGGATTCGAGCTGCCAAGCTCCTCCGTCGGGGGGCTACTACGGCGCCCATTACATCTACGGTGGCTCAAGCGGCGGCCGGGTGGGCGACGCGGTGGTGGGTGGCAGCGTTTCGCGCGGTGGCTTTGGCGGCATCGGCGGCTCGGGCGGCGAAGGCGGAGGCGAGTAGATGCGCCGGCTTATCTGGAATCCCCGCAATGACTGGCAGAACCGCGTATCCCGCGTGGGCTTGACCTTTCACACGCTGGCGGATGGCACGCCTTACTGGGATGAGAGCGCCTATTGGGAGTTTTCCTCGGCGGAGATAGACCGGTTGGAAGCAGCGACGGCTGAGGTTCAGCGGCTGGTACTGGCCGCGGGCGACGTGATCCTGAACCAGGACCGGTTGGCGCAGATGGGCATTCCCACCTCGGCGGCTCCGGCCATCCGCGCGGCATGGAACGCCGAACCGCCAGCGCTCTACGGACGGCTGGACCTGGCCTACGACGGCGCCACAATCAAGCTGCTGGAGTACAACGCCGATACGCCCACCGGCTTGGTGGAAGCGGCGGTTGCACAGTGGTACTGGCTCCAGGATTGCTTCCCCGATGCCGACCAGTTCAACTCGCTGCATGAGAAGCTGATTGCCAAGTGGAAAGACCTGAAAGACTACGTGACCAGCCCGGTGTACTTTGCCGACGCAGGTAGCGAAGAAGACCGGATGACCACCGTCTACCTGCGCGACACCGCCGAGCAAGCCGGATTAAAGACACGGCACCTGGCTATGCATGAGATTGGCTGGGACTCGCGGCGCGAACGGTTTGTCGACCTTGAGAGCCACCCCATCGGGACGCTGTTCAAGCTCTATCCGTGGGAGTGGCTGCTGGCCGAGCCGTTTGGCGCGCAAGCCCTCAGCACGCTGCCACCGCTGAGCCCGCTCCAGCAGTACGGCCCGCACAACGATCATCGCCAGTGGGGACCGATGCTGTGGATTGAACCCATCTGGAAGATGATGTGGTCCAACAAGGCTCTGCTGGCGATCTTGTGGGAACTGAATCCTGGGCACGAGCTGCTGCTGCCGACTTATCTGGACGGACCGCGCGAGCTTACCAGTTACGTGCGCAAACCGCTGCTGGGCCGCGAGGGCGGCGGCGTGTCCGTGGTGCAGGACGGCGTAACTGTGGAAGGCGTTCTCAGCGGGGAGAGCGCTTCCGGCTACGTCTACCAGGCGCTGGCGCCAATGGCTACCGGCGGCGGCAAAACGGCTGTCTTCGGCTCATGGCTGGTGGATGGCGAGCCTGCGGGCATGGGAGTCCGCGAGTCAAAGGGACTCGTGACGAATAACACCAGCAGCTTTGTACCGCATTTGTTTCGGTAGCGCGCTTCCTGGGAGTTATTCAGTGCGGTCCATCGCTAAGTCATCATTCCGCAAGGAATACCGATTAAAACTCAGGCCGGTAACTTGGCGGTAACTCCAGAGATAATTCTTGCCGCAAATCCACCCTGCAATACGCGTTGAACTTTCCCGCCCTTCCGTCCGTAGTATGCTTTGCTCCGCAGGGAGAAGGGGGAATTTTCCGTCATGGACGCTTCTGACTTGTTAGTGCACTACGGATGGCTCGTAGTGCTTGTGCTGATCGCGGTGTTGTACAAGGCGATTCTGCGCCTTTGCTTCGGCATGGTAATCGTGGCCAAGGATCAGATTGGCATTGTGAACAAGAAGTGGGTTCTGCTGGGCAAGAACCGCACGCTACCCGATGGCGCAATCGTTGCGCTGAACGGCGAGGCAGGTTTGCAGGCCGACACGCTGGCGCCCGGCGTCCACTTCGCTCTGTGGCCCTGGCAATACGCCGTTACGCTGGCTCCGTTCACCACCATCGACAAGAACCAGATCGGCATTGTGGAGGCGCGCGACGGCAAGCCGCTGTCGAAAGGCCGCGTGTTGGCCAGGACGGTCGAGTGCAACTCCTTCCAGAACACGCGGCAGTTCCTGGCCAACGGTGGCGAGCGCGGACCACAGATTCTCATCATTCCGCCGGGCACATACCGCATCAACACCGCCATGTTTACCGTGGCCGCGGCAGAGGTGCTGGAGATTCCCGACAACCAGGTGGGCATTGTGACCACTAAGGACGGCGCTCCGCTGCGAACCGGCGAGATTGCCGGCAAGGAGATTCCGGGCCACAACCTGTTCCAGGACGGCGAAGCCTTCATCCAGGCCGGTGGTCACAAAGGCCTGCAGGAGCAGGTGATTCTGGCCGGGCGCTACTTCATCAATCCGCGCTTTGCCACGGTTGAGATCAAGCCGATGACGGAGGTGCCTATCGCCAACGTGGGCGTGGTGATTGCCTACGTGGGCGAAGAGGGCGTAGACCAGACCGGCGACGCCTTCAAGCATGGCAACCTGGTGAAGAAGGGCCAGAAGGGCGTGTGGGTAGACCCGCTCGATCCGGGCAAATACGCCATCAACCCTTATACGCACAAGGTGGAGATTGTGCCGACGGCCAACATCGTGCTGAACTGGGCCACCGGCAAAACCGAGGCGCACAAGCTCGACGAGCGGCTCTCGACCATCTCCGTGCGCTCGTCGGACGGCTTCACCTTCAACCTCGACGTGAGCCAGATTATCCACGTGCCGCGCAACGACGCTCCGAAGGTGATTGCGCGCTTTGGCACCATGGCGAACCTGGTGACGCAGGTGCTGGAGCCGACCATCGGCAACTACTTCCGCAACGCGGCGCAGACCTCGGACGTGATCGAGTTCCTGAAGGGCCGTACGCAGCGGCAGAAGGAAGCCAAGGATTCGATTCAGGCGGCGCTGGTGGAGTACAACGTAAACGCCATCGACACGCTGATCGGCGACATTACGCCGCCCGACGCGCTGATGAAGACGCTCACCGACCGCAAGATCGCCGAGCAGGAGCAGGTGACCTACAAGACGCAGCAGCTGGCCGAAGAGACCCGCAAGGATCTTCAACAGGCCCGCGCCATGGCTGACACTCAGGCCCGCGTCGTGGACGCCGAGCGCAGCGTCTCCATCGCCGACTTTGCCGCGCAGGCGCAGGTGAAGCAGGCCAGCGGCGCGGGCCAGTCAAAGACCATCAACGCCGAGGCGGATGCGCGCGTACGCACCATCAGCGCCGAAGCTGAAGCGCGGGCCAAGACCATCAACGCTGACGCCGACGCCAAGGTGGTCATCACCGTTGGCAACGCTGATGCCGAGAAGGCGCGCGCCGTGGGTACGGCCGAGGCCGACGTCATCAAGATGAAGATCGCTTCGATGGAGTCCGGCAACTATGCTGCTGTGCAGATTGCCCAGGCGCTGGCCACCAACCACGTCAAGATCGTTCCTGACATTGTGGCCGGGGGTGGCGCAGATTCGGGCGGAATGATCAACGTGCTGCTGGCCAAAATGCTACAAGGCGCAGCAGAAGTGGACGGCTCGGGCAGTAAGGGCAAGTAGCGTGATTCAAATCCCGGGTCCCAAAATGCAAGGGACCCGGGCCACCCGAGCAATAAGGATGGGGCGCACAAGTGTCAGTATTCGCGGGCCAGATCAATAGCACTACAGATCGAAATGAATCGACTCAGCCCTGGGAATCCGGCGCCGCCGCTTCCTTCGCCGTTTTTACGACGTAAGCCTCACGCTGAATCCACCGCTCCAGAATCGCGACGTGCTCAGCTTCTTCTTTGACGAACTCCTTTGCCATCGCAGCAATTTCTGGATCCTTTGTGGTTCCCGCGACGGAATAATAGAACTCGTAGCCCCGGCGTTCGCCCTGCAACGCCGTTTTCAGGGCGTCCAACCGGGACAGATCCGGATCGCCAGCCCAGAGAGCGTTTCTCTCCGGCGTGGCGTGATCGGGCCACACGTAATCGGGGGGAAACTGTGCCGTGACGTCGATTGACCCGGCGCGTTCGCGTGCTTGTGCCAGATGTATCCGCGAGTAACGCGCCATATCCCTGAACAGCGCCGCTACTTTCTCGTTCCCGCACTCCGCCATCGCGGCCCCGAGTTCGTCATAGTGAATCGAAGAATCTTCCTCCAGCCGGACGGCGAAGCCCAGGAACTGATCGAGATTCTCGATTTCAATCCCGCCCTTGAAGATCTTTGCAGCGGTTGAAAGGTGAGGCCTTTGTACTGGCAGCGTCTGATCGCCCTCAAAGGAAACCAGAATGTCTTCGTCCCGGACAAAACACTGGCATGCGAGCCGGTAGCGTGGGGCGATGTCATTCACCTCGGCCTCACGGATTTCCTCGCTGGTAATCTTCCCGAGTTGGCGGAGCATCTCTTTCTCTTTTTCGGTGAGTGAGACCGCGCAACTCACGTTTTTTGTCAGATGCTCAACCCTAACCAAACACGATCCGCACCCTCCGTCCTGACAGTCGAACGGGATGGGAATCTTGTTTGCGCGGGCTATCGCAAGAATCGTGCCGCGGTCTCCCGCGACCGCATACACAGTGAGATCTTTCTTCATTATGGGCGAGGAAAAAGTGACGTTAGCCAAAATAAAACTCCGTTCTCCACTGGCGTTAGCGGTCGCGTCATCGCGAGCCGCAATTGATCTTTCAGACTTCAAATTGCACGCTGTGGGCCATCCGGCAGATACAAGATATAAAAGGGCTTCTCAACGGTGACCGCTCGGTGTGGATAGGATGATTCCCGACAAAATCGACAATCATGTCGAAAATCTCACAGATCATATGGCCGAAGAAG
>Ga0302267_10002163_pt1 | contig 24023 bp, 16 predicted proteins | sample III_Bog_E1_3_FD_194555 | JGI IMG/M metagenome (GOLD analysis project Ga0302267, IMG submission 194555) | Peat permafrost microbial communities from Stordalen Mire near Abisko, Sweden - III_Bog_E1_3 | ecosystem: Environmental > Terrestrial > Soil > Wetlands > Peat | place: Sweden: Abisko...
CGGTGCGCTCACCGTCGTGAGCGATGCGCGTTGGGTCGTGAGCGATGCGCGTTGGGTCGTGAGCGATGCGCCTGAGGTCGTGAGGGATGCGCCTGGGGTCGTGGGCGATGCACTTTGGATCGTGAGGGATGCGCTTGGGGTCGTGAGGGATGCGCTTTGAATCGCAAGCTGTCTCCTTTGGGTCGAAAGCTGTCTCTCTTGCATCCCGGCCGTCCTTCATGGCACGCCGTTTGCGTAGATACTCCGCCCGCGGCTCCGGCGTGGCCGGGCAGGGGCCCGGTCGCAAAAAGGTCACGATGCCCGCAAAAGGTGACGCTTTTCGGCGCGTGGGCTGATTCCGCGGAGAGATATGACGCTACATTCGGCGGTGAGGGTGACGGTATGACGCATGCAGAGCAGCGACGCGTGACCTCCATGCGCAACCCTCCGATCAAGCCCGCGAGGGCGGTCCCCGACCCTCGCGCTCGCGGCTTCACGCTCATCGAGCTGCTGATCACCGTCGCGATGATCGGGGTGCTCGCGACGCTGGGCATCGTCGGCTATCGCAAGTTCATCCAGTCCGCGCAGTCGTCGGAGGCCAAGGCCGTGATCGGCGCGATCCGCGGCGGCCAGGAGGCCTACAAGGCCGAGATGCTCGTCTACCTGAGCCCCTCCGCGTCGATGGCCGACTACTACCCCAACAAGACCCCCAACGACTCGCGCATGAACTGGATCCAGACCACCGACACGCGCTTCACCAACGCGGTCAACGGCTGGGCGCTCCTCAACATCGCGACCGACGCACCGGTCCGCTTCGGGTACGCGTGCGTGGCCGGTATCGGCAGCCCGATGCAGGCTCCGACCGCGCTGGCGACGGCGCCCGCGATGCCGACGCTGCCCGCGGGCGTGCCCTGGTACACGATCCAGGCGGTCAACGATCACGACGGCAACAACATCTTCGCGGTCTTCGCTACCGCCTCCACCAGCAGCGAGATCCTCTCCCAGAACGAGCAGGAGTAGGCCTGCGGTCGGGCGGGAGTCGTTTCGTGGTAACCCTCGATGCGACGCCGCCGCAAAAAGTTTACGATGGCGCGGCGGACGGTGACACTTTTGGTCACCGGGCGCAGGCGCCGCCGCGAATCCACGGGGAGAGCGCGTAGCGGAGGCTGGCATGGCCCGTGCTTCGCAGCCCATTGGATTTCGGCCGAAGCCGCTCCTCCGCGGGACGCCGGGGCAACAACCACCAGCTTGGAGCAGAGACCGACCCCCCATGCGCGCATACAACCGTCTCGGCAACCGGGGCTTCACGCTGGTGGAGCTCATGATGGTCGTCGCCATCATCGGCGTGCTGGCCGCGCTCGCCATCTACGGCGTCCGCCGCTACCTCGCGAGCAGCAAGACGGCGGAGGCCAAGAACACGATCGGCAACATCTCGCGCGCCGCCACCGCCGCCTATCAGCGTGAGAACGTGTCCAACGAGCTGCTCGGAGACGGTCAGGTCTCGGTGACCCCGATGCACGCGCTCTGCGCCTCGGCGGGGGGGTTCGTCCCCGTCGCGGTGCCCGCCGCCCGCAAGTACGCGCCCAATACCAAGGACGGCGTCGACTTCAACACGGGCGATCAGCTCACCGGCTGGAAGTGCCTCAAGTTCGCGATGTCCGAGCCCATCTACTACCAGTACAACTACACCCAGGGGGTCGGCACCTGCACCTCCGGGGCCACTGCCGCCGGGTTCGAGGCGTGCGCCCACGGCGACCTCGACGGTAACGGCACCACGTCCACCTTCTCGCGCGGCGCCGACATCCAGAACGGCTCGGTGATCCTGTCGACGACGATGTTCGTCTCCAACGAGCTGGAGTGATTGCGCTCCGAGGGGCGCGGCCCCGGGGGTCACGCGTGCTCCCCGCCCGCGGATGAAGTAGGGATCCGCCGTGCGTTCGTTCAGCCCGCTCGAGTTCGCCGCGGTCTTTGCCGTCGGCGGCAGCCTGCTCGCGGTCGCCGTGCCGGCCTTCCTCCGCAACCTGAGCGCGTCCAAGCTCACCGAGCCGATCGAGGGCCTCGACCGCATGGTCGTGAGCGCGGTCGCCTACGCGGCGGTCCACCCCCAGGAGATCAGCTTCCCGCCCTCGGCCCCCCTCACCCCGGCCGAGGTGCCTCGCGGCATCCGGGTCGTCGATCCGCCCGAGGTCTGGCAGCACCTCACCTGGCGCTCGCTCCATTTCGGCTTCGACACGCCGCACGCTTTCTCGTTCAAGTTCGACAGCGAGCTCGACCCCGCGACCCAGGTGATGCGCTTCACCGCCACCGCCCACGGTGATCTCGACGGTGACGGCATGCTCTCCACCTTCGAGGTGCGCGGCGAGCGTGCGCCGGGCCGGCCGGCGCGCGTCCTGCCGGGCATGTTCATCGACCGCGAGGTGGAGTGACGTGACCGGGGAGAGCCCCTCTCCGCGCGGGCGCGATCGGGCCGACCGGGCCCGCACGCTGGGCATGGTGCTGGCGTCCGCAGTGGTGATCGCGCTGGTGCGCGAGCCGCTCGCGTCGACGCACCAACGCGTCAAGGAGACCTCGGATCTCTACGGCCTCCCGCCCCCGCGGGAGCTGGTGGTGCTCTCGCTCGGATACCGCTCCGCGCTGGCCGACCTGCTCTGGGCGTACGTGCTCGTGTCCCAGGGCCTCCACAACCTGGAGCACCGCCGCTTCGACACCCTGATCCCCCTGCTCGACGCCATCAACGAGCTGGAGCCCACCTACCGCGATCCGTACCTCTTCGCCGACGCGCTGATCACCTTCCAGGCGGTGCAGACCCCCCGCAGCGAGGTGCTCGCGGCGCGCGCGATCATGGAGCGAGGGATCGCCAACCGCCCGCTCGACGCCAACCTCTGGCTCGCCGTGGGGGAGTTCATCGGGTTCGTGGCGCCCGGCACCTACCTCACCGATCCGGCCGAGAAGGACCGCTGGCAGGTCGACGGCGCGCGCATTCTGGCGCACGCGGCCGAGCTCGGCGGCGACGACTCCGGCGTCAGCTGGCAGGCGCTCGGCGGCGCCAACCTCCTGGCGCGCGCGGGCCAGCGCGACGCGGCCATCCGCTTCCTGCGGCGCACGCTCGCGGTCACCGATGATCAGGAGCTCAAGGACAAGATCATGGCGCAGCTCGGCGGGCTCCTCGACGACGCGCGCGAGGACGCCTTCCACCGCATCGAGGCGGGTATCCGCGCGGTGCGCGACCGGGATCTGCCGCAGATCACCCGGAGGAGCGAGTACATGGTCCTGGGCCCCCCGCGCGACCCGGCCTACTGTGCCGGCGCCGCCCACGCCGAGGAGATCGCCTGCGCGGGGAGCTGGCACGAGTGGGAGGAGCGTTCGGAGGAGGCCCACCGAGGGACCGCGGTCCCCTGAGGCTCAGCGCTTCCGATCGTCGAGGAGCCCCGCGCTCAGCGACGACGGCTCGCCGCTCATGAAGGCCAGCAGCTCGGCCTTGGCCCTCGCGGCGCGGGCGCCGCCGCCGGCCGCGTAGCACTCGTAGCGCAGCGCGAGCGGCTCGCGGCTCCAGGGGAAATTCGGCTCGAAGGCGGCGAGCGCCTCGGCGCAGAGGCCGGGGAAGTCGACCCGCGCGGCCAGCTTGAGCCGCTCCGAGCGGCGCTCGTCCTCGAGCAGGCGCACGGCGAACGGCTCTCGCAGCGCGTCGAAGAGGCGCCTGCCGAGGGCAGGATCCTGCGCCAGCTCGCCGGTGGTCTCGGTCAGGGCGGCGCGCATCACCGCGAGGCGCGGCCACGGATCGGCTCGGTAGCCGCGGAACGCCGCCTCGAGGGCGGCGGCGGCCTCGGCGCGGCGGCCTCGGCGCAGGTGCAGGCGCGCCAGCAGAGCGTCGGCCTCGGTGGGCTCGAAGGCGCGGAGCTGCTCCAGCAGCGGGAGGGCCGCGTCGTCGCCGGCGTCGGTGAGGGCGTCGGCCAGCATGCCCAGCTCGAACGAGCCGGCGGGCGGGCGCGGCTGAGCGCTCCACGCGACGAGGACGCCGGCGAGATCGTGCGCGCCGAAGCGAGCGTAGGCCTCCGCGCGCCGGAGCGCGTCGGTCGGGGCGCCGCCCGGGATGGGAGGCGAGCGGTTGCCGAGGACGTCCTGAGCGAGGCGCTGCTCCTCCACGCGGGCCCAGTCCACGGGGCCGCCGGTGAGCGCGAGGCGCGCCTCCCCGCGGGCGCGGGCGACGGAGAGGAGATCGACGTCCGCGGCGCCCGAGTTGTGACCCACGTGGCGCGCGAACCCGTACTCCAGCACGTTGCGATCGTCGGTGTTGAGCGCCTCGCCCTCCTGCCGGGCGATCTCCCGGGCCAAGGCGGAGCTCGCCACGTGGTGCGCGAGGACGCCCTCGAGATCACCGACCCGCCACACCTTCTCGAGGGCCGAACGGAAGGGCTCCTCGGCGATCCTGGCGCGGAGGCGCGCCACGTCGTAGGCGAGCGGCTCGCGCGTCCCGACGAGCACGAGATCGCCGGTCTTCGGCGCCCAGGTCTCCACCTCGGGGAACACCGAGGCCATCGTCGCGTACGCGGTGCGCACGGTCTGGCCGTCGACCTCGTAGGCCTGGAGCCACTGGAGGAAGATGCCGCCGGACGAGAGCCGGTCGGCCACCGAGGCGTAGAACTCGCGCGTGAAGAGGCTGGAGACGCCCGCGCGGTAGGGGTTCGAGGGCTCGGAGAAGATGAGATCGTAGCGCTCGTGGGTGGTGAGGAGCACCTCCCGGGCATCGCCGATCCACACGTGAACCCGGGGGTTGTCGAGGACGGCCTGGTTCACCGGGGCGCAGTCCCGGGAGAAGCGGAGGATGGCGGGCTCGAGCTCGACGACGTCGACGCGCTCCATCGAGGGCACCGCGCCCAGCCAGCCGGCGGAGCTCCCGGTGCCCAGCCCGACGACGAGCGCGCGCCGGGGGTCGGGGTGCACGAGCGCGCCCAGGAGGCCGCTCATGACCTGCGTGCCTGCGTCATGGTAGGCGTGCCCGTCCGCCTTGCCGTTGACGATGAAGCTGAGGCCCTCGAACGAGCTGGCCGCGACGCTGCTCTCGACGCCCTCGGCCTCCCAGAGGATGGCGCGGCGCTGGTCCCGCTCCCAGTCCTCGACGGTGTTGGGCGTCTCGGTCTGGAGCGAGAGGTTGGCGCGCCCGGCGCCGATGCCGCCGTGGCGCCAGGCAGCCGTGGGGCCGGCGCTGGTGACGAGGAGCACCGCCAGGGCCGCCGCCGCGACCGGGAGCGCCGCGCGGGCGCGCCGCGCCTCGAAGCGGAGGGAGAGCGCCGCGGCGCACGCGCCCAGCGCGCCGAGGAGGATGACCACGGCCCGCCAGACCCCCGGCGCCGTCAGGATCGGCAGGAGGCCGAAGCCGCCGGCGAGCGAGCCGGCGATGGCGCCCGCGGTGTTCCATGCGTACGCGAGGCCGACGTGCTCGCCGACGCGGCGCGACCCGCGGCCGAGGAGCGCGATGAGGAGCGGGAACTGCACGCCCGAGACCAGCGCCGCCGGGACCACCACGATCGCCGCGATCACCGCCCAGCCCCCGACGAGGCCGCCGAAGCCGAGCGCGCCGAGCGGCCGGAGCACGAGCGCGACCACCGCCAGGCGATCGCCGAGGGCGAAGGGGACCGCCAGGCAGAGCGCCTCCAGCGCGCAGGTGAGCGCGAGCCCGCCGAGGGTGGCGGGGCGCCTGTCGATCCACAGCGCGTAGGCCCCGCTGCCGAGCCCGACGCCTAGCAGAGCCAGCGCGAGGATGAGCCCGAAGGTGTACGACGAGCCGCCCAGCAGCGGCGCGAGCATCCGGTACCAGACGAGCTCCATGAGCAGGAACGCGAAGCCGGTGATCGCCGACGCCGCCAGCACGAACCGGGGCGGCGGCAGGGGCGCCGCGTCGGGCGCTGGGCTCGGAGGGACCGGGGGAGCGGCGCTCGCCGACGCCTCGCCGCTGCGGGCGATGACGCGCGCGACGACCCCGATCAGGGCGTTGAGGGCGCACGCGATCCAGAGCATGAGCTCGGCGCCGAAGACCTCGAGCAGCAGGAACGTCGACGCGGCCGCGCCGGTGACGGCGCCGAGCGTGTTGACCCCGTAGAGCACGGCGAGGTTGCGCCGGCCCTCGTCGTCGTCGGTCTCGACGGCCCTGGCCGCGCACGGCAGCGTGCCGCCCATGAGCAGCGTCGGCGGGAGCAGCACCAGCGCCGCCAGCAGGAGGCGCACCACCGTGCCGAGCCCCAAACCCAGCGTCATCGTGCCGCCGAGCCTGCCATGGATCCAGCGCACCATCGTCACGAGCGGCGGCGTGATCGCCGCGAAGAGCGCCACCAGGATCTCCAGGTTGGCGTAGAGCATCAGCGGTGAGCGACGCGCGTCGGCGCGCTTGCCGAGGAGGAGCCCCCCCGCGCCGAGCCCGCCCATGAAGATCGCGAGCACCGCCGCCGAGGCCGCGGTCGAGGCCCCGAAGACGAGGCGCAGCTCACGGAGCCAGGCCACCTGGTAGATGAGCGCGCACATCCCCGAGCAGAAAAGGAGAGGGGCGATCCGCGAGACGGGCAATCGCATCGGCCGGGGGCTCCGTGACGGTGAGGGGAGGGGAGGCGGGAGCATCCGCCGAACGCGCGCGCCCTGTCACGCGGAAACCCCGCGGCCTGGCGTGGGCGCCGTACGCTATCCTCGGCGCTCGATGGAAGCTGCGACACCCACGGAGAGCGGCCGCCTCGACGTCGTCGATGGGCTGCGGGGCGTCGCCATCCTGATGGTGATCTTCCGGCACACGTTCTTCGACGGGATGGCGTCGCCGGGCTGGCACGCGTTCTTCGTCGCCGGCGGCGTCCCGGTGTTCCCGTTCACCCACCTCTCCAACACGTGGATGGGGGTGAACCTGTTCTTCCTCGACTCCGGCTTCGTCCTCTACCTGCCCTTTGCGCTGGGTAGGCGCGCCATCCACGGCATCGGCGACGTACGCGCGCTCTACGCCCGGCGCGCCTGGCGCTTGCTCCCGCTCTACTACGTGATGCTCGCGGTCTGCTGGGTCCTGGACGCCGCGGTCCTCCATCACGTCAGGTCACCGTGGGTCGAGATCCCGGCGTACGCGAGCTTCGCCTTCTCGGTCATCAGCCAGCTCTGGCAGCCGCGGCTCAACGGTGCGCTCTGGTCCATCGGCGTCGAGGTCTGCTTCAGCCTCTCGTTCCCCTTCCTGGTCGTGCTCGTGCAGCGCGTGGGGATGGCGCGCTTCGTAGCCGCCGCCTGCGCGATGGCGCTGGCCACGCGGTACCTCGCCTACGCGCGCCACCTGGGGGTGCAGAACACCCTGACGCTCAACACCCTGGCGGACTCGCTCCTGGGGCGCATCGACAACTTCGCGCTCGGCATGGCCGCGGCGACGCTGTTCGCCGGCGGGTGGCGCGCCGTTCGTCCGGGCGTGGCCGTGGCGGCGGCGTTCCTGCTCTACACCGCGAGCTGCTGGCTCTGGGACACCTCCCTCGCGCTCGGGGAGCCCGGCCTCTCGGCTCCCCTGGGGGGGTATGCGCTGGCGAACGTGGCGTTCTTTCTCCTGCTCATGGCCGCCCTGCGCTCGCGAGGATGGCTCCAGCGGCTGCTCGTCCTCGCGCCGCTCCGCGCCGCGGGCATCGGCTGCTACAGCCTCTACCTGGTGCACGTCCCGCTGCTCTGGCTGTTCCACGGTAACCCCGGCGGGCCGTGGGTCCTCGTCTACTGGGCGCTCACGGGGAGCCTGAGCTACGCCACGTATCGCTTCATCGAGAAGCCGGGCATGCGGCGCGGTCGGGCGGCGGGGGGTACGCGGCTGGGGGTCACGGCGTGAGCGTGGGGGGAGCGACGCGCCCGAAGCGCTTCTGGTAGTTCCGCCTCCCCGCTTCGTAGTCCGGAAAGCGGCTCAGCAGCTCGTCGAAGAGGGCGCGGGCCCGAGGCTCGTCGCCGGAGCGGGCGGTGAGCTCGGCGAGGTTGCCGAGCAGCCTGGGGTCCTCGGGGAAGCGCGGCGCGGCATCGGCCAGCAGCGCGATGGCTTCGTCGGCGCGGCGTGTCTTCGCCAGGAGGATGGCGAGGTTGCTGATGGCGCGCGGGAACCCGCCGTCGGCGCGGCGCAGCGCCTCGCGGTAGGCGGCCTCCGCACCCGCGGCGTCGCCGCGCGGCTCGAGCGCCATCGCCAGCTGGTACGGGGCCCGGGAGTCCGCGCGGGTCTTCGCCGTCGCGTCCCGCCACAGCCGCTCGCTGTCGGAGAACACCTCGGCGCGGAGCGCGGTCACCACCCCGAGGGCGACGACGAGGCCGACGATCGGCACCCGCGCGGCGCGGTGGCGCCCGAGAAGCCAGGCGCTGAGCGCGCCCGCGAGCAGGCTCGGGCCGAGCAGCGGCAGGAGCAGGTAGCGATCCGCCATCAGGTTCTGCAACGGGAAGAGGATCTGGCTCGTCGGCGCCATCGTGAGGACGAAGATCGCGAGGGCCGCGGCGGGGAGCCGGTCGTCACGGCGCAGGGCGGCGACCGCGAGCACGAGCCAGGCGACGAGCGGCGCGTACCCGAGCCACGCGCGGATCGCGCCTGGGGACGCGGGCGTGACCTCGTAGATCACGCTGAGCCCGGCAGGGAACACGGCGTGCTCCAGGTAGCGCAGCAGCACCGGGCCCATCGTGGCCGCCGCCGCGAGGCGGGAGCCGCCCGCCGGTGTGGCGATCATCTGCACGGTCGCCCCCACGCGGACGTGGACGAGAGCGACGGCGAGCGCCGCGAGCAAGGAGAGCGCCACGGGCACCCGCTCGACGCGCCGGCGCGCGAGCCAGTCGTGCACCGGCAGGAGGAGCGGGGCCGCCACGGCGACGCCCTTGCTCGCGCACGCCGCGGTGACCAGGAGCGGCACGGCCCAGACGCGGCGCTTCGAGGAGCCCGAGTAGACGTGGAGCGCCCCGGCCACGAAGAGGAGGGCGAGCACGTCCTTGCGGCCGGCGAGCCAGGCGACGGACTCGGCGTGCACCGGGTGCAGCGCGAAGACCCAGGCGGCGAGCTCGGCGCGGAGGCCGCCCGCGGGATCTTGCCCCGCGCGGAGGGCGCGCCGGAGCCAGCCGCGCACGAGGAGCACCGCGCCCACGTAGAGCGCCAGGCTCATGGCCCGCATCGCGTGCGGATCGAGGCCGTACGCGCGCGCCTCGAGCCACTCCAGCGTGTCCCGCACCGGCAGGTACTCCGCGCCCAGCTTCATCCGGGTGGCGTCCGAGAGGTCGGTCCAGATGGCCGCCAGCGCGCCGAGGTCGCGCCGGGCGAGGAGCGGGTTGTTCTGGATCAGCCAGTCGTCGTCGTAGTTGAGGAACCCGCCCCGCAGCGACGCGGCGTACGCCGCCACCGTGGCCAGCGCGAGGGCGAAGGGCGCGAGGGTCGGCCAGCGTGCGGACCACGACGACGAGGCGGAGGCGGCGTTCATGCGTGTGCCGCGGAGAGCCTACACGGGCCTCGCCGCGGCCCGGTGCGCGTTGACGCGGCGCGCGCTCGAGCGATACCCTGGCGCTCGTGGTCCATCCTCCGGGCACCGTGGCGTCTCTGGCGGGAGCGGCGCCGGCAACCTCGGAGGGGCGCCTCTGCGCCGCCTGGCTGTTCTCGCGGCGGACCGACCTGCTCGTGCTGGGATTGCCCGCGCTGGGAACCGCGATCGCCGCGATCGTCAGCCTGGTCCGCGGCGGGGACGGGTTCGGCGAGCGCGTGTACGCCGGCTGGATCGCGCAGTTCATCCTCGGCAACAGCACGCACGTCATCCTCACGTACCTGCTGCTCGCGGCCCGGCGCGACGTGCTCCACGCCACCAAGGGGCAGGCCCGCACCGTCATCGTGGGATCGATTGCCACCTTCGGCGCGGCGTTCACGATGTTCTGGCTCACCGCGGTGACGTTCTCGGTCTGGGTGGACTTCGGCATCGCGGTGGCGCTCATCTTCGCCACCCACCACACGGTCTCGCAGGTGAGGGGCCTGTGGTCGCTGCACAACCTGCGCGGCAAGTCGGTCGGCCTCCCGCCTCCGGGCGAGCGCGAGCGCGCGGCGCAGCGCACGCTGGTGCCCCTCACGCTCGGGCTCGTGCTGGTCCGGGTGCTGTTCGTACCGAAATCGCCGCACGCGATGTTCCCCCAGATCCAGGCGGTGCCGGCCATGGAGGCCGTCCTCCCGTTCGCCGTGACCTACGGCCTCCTGGCGGTCTGGTTGCTGTTCGCGGCGTACGTCATGGTCGCCGTCGCGCCGCGCGGGGCCCGGCTCTCGGGGCCGAAGCTCCTCTACCTGGGCACCCACCTCGCGGGCATCGCGCTCACGCTCGCCGCCCCGGCCTGGGGCGCGATCTTCACGTCCGGCGTCCACGGCCTCGAGTACTACGCGCTGACCGCCCGCATGCTCGAGCCCAGGGAGTCGGAGCCGCGGACGTGGCTCTCGCACGCGCTGGTGGTCCCGGCCATGGTGGGGATCATGCTCCCCATCGTCGTGATCGGGGTCGGGACCGGGCCCTTCTCGGTGGCCATCGGGCTCGGGGGGTATGCCACCCTCTTCGGGGTGCTGCGCATCGGGGCCAACGGGGTGGTGATGGCCCACTACTTCGCGGACGCGTTCCTGTACCGCTTCCGCATCCCGGAGGTCCGCCGCGTCGCGCTGGCGCGCCTTGGGTTCGATTGATCTGCGGTCCCTCGCCAGCCTGCGGTCCCTCGCCACCCGCTCAGGGGCTGATCCTGCACACGAACGTCGCGCCCGGCTTCGCCACCACGTGGAGGCGTCCCGCGCTGTCGGCACCGTCGCAGAACCGGTCGCCCGGTGAGGGGCCGCCCGAGCGGTCGACGTCGAGCGTGACCCGGAGCCACGCCGGCCCGCACAGCGGTGTGGTCGGCGTCACCCGCCCCGTCGACTCGATGGCTCCCCGCAGGGGCGCCTTCTCGGGCGGCAGCACCGCGCCGCTGAGCGCCTGCGGCATCGGCTCGAAGCCGTACTCCACCAGCGCTGCCACCGAGCGCGGCGCCGCGGTGATCACGTCCACGTTCACCGGGCACGGGTGAAAGCGCCCGATGAACAACCCGCCCTGCCTGAAGTCCGCCTCGTACCCGCGCTCGGCGAGCACGTCGCCGTCCTCCGGCCGTCCGGAGAGCACGACGTCCTCGAACGGGATGCCCACCGCCGCGAGGAAGGTCACGAGCCCGCGGCGCGCCCGCGGATCCGCGGCGAGGCGCGGATCGCGCAGCTGCGTCGGGTCGTAGAGCTCGGGGTACGTCCGCCGCCCCTTCTCCGAGAAGACGAACGGATGGAGCCGGGTGTTGGTCACGAAGGTGTACGGCGGGATCCCGCCCTGCTGCACGGCGTAGAGCGCGCCCAGATTGAAGAGCGGCGCGTAATAGGGGATGGCTTCGTCCGAGCCGTCCTCCGGCTCGCCCTGGGTGAGCCCAGCGAAGGGATCCATCGGCACCACCAGCCGCGGTCCGGTGCGGGCGAGCGGCGCCGACAGCCCCGAGAGCGCATCGTCGACGCGCGCCCGCAGCGCCACGCTCGTCCGCGCGGCCCATCCGAGCGACGCCGCGGTGAAGGCAGCCAGTCCTGCCAGCGCGGCCCGGCGGCGCGCCTCCGAGAGTCGCTCCACCGGGAGCAGCGCGACCGCGTAGAGGCAGCCCACGGGGAGGAAACGCGGCGCGAAGAACTCCCAGGCGGCGAGGTGCAGCGGCAACGTGAACGCGAGCGCGAGGAAGAGCGCGCCCGCGCCCAGGAGCGCGAGCTCCGGCCGCGACGCTTCGCGCCGGCGCGCCCGCCCCGCCGCCAGCGCGATACCCAGGAGAGCGAGCAGGATCGGCGCCCACGCCCTCCACGCGGGCCCGGGCAGGAACGTGCGTGGCATCACCGCGAGGCGCCGTCCCAGACTCAGCCACTCGCTGTGGTCCGCCGCCGGGTTGACCGCCGTGGCCGCGATCGCCAGCGCGGGCAGCCCCATCAGCGCGAGCAGCCCGATCTCGCGCCCCCGGGCCCTCGAGAACAAGGGACCCGGGCCGAGGGCCGTGAGCGCCACCAGCACCAGACCGGTCAGCTCGGCGCCGAAGGGGTGCGCGACCGCCTGCACCAGCAGAAGCGCCGCGATCGCCGCGCGTCGCCCCAGCGTCCACGGAAAGCCTTGCGCGGCGCCGGCGAGGATGGCGAAGCCGAGCCCGACCGAGATCGTGTACGAGAAGAACCCCATGTACACGGCCCACGAGAGCGCCGTGGCGAACCCGAGCAGGCCGAGCATGGCGCGGCGAGGGTGGATCGCCGCCGCGAGGCCGAGGTAGCCCCAGCCCCAGAGGAGCGTGATCGCCGAGAGCGTGAGCCGGAGCGCCGTGCGCCACGCGGTGACGCGCTCGAGCATGGAGAAGACGACGGCGAAGCCGAGCCCCGTGACGGCCTGGCCCCGCTCGAGATAGCGACCCCAGCCTGCCCCTGGGTCGTCGAAATGGTTCTCCAGGTGACCGAGGAAGACGTGCTGCGGCCCGTCGTGCGTCGGGAGGTAGTCGACACACCACACCGCCGCGAGGAGCCCCGCGGAGGCGGCCACCGCGAGCGCGATCACGGCTCTGTCGACCCTCCCGGTGCCGCGCTCGCTCTCGACGTCGCGCTCGCCCATGGGATGCAAGAGCGGATACCGGAGCCGCCTCCGCGCGGCAAGAGATCCTCCGGCCGGCGTTCCTCGTCGGTGATCATGGTAGCTTGCCGGCGCCATGCCGGACGCGATCCGTCGCAAACTAGTGGCGCACGCGCCGCTCCTGCTCGCGGCGCTCGTCGTCGTCACGTACCTCCCCGCGCTCGTCGCCGGCTCCGTGTGGGACGACGACGTGAACGTCGTCACCAACGGCGCGCTCCGCACGCTCTCGGGGCTCGGCCGCATCTGGACCGACCTCACGGTGACCCAGCAGTACTACCCGCTCACCCACACGACCTTCTGGCTGCAGTACCAGACGAGCGGCCTCTGGTTCCCCGCCTACCACGCGGTGAACATCGCGCTGCACGCGACCGCGGCGATCCTGTTCCTCTTCGTCCTCCGGCGCCTCGCCGTGAGAGGCGCGGAGCTGGCTGCGGCGCTGTTCGCGGTCCACCCGGTCAACGTGGAGTCCGTCGCCTGGATCACCGAGCGCAAGAACGTGCTCTCCGGCGCGCTCGTCCTCGCCGCGTGCCTCGCCTACCTCCGGTTCGACGACGCCGAGCACGCGCCTGCCCGTCGCCGCAGCTGGGCCCTCGCGCTCCTCCTCTTCGTGCTCGCCCTCGCCGCCAAGACCGCCGTCGCGGTGGTCCCGGCGGCGCTCCTCGTCGTCCTGGTGCTCCTGCGTCGTCGTCGCCTGGCGAGCGCGCTGCTGCCCCTCGCGCCCTTCTTCCCGGTGGGCATCGCCGCCGGCCTCTTCACCGCCTACCTCGAGCGCGGCCCCGTGGGCGCGCGCGGCGCCGAGTTCGACTGGAGCTTTCCGTTTCGCCTCCTCGTGGCAGGGCGGGCCTTCTTCTTCTACCTGGCGAAGCTGATCCTCCCGATCCACCTCGCCTTCTTCTACCCCCGCTGGGACATCGAGCCGCGCTCGCCCGTCGCCTGGCTCTACCCGATCGGCGCCGCCGCCCTGCTCGTCACCGTGCTGGTGCTCTACCGCCGGGGCCGCCTCGGGGCCGATCGCGCCGGGGGGGACCCGCGGACCCCCGGTCCGCTCGCCGCCCTGCTCGTCTATGCGGCGCTCATCTTCCCGGCGCTGGGCTTCTTCAACATCTACTTCATGCGCTTCGCCTACGTGCAGAACCACTTCGCGTACCTGGCGAGCATGCCCGTCCTCGCCCTGGTCGCCGTCGGGCTCACCCGTCTCACCGAGCGCTCGCCGCGCGCCTCGTTCGCGCTCGCGGGCTTGCCGGTGGTGTGCGCGGTGCTCTCCATGTCCGAGGCGACCACGTTCCGCGACTCCGAGACGCTCTACCGCGTGGCGCTGGAGCGCAACCCGGCCGCGTGGGTCGCCTCGGACAACCTGGGCCTCCAGTACCAGCGGGAGAACCGCCCGGACGCTGCCGTTGCCATGTTCCGGGCCGCGCTCGCCGTGCGACCCGAGGATCCCCAGATCGCCGGCCACCTCGGCACTGCGCTCGCGGAGGGGGGGCACCTCGACGAGGCGCTGCCGTTGCTCGGCGAGGCGGCGAAGGGGGCTCCCACCAACGCCGAGGGCCGCTACAACTACGGGGCCGGGCTGGAGATGGCGGGACGACACGCCGAGGCCGTGGCGGAGTACCGGGAGGCGGTGCGCCTCAAGGAGGACTGGCCGCGGCCGCAGCGCAAGCTCGCGTGGCTGCTGGCGACCACCGACGATCCCGCCGTGCGCGACGGGCGGGCGGCGGTGCCCCTCGCTTCGAGCGCATGCGCGCTGACGAGGACGACGGCCACGGTGGCGCGGTGCCTCGACACGCTGGCAGCCGCGTACGCGGCCGCCGGGGACTTCGAGAACGCGTCCGCCAGCGCCGCGAGGGCGGTGGAGCTGGGGCGGGCGGCCGGCGAGAAGACAGCGGCGTACGAGGCGCGAGCGCAGCTCTATGCGCGGGGAGAAGCGTTCGTGGCGAAGCGGCGATGACGCCGGGCGATGAGGCTGCGCCCGTCGCGGGCCAGAGGCTCGGCCAGGGGCTCTTTGGAGCGGGGGTGCTCGCGTTCGCGGCGGTCCTCGCCGCCAGGCCCCTCGCGGACGCCGACCTCGGCTGGCACCTCGCGGAGGGCCGCGCGATCGTGGGGAGCCTCGCGATTCCGGCGGTCGACCCCTTCGCGTACACGCATCGCCCGGTGCAGCGCGTCGACTTGATCGGCGATGTCCTCCTCTACCTCACCGCGCGCCTCGGCGGACCGGCGGCGCTCCAGGTCGGGGGCGCCCTGCTGGCGCTCGCGATCGCCGTGGCCCTGCTCGCGCTGACGCGCCGGGCGGCGCCCTCCTCGCGCCTCATCGTCGCCCTGAGCCTGGCGGGCCTCTCGTCGTGGTTGCTGGTGCGTCCCGTGATGCTCTCGTTCCTCTTCTTCCCCGTCCTCCTGCTCCTGCTCCAGACCCATCGCGAAGCGCCTGCGTCGCGTTCGGGTCGGCGCGCGCTCGCGCTGGTGCTGCCGCTCCTCTTCCTCTGGTCCAACACCCACGGGTTCGCGATCCTCGGCGCGACGCTGGCGCTGGCCTATGCGGGATGCCGGCTCGGCGCGCGGATCGCGCGCGGCCGATCATCCTGGCTCGCCGCGCTCTTCCCGCCCGCAGACGGCGAGGCCGCCGGGTGGAGCGCGGGCGTGATCCTCGCGTCCGTGCTCGCCATGATGGTCACCCCCGGGGGCCCGCGCGCTGTCTTCGGGGGCCCGCTCCGCGCCCTCAACGACGTCACCTACGTGACCGAGTGGGCGCATACGGGGGCGTCGTTCCTCTACGGCACCGAGCAGGCCGCGGCGCTCGTGCTGGTCGTCACGATGGTGGCGCTCGTCGCCGGGCGCGAGCCGGACGGGAGGCGCTGCCCGCCGCTGTTCGACCTCGTCGTGCTGGCGCTCGCCCTCGTCCTGGGGAGGGCAGCCATTCGCTTCATCCCGGTCGCCATCCTGCTGGCGGCCCCGTTCTCGGCGCGCCGGCTCGGGACGCTGATCCCCGTCACGCCGCTCATGCACGTCGCCACCGGGTTCGCCATGTTGCTCGTGGCGCCGGCGATCCTCCTCCGCCCCGGCCTGAGCCTCGGCGTCGGGTTCGACCGGCGCTTTCAGCCCGAGGGCGCCGTGGAGTACATCCTCTCCGCGCGGCCCTCGGGGCACATGTGGAACTTCTCGCCGTACGGCGGTTACCTGATCTGGAGGCTCTATCCCGAGCACCTCGTCTTGATGGACGGGAGGACCGCCTGGGTCCACGATCCCTCCGTGTCCCTCCGGGTCGAGCAGTCCAACTTCGACCGCGGAGTCTTCCTCGGCCTGGTCGAGGAGTTCGACATCCAGTGGGCCGTCTCGCGCGCCGGCTACCAGGAGCCGTTCGGCGTCCCGCTCACCCGCGCGGCCGGCTGGGTGATGGTCTACGTGGATGACTACAGCGCCGTCTACGTGCGGCGCGACGGGCCCAACCGGGCCCTCGCGGATGCCGGGTACCGGCTGCTCGACCACCTCATGCCGCTGGAGGCGGTGCTCGGGCTCGCGATGTCTCCCACCACCGACCCCGAGGCGCTGGCCCAGGACGCCGCGCTCGCCGTGCGGCAGGACCCCTCGAGCGCCCGGGCCGCGCTGATCCAGGTGTGCGCCGCGCTGAGCCTGCGCGATCGAGCGGGCTTCCGGGCGGCCATGGAGCGGCTGGACACCCTCGTGCCCGGCAACCCCGCCATCCCGGCGCTCGAGCGAGCCTGGGCCGAGGCTCTTCGCGATGGGGCCACGCCGCGGTCCCTCGCTCACTGACTCGTCGCGATGATCCCCAACCCGCTCCCTCGCTCGTGCAGCGTCCTCCTGCTCGCTCTCCCCGGTCTGTGGGCGGCCGGGCGCTGGCTGTCCGCGCGCGTCTTCACCGACGCTCGCCTGGAGCGTGCGCTGGCGCCCGGACTAGGGGTCGCGGCCTGGCTGCTGGCGGTGCACCTCTGCGGGCTCGTGACGGGCTCGTTCGTGGTCGGGCTGTTCGCGGGCACGGCGCTCGTCGCCCTCGGCGGCACGTTCGCCTGGGCGCGAGGGCGCGGCGCGGCGGTGAAGGCGCCGGCGGAGGAGAAGCGGCGGTGGCCCTGGGCCCTGATCCTGTCGACCGTGGCCGCCACGGCGCTGGTGGCGCCGGCCGCGCTCGGGTGGGCGTTCCACGACGAGCTCGCCCTCACCGGGCACATGTCGTGGACGTCGGAGATCCAGAACGACTTCTACCCGCCGGTGAACATGACGTTCCCCGCGGCCGATCTCCGCTACCACTATGGTTTCGATCTGCTCGCCGCCATGGCGACGGCGCTGCTGCGCCTCCGGGTGGATCAGGCCATCGATCTCGTCACGCTCGCGGGGTGGGCGTACACGTGGGCGCTGCTCTGGCTCCTCGGCGAGCGCACGCAGGGGGGCGCGCCGGCCTGGCTCGTGCCCGTGCTGACGCTGCTCGGCGGCGGCGTCGCGTTCGCGTGCGACAACACCGACGACTCGTTCACGCGGCGCGTGGTCGGCCTTTGCATGGTCGGCGACGTCCCGCTCAACCCGCCGCTGGTGTCGTACGTCTTCCAGCACCCGTTCTCGGCGGGGCTGCCGGTGGCGTTGTGCGCGATCCACGTGGCGTGGGATCGGGAGGTCGCGCCGGTCACTCCGGGGGGTACCCCCAAACCCCCGGCGCGACGCTTCGCCGTGCTGGGGCTGCTCCTCGTTTCGTTGTCGCTGTGCCAGGTGGCCCTGTTCGCCGCGCTCACGGCGGCCCTCACCCTGGACGAGGTCGTCCACCGGGACGCGAGCTCTCGGCGGCGCCTGGTCGGCCTCGCCGTGATGCTGCTGGCGGTCCTCGCGGTGGCCCCTCAGCTCGGCGGGTTCTTCGCTCGCAGCCCGCTGGCGAGCGGGTCGCAGATCGTGCTCGGGCATGGGCTGACGGACTCGCGCTGGGGCGATCTGCGGTGGCTGGTGGAGACGTTCGGGCTCCTGCTCCCCCTCGGGCTGGCCGGGTTCTTCGCCCGGCGCGAGCACCGCTGGCTGCTCGGCTCGCTGGCCCTGGGCGGGATCGCGGTCGTCATGGGCCTTCGCTATCGCTACTCATGGGACATTGCGAAGTTCGGGGCCATCGCCGCGCTGGCGCTGGGCATCCTGGGCGCTCGCGCCCTGGGAGTGCTCCTAGAGAGGTCTCGGCCGACGTGGCAACGGGCGGCGGGGATCGTGCTGCTGGCTGTCGCGGTGGCGCCGGGCCTCGCCTTCCCGGCGGCATTCGCGATCGGCCTGTCACCCTGGGGGGTGCCCGCAGACCCCCGGCGCGGGATCCCGGAGCAGACCTTCCCCCGCGCCGCGCCGGTGCCTCCGCCCGACGACGCGGCGGCGATCGGCTGGCTGCGCGCCCACGTCCAGCGCGGTGAGCTGGTGTACGTCGCGCCCGAGTCGACCTCGTACTACGCGATCTGGGGTGGGCTACCCCAGGTCTGGATCGACCGGATGGTGGAGCGGTTTGGCATCGCGCCGGCCGCCATCGCCGCGCGCCAGCGGCTCGTCGAGTCCCTGCCCGACGATCCCGCGCTCTGGCTCGCCAACGACATCCGCTGGTTCGTGGACGACGCGACGATCCCCCGGCTGGGGGAGCTGCTGCGGCGCTGGGAGCGGGCCAAGGTGGCCCAGGTCCGCGCGCGCTTCGGCTCCGTCTCGGTGGTGGAGCTGCTCCCCGCCCCAGCGCCCTGACGCCGCCCGACCACTTCCTTCGCCGCACCTCCTCGCGTAGCTTCACCGCATGGAGCCGCAGCCCCAGGCGCCCAGCGAGGCCGAGCCGGCGGCTGCCTCGCCTCGCCTCCCGGTCTGGCTCCCTGCCGCGTTGGCCGCGCTCCTCGCGCCTGGCTTCCTCGTCGAGGTCAAGGACTACGACGTGTGGTGGCACATGGCGACGGGCCGCTGGATCGTCGCGCACGGCCGTATCCCGACCACCGATCCCTTCACCTACACCATGGCGGGGAAGCCCTGGCACCTCGTCAACGGCCTCGCCGATCTGGTGTTCTACGGCGTCTACCGGCTCGGCGCCGCGCCCGGGCTCGTGCTGCTCAAGGCGGGCTGCGCGTTCCTCACGCTCACGCTGATCGGGCTCTGCCTGCGCGAGGTGCGGGTCTCCCGCGGCGGGCTCGTGGGGCTCGTGATCGCGGTCGCGGTCCTGCTCCAGGGGCGCTACACGCTCGATCGGCCCATGATCATGGGCGCGGCCCTGCTCGCTGCGTCCCAGCTCGCGGCGCTGCGCAGCCACCGGCGCCACGATCGCTCGCACCTCTTCTTCCTGGTCGCGCTGCCGCTGTGGCCGCTGGTCCACGCGACGGCGCTGCTGGGGGTCGTGCAGCTCGGCGCGCTGCTGGCCGCGGCGCTCCTGGCCGGGTCGCGGTGGGGGCCAATCCCGCGGCCGCCGCGGCGCCACCTCCGCTCGGTCGCGGCGACGTTCGCGGCGTGCGTGGCGATCTCGGCCGCGCTCCCGTGGTGGCGCGACGCGGTCTCGGTCGCGACCGCGCTCACGGGCGGCGCGACCGCGACCCTCTTCACCGCGGAGTGGAGCACCGGCGCCGAGGAGGTGGGCGCCCGCGTCGGGCACTGGGCGCTGATCGCGGTCGCGCTGGCCGGTGGGATCCGCCGCGTTCGAGAGGACGCCTCGCTGCTCCTGCTCTCGCTCGTCGCCGCGGTCATCTCGTTCCGGTTCGCGCGCAACGCGTACGAGGGCGTGATCCTCGCGGCCCCGGCGTGCGCCTGCGCCCTCGAGGACGCGGCGGGGTGGCTCCGCGCCTCCCGGCGCGAGGTGTTCGCGGCCGCGCTGGTGCCGGTCGCGGCGATGGCGATGGCCGTGGCGCAGTTCGCGGCCGCTCCCCTGCGCACCATCGGCGGGCCCTTCGGGTTCGGCGTCGACGAGCGCAAGCTGCCCTTCGACACGCTGGTGACCCTGCGCAAGCTGCCGGTGCACCGGCTCTTCAACGGCTTCCCCATCGGCGGCTTCCTCATCTGGCAGGACCAGCCCTACGGCGTGTACTGCGACGGGCGGACCGTCGCGCTCTACACCGAGGAGGACGTGCAGCGGCTCTTCGTCCCGATGATCGACGACGGCGCGGCGCTGACCCGGACGGCCGACGCGTGGGACGCCGTCTACGGGCTCAACGAGAGCCTCTCGCCCCCCAACCAGTGGATGATGATCTCGCCCGACTGGGTGCCGCTCCACCTCGGGCTCGGCACCGCCCTCTTCGTGCGCGCCACGCACCTGGGGGAGCTGCCCGCCGGCGTCCGGCCCCTCCACCTGCTGCGCTTCTCGGGCGACGAGCGGTGGACCGCCGGGTGGTACGAGCACATCGTCAAGGACCCTGGGCTGCGCGCCCAGCTCACCGAGGAGTTCGCCGTCGCCGTCGGGTTGAGCCCCGGGAGCCCCACGCTGGTCGACATCCTCCGCGCCATCGCGGCGCACGACCGCGCCTTCGCGGCAGCGCTCGCCGGGACGCTGGAGCGGGCGCGGGCGGGGACCTGAGCGCCCGGGGCCCGGCGGTCGGTGCCGAAAAGTGTCACGACGGCGCCGGAAGCGGTGACGCTTTTCGGTCCGCGTTCCTGCGGGTCGAGGAATCCGCGGCAAACGCCCCAGGGCGGCCCCGGCGGGGGGCAGCCCTGGGCGCCTCGGCCCAAATTCGTCACGACGGTCGGGGCCCGGGTGACGCTTTTCGGCGATCACCCCACGCGTAGCGGCGAAACCTCTCTGATTTCAGGGGTACGCCCTCTGGCACGCTCGGTGCTTAGGCTCTGCTCGGTCGCAGCGAGCTGACGGAGCCGGACGCCGAGCGCGGGCCGGGGGCTGGCAGGTCGATCGACCACAGATGGACCACGGCCTGGCCGTGCGCCGACTATCGGACACCTGGCGTTACCCAAGGGAGATTCACACATGCGCGCATTCACTCGTGTCACCAAGCGGGCCTTCACGCTGGTCGAGCTCATGATCGTCGTCGCCATCATCGGCGTCCTCGCCGCGCTCGCCATCTACGGCGTGCGCCGCTACCTCGCCAGCGCGAAGACCTCCGAGGCGAAGAACTCGGCCGGCGCCATCACCCGCGGCGCGGTCGCTGCGTACGAGCGTGAGACCTCGCCGAGCGAGATCATCGACGGCGCGCTGTCGACCGTGAACACCCACAGCTACTGCGGCAGCGCGAGCAAGGTCCCCTCCGCGGCCGTCCCCGCGGCGAAGAAGTACGCGCCGTCCACCACCAAGGGCGCGGACTTCGACACCGGCGACAGCGGCAACGGCTGGAAGTGCCTGCGCTTCAGCGTCATGGAGCCGATGTACTACCAGTACAACTACCAGCAGGGCGTCGGGGTCATCGCCGGCAGCGGCGCGGACGCCACCGGCTTCGAGGTGAGCGCCCTCGGCGATCTCGACGGCAACGGCGTGTTCTCGACCTTCGCCCGCGGCGCCGTGAACCACAACGGCATCACGGTCCTCGCGACCGAGATGTTCATCGCCAACGAGTTCGAGTGATCTCGACCTGCAGGTCACCCAGCGGGGCGCCCGAGAGCGTCCCGCGACGGGTGATCTGCCGGCAGCTCCCCTCCTGAGCATGCAGGTGGCGCGCCTCTTCGTCGCCGTCGACCCCGCGCCCGGGGTCCGCGATTGCCTCCGTCAGGCGATCGATCGCGTCCGCCCGCTGGCGCCGTCGGCGCGGTGGGTCCACCTCACCTCCCTCCACGTCACCCTCGTGTTCCTCGGCGACACCGCCGCCGAGCGCATCCCTTCGCTCGAGGCGGCGGTGAGCGCCGTGGCCCTCCATCACGCTCCGTTCCCCCTCCGCTTCGGCGGAGCGGGCACCTTCGGCGGCCGGGGGGCGCGCGTGCTCTGGGGCGGCCTCACCGGCGACGTCGCGCCGCTCGTGACCTTGCAGCGCGATCTCGCGGCCGCGCTCGAGCCCCTCGGGTACCTGCCCGAGGAGCGCGCCTTCACACCGCACCTCACCCTCGCGCGCTCCCCGGGCCCCCACCCCGAGCCGGGCCTGGCGGCCGCCGCGGCAGCGCTCGCCGCGGACGACTTCGGGGCCTCCCCCGCCTTCGAGCTCGTGCTTTATCGCAGCGAGAAGTCGGTCTACACGCCGATCGCCACGTTCCCGCTCGCGGCGGGGTGACTCACCGCGGGCCCGCTGCCTCGCCGCATCCGCTCGGCGACGGCCCGCGCACTTCGTACAGCACCACGTCCCCCCACTGACCGCGCGCCAGGATGGCCCCGGCCGCGATGGCGCGCTCCCACCGCGCGCGCAGCGTCGCGGTGCGCCCCGGCGTCGTGTCGGAGCTGCCCGCGCGGAGGAGCCGGTTCTCCGCCACCAGCAGGTGCGTCACGCACGCCGCGTCGAGCGCCCGCGCGAGATCGGCCGGCTCCGCCGCCCCCTCGAGCGCCTCGGCGAGCCGCCACTCCTCGAACACGGAGTCGAGCCGGTAGGCGCGGCGCAGGTAATACGTGTAGCCCCGCATCCCCAGGAGCTGGATGCGCGCGGACGCCGGCACCAGCGCCTCCAGCGAGCGCATCGCCCGGTACGACTCGGGCAGCATGGTCGCGCGGGCCTCGTCGAGGGAGAGCCGCCCCGCCAGCCACGCCGAGGTGGGCTGCCGGGTCCAGAGGTGGCGGTAACCTCCCGCTCCCCAGGCCACGCTGGCCGCGCAGAGGGCGGCGCGGGCGAGGGGACCGGCCGGCGCGCGGACCAGGGCGTCGACGCCCACGGCGAGCACCGCGGCCAGCGGCGGGACCGCGACGAGGAAGAAGCGCACCTGCGCCACGGTGAACGTGAAGAACACCCCGTAGCCGACGATCACCACCGCCACGAACGCGAGGGGACGGCGCGTCGTGGTGCTCGCCGGGCGCGCCAGGAGCCACGCCCCAGCCACCGCGCCGAGCGCGAGGACGGGGCCCACCGAGCCCTCGAAGCCGTGCAGGAAGTCGCGCGCGAAGAAGACCCGGAACGACGTGGTCAGCGCCGCGAGCCCGTCGCCCGAGCCGTACCCGCGCAGCGTCTCCCAGTAGGCCTCGGCGCGCACGTCGTCCCAGCCAAGGCCCCCGAAGGCGCCGTACGCCATCGGGAAGAAGGGGTTGCCTCGCTCGATCGCGTTGCGCACGTAGAACGGCGCGGCGAGCCCGAGCGCGATCGCGAGGAAGCGCCCGGCGCGGCCCACGGCGGCGATCTGGCCCTCCGGATCGCGCCCCAGCGCGTCGAGGACCAGCGCCCCGGCGAGGATCAGCGCCCACCCCAGGCCCAGGTACTTGGTGCTGGCCGCCATCGCCGCGAAGAGGGCGGCGGGCACCAGCGAACCGCGCTCCCCCGCCACGGCCCGCACCGCGAACGTCGTCGCCAGCGTGGTCGCCAGCACCAGCGAGGGCTCCACGTACGCCGAGCTGCCCACCTCCACGAACGACGGCACCAGCAGCACGAGCACCCCCGCGAGCGGCGCGCTGGCCCCGGCGCCGAGGGCGCGCGCGAGGCCCACGGTCGCCAGCGCCGCCGCCGCCGCGCAGGCGACGCCGACGAGGCGAGGGTTGAACCAGGGGTCGAAGTCGGGCGGGCCGCCGAGCGTGTGCAGCAGCGCCAGCGCCGACTCGTAGGCGAGCGGCAGCGAGGCGAAGATGTTGTCGTCCGGCCGCACGTAGCCCCCGGCGCGCGCGAACGCGCGCGGGAGCGCGAGGTGGTAGACCATCTCGTCGCGATCCCAGGGCGGGTAGAGCGCCATCGCCGCGCACCCCGCCACGGCCAGGAGCCCGATGACCAGCCACGGGGAGAGCTGCGGCCGCGCCGGTCGCGTCCACGGACGGCCGGCGAACAGCGCCGCCGCCGCCCCCAGCGCCGCCCAGGCGATCACCAGCGCTGGCCGGAGCGCGTGGGTGAAGCCGAGGAGCGTGCCACCGACCTCGAACCAGCCCAGGCCCAGGGCGAACGCCGTTGCGGCGCGGGTGGCGCCGTCGAGGGAGCCCCGTTCGAGAGGTCCCGTCACCAGCCGCAGGTCTCACCCTCGTTCTGGGCGGTGAGCCACTTCGAGAGCGGCTCGAAGTAGGCGAGCAGCGCCGTCGCGTCCGCCTTGCGCTCACCGCTCACCGCCTCCAGCGCGTCGGGCCAGGGCCGGCTCGCGCCCATCGCCAGCATGGCCTCCAGCTTGGCGCCCGCGGCCTTGCTCCCGTGGATGGAGCACTTGTGCAACGGGCCCGTGTACCCGGCCGCCTTGCAGAGCGCGCGGTGGAACTGGAACTGGTAGATGCGGGCGAGGAAGTAGCGCAGGTAGGGCGTGTTGGCGGGCACGTGGTACTTGGCGCCGGGGTCGAAGTCGGCCTCGCTCCGGGCCGTCGGCGGCGCCACGCCCTGGTACTTGCGGCGCAGCTCCCACCAGGCGCGGTTGTAATCGGCGGGCGGCGTCTTGCCG
>Ga0302267_10002164_pt1 | contig 24023 bp, 16 predicted proteins | sample III_Bog_E1_3_FD_194555 | JGI IMG/M metagenome (GOLD analysis project Ga0302267, IMG submission 194555) | Peat permafrost microbial communities from Stordalen Mire near Abisko, Sweden - III_Bog_E1_3 | ecosystem: Environmental > Terrestrial > Soil > Wetlands > Peat | place: Sweden: Abisko...
CGCTCCTTGAACGCGCGCGCCCTCCGCAGCGTCCACTCCTCCACTCCGCCCTCGATGAGCACTGCCGCGATGAACGGGGCCGGCTCGCCGGCGAACACCAGCGCTCCCATGGTCGCTCCCTGCGAGTACCCGGCATACACGGCGCCCTCGCGGTCGACGCGATCCGGGAAGCGCGCCGCGAGGGCGTCGAGCGCGGCCCGCACCTCGCGACCGAGCGCCGGGTGCGCGGGGTAGAAGTAGCCTCGCTCCGAGGGCGGCGCGTACACGTCCATGGTCACGCCGCGCGGACACAGGACGAAGGCGGTCCCCCCCACCAGCGCCTGCCAGAACGAGCAGTGCGCCTCCGGCGTGCCCCCTGCGCCATGGGTGGCGACCAGCACCGGCCGACGCGAGCCGACCTCCGGCGGGACCGAGACGACGGCCGACGCGTGGCCGGGCACGGCCAGGTCGAGCAGGGTCGGGTCCTCGACGAGGAGGACGGGCGACTGCGAAGGGGGCTCCGCCGGTGCGCGAAGGGAGGCGGGTGCGGAGACGGCGGGACGCGGGACGACCGGTGACACGGAGGGCGACGGGCCCCCAGGGCGCGCAGGCAGGCAGGCGGCGAGCAGCAGCGCAGGGACGACCAGTCGGGCTCGACGCACGGCCGCCACGATAGCGTGGAGCGGAGGCCCCCACCGGGTCGGACGCCGCTGCGAACGCCGCGCAGAAGGTACGCAGCACCCCCATCGCAGCGTGATAGCGTCCGGGCGTGCCGATCGGGTGGCCCGTCGAAGTCGTCGCGCTGAGGCCGCTCTCCACCGGCTCCGTGCTGTGGCGCCTCGACGGCACGCTGCGGCTCACCGTGATCGTCAAGGCGACCTTCGGCCTGGTGAACGACGGGACAGCGCGCCTGATCGCCCCCTTGCCGCTCGCCATCAAGGACGCCTATCGGGAGAGGTCGCCGACGCGCAGCCTCGAGGCCGCGGGCGAGCTCGCCCCCTACTTGCCGGGGGCCGGGGTGGTGGTCTCCGGTCACGCGTATGCGCCGCCTGGACGCGCCGTCCCGGCGATGTCGGTCCGCGTCGCCGTGCTCCGCAGCGAGCTCGTGCTGGAGAAGACGCTCCACATCTTCGGCGATCGCTCCCCGGCGGACGCTGGCCACCCCCGGCCGTTCCAGCGCATGCCGATCGTCTACGAGCGCGCCTTCGGCGGCGTCGGCGTCGACGCCAACCCGGTGGGCGTGGGGGCCGCCCCGGACTCGCCCGCCCTGCCCAACGTGGTCGACCCGGCCGATCCGCGGAGGCCGGCCGGCTTCGGGCCCATCGCGCGCCTCTGGCAAGCCCGGAAGCGTCTCACCAGCCCCGGGCAGCGCCAGGTGCTCGACGGGCCCGTCCCCGAGCTCACCCGCGACTTCCCCTTCGGGTACTTCCAGGCCGCGCCGCCCGACCAGCTCGCCGGATTCCTCGCAGGGGACGAGTGGATCGTCCTCGACGGGATGCACCCGGCGTTGCCCCGCGTCACCGCCCGGCTGCCGGGCGTCCACGCCCTCGCCCACCTGCACGCGGTCGGGCCGGGCGGCGCCGAGCCGGCCACGCTGCTGCGGCTCGCGGCGGACACGCTCGTCATCGACGCCGATCAGCAGTGCTGCTCCATCGTCTGGCGCGGCGTCGCTCCGGTCGCGGACGAGAGGGCGCTCGCGGCGCTGCGGGTCTTTGCGACGGTGGAGCTCCCGGGTCAGCCGGCGGCGTGGCCGTCCGTCGACCAGATCGCGCCGCTGACCGCCGTGGAGATCGCCCCCGCGGCCCCGGCCCCCCGGGCGGAGGTGCCGCTGGATGGCACCGTGAGGCTGGCCCCCGAGCAAGAGCGTGAGGCGGCGGCGCGGACAGTGGTGCCGTTCGTCCGTGCCTTGCCCGGCGCGGTGGCTCCCCCGCTCCGCGCGGCGGTGGTCACCCCGCCGCCGTCGACACCGGGAGCCCGGCCCGACGACGATCTGGGGAACACGCGGATGGTGTCGTTCGAGGAGCTCGAGCGCGAGGCGGCGCAGCGCCCCGTCGTCCCCTTCGCGCCCCCGCCGCAGCCGCCGCCGTCGCCCCTGTCCGCACCTCGATCGGCCCCGATGCCGCCCCCGACCTCCGAGCCCGTCGAGGCCCCGGACGCCCACACCATGATCGTGTCGCTGGCGGAGCTCGAGCGGCTCGCCGCGGAGCGCCCGGTCGCGCCGTTCGCGCTCGCGCCGAGCGGCGCCGAGACCTCACGCGGCACCGGGGAGCTCTCGGGGACGCCCTGGGGCCCGGCGGCGCCGCCGCTCGTCGCCTTCGAGGGTGACGCGGAGCAGACCCGGACCTTCGTGGTCCCCACGGGGCCGCGCCACGGTGCCGCCGCGCCCGCGTCCCCGTTGGTCCCGCCCGCGGAGCCCCCGCCCCGCACCGGCGAGGTCGCCCGGATCGTCAACGCGTCCTCTCTCTCGGTGGCCACGCTCGCGTGGCAGATCCGGCCGCCTCGCGACTCGCTCACCATCCTCGTCAAGGGCACGTTCGATCTGGTCCCGGACGCGCCCGCCCGCCTCCGCGCCGAGAGCGATCTCCCCACCGGCGACCTCCACGTCGACGACGACGCCGGGAAGAGCGTCGCGTACGCCTCCGACTTCGCCGTCCTCAAGCCCAGGGCCGACGTGACCGCCGTGGGCCACGCGCAGGCGCCGGGCGGCAGCTCGCCGGCCGCGCAGGTGATCTTCCGCTTCGGCGCTGGCAACAACCGCTTCGATCGCACGCTGGTGGTGTTCGGCGATCGCCGCTGGCAAAAGAGCATCCTGACCCTGGCGCCGACGGCTCCCCTGCCCTTCGAGCGGATCCCCCTCGTCTACGAGCGCGCCTTCGGGGGCCCGTCCTTCGAGAAGAACCCGCTGGGCGTGGGCCACCAGGCCGCCGCGGGTGCCGACGGCATCGCGCGCCTGCCCAACGTCGAGCTGCCCAGGCACCTGGTGACGTCACCGGGAGACGCCCCGCCGCCAGCGAGCTTCGCCCCCGTCCCGATCACCTGGAAAGAGCGCTGGTCGAAGCTGGGCACCTACGATCGCACCTGGTTCAAGACGCGCTGGCCCTACTTCCCGGAAGACTTCGACGCGACGCACTTCCAGTCCGCCCCTGCGCCCCAGCAGCTCGACCACCTCGGCGGCGACGAGCCCTACGAGCTCGTGGGCATGCACCCCGCGCACCCCGCCCTGCGCGGACGGCTCCCCGGGTTGCGAGCGCGGGCGTTCGTGCAGCGAACCAGGGAGCAGGGGGGCGCCTTCACCGAGGTGCGCCTGGTGCTCGACACGGCTGCCTTCGACGTCGACGCCCTGAAGGTGAACCTGGTGTGGCGAGGCCTCCTGGAGGTCAGCGACGAGGACGCCCCCGAGATCCAGCACGTCTTCGTCCTGTGCGAAGCGCCGGGAGAGCCGCCGGCCTCCCTGGAAGACGCGCGCCGGCTCTATCTCGCCCGGGCGACCCCCAGGGCGCCCGTCGTCGAGGCACCCGATTCACCGGCACCCGCGAACGATGAAAGGCCGGAGCGACCGGCTCCCGATCCGGAGCAGGTGAAGCTCGACCAGCTGCTCGCGCAGCAGGCCGCCTCCCGGCAGGCGCAGCTCGAAGCGGCCGGCGTCCCCGCCCTCGACGGGGATGCCGCCTCGCCACCGCCGCCCGATGCGGCGGCGATCGCGGCCAGCCTGCGTGCCAGCGGCGCCAGCGAGGCGGACATCGCCTCGCTGCTGGAGGTGCTGCAGCCGGGTCCCGACGCGCCGCCCTCGCCGGGGGCGCCGGTGGGACGCGAGCAAGCGCGGGCGCTGCTCGAGGCGGGGGCGCCGCTCGAGGAGGTGAACCTCGACGGGGCGGACCTCTCGGATCTCGACTTCGAAGGCCGATCGCTCGCCGGAGCGAGCCTGAGAGGCGCCGATCTCCGCCGGGCTCGCCTCGCCGGAGCGAAGCTCACCGGCGCGTCGCTCGCGGAGGCCGATCTCGGCGACGCGGTGCTCGACGGGGCCGACCTCACCGGCGCCGACCTGAAGGGTGCCCGGATCGACCGCGCCCGCTTCGCGAACGCGACCCTCGACCTGGCGGACTTCAGCGGCGCCGTCGGGGAGAACGCCACGTTCGCAGGCGCCACCGGCACCCGCCCCAGGTTCGTCGAGGCGCGGCTGCGGGGGGTCTGCTTCGACGCGGCCTCGCTCGCCGGCGCCGATTTCACCGGCGCCTCCCTCGCGGGCGCCAGCTTCTTCCGCGCCGAGCTCGCCGCCGTGCGCTTCTACGACGCCTCGGGCGAGGGCGTCGTCTTCGACGAGGTCAAGATGCCCGACGCCCGCGCCGAGGGGGCCTCTTTCCCCCGCGGCTCCTTCAAGGAGGCCAGGGCCGAGGGGGCGGTCTTCGAGCGCGCCAAGCTGGGCGGCGCGACGTTCTTCGGCGCCAGCCTCAAGGGAGCGAGCCTGCTCCGCGCGAGCTGCCCCCGCGCCGTCTTCTCGCGCGTCGATCTCTCGGAGGCGCGGCTGCGGCGCGCCGACCTCCGCGGCGCCGCGCTCGTCAAGGCCAACCTCATGGGCGCCAACCTCGAGCGCGCCGACCTCACCGGCGCCGATCTGCGCGGGGCCAACCTCCACTCCGCCGGGCTGTGGAAGGCCAAGCTCGAAGACGCCAGGCTCGACGGAGCGATCCTCACCAAGTCCACGCTCGCCGTGCGGAGGCCGCCGTGATCCGGACCCGGGAGGAGTTCGAGGCACGCGCGGCGTCGGGGCGCGGCTTCGCGGGGGAGTCGCTGGAGGGCTTCGCGCTGGACGGGGCGTCCTTCGCGGCGCTCGACTTCAGCAACACCGCCTGGACCGACGTGCGCGCGCGCGGGGCCAAGCTGACCGCCTGCATCTGGACGGGCGCGCGGCTGTCGCGCGTGGACTTCGAGGACGCGGACCTCAGCTCTGCCAGCGCGACCAGGCTCCAGGCCGGCGCCGCGCCCGGCGAGCCAGCCAACCGGCTGGTCGGCGTGGTGCTCGACGACGCGGTGCTCATCGACGCGTCCCTCGCCGGCGCCGCTCTGGCCGGTGCCCGCCTCGGGGGCGCCGTGCTCTCCAACGCGGACCTCGACCGTGTCAGCGCCCCGCGCGCGACGTTCTCCGGCGGCATTCTCCTCGGCGCGTCCTTCGTGGGTGCCGACCTCTCGGAGGCGGTGCTCGACGACGCGGTGCTCGAGGGGGCGAACCTGGAGGGCGCCGTGCTCCGCGGCGCTTCCCTGCGCGAGGTGGACCTCGGCACCTGCCGGCTCGACGGCGCCGATGTGCCCGCCGCCGACCTGCGCGGCGCCGACCTCACCCGCGCGAGCGTGGCGGGGCTCGATTTCCGCAAGCTCGGCCTCCCGTGCGACCTGACCGACGCGGACGCGACCGCTGCGCGCTTCGACGGCATGGACCTGCGCGGTGCGACTCTCCGTGGCGCGCGCCTCGGGGGCGCCTCCTTCGAGGGCGCCGATCTATCGGGCGTCGATCTCGAGGGGGCGAGCCTGCGAGCGGCCACGCTGACGGGGGCGAAGCTCGCCGACGCGAGGCTCGCCGGCGCCAACCTCGAGGCGGCCAACCTCGAGGGCGCGTCGCTGGAGCGCGCCGATCTCGGCGACGCGGACCTCACGGGCGCGGTGCTGGCGCGGGCGCACCTCGGCGGCGCGAGGCTCGCTGGAGCGCGCTGGAGCGGTGCCCTGCTGGACGGCGCGGTCCTCGATGGCGCGTCGCTCCGCGGTGCGAGCTTCGCGGGGGCCCGCTTCGGTGCGGCGGACTTCTCCGGGCACGATCTGAGCGGCGCCGACCTCACCGGTGCCCGACTCGAGGGGGCCCGACTCGTCGGCGCCAGGCTCGTGAAGACGCGGCTCGAGCGCGCCGCGCTGGTCGGTGCCGATCTCACGGGCGCCGTCCTCGAAGGCGCGGACCTCAGCGAGGCCGATCTCTCGGGGGCCAACCTCGCCGGCCTCGATCTGTCGCAGGCGCGCCTGTCGGGGTGCAGGCTCCACGGCGCCGATCTGCGCGGCGTCAAGATCTGGAAGCAGAACCTTCCGGCGCTCGATCTGCGCTCGGCGCGCGTCACCGGCGCGTCGTTCGTGAAGTGCCTCCTCGGCGATCTCATCGCCCCCGGGGTCGACTTCACCGGCTGCACGCTCACCGACTCGACGCTGTCGGGCGCGAACCTCGAGGGGGCCAACCTGGCCGGCGTGGCCGGCAACCAGACCAGCTTCGCCGGAGCCAACCTCAAGAACGCCAAGCTCCAGCGCTTCCGCGGCGCCGCCGCCGATCTCAAGGGCGCCGACCTCGACGGCGCGGATCTCCGCGAGGCGTCGTTCGTGAGCGCCTCGTTCGCGGGCGTGACCATGCGCAAGGCGCAGGCGGACAGGGCCGACTTCACCCGCGCCCGCTTTCCTCACGCCGACCTGCGCGGCAGCTCGCTCCGCGGCGCCCACCTCAAGTACGGAAACCTCGCCCACGCGCTCCTCGACCTCGTCGACCTCTCGGGCGCGGACCTCGAGCAAGCGAATGTCCACCGGATTTCCAGGGAGGGGCTTAAGCTCGGCGGAGCGAACACCAGACACCTGAACGAGACCGACCCGGAGCTGGCCGCGGCGGAGGACTTCAAGACCAGGGGATCCGCATGACTGCGAGGAGCTTGAAGTCCGTCGCCGCCCGCACCCATCGCTCGCCTCCGCCGATCGAGCCCGCGACCGTCACCGCGCTCGGTGACGACCGCGAGGAAGATGGCCGCCGCGTCACCGTCCGCGTGAGCGACGGTGAGGGACACACCCGTCCCCTCGTGGTGCGCCTCGCCGAGATCCCTGGCTATCGCCCCACCGTCGGCGATCGCGTGCTCGTGGCGCGCATCCTCGAGCACGCCTCCTCCGGTGAGGGCGGCGAGGGCGGCGACCACGCCTACGTCGTCGCCGTGATTCATGCGGCCGCAGCCCCGGCCCTGGTGCTGCACGACGGCAGCCGCGCCGAGGTCGTCCTCGGCGCCCTCGAGCTGCGCGACGCCGCGGGCCGCCTCCTCGTGCGCTATGCCGATGGCGCCGCCGAGGTGTCGGCACCCTCGCGCGACCTCAAGCTCTCCGCCCCCCACGGCGCCGTGGTCATCGAGGCTGCGACCGACGTATCCATCGACGCCGCCCGCGACCTCATCCATCGCGCTGGGCGTCGCGTCGACGTGCGCGCGGGCGACGCTGGCTCCGCGCCGCAGCTCCGGATCGAGCCCGCCACCACCCACCTCAAGGCGGAGCGCCTCCAGGTCGAAGCGCGCCAGACGCGCGTGGCCACCGGCGAGGCCACCCTCCTCGCGCGCACCCTGGCCACGACGGCCGAGTCGCTCGCCACCAACGTGGAGCGCTACGAGCTCACCGCGACCCGGGTCGTCGAGAAGGCGCGCGACGTCTTCCGCGACGTCGCCGACCTCCTCCAGCAGCGCATCGGCCGCGCTCGCGTCGTCGTCGACGACTCCTATGCGCTCTACAGCCGGCGCACCGTGATGGAGTCCACGGAAGAGACCAGCATCGACGGCAAGAAGATCCTCATCGGCTAGCGAGGCGTCATGTTTCCTGCAGCGACCAAGGCGGGTGGGACGTGTCTGGGGACGCCCGACACCTGCAACATCCCGGCGCCTCCGCCCCCGGCGGGCCCGGGGGGCATCCCCACGCCCTTCCCCAACACCGGCATGCTGAACAGCGCCGACAAGTGCACCGACAAGGTGCTGATCAGCAACAAGGGGGCCTGCGTCGAGGACTCCGAGATGGGCTCGAGCCACGGCGACGAGCCCGGCGTGTCGAACCTGCCCACCCCGAAGGGGCTCATGTCGCAGACCAACATGGGCAAGGTCGTCTTCAAGACCCACAGCAGCAAGGTGAAGCTCCAGGGCAAGGGCGCGGTCACGCTCACCGCCTCGACGGCCCACAACGGCAGCGGCAACCCCAACGATCCCGTCGGCGCGCACACCGTACCGTCCCAGACCAAGGTGATGCTCGGCCTCTGAAGCCATCGGGGAACGCTCTCGGGCGTTCCCCAGGATGGTCGGGGAACGCTCTCGGGCGTTCCCCAGGGTGACGACCTTCAGCCGTCGATGAGGATCTTGCCGTTGGAGGCCTCGATGACGCCGCTCGAGGACGTGATCTTCATGTGGCCAGCGTGGATCTCCATCTTCTCGGCGGTCCCGTCCATCGTGATGGTGCAGCTCCCGCACTTGGCGTTGATGCTCTTGTCCGCCATCTTCAGGATGGGTGAATCGGCGCCAGCAGCAGACTTGTAGTTGCTCGGGGAGGTCATCTTGCCGATGGCGAGGTCCTTCTCGGTGGCCTTCATCCCGTAGCCCTCGGCGGCCACGTAGACGAACTCCTTGCCGAAGACGACCGCGTACTCCTTCTCGGCGGACATCACGGCGGCGGTGCCCGCGCCGATCTTCACCTCGGTGCCTCCGGTGATGTTCACCTCCTTCTTCGACTTGATGCGGACCTCGGATCCACCGGATACCGACGCCTCCTTGCCGGCGGTGAGAGACGCGTTCACGCCGGCCCAGACGCTGGCGAAGGTGGCCGCCTTGGCGCCGACGGTGCCGCCGATCAGGTCGACGGTGATCGGTGAGGAGATGCCCGCGCCGGTCTGGCCGAACATCTCGAGCACGCCGCCCGCGACGACGCCCACCTCGTGCTCGGCGTGGATGCTGACCGAGCCCGGGGTCTCGTCTGCCTGCGCAGCCTTCTTGAGGGTATAGGCCAGCTTGCCGATCTCCGCCGCGACTGCCGCGAACTCGGCCATGGACTTGACCTTCCAGCCCTTCTTGTCGGCGAGGGCCTCGCGCCGCTCGTTGGCGAGGCCGATCACCGAGCCGATGATGCCGATGATGGTCTGCCCCCAGTCGAACAGGCTCGACGCCCGCGCGGACCACCCCGTCGCGAACTTCTTCTCGAGATCCTCGGAGATCTCGCCCTTGTACGCCGCGTCGGACCTGGTGAAGCCGGTGTCGGCGTAGATCTTCACCTCGTTCTTGCCGCCGATGAGGACCCCCTTGCCGCCGCCCACCCACACGCTCCCTTCGTCGGCCTGGACGAGCACCTTCTTCTTCGCGCCGGCCGCCGCGCGGACGATCACGTCGTCCTTGCGCGACACGAGGTACATCTGCTCCTTGGACTCGGACCAGGAGGCGCCCTCGGTCACCATCATGTACCCGGTCGCCACCGCGAGCTGGTTGGCCTTGTAGCCGGCCCAGCCCTCCAGGGTCTTGTTGCCGAGGAGCACCATCGTGGCGGGCTCCTCGGTGGCGTGGAAGTGGACGTGGGTCTTGGTGCGGCCGGTGATGCCGGTGTCCTTGATGCGCGTCGGCGCGCCCATGCCCAGGCTGAACACGGTCTCGTCGGTCGTCGGCACGACCAGCGTGATGCGGTGCGGATCGTTCGTCGGCGCCCCGGGGGCGGGCGTGTTGTCGACCTCGGCCCCGGCGTGGTCCGGATCGTTGGCGCGGATGGCGGGGAGCGGGGTGGGCGGCGGCGAGGAGGACTCCGACGGCTCGGGCGACGGCGAATTTTGCGGCGGCATGGGTGGCTCGAGTCCTCTCAGGTCTGGCGATCTTCCATCTCGATGCGGAGACCGGACGCCGTGTGGATCACGGACTGGGTGGCGTTCGCGCTCGTCGACGGGGTGACGGTGTGCGCGTTGGGCACGGAGGCGACGATGATCGGCCGGTCGGGATCGCCGTTGACGTGGACGAGCAGCACCTCGGCGCCCTTGTGCAGCGGGAAATGGGAGCCATAGCCGGCGCCCGCGTAGGGCTGCGCCATCCGGATCCAGCGAGACGCCTTGCTCCCCTTGGCCGCGCCGCCGTCGAAGGGCAGGCGCACCTTGTAGCGACCGACGGAGTCGATCTGCGCGTACTCGCCGGCTCCGTCGGCCTCGACGTGGGCGTGGAGGACACCGTCGATGCGCGGGATGCGGGTGACGCGCTCGGGCCGGAAGGGCGTCGTCAGCGGGATGGCCGCGAAGCGCGCGCGGTACCGCTGCGGCGCGAGGTCGATGGCGCCGGCCTTGGGGGTGGAGCCCACCTCGAGGGCAGGATCATCCGCCGGGAGCGGGACGCCGGCGCCGTGGTGGATCTCGGTGATGAGGTACTTCTGGTCGAGCTCGTCGTGGTGGTGACCGTCCAGCTCGAAGTAGTGGCCCACCCGGAAGCGCGCGCAGTCGGTGGCGCCCCGGAAGGTCACCCGCTCGGCGAGGTGGCGCTCGGCGCGCGCGGTGGCGATGGCCTTGCCCTGGTCGTTGTCCTTGAAGTGCTCCCCGTAGTGAAACACGCTGCCGAAGCCGCGCTTCGTGTCGACGTCCTGCTTGACGAAGAGGTCGACTCCCGGGTTCCGGTAGTTGTAGTCGAACACCGCCACCCGCGCGGGGATGCGCTTCTGCTCGAAGCCGAAGTCCCAGACGGTGGCGATCCGCCCGGTCGAGAGGTTGTTGCGCTCGCGGTAGCTGAGCACCTTGGGATCGTCGATCTCGGTGGCGTGCTGGCTGGCGTCGGCGATCACCAGCTTCTCGGCCGAGGCGCCGTGCTCGAACCAGTAGGACAGGCCCTCGTGCTCCATCCAGCGCTGGAGAAAGTCCCAGTCGCTCTCGTCGAACTGAACGATGTACTCGTGGGCCGGCCCGGGGTTGGTCGCCCGGATCTCGAAGTCGTTGCCCTTGGCCAACCCGTACTGCCCGAGGACGCTCTCGAGGAGCGCCGGGATGGTCAGGTTCTGGAAGAGGCGGTTCGGCTTCGCCAGGGTCAAGAGCCACGCGGTGGGCACCAGGCGGGCGCGGTAGCGCGGCGCCACCGTGCGCGCCGCGTCGATGAAGCTCACCGACTGGAGCACTCCGTGGACGACGTCGCCGGGGCGCGGCCCGAGGGTGACGGCGCAGGGCGCTCCCATCAGCTTGTCGAGCTCGGCGAACGTGAAGGGGACGTCGCCGGTCCGCGAGAAGACGAGATCGTACTCGAAGAGCCGGGAGATCGCCTCGTGCCCCCAGACGCCGTGGAGCCGCAGGTACTCGTCGGGGAACGCCCCCGAGGCCACGGCGATCTCAACCCCCTCAAGCCGATGGTCGTCCGCCATGGTGGGAAAGTATCCCTGGGTCCGCCGCCGTTCAATACAAAGGGGAGCGTCACCACAGGCGCGAGCCGACGATGAACGTGAGCGCGATGGCCGCATACCCGGGCCGCAGAGTCGCCGCGGCCCAGGGCTTGATGAGCTCGGGGAACACGATCGAAGGCACCACGGCCACGGCCACCGGGCGCGGGGCGCGCCCGAGGCGCTCGCCCCATCCGAGCGTCAAGCCGACGGGGATCGCCGTCGTCCCGGCCAGATCCGCGAAGGTCGCGACGGTCACACCGGAGTTGATGGCCGCGTACACGTGAGGGGTGATCTGCAGGGTGAGGCTCAACGGGACCCGCAGCCCGAACGTGGTGACCGGGCCGGGATTTCCGTCGACGTAGAGCCCGGCGTCGACCCGCAGCGGGGGTCCCGGGCGCACCACCGCCATCAGCCCGGGCTCGACCTGCTCGACGGGTCTGCCATCGACCGCGGCGAAGCTGACGTGGGCGGTGGCGGCCAGCTCGAATGCGGGGATGTCGACGAGCAGCGCGTTGGGCCCGATCTGGAGGCTGTGGAAACCCACGCGGGGCGCCATCGCGAGCGTGCCGATCGCCCCGTCCAGCCACACGCGCGAGGTGAGCCCCACGCCGAAGCCGACGCTCCCCTCCACGAGCGTCGGCGCGCCTGGGCGCAGGGTCGCGATGACTCCGGGCTGAGCGTAGGCGAACGGCGCTGGGACGGCGTTGCCGCGCTCGATGTAGGGCGTGTAGCGGCCGGGCGGCGTGGCGACCGCGGGGGCCTCGGCGCTGGCCGCCCGTGGTGCCAGGACGACGCCCAGCGCGATGAACAGCGCCGCGCACCCGCTCGGCGGTGGAGCACGCACGCACACCCCCGCAACGACGGGAGCGAGCGTCGTGCCGCGCCACGGCCGGCACGAACTGCTCGCGGGCGAGCGAGCGAGCGCGACCGGCCCGGCGGATCCCGAGCGCTATTCGTCGAGGTGGAAGGGGGTGTTGAGCACGACGACGTTCGGACCGCCGCGGAGGCGGAGGAGCGTCCGCAGGATGGCGCCGCGGTTGTTGTGGAGGAAGCTGTGGTACCAGTGGGCGACCACCAGATCGGGGATCACCACCACGATGTCGCGCCCCGGGTTCTTGTCGCGCAGCTCGATCACGAAATCGATGAGGGGCGTGAAGAACTGCCGGAAGCGGGACTCGAGCACCACCAGCTGGGGCATGGGCAGCCCGGCGGCGCGCACCGGGGCCGAGACCAGCCGCTCCCAGTCGGGGGTGAGCGCCCGCATCTTGGTCGTGTCGCTCTTGACCTGCACCGCGTAGACCTCGGGCGCCATGCGGACCGCGAACTGGAGGCCGCGCGCGGTCAGCTTGTTCCACGACTGCATGGCCACGACGGCGATGGGGTGCGCGGGCTCGGCGAGCGCCAGCGGCTCGGTGCTGACGATCTGCTCGGCCACGCGGCGGTAGTGCCGGTTCACCCGGAGAAAGGCGAACATCAGCACCGGGATGACCACCACGGTGAGCCAGGCGCCGTCGGCGAACTTGGAGACCGCCACCACCACCAGCGTGATCGCGGTAGCCACCGTGCCCAGCGCGTTGACGGGCAGCGAGTGGCGCGCCTCGGGCCCGCCCACCCGGCGCCAGTGCTGGACCATCCCGGCCTGGGAGAGCGTGAACGCCAGGAAGGCGCCGATGGCGAAGAGCGGGATCAGGTCGTCGGTGATCCCGCGGAAGCCGATGAGGAGCCCGGCGGCGAGGAGCGAGAGCGCCAGGATCCCCTGGGTGAAGACCAGGCGCCGCCCGCGCACCGCGAACGAGTCGGGGAGGAAGTGATCCTCGGCGAGGACGCGGCAGAGCCGGGGAAAATCGGCGAAGCTGGTGTTGGCCGAGAGCGCCAGCACGGTCACCACCGCGGCGATGGTCACGTAGTAAAAGACGCCGTGCCCCATCACGGCGCCGACGAGCATCGAGAGGATGCTCTGGTAGCCCTCCTTGCCGGGCTCGGTCGCGCCGATGCCGTAGACCCGGCACAGGTAGGCGATGCCGCCGAGGAGCAGCACCAGGATGGCGATGATCGCCGTGAGGGTGCGCTGCGCCAGCGGGACGGTGGGCGCGCGGAAGAGAGGCACGCCGTTGCTCACCGCCTCGACGCCGGTCATCGCCGTGCACCCGCTGGCGAAGGCGCGGACGATGACCCACACGCCCACCACCTCGGTCGGCGCCGCGAGCAACGGCGGCGCCACCATCACCTCCGGGTGCCCTCCGCTGGCCACCGCCCGGGCGATCCCCACCACGACGGTGATGCCCAGCGTCACCACGAAGGTGTACGTCGGGAGCATGAAGGCGAACCCGGACTCGCGCAGCCCGCGCAGGTTCACGATGGTGAGCAGCAGCAAGATCAAGAGACAGAGCGGCAGGGTGTAGGGCAAGAGCCGCGGGATGGCCGAGACCAGGGCGCCCACGCCGGCCGAGATGCCGACCGCCACGTTGAGAACGTAGTCGAGCGCCAGCGCCGAGCCCGCCAGCAGCGCCGCTCCGGTGCCCAGGTTCTCCTTGGCGACGGTGTACGAACCCCCGCCGCCCGGGTAGGCGTGGATGGTCTGCCGGTAGGAGAAGTAGACGATCCCCAGGATCCCGATGATGAGGGCGCTGATCGGCCCCACGTAGGCCAGCCCCGCCGCGCCCAGCGGGATGAGCAGCGTGAGCGCGGCCTCCGGACCGTAGGCGGCGGAGGAGAGCGCGTCGAGCCCGAGCACGGGGATGCCAGCGAGGGGGCCGATCTTCTGGTGCTCCGCCTCGTCGTTGGAAAGCGGTCGGCCGATCAGCCAGTCGAGGACACTCATCGTCAGGGAGTAGCGGTCGGCCGGCTCGGGACGCAAGGAGAGTTGGCTGCAGCGCGCCCGGGTCGTCTCGGCCGCCCTCCGTTGGGGCCTCCCGCTCGGTCTCCCTTGCCGCGAGCCTCCCTCCGGCATATCTGCTCGCCATGTCCTCCGAGAAGGTGACCCTCCGCGACGTCCTCGCCGAGCAGATGGCGAAGGATCCGAGCATCGTGGGGGCCAAGGTCGACGGCCAGGTCCGCGACGTCCACACGCCCTTCGTCCGCACCGACGGCACCAGGATCGAGCCCATCCGCGGCTCGGACGCCGACGGCCTGCGCCTCATCCGGCACTCCGCCGCGCACGTGATGGCCGACGCCGTCCAGCGCCTCTTCCCGGGCACCAAGGTGACCTTCGGGCCCGCGACGGCGACCGGGTTCTACTACGACTTCGACAAGCCCGGGGGCCCCTTCACGGACGAGGACCTCGCCCGTGTCGAGGAGGCGATGCGCGACATCATCAAGAAGGGCCTGCCCTTCCGGCGCGAGGGCATCTCCCGCGACGCGGCGCGCGAGCTCTTCGCCGGCATGGGCGAGAACTTCAAGCGCGAGCACGTCGACCACATCCCCGAGGGCGAGGAGATCTCGCTCTACCGCCACGGCTCCACCGACGGCGAGTGGCTCGACCTCTGCGAGGGCCCGCACGTGCCCACCACCCGCAGCCTGGGCGCGGTCAAGCTCATCAGCGTGGCCGGCGCGTACTGGCGCGGCGACGAGCGCAACCCGATGCTCCAGCGCATCTACGGCACCGCCTTCCCCACCCAGAAGGCGCTCGAGGCGCACCTCAAGCTGCTCGAGGAGGCCAAGGCCCGCGACCATCGCAAGCTCGGCAAGGAGCTCGAGCTGTTCATGTTCCACGAGTACGCGCCGGCCATGCCGTTCCTCCTGCCGCGCGGGGCCGCCGTCTACAACGGGCTCATCAGCTACATGCGCGGCCTCTACGCCGGCCTCGGCTACGAGGAGGTGATCACCCCGCAGGTCTTCGACAAGCGCCTCTTCGAAACCAGCGGCCACCTCCCCAATTACCGGGAGCACATGTACCTCCCGGTCACCGCGGAGTTCCTCGACGATGCTCAGAAAGAGCTCGCTGCGGACGCCGCCGAGAAGAAGAAGAGCCCCGCCGAGCAGCTCGCCGACCTCGAGCGCCTCGGCCTCAAGCCGATGAACTGCCCGAGCCACTGCCTGATCTTCGGCCACCGCCGCCGCAGCTACCGCGAGCTGCCCTGGCGCGTCGCCGACTTCGGCCGCCTCCACCGCCACGAGCGCGGCGGCGTCGTCCACGGGCTGGCGCGGGTGCGCAGCTTCTGTCAGGACGACGCCCACATCTTCTGTACCCAGGAGCAGGTCCGGGGCGAGATCAGCACCTTCATCGGCCTCTTTTACGGCGTGTACAAGGCGTTCAAGTTCGACAAGATCGACATCAAGCTGGCGACCCGCCCCGAGAAGCGCATCGGCGACGATGCCTTGTGGGACGCCGCCGAGAAGGCGCTCATGGACGCGCTCGCCGATCACGGGCTCTCCTACGAGCTCTCGCCCGGCGAGGGCGCGTTCTACGGCCCCAAGTACGAGTTCCACGTGCAGGACGCCCTCGGCCGGAGCTGGCAGCTCGGCACGCTCCAGCTCGACTACGCCCTGCCGGAGAAGTTCGGCCTCGAGTACACCGGCGCCGACGGCGCCATGCACCGGCCGGTGATGCTCCACCGCGCCGTCCTCGGCTCGCTCGAGCGCTTCCTCGCCATCTACATCGAGCACACCGCGGGCGCCTTCCCGGTGTGGCTCGCGCCCGAGCAGGCGGTGATCATCACCGTCAGCGAGAAGCAGAACGACTACGCGCAGGAGGTGGTCGCCTACCTGGCCTCGAAGGGGCTACGCGCCCGCGCCGACCTGAGCAACGACAAGCTCGGCGGCAAGAAGCGCAACGCCCGGCTGATGCGGGTGCCGTACATCGTCGCGGTCGGCGACCGCGAGGCCCAGGAGCGCAAGGTGGCGCCCTGGTCGCGCGAGCAGAACGCGGATCTCGGGGCGATGCCGCTCGACGAGTTCGCGGCCAGGCTCGTGGCCGAGGCCGTGCCGCCCGCGCTGACGACCGCCCCGGCCCAGCCGTCTTGATGGGGATCACCCCCCAAATTCCCCGTCAGAACGGGATCCCGGAGCGCCGCGCTCGGGGGACGCTCGAGGGCGTTCCCCGGCTCGAATGCGCTGTCCGGAGATCCCCGAGTCTCGTTCGGTCGTTGCTTGCAGCGCCGAGTCGAGCGACATTTGAGCGCATGGGGCGTCGGTCTGCACACGCGGCCGGCTGCTCCGTGTTTTCTCGCATCAGCACAAGGAGGCACCGGAACACCACATGGCGATGAGACGCTTCGATCCTCGGGGGCCCCAGAGGGGGCCGCAGATCCGTATCAACCAGCGCATCAGGGTCCCCGAGGTCCGGGTGATCGGCGACACCGGCGACATGCTCGGTGTCATGTCGACGCAGGACGCCCTGCGGCGCGCGCAGGAGAAGGGGCTCGACCTGGTCGAGGTCAACCCCAAGGCCGAGCCGCCGGTCTGCAAGATCCTCGACTTCGGCAAGTTCAAGTACGACGAGAAGAAGAAGGCTCGCGAGGCGAAGCGCAAGCAGAGCGTCGTCGAGATCAAGGAGATCAAGCTCCGTCCCAAGACGGACGATCACGATCTCGCCTTCAAGACGCGCGCGGCGCACCGCTTCCTGGAAGCCGGTCACAAGGTCAAGTTCACCGTGCGCTTCCGCGGTCGCGAGATCACGCACCCCGAGAAAGCGCAGGAGCAGCTCGACTGGATCGTCAAGGAGTGCGAGGAGGTCGCCAACATCGAGGTGCGCCCCGCCATGGAGCAGCGCACCATGACCCTGCTGATGGCGCCCAAGCCGGCCCTCATGCAGAAGGTCGCCCAGGCCAAGGCCGCCGCCGAGAAGGCCCGCCAGAAGGCCATCCAGGAGGGTCGCGCCCCCGCGCCGGTCGACACCGCCAAGGAGGACGAGCTCGACAAGCTCGAGCAGGAGCTCGAGGACCGGGACGAGGCCGCCGGCGACACCGACGACGACGACGAGCCGGATGCGGCCCCCGACGCGCCGCCCGCTCCCCCGGCGCCCCCAGCGCCTGCCGCGAGCTGAGTCACGATGGGGGGCCCGAGAGCCCCCCCAACCCCCCCGGGTCGACCGGGGGGCGTCGCGATCGGGGGTCGACCTGGGGCCTCATGATCGGGGGTCGACTGGGGCGTCGCGATGGGGCCCCAGCCCCCAGGTTCTACCGACCGAACGCCATCCACAGACCCACGGCGGCCGCGACCAGGGCCAGCACGATCGGCACGAGCTTGGAAGAGCTCTTGCCGCTCGGCGCCGGCGCTGCGGGCAGCGCGCTCTCCTGCGTCTTCACGACCAGCCCCTTGATGACCGGCTTCTCGACCTCGGCCGCCGGCGGCGGCGCGGACTCGGGGTTGATGCCGGTCCTCATGCTCGGGTCGGTCTCCTCCAGAGCGGCGAGGTTGCCTTCCTCCAGAATGGACGACGGCAGCGCCTTGCGCGGCGGCGGCGCGGCGCCGGTGCCGAGCTCGTCGGCCCAGCTCCCGATGTCCTCGAAGCCGAGCTTGAGCGGCTGGTCGGTCGAGGGGGCGGCCCCGCCGGCGGCGGGCTCGGCCTTGTCGTCTTGCAGGGAGGTGAACTCGAGGAGAGCCTCCTCGATCAGCTTGTCGATGATCGACGACTTGTCGGGCTGCGACTTCTTGCGCAGCAGCACCGAGGCGCGCACCACCTCGGCGACGTCGTACGCGGTGATGGAGCGGCCGAAGCGGAACAGGAAGGCGGTGAGATCCTTGCCGAGGTCGCGGGCGGTTGGGTACCGCGCGGCGGGATCGCGGGCGAGGGCGCGGGCGAGGATCTGCTCGAGCTCGGCCGGGACCTCGGGGTTCTCCGCGCGGAGCGAGGGGATCTTGGCCTCCTGCACCTGCTTGACGGTGGCGAAGTCGGTCTCGCCGTAGAAGAGGCGGCGGCCGGCGAGCATCTCCCAGAGGATGATGCCCACCGCGAAGATGTCGGTGCGGATGTCGATCGGCTTGCCCTGCGCCGCCTCGGGCGACAGGTAGCCGAATTTACCCTTGATGATGCCGGCCTCGCTCTTCTCGAGCTGGCTGGCGGCCTTGGCGAGGCCGAAGTCGACGATCTTCACCTCCCCGTGCTTGGTGATGAGCACGTTGGGCGGCGACATGTCGCGGTGGATGATGTCGAGCGGCTGACCGTCGGGCCCGCGCACCTCGTGGGCGTAGGTGAGGCCCTCGCAGATCTTGGAGGCGATGAAGACCGCGGCCTCGATGTCGAAGCGCTTCCCGCTCGCCTTCATGTACTCGATGATCTGCTTGAGATCGGCGCCGTCGACGTACTCCATCACGATGAAGTAGGCGTTGTCGCCGACGCCGATGTCGAAGACCTGGGCGACGTTGGAGTGCGAGAGGTGCGCGGAGAGGCGCGCCTCGTCGAGGAACATGGCGATGAAGCGCTTCTTCTCGCTCAGCGCGGGGAGCACGCGCTTGATCGCGACCTGCTTCTTGAAGCCCTCGATCCCGGCGCTCTCGGCGAGGAACACCTCCGCCATGCCGCCCGAGGCGAGGCGCTCGAGGACCCGGTAACGCTGCTGCTGATGCGCATCCATGCGGTGCTGATCTCCCCGGCGGCGGACGCTAGCACAGCCCCCATCGGGACCGCGCCGGGGACGACCGTCAGCGGGGGCGACGCGGCGGCGGCGGCACGCTCACCGGACGCCTCGGGACCGGCGGGGCGGGCGGCGGCGGGAGCGGGCGCTGCACCTGGGGAGGCGGGCGGTAGTGGGGCAGGCTCACCGTGATCTCGGTGACGCTGATGCTGAGCAGATCCTCCAGGTCGAGCACCTCCTCGGGCTCGAGCGGGGCCAGGATCTCGGTCTGCTCGGGGTTGAAGGGGAACGAGGGGATCGGCTCCGTGGGCGGGTCCTCGGGCGCGGCGCGGACGTCGACGCGCTCGATGGGCAGGGTGCGCAGCATGACCATGCGACCGTCCTCCGACCGCACGAAGAGGAGCGCCCCGCCGGTGCGCATGTCGCCGACCAGCCCGCCCTCGGAGCGCACGTCGAGGCAGGCGACGAACTGCGCACCGACGCAGCGATCGGCGCCGGGCGGCGGCGGTCCCCCGGCCCGTGCCTGCGTCCAGCGGCAGATGCCGTCCTCGTCGAGCAGGTAGGTACACGTCGCCGTGTGGACGGCGTAGGCGATGTCGGACATCGAGCTCCTCGCGCCTAGGCTGCCACGAAGCCGAGGAGCGTGTCGACGGTCGGCATCCGCGGCCGCATCGTCGCGCGCACCCGCGGCCGGCGCTCGGCGATCTCCGCGGTGAGCATCTCCAGGGTGAGCTCGAGGAAGCTGGGGAAGTCGGCGACGCGCTCGCCGATCTCGTTCATCCACACCACGATCTCCAGCTCCCCGTCGGCGCGCGGCCGGTTCAGGTCCCAGGCGAAGATGGTGTCCCCGGTGCCGTCGACGCCGAAGGGGACGAGCCTCACGTCGCGGTCGGTGTCGATGCAGATCCGCGCCAGCTCCAGGTAGGTGCCGTGCGCGAGGGGGCGCGCGCCGAGCAGGCCCGCCCCCTGGTAGAAGCCGGGCAGGCCGTCGTGCTGCGCGAGCAGGGCGCGGTAGCTCGGCGGCAGGGGGCGGCCGAGGCGCCGCTCGACGGCCTCGATGGCGCGCGCGGCCGCGCCGGCCGGCGGCAGCACGGGCATGCCGGCGCGGGGATCGATGCGCGCGAGCGCGAGCTTCTGGGCACGGATGTCGTTGAGGAGGAGCTGCCAGCGCATGGGCGGAACCTACGCGCGCAGCCTGGGCCGGACCAACAAAGGGACGTGCGATCGGGAGCAGGTTGTACGACATCGGGACGCGACCCGATATTGACTCCTATTATCAACAGTGTCACCTTCGGGTTGCCTTGTTGCCCCGACTTCCCGCCCTTTTCGCCCTCCTTGCCCTCACCCCGGCTCCCTTCGCGCTCGCCCAGAGTGCCCCACCTCCCTCCGCCCCTGCTCCGACGGTGGACCTCGCCCCCGAGGACCGCGAGCCCCCCGCGAAGGCGCCGCCCCTCGTCTCCTTCGGCGCCGGCCACGCCCCCGAGGCCGACCTGGTCCGCAGCCTCGCCGAGCAGCGCTTTCGCAGCGCCGCCGAGAGCCTCGCCCACACCTCGATCGGCGGGTACGGCGAGCTCGCCGTGACCGGCCTCACCACCGCCCCCGGCGCGCCGCGGCAATGGGCCGCGGACGCCCGCCGCATCGTCCTCTTCGTCGCCCACGAGTTCACCCCGGAGCTGCGCGTCTACACCGAGCTGGAGCTGGAGCACGTCACCGAGGCCGAGATCGAGCAGGCCTACGTCGACTACCGCTTCGCCCACGACACCCTGGGCGCCCGCGCCGGCCTGATCCTCGTCCCCATGGGCATCACCAACGAGGTCCACGAGCCGCCGGTCTTCAACGGCGTGGCGCGCCCCAGCGTCGAGACCGTGGTCATCCCCACCACCTGGCGGGAGGTCGGTGCGGGCTTCTTCGGCCACCCGGTCGAGCCGCTCCGCTACGAGGTCTACGCGATGGCCGGCCTCGACCCGTCCGCGTTCTCGGCCGCCGGCTTCGCGGGCGCCAGCGGCCAGGGCGAGGGCGTCCCCGGAAAAGCCAAGGGCTGGGGCGCCGCCGCCCGCGTCGAGTACGAGCCCATCCTCGGCCTGGTGCTCGGCGCCTCCGGCTATGGCAGCGACGCCGGCCCCAACCTGAACGCCTACCGCTGCAACGGCAAGCCGGTCTCCTTCCCGGTGCCGGTCGCCGGCTACTCCGCGGACGCCCGCCTCCGCAAGGCGGGCCTGGAGTGGAAGCTCCTCTACACGGAGTGGTTCCTCCCCGCCGCCGGCGCGCTGATGGAGGCGTGCGGCGCTCCCCCGGCAACGGGTGCGATCCAGCCCCTCACCGTCGGCACCGCGTCCCAGCCCCTGCCCTCCCATCTCCGCGGCGCCTACGTCGAGCTCGGGTACGACGTCCTCCACCCGTTCCGCGTCTCCCACCAGCTCGTCCCCTTCGCCCGGCTCGAGGGGTACGACACCCAGGTGGCCGTGCCCAAGGGCTACACGGGCAATCCGGCCTACAACCTCAGGGAGATCACCTTCGGCGTCGGGTACCGACCGATCCGCGAGGTGGTGGTGAAGACCGATTACCTGCTGCGCTTCCCCGAGAGCGGGGCGAAGCAGACTCAGGTCAACGTGGGCGTGGGCTTCATGTACTGAAGGGCGGTCGCCGGAGACGCACCTCGGCGCGCCGACCCCGTCTGCTATCGTCCCCGCCATGGACGATCAGGCTCCCGCCCCGCGCCCCGTCAGCAGGCGCGGTTTTCTCGACGCCGGGGCGCTCCTGGGTGGCGCCCTCGCCGCGGGTTGCACCGGCGGAAGCTCCAGCAGCGCCACCTTCAGCGGGCCCGCGACGCGCTGGCGCATCCAGTCGGTGTGGGACGCGGGCACCGACGGGCTCGCCGCCTTCGAGCGCTTCTGCGCCAACGTCGGGCAGCTCTCGGGCGGAGAGCTCGAGCTGGAGCCGTTCCCGGCGGGCGCGTTCGCGGGCAGCTTCGAGCTCTTCGAGGCCGTCAAGACCGGCAAGCTCGACGCGATGAGCTGCTTCACCCAGTACTGGTCGGCCAAGCTGCCGGTGACGGCGTTCCTGGCGTCGTACCCGCTGGGCATGGACCGACCCGATCAGTGGGAGACGTGGTTCCACGGGCTCGGCGGCCTCCAGATCGCGCGCAAGGCGTTCGAGCCGCACGACCTCTTCTACGTGGGCCCGGTGCAGCACGACCTCAACCTCATCCACTCGCGGGTGCCCATCCGCGGCTTCGAGGATTTCAAGGGCAAGCGGCTGCGCATGCCCGGGGGCCTCATCGCCGAGGTCTTCGAGCGCGCCGGCTGCAAGACGGTGGTGATGGCCGGCGGCGAGGTCTACTCGGCGCTGCAGAAGGGCACGCTCGACGCCGCCGACTTCGTCGGGCCCGCGGTCAACTACCGGATGGGCTTCGCGGACGTCACCAAGTACATCATCCTGGGCCCTCCCTCGACGCCGTGCCTGCACCAGCCCGTCGACCTCCTCGACGTGACCGTCAACATGGCCCGGTGGAAGGCCCTCCCCCGGCGGCTGCAGGAGCTGGTGATCGCCGCCGTGCGCCAGTACTCGTGGGACAACTACGCCTTCATCCAGAAGCAGAACCTGGCCGCCTGGGGGAAGTTCGCGGCGCGCGGGGTGACCATCCTGCGGCTCAGCGACGAGGACGTGCAGAAGTTCCGGCGCATCGCCATCCCGACCTGGTTCACCTGGGCGAAAAAGGACGACCTGGCCCGCGAGGCCTTCGCGTCGCAGCTCGCCTTCATGAAGAGCCCGGCGGTCGCCTACCTCACCGACGACATGCTCGTCGACGAGAGCGGGGCGAAGCTCACCCTCTGAACGCCGTGGAGGCGTCCCCGTCGGTTGAAGCCGTGCTGGGTCGAGGCTAGAGGTTGACGATGGCCTCGCAATCCCCCCCGCCCAGGACCGTGCTGCTGGTCGACGACAACGCCGTCCTCCTCAAGCAAGCCGAGGCCTACCTGACGCAGAAGGGCATCCATGTGGTCAGCCACACCTCGCCGTTCGGCGTGGGCCCGCTGCTCAACCAGCACAAGCCCGACGTGGCGGTGCTGGACGTGATGATGCCCGGCCTCGACGGGGAGCAGGTGCTCCAGTTCCTGCAGAAGCAAGCGGGCTCGACGCCGCTGCCGGCGATCATCTTCTACTCGGCGATGGCGGAGGAGCCGCTCTACCAGCTGTGCAAGCGGTACCCGGGCACCGCCTACGTCCTCAAGTCGGACGGCTTGCCGGCGCTCCACGCCGCGGTCCGCAGGCGGCTGCGCACGCCGTGAAGCAGGAGCCGGGAGCGAGCGCGCCTCGCGCCTCTTCGAGGGCTCGCGTCCTGCTCCTGGCGGTCCCTGCGGCGGCCCTGGTCGCGGCGGCCGGGCTGCTGTGGAGCGTCACCGCCACCATCAGCGCCGAGATCGGGCGCGAGCTGGCCGAGGAGCGCACCCACCTCGCCCGGGTGCAGAGCCTGGAGCGCGCGGCCGCCACCGCGCACCAGGCCGTGCTGCGCCAGTGGCTGGCCGACCCGGGCGAGCGCGCCGCGCAGCGCGACGAGATCGTCGAATCCACGCAGCGGCTGCGGCGGGCGATGGGGGAGCTGGGCCAGCTCACCCCGCTCGACGAGGTGGAGCGCGCGGCGTCGGCGCGGCTCTTGGTGTCGTCCGCGATGCTCGGAAACCAGCTCCTCCAGGCGATGCTCGCCGTCGACCCCGGCGCCGCCGCGGGGGAGCTGCAGCTCGCGGTCGACGCCCTGGATGCCCACGCGCGCGCCGTCACCGCCGTCACCGCGGACGCGGGCAGCTCGACGGACGCGCACCTGGCGCTGCTGCGCGGCCGGCAGGTCCTCATCCAGGTCGCCTTCATCGTCATCGCGCTCTCGATCCTCTTCATCGCCGCCGGCCTCTCGCGCCGCCAGCTTCGCGCCTCGGAGGAGATGCGCCGCGTGCAGGAGCACGCCGCCCGCCAGCGCGCCCAGTTCTTCGCCAACATGTCCCACGAGCTGCGCACGCCGCTGGTCGCCATCCGCGGCTTCGCCAGCATGATCGGCATCGAGCCCACCGCCGGCGGGCCGGTCAAGGACCACGCCCAGCACATCGAGTCGCAGGCCCACGATCTGCTGGGCATCATCAACAACATCCTCGACTCCGCCAAGCTGGAGGCCGGCCGGGTCGAGCTCTCGGTCGAGGACATCGACGTCGCCGAGGTCCTCGAGCGGTGCGTGCAGCGCTGCCGCGGGCTCATCGGCGACAAGGCGCTCGAGCTCGTCAGCGACGTGCCCGAGGGCCTCCGGGCCCGCGCCGACTTCGTGAAGCTCCAGCAGGTGTTCACCAACCTCATCGGCAACGCCATCAAGTTCACCGAGCAGGGGAGCGTCTCCGTGCGGGCACGCGC
>Ga0302267_10002165_pt1 | contig 24019 bp, 23 predicted proteins | sample III_Bog_E1_3_FD_194555 | JGI IMG/M metagenome (GOLD analysis project Ga0302267, IMG submission 194555) | Peat permafrost microbial communities from Stordalen Mire near Abisko, Sweden - III_Bog_E1_3 | ecosystem: Environmental > Terrestrial > Soil > Wetlands > Peat | place: Sweden: Abisko...
CGCGCCCGGCAGATCCCACGTGCCCCAGATGCCCTTGCCCTCGCGATAGCCGAAGTAGCTCACCGCCGCGCGCGCCGGATAAATCTTCTGCCAGCCGCACTCCAGCTTCTTCTCGTCGTAGAAACCGTCGATGGTGAAGTGGTCCAGCCCATCCGCGCCCTCGCCGGAAATCCGCCCGCCTCGAAAGCCCAGGTTCAGGTCCATCATGTAGCGCCGCGCATGGCCCGAGTAGGTATAGAATCCCACCCAAGGCCCGGAGGGAAAAAGCGCCTTCGCCATGGCTCAAGGTTTCCGGCAGCAACCCCATTCGGGCAAGGCAAATCCTCTCCCCGTCCCATCCGTCGCATCGGTCCCATCCGTCCCATAAGTCCCATTCGACAGCCCGAAAGCGCGGCGTTAATCTAACGTCATGTCCGAATCCGTCCGCACCAACGTCCTCGGCGGCAAATTGCTGCCCTGCTGCTTTTCCCCCATGACCGGCTTTTATCGCGACGGCTATTGCCGCACCGGCCCCGGCGACTACGGCCTGCACACCGTGTGCATCGAGGTCACCCCGGACTTCCTCGAGTTCAGCCGCGCCATGGGCAACGACCTCACCACGCCCATCGCGGAGTACCAATTTCCCGGCCTCGTCCCCGGCGACCGCTGGTGCCTGTGCGTCACGCGTTGGAAGCAGGCGCTCGACGCCGGCATGGCCCCGGCGGTCGTCCTCTCCGGTACGCACATCTCCGCGCTCGAGTTCGTCGAGCTCGAGGACCTGCAGGCCCACGCCGTCACGGAAGAAACCGGCGGGTAGTGTATCTGGTAGCCCGGACAACTTGTTGTCCGGGTGCGCGCAGCGCACGAGAAGCCGCCAATAAGGTGCGAACTCTTCCGGCTGCTTCTTGTGGTCACGCTGCGCATGACCACCCCGACAACAAGTTGTCGGGGCTACCGGAACTACGCGCTGACCAGCGCCGCTTGCTCCGCCTGCAAACCCAGCACCTCGCGCGTCCAGGAATTCACGCGGTCATCCAGCGCCACATCGCTGATCAGCGACGACCCGTACGACGGGATCATCTCCTTTAGCTTCGCCTGCCACGGCAGCGACTTGAATTGCGGGAAACAATCCTCGATCAGCTCCAGCATGATCGCCACCGCGGTCGACGCGCCCGGCGACGCACCCAGCAGCGCCGCGATCGAGCCATCGCCCGCCGCTACCACCTCGGTGCCGAACTGCAGCATGCCGCCAAACTTCGGGTGCTTCTTCACGATCTGCACGCGCTGGCCTGCGACGAGAAGTTTCCAGTCGGCATCGCGCGCTGTTGGCACGAACTCGCGCAGCGCATTCACGCGCGCCTTCTGCGACTGCAGCACCTGCCCGATCAGGTACGCCGTCAGCGGAATATTCTGGAACGCCGCCAGCGTCATCGGGATGAAATTGTTCGGCTGGATCGCCAGCGGGAAATCGAGCGGCGAGCCGTTCTTCAAATACTTCGTCGTGAAACCCGCGAACGGCCCGAAGAGCAGGCCCTTCTTGCCATCGATCACGCGCGTGTCCAGGTGCGGCACCGACATCGGCGGCGCGCCCACCGGCGCCTTGCCGTAAACCTTCGCCTCGTGGCGCGCGATCACCTCCGGATTTTCGCAGCGCAGCCATTGCCCGCTGACTGGGAAGCCGCCAAAACCGCGCCCCTCCTTGATGCCCGACTTCTGCAGCAGCGGCAGCGCACCGCCGCCCGCGCCGAGGAAAACAAATTTCGCGCCCACCGTCCGGCGCTGGCGCGTGACCTTGTCCTGCACGTAAAGCAGCCAGCCCTTCTCGCCCTCGCGATGCAAATTCAGCACATCATGCTTCAGGTGCACCGTCACGCCGCCGAGCGATTGCAAATGCGCGACCAGGCTGCGCGTCAGCGAACCAAAATTCACGTCCGTGCCCAGCGCCACGCGCGTCGCGGCCACCGGCTCCGTCTGCTCGCGGCCGGCCATCACCAGCGGCATCCACTCGGACAGCTCCGCGCTGTCCGTGGAAAATTTCATGTCCGCGAAAAGATGATTCTTCGTCAGTGCCGCGTGCCGCTTGCGCAGAAAATCGACGTCCTTCGCGCCGTGCACGAAGCTCAGGTGCGGAATGCGCTGGATGAACGCCTGCGGCGACTTGATCCCGCCGCGCTGCACCAGGTACGACCAGAGCTGCGTCGAAAGCTTGAACGCTTCGTTGATCTGCAGCGCCTTCTTCGTGTCGACCGAGCCATCCGCGTTCTGCGGCGTGTAATTCAGCTCGCACAATGCCGCGTGGCCCGTGCCCGCGTTGTTCCACGCATCGGAACTCTCCTCCGCCACGCCCGGCAGGCTTTCGAAAATCTCAATCGTCAGGTCCGGCTGCAATTCCTTCAGCAGCGTCCCCAGGGTCGCGCTCATGATGCCGGCGCCAACGAGCACGACGTCGGGTGAGGTGGGGGGAATAGGGGACTTCACGGGAGGTAATCTGTTAGCCACTCTATCGGATTGGGCAATCTCCGAGGTGATGAGTTTTTTCGAGTGTCCCATTAGCAGGTTGAATGCCTGCGAGACGCCTCGATGACCTCACGCAATAACAAAACGTTCCGTCATCCTGAGCGGAGCGAGGCGAACAGCGTCTTTTTACCGAAGTGGCTGACCCGAGCGCAGTCGAAGGACCTTGCCCGTTTCACCGGCGCGCGACCGCAGCGAAACGAACCTATTTTACGCGAGGCCACTCACGCCGGCCTTTTCCGACGACACGGTTTCGTATTTTACCACGCGCTAGGTGAGCCACGCAGGTCCTTCGACTTCGGCTCGGCCAAGCGCTGGAGCAAAACCACCCACCCCGCTCGCCTTCGCTCAGGATGACGGAGCCGAGAAAAGAACGCCCTACTTAATCTCCCAACCCAGCGGCATCCGCGCGTAAACGCCGAGCGGATCGTTGAAATCCTGCAGCGACTTGAGCTGGTCCTTCAGCTTCAGGAACTGCTCCGTCAGTGAATCGGTCTTGTCGGCGGACGGGTGCTGATTGGCGAAAACACTCACCACCGACTTGCTCAGCGGCTGCGACTGGTTGGTCAGCAACTGCGCCAGCGCATCGCTGAACGACACCTCTTCCGGATATTCCTTCACGCGATATTTCGTGCCGAGGTTCGCCGCGTTCGCCGCGTAGGTGATCGCGTCCTCCAGCCCGCCCAGCTCGTCGACCAGCTTCAGCCCCAGCGCTTCCTGCCCGGCCCAGACGCGCCCCTGCGCGATCTCCTGTACCGTGGCCAGCGGGATGTTGCGGCTGTCGGAAACCTTCGTCGTGAATTTCGAGTAAAGATCATCCACGCGCGCCTGCGCCATGCCCAGTTCCTCCGGCGATTTCGGCCGCGAGATCGTCTCGAAGTCGGCGAACTTGCCCGTCTTCGCCGTGTCGAACGTGACGCCCAGCGTGTCGTTGAAAAGTTTTTGCGCGTCGTAGAACATGCCGAAGACGCCGATCGAACCCGTCAGCGTGTTCGGCTCCGCGAAGATGTGGTCCGAGTAGGTCGAGATCCAGTAACCGCCCGAGGCTGCGTAGTTGCCCATCGAGACGATGACCGGCTTCTTCGCATCCTTCAGGTTGCGGATCTCGCGCTGGATCACTTCCGACGCGTAGGCGCTGCCGCCGGGACTGTTCACGCGCAGCACCACGGCCTTCACGTCGTCGTCCTTGCGCAACTGGCGCAGCTCCGCGGCGAAGCGGTCGCCGCCGATGTTGCTCACTTCGCCCCAGCCATCGACGATCTCGCCCTCGAGATAAAGCACGGCGACCACGCGGTCGCTGTTGCGCTCGCCCAGGAGCCGCGGCGTGTGGCTCGCGCTGATGTAATCGTCAATCGCCACCTGCTTGAAGGGCAGGGGAATCCGCGCGTAATCGCTCGACGGCGCCAGCTTGCCCAGTTCGCCGAGCATGTCGCCGAAGTAGCCGAGCTTGTCCACCAGCTTCGCCGTCTTGGCATGCTCCGGCCAGATGAAGCCGTCGGTGTCGATCAGGGTCTGCAACGCGTTTCCGTCGATCCCACGGCTCTCGGTCACCGCGCTCTTGAAGCCGCCCCACAAATCGTCGATGAGCTTCTGCGTTTCCTCGCGGTCCGCATCGCTCATTTTGTTGAGGATGAACGGCTCGACCGCCGACTTGTACTTGCCCACGCGCGTCACCTGCACGTCGATGCCGTATTTATCCAGCCCGTTCTTGTAGTAGGTCTTGATGATGGCGATGCCCGGCATTTCCATCTCACCGTACGGGTTCATCATGATCTCCGTCGCGGTCGAGGCCACGTAGTAGTCCTTCGCGCTCGGCGATTCCAGGTAGGCGTAGACCGGCTTGCCCGACTTCTTGAAATCGTTGATCGCCTCGCGCACTTCCTTCAGGCAGGCGTAGCCCGTGCCGAAATCCGCCGGCTCGAACGAGCCGGTGAGGAACAGGGCCTTGATTCGGTCATCCTTGCCCGCCTTGCGGAGGGCCTTGATCAGGCTGCGCAGCTCGATGCTCTGCGTCTTGTCGTTGTTGAACGCGGACGCCAGCCCGGGCGCGGGCGAGGCATGCTCCGGCGAATCGGTCACGTTCACCGACATGTCGAAAACGAGAATCGAGCCGCGCTCAATCGCCGTCGTGATGCGCTGGCCGTTGGACCCCGCCGAGATCGACGCGATGATGAGAATGATGAAAAGCAGCATCGGCCCGCCGAGGACAAACATCAGCGCGGCCAGATTCGCCAGGAACGTAATGAAGAACTGTTTCATGAAGCAGGGGACGTCCGCCTACTGTAAGTCGAGAAGCCCAAAACACAATGGATTTACGCCCCGCCCAAGGCGCCATGACGAAGATGTAAGCGCGCGCTTACGCTTCACGACCGTGGTAGCCCGCGACCGCCGGGCGCGGGGCGAGAAGCGCGATCTCAACCCGCACCCGGTTCCGAATAGTCAACGAGCCCGTCGCCCGGCGGTCGACGGCTACCGCTGCACCACGTTCCCAAGTTGTATTTGGGAACGCACTTGCCCCGGCAGCTTCGCTGCCCGCACCCGAGCGGCGAAGCTATTCCCCCGCTGCGGCCGCCCTCTTCCACGCCGCATAAAGCAAATGCGCTTCAACCAGCGGCCCATGATCGACCCACGCATCGACATCGAAATCCCGGGCGATAAGCCGGTGCCGGAGAAGCAAAATCTTCTGCGCTTTCAAAGAAAGAATCTTCTCCACGCCCAGATTGATTTGCAGGCCCTCGCTGAGGTTTTGGTATCTACCCGCGAGTTCATCAAAATTCCCGGCGAAGCTCCCGGCCAGCGCTTTCGCCGCTTCCTTGGGCCGGGCGTTCGCCCAATCCGCGGCTTGCAGCAACCTCGCCAGCACACGCACAACCACGCTGCGCCGCTCCCGCAACAGCTCGCCGCTGACCACGATCCCGCGCAAACTTTCCGTATGCGCGCGGGCGAGAAAATCCGGATGCTCCACCGTATCGTACAAAATCCGGACGCTCGCATGATGCGCAACGTCCGAGGCCGACTCGACCACGAGGGCATCGAATTCATGCCGTTGCAGCCGCTCCGCGATCTCCTTTCCGATCACCCGTGCCGCCTCCAGCTTATCCTCCTTGGTGCGAATCACCGCCGGATCGGATTTGTCGCGATCAAACGGCACGAACCGAATGTCATGAAGCGTCAATCCCTCGGTGCTCAAGGCCGTCGTGTAAGCCTTCAACTGTTGCGCGTAACCGAGATCACGAAACCCGTCCCGGGTCGTGGCAATCCCAAGGCGCTTGCCCCTGAGATCCGCCACGGAACGGATGCCCGAGGAGGTCAGCGTGATGACCGGAGAACTGATCTCCAGGAAGCTCAGGGCGAGGAGCCGGGTGTCGCTGCCGGCCGCTCGATCCCTATGGGCCGAGATCAGCTCGGAGTCGCGAATCCAGTAACCAGCACCCGGCCACGAGTTGTGGAGGACGGGGCTGTCGCCGCGGGAGAGATTCACCTCGAGGTCGGATTCGGTGGCGAGCCCGCCATCGAGCAAGCCCAAGTGATCCGCCAACGCGGAGACCGTCGGCAGATCGGCGCTGATGGCGTAGTTAAGTTCGGTTGTTGCGGGAACAAAGCCGGCCTTGGGCCGGACTAAAGTGAGTGTTTCGGGCATGGCTGTTATTTTTTCGGGTTGAGTGTCATACGGAGGAAAAGGATGCGTTCCGGCTTCGAGGCGAGGGCGGGAATTGAACCCACGCATTCGGCTTTTGCAGAGCCGTGCCTTACCACTTGGCTACCCCGCCGGAAGACCGCACGCATCGTAATGGAATCAAAGGGACAGAAAGCGCACTTCACCTTGCGCCGTGAGATAAGCCCCGCGCTTTCCGCTCGCGATCGAGCCGAACGCAAAAAGCCGCTCACTGGTCAGGTTAAAGGCCCACCCTCCCTTGGTGCGACAAGCCGTACCACCCCGGTGCGAAGATTCGCTCGGTGAGTGGCCACGGCTTGTTTTTTTCATAAGAATGGGGCGGACGAGATGAAGTCCTAAGTACGAAAGGCGTGAAAAACGAGAGGACAGAGCCAGAAGAGTGTTCATGAATTTCGCTTTCACGGGAGCCATCCTAACAAATACTCCTAGTATGTCAATAGGAATTATATAGATTATGATAAAAACGCCGTTCCCTGAAACGACGGACTTCTGCTCTCTTGGCTTACCCATCCGTCTCATCGGTCCCATCTGTCCCATGGATCCTACAAAGAAGAGGACGAACCCGCCGGTAAATACACACCGCCACCACCAGTGCCCAGCGCAGGCTCTGGCAAGCCACCTGCTACCCCATCCCCGAAAAAAAATTTGCCAAATCCCCTGCTTTGAATACCTTGGACCCCATGGAGAAGAAAATGAATGGCACCTTCGTGCCCACGTTCAGCCGGGGGCTGAAAAGCTTGGTCTGCATCTTTAGCTTGGGCGCATGCGCCCTTTCGCCCGCCTTTGCCGGCACGGATACGGCCACCAAGACCACCGACAGCAAGTCGATGCAGGGCGTGTCGGCCGATCTCGGCACTGACCACGACTGGACCATCGAGCTCGGCAGCGGCGCCACCTGGTCCAACGTCCGCAGCGGCCAGCCCAACCAGGCCTACACCATCGTCCCGATCACGCTCACGGCCTCGCTCAAGGTCGACGACGTCAGCCTCGACAACTTCCTCGGCGGCTGGCTGCGCGGCTACACCGAGTTCTTCTTCCGCGCCGACTACCAGCAGATCGTGCACGGCCCGGAGAACCACGTGGAAGACTTCATGGTCGGCCCGCGCTACAACTTCGTCCAGCCCGGCTGGAAGATCATCCCCTACGCCGAGGGTGGCGTCGGCATCGGCTTCGCCGACTCCAAGCCGCAGTTCGGCGGTCTCGGCCAGGACTTCAACTTCTCGTTTCTCGCCGGCGTCGGCGCCAAGTACGTGATCAACGACAGCTGGTTCGTGCGCGCGGGCGTCGAGTACCAGCACTTCTCCAACGCTGGACTCTCCGAGCCCACTAACCCGAACCACCCCATCGACGCGCTCGGGCCGAAAGTCTCCGTCGGCTACGCGTTCTAACGAACGCGGCAGTCGCAGCGAAAAAGGGACTGGCTCCAGCCCGTCCCTTTTTTGCGCCCCGGTTTCTCGCAAAGACGCAAAGAGCGCAAAGGAAACCCGAATTCGATCTGCCTTGGCGTCCTTTGCGTCTTTGCGTGAAACCTTCCCCGCCGCCTACCGCACCATCACCACATAATCCAAAAGAGACGCCCATCTTTCCGCTTCCCTCGCGCTCCAGCCTTGGCAATATGTCCGACCATGAGTGAGCATCTACCTTTGGCCGGCAAGACCGGCGTGATCTTTGGCGTGGCCAACAAGCGCAGCATCGCATGGGCGATCGCGCAGGCTTGGGCGAAGGCCGGCGCGAAGCTGATCTTCAATTACCAGGGCGATCGCCTGAAAGAGAACGTCGAGGAACTCGTCGCCACCTTCGGCCCCGAGACGCCGCTCTATCCCTGCGACGTCAGTTCCGACACGGAGATCGATAACTTCTACGCCGAAGTCCGCAAGCACACCGACCGCGTCGACCTGCTGCTGCACAGCGTCGCCTTCGCCCCGCGCGAGACGATCACGGCCGACTTCAACTTCGTCAACACGAGCCGCGAGGCCTTCCGCCAGGCGCATGACATCAGCGCCTACTCGCTCATCGGCATCACCCGCGGCGCGCTGCCGCTCATGACCAACGGCGGCAGCATCGTGGCCATGAGCTACCTCGGCTCGGTGCGCGTGGTGCCCGGCTACAACATCATGGGCGTGGCCAAGGCCTCGCTCGAGGCCTCGGTGCGCTACCTCGCGAACGATCTCGGCCCGAAGAAAATCCGGGTCAACGCGCTGAGCGCCGGCCCGATGAACACGCTGGCCGCGCGCGGCATCGGCGGCTTCACCAAGATGCTCGACTACTACGAGGAGCACTCGCCCCTGCGCCGCAACGTCGAGTTCGACGAACTCGGCGCGACCGGCCTCTTCCTCGCCAGCGACGGCGCCGCCGCCATCACCGGCCAGACCCTCTACGTCGACTCCGGCTTCTCCTCGATGGCGATGGGACAGCCCAAATAAGGGCAAAGGGTAAAAGTTAAAGGGAAAAAGGGACTGATCTAAATGCAGTCCCTTTGCCCTTTACCCTTTTCCCTTTAACCTTTTCTTATGGACTCACTCATCCTCTGGGACATCGACGGCACGCTGGTCTACATGGACCGCGCGGGCGAGCGCGCATTGCTGCTCGCGATCAAGGATCTCTACGGTCGCGACCTCGGCACGGAATTGCCCATCGACCTCCGCGGCCGCACCGACACCTCCATCGCGCGCGACCTGCTCGCCTTCCTCGAGGTGCCGCACAGCTTCGAGGAGGAATCGCGCTTCCGCCGCGCCTACCTCGAACACATGCCGCTCACGCTTCCCACCGGCAAGGCGCGCATCCTTGCCGGCATCCGCGAGGCACTCGACGCCATCCACGCTCATCCGAGCATTCACCAGGCGCTGCTCACCGGCAACCTGAAGGAAGGCGCGAAGCTCAAGCTCGAGTACCTCGGTCTCTGGGAGTACTTCGAGTTCGGCGCCTTCGCCAACGACAGCCATCTCCGCGACGAACTTGGGCCGTTCGCGCTGCGCCGCGCCAAGGAAAAGCTCGGCATCGATTTCGCGCCCGAGCGCGTCTTCATCATCGGCGATACGCCGCACGACATCGCCTGCGGCAAAGCCATCGGCGAGAAAACCATCGCCGTCGCCACCGGCGCCTTCACCGTCGAGCAGCTCGCCGCGCTCAATCCCACGCACACCTTCAAGGACCTGTCCGACACGCAGGCGTTGCTGGATGCCGTCGCCTGATTACTCGTCGTCGACGAGCCAATCGAAGTCCGACCGGATGCGCTTGCGTTCTCGCATTTGCAGCCAGGACATCCCGAAGATGCCAAGGCCGTAGAGCGGCCAGACGATCTGCGGATAGCGGTCCAGCGTCTCGGGAATCTTCATGAGTTTCGCCAGCGATTTCAGGAGCGGCGGCACGTTGGCCGCCGTGTAGTGGCTGACGATGCCGCCGGAACCTCCATGCGGGACCCAGGGGACCCACAGGGCCCAGCCTTCTCCGCCTACGGCGACGATGCCCGCGACGTAACCGCCCGCGGCCACGATGCCCATGGTGAAACCGCCGAATGCCACTCCGCCCATGCCGAAGCCGGCGAAGGCGAAGAGCAGGCCGAGCGCAAATCCGCCCGCGCTGATCAGGCCGCAGGCCACGCCGCCAAAGGCGATAATGCCCGTGGCAAATCCGCCGACCGCCACGATGCCGACCGCCTTGGGACCGATGGCGATGACGCCGCGCGCGGTGCCGCGGCTGCGAATATCGATCCACGGAAACGGCCCGCGCAGGCGATAACCGATGTCGCGCGGCGAACCGTGCTGGCGCAGCGCCTCGAGCATGGCTTCTTCGCGCGGCGTGCTGGAAGCGATGAGGTCCTCCGTTTTTTGCAGCAGATGGTCTTTCAATTCCCGCCGGATGGGCTCCGACTTTTCTTGCGGCAGGTTGGCGACGAGCAGGACACGGTCGATGTAGCGGTCGATGAGGGATTTCATGGCGTTACTCCGGGCAGGGTTGAGGCGGGAAAGGACTCGGTTGCGGGAACGGGACCGAGCACGGCGCCCATGACCGTGGTCAGCGCGGCCCATTGCTGGCGATTGGCGGTGAGCGCCTTCTTGCCCTTCGGTGATATGCGGTAATAGCGGCGCTGGCGGCCGGTTTCGCCCTCGCGCCACGCCGATTGGATGAGCCCGCGTTCCTCGAGCCGGTGCAGGACGGGATAGATCGTGCCTTCGCCGGTCTTGAGCAGGCCGGGGGCCTTCGCGTTGAGGTCCTGCACGAGCTGGTAGCCGTAGCTGGGGCCGTCGGTCAGGACGGCCAGCAGCAGCGTCTCCATGTTGCCGTCGAGGGCCTTTTTGGTGAGTTTCATGGCAAGCTTGATGGCATATAGCCTTACACTGTAAGGCTTCGAGGTCAAGCCCGGTCTTATTTATCCAGCCAATTCAAAATCACCTAAAAATATAGGCCCGATAGGCTCAATAAGGCCGAGCCGTGCCGGGCTCAGGTCACCACGAATACGCCTTCGGCGCTTCGCCCGGGCCGGGGAAGATCTTGTCGAGCGCGGCGAGGGCTTCCGCGTCGAGCTTGACCTCGAGCGAGTGCAGGTTGCCGGCGAATTGCTCCATCGTGCGCGGGCCGATGATGGGCGCGGTGACGCCGGGCTGATGTAGGAGCCACGCGAGCGCGACGTCGGCAGGTTGCTCGCCAAGCTTGGCGCAGAAGCCTTCGTAGGCCTCGAGCTTCTCGCGCTTCGCCTCGACCTTCTTCTCGAAGTCGGCGCCGCTACGGCGGCCCTCCTTGAGTTTCCGCAGCGCGCCGCCGAGCAGGCCGCCGCCGAGCGGGCTCCACGGGATGAGGCCGAGGCCGTAGTGGCGGCACGCGGGCAGGACCTCGAGCTCGATCATGCGGTTGTCGAGGTTGTAAACGCTCTGCTCGCTGATGAGCCCGACGAAATGGCGGTGGGCCGCGGTCTGCTGCGCGGTGGCGATGTCCCAGCCCGCGAAGTTGCTCGAGCCCACATAGACGACCTTGCCCTGCGCGACGAGCGTCTCCATCGCCTGCCAGATTTCGTCGAACGGGCACGCGCGGTCGATGTGGTGCATCTGGTAGAGATCGACGTAGTCGGTCTGCAGCCGCTTCAGGCTCGCCTCGCACGAGCGGACGATCTTGCGCGCGCTGAGGCCGCGCGCGAGGTTCGGGTCGTAGCCGTCCCGAGTCTCCATGTCGCCGAAAACTTTGGTCGCAAGCACGACGCGCTCGCGGCGCGAACCGCCCTGTGCGAACCAGCGGCCGAGGATCGATTCGGTCACGCCTTCGCCGCGTTTCCAGCCGTAGACGTCGGCCGTGTCGAAGAAGTTCACGCCGATCTCGAGCGCGTGGTCCATGATGGCGAACGAATCCTTCTCGGTCGTGTGCGGACCGAAATTCATCGTGCCGAGACAGAGCGGGGAAACTTTAAGGCCGGAGCGGCCGAGGGAAACGTGCTTCATGAAAACTTAAACGCGATTCACGAGGGAAGGTCGCGCATCGTCACACAATTGTTAGGAGTAGACGCGGCCCCAATGCACATCGAGGCGTTTCGTGAGGTACGCATTCACCGCGCGCAGCACGCACTTGGTCTCGAGCGCCTGCCCGCGCTTGACGATGCTCGCGAGCGATTCGTCGCTGCGCACGCTGAGCGCTTCCTGCGCGATGATCGGGCCTTCGTCGAGGTTCGGCGTGACGAAGTGGCAGGTGACGCCGACGATCTTCACGCCCTTCTCGTACGCCTGCCGATAGGCGTTCGCGCCCGGGAACGCCGGCAGCAGCGAGGGATGAATGTTGATGATCTTGTTTTTCCAGCGCCAGACGAAGTTCGGCGAGAGGATCTTCATGAAGCGCGCGAGCACGAAGAAATCGACTTCGTATTTCTCCGCGAGCTTCAGCACTTCCTCCTCCGCCGGCGCGCGATTATTCCACGGCACGAGGTGGAACGGCAGCTTGTGCTTCTTCGCGATCGGTGCGAGGTCCGGCCGGTTGCCGATGATGACCACGGGCTTCGCGCCAAACTTGCCGGAAGCCCTGGCCAGCAGACCCTCGAGCACGTGCGGCTCCCTGGTCACGAGGATGCCGAGCCGTTGTGGGCCAGTGGGCGCGAAGTGGACTTTCACTTCCATCTTCAGTTCGCCCGCGACATCACGTAGGCGTTGCTTGATGGAGTCCGGATGGAATTTGCCTTTCGTCCACGAGGCCTGCAGCGTCATGCTGAATTGCCCGCGCGTCACGGCCTCTTCCATCGCCTCAATGTTGGCGCCGAGTTGAAAGAGCAGTTGCGTGATGCGCGCGATGACGCCGGCTTTGTCGTGGCCGATGAGCGTTATGGTCGCAAGATGATTCGCCATGGCCGCAGCCTAGAGAATGTGTTTTGCTTGGCGACTCATTTGCACGGCGAACGCAGAGTGGCTACGATGCAGCCATGAAGTTTTGCGCCGTTGCCATCGTCCTGACTTTTTTCGCATCCGCGGTGCTTCGCGCGCAGACGAACGCAGCTCCCGCGAGTGCCGCCGTCTCGGCCGAGCGCCAAGCGCTTTCAATTCTCACGCCCGAACAGATCAAGGAGTACGCGGACGCTCGTGTAAAAGCGCTGGCCGACGACTCCGCGCTCAACGCGGAGAACGACGCGTTGAAACTGCAGTTCGCCGATGTCATGGCGCACGGCGACGCGGCGCAAAAGCAGGCGCTTCTGGTAAAGGTGGACGCCCACCGCCAAAAGCTGCGCCAAGCGATGCTGAAGGAAGACCCGAATCTTGGCCCGATCTTCGCCCAGATCGACAAGTCCATGTCCGAGATGAAGGCCAAAGGCGCGCCGTCTCAGTCTCATTAATAATTCGGAAACCGGGAGGGCCTGAAAAATCCTCTGTGTCCGGAATTTATACGCCTGATTCAAATAGGCGCTAAATAACGGGTTACGCAAAGAATTAGGTTGCTCTTGGCCTTTGGTGGTGTAAAAAGGAGCGGTTTGGAAGAGAAATGAAGACCGCGGAGCACGAATGAGCAAGTATACAGCCACGTATACGCACTCCTTTGATCAAAAAGGCCGCATTACCGTGCCCTCGGAATGGCGCGATGCGCCCTTCGAGCAAACCTTGCTCGTCATGCCGACTGAGCAGAAATGCCTGCGGGTTTATCCCGCATCGTGGCTGGAGCGCAAACAGGCCGAGCTCGACGCCAAGCCGGACGCAACCGAAATGCAGTACGAGCAGCTCGCCGACCTGGCTTCATCATCGCATTCGACGAAGCTCGACGCGCAGGGCCGCATCGTCATCAAGCCGCAGTTGCGCGAACGCGCGGGCCTGCCACTGGACGCCAAGGCGACCGTCGTGTTCGTTGGCCGGTCCGACCATTTTCAGATGTGGGAAGAATCGGAATGGAAGAAGCGGGGTCTCGCGCCCACGACTTACGAGCAAACCGCCAAGGTGGTGGGCCGATGAAAATCCCACGAACAATTTCGAAGGGTCCCCCGGCGATAGCCGGGAAGGCCCGGAAAAGAACGAGGCGGTAATTGATGCCATATCCCTCGTTTCACCTCATTGGCATCGGCGCCGGTTCGTCCGGCATCAAACCCCAAAGGCAAAACGAGAATATGGAAATCAAAATCAAAGGTCTTGTGCGCAGGCAATTGGTTTACGGATTCGCGGCGGAGAAGGATGCGGAGGGCGAGGTGATTGGCTCATCCGTCGTGAAGCTGGCCAGGCGCAATGCCTTTGAGCTGGTGGGATTGAAGAGGCCCGCGCTGGCTCCGGCCTGGCGCTGGAAGATGGGCTGAACAAGTGTCGGTTAGCACGGAGGAGAACGGCGGAGGAAATCGGGGACATGTCCCCGTGCTGTTACGGGAGGTGCTCGCGGCTGCGCATGTGCAACGCGGGCACCGGTGGGTGGACGGAACCTTTGGCCGCGGCGGGCATTCCCGCGCGTTACTGGAGGCGGGCGCACAGGTCCTCGGGCTGGACCGGGACAGTGCGGCGGCGGAGGCGGCGCGGGCTTTGGAGGCTCGGTGGCCGGGACAATTTTGGTGGCAACAACGGAATTTCAGAGAATTGAAAACATGCGCGAACGAGCAGGGCTGGGAGAAAGTGGACGGGGTGCTTTTAGACCTCGGCGTCTCCTCGCCGCAGCTGGAGACCGCGGAGCGCGGCTTCAGCTTCCAGGCCGATGGGCCGCTCGACATGCGCATGGACCAGCGCTCCGGCCGCACGGCGGCGGACTTGGTGAATGAACTTCCCGAGGCGGAATTGACGAGATTATTTTATGAGCAAGGCGGAGAAAGAGAAGCAAGGAAAGTGGCACGTGCTGTCGTCGCACGCCGCTCCCGCGCGCCCTTCGCCACGACGCTCGATCTGGCAATGGTTGTGGCGCAAGCCCTCCCGCACCGCCGAGCTCGAAGTTTACATCCAGAAGCGGCGTGCTTCCAAGCTCTACGTATCGCCGTCAACGGAGAAGCGGAGGCCCTCGTGAGCGTGTTGCCCCAAGCGCTGGACATTCTCCAGCCCGGCGGCGTGCTTGCCGTCATCAGCTTTCATTCCGGCGAGGACCGCGTCGTGAAGCAATTCCTGCGCGAGCGCGCGGCCGAGTGGATCGACACACCGGCCCACCCGAACACTTTGCCCAACCCGCGCCATTACCTGCGCAACGTCCGCCGCTTCCTGCCAAGCGAGGAAGAAATCGAAAAGAACCCGCGCGCCCGCAGCGCCCGCCTGCGCGTCGCCATTCGCAACGAGGAGACCATCGCATCATGAGCCGCAATCGCATGAAAAACAGCCAGTCGCTGCACTGGATGGGTGTCCTCAAGTGGATCATGATCATCGGCCTGCTGGCGGGCCTGGGCCTGTGCTACGTGCTGTGCAAAAACAAGAACCTGCACCTGGCCGAGGAGACGCACATGCTCCAGGAGCAACTCGACAACATCAAGTCGCGCAACACCAGCCTCGAGGCCGACCTGCGCCGCATGAAGTCGCCGCTTCGGTTGGCGCGCGAGCTGGCCATGATGCACTCGTCGCTCGTCCCACTGGACGACTCGCGCCTCGCCCTGGTGCGGCTCGATGAAGACACCCGCGCGCGCCTTGAGCGCGACGGCGCCGTGCCGCACGCCTACTTGAATCTCAACGCCGCTCCCGTCGCCTCGGTCAATTCCGGGCGCAACTAAAGATGTCATGCAACACCGCACCCGCGCCATTTGGATCATGGTCGTGCTGGCCTGCGGATTCACCCTGATCTCGTTCAACCTCATTCAAGTTCAACTCGTGCAGCACGAAAAATATCTCGCCATGGCGATCTCCAATCACACCTACAAGGTGGTGATCCCGGCCAAGCGCGGCGAGATTCGCGACGCCGACGGCAACGTGCTGGCGCAGACACAGCGCGTGTATGACATCCGCGTCGACGGCCTCGCCTTCAGCAAGGTGCATCCCGACGCCACGATCAAGCTCCTGGCCGACGCACTGCAGACGACGCCCGACCGGATCCCGTGGAGCACGAAGGAGCGATACCAGCTTATCGCCCACGAGGTCGAGGACTCCGTGATGGAGAACGTCAAGGCGCTCAAGCTCGACAGCATCATCATCGAGCCGCGCGACCGCCGCATTTACCCGAACAATTATCTCGCCGCGCACGTTCTCGGTTACGCCGACGACGAGGGGCGCGGTCTAGCCGGGATGGAAAAGCAGATGGATGCCGTGCTGCGCGGCGAGGCGGGCCAGCGCCAGGTTGAGCGCGACGCGCACAAGAACGCGATCGCGCTCTACGACTCGGGCTACACGCCCGCCGTCGACGGCGATGATGTAACACTCACGATCAGGACGGCGATTCAACATGTGGTGGATGTTCAGTTGGACCAGATCGCGCAGACCTACTCGCCGAATGCCGCCTACATCATCGTGATGGACCCGCACACGGGCGAGGTGCTGGCGATGGGCTCGCGCCCGACGTACGACCCGAACAATCGCGCCGATCTCAAGCCCGAGGTCACCCGCAACCGCTGCCTCACCGACCCGGTCGAGCCCGGTTCCGTTTTCAAGATTATCACGCTGGGCGCGGCGCTCAACGAGGGACGGGTCGCGCTCGACACGCCCATTTACTGCGAGAACGGCTGCTTCTACTACGCCGGCAAGGAGCTGCACGACGACGAGCCGAATGGCACGCTGAGCGTCGAGGAAGTGATGGCGAAATCGAGCAACATCGGTTTCGCCAAGATCGCACTCAACTATCTCGACAAGCAGAAGCTCTATGATTACGCGACCGCGTTCGGCATGGGCGAGCGCACCGGCCTCTTCACCGGCCAGGGCGAGACCGGCGGTTGGCTGCAGCCCGTCAATAAGTGGAGCGCCCTTTCCATCACGCGCATCCCCATGGGCCAAGAAGTGCTGGCCTCGCCGATCCAGTTGGCCACGGCGATGTGCGTCATCGCCAATGGCGGGAAGCTGATGGCGCCGATGTTGACGAAGCAGGTCACAGATCCGTCGGGCCGCGTGCTCAAGACCTTCGAGCCCCGCGACGTGCGCCAGGTCATCAGTCCTGCCGCCGCGCGTGAAGTCGCGGAGGCGCTGCACCAGGTCACCATCGACGGCACGGCCAAGGGCATAAAGATCACGGACGCCCAGGGCCGTGGCTATTCCTACGCGGCCAAGACCGGCACGGCGCAGAAGTGGATCAACGGCGAGGGCTACTCGCACACGCAGCACGTTGCCTCCTTCCTCGGTTTCATGCCAGTGGATGATCCGCAGTTCGTCATGCTGGTGATGGTCGACGATCCCAAGACCAAGCCGCACGGCGATTACGGCGCCACGGTTTCCGCGCCGGTCTTTGCCACCATCGCCAAGCAAATGGCGCAGATCATGAATATTCAGCCGGATATCCCCGCGCCGGTTCCGACCACGCCCGCGCTTAGCGTCAACACCCCCGCCCACGCTTCACTGTGAAACTTCACGAGATTCTCAAGGACATCGTGACGAAGTCGATCGACGGATCGGTGGATCGCGCCGTTCGCGAGCTGCAGTACGACTCGCGGCGTGTCGAGGCCAATGACGTTTTCTTTGCGTGGAAGGGTGTGAAAACCGACGGCCACCAGTACATCGCCGACGTGTGCGACAAGGGCGCGGCCGCGGTCGTGCTGGAGAACCCCGACTTCGCCGTTTATCGCGGACCGACCTACATCTCGGTGCAGAACGCGCGCCGCACGATGGCCGGGATGTCGGCGAATTTCTACGGGCGGGCGGACAAGGCGCTGAAGATCGTCGGCATCACCGGCACCAACGGCAAGACCACGACGACGTTCATCCTGAAGCATCTTCTCACCGAGCCGAAAATCCCCGTCGGTCTCATCGGCACGGTGCGCTACGAGATCGGCGAGCGCGTGCTGCCGGCCTCGCGCACCACGCCCGAGTCGCTCGACCTGCACCGGCTGCTGGCCCAGATGAAGGCGAGCAACTGCCGCGCGGCGGTTATGGAAGTATCCTCGCACGCGCTCGAGCAGGGCCGCGTCTCGCCGATTGACTTCCAGGTCGGCGTCTTCACCAATCTCACGCGCGACCATCTCGATTATCACCAGACGATGGAGAATTACTTCGCGGCGAAGGTTCTCCTTTTCGCGAATCTCGACCGTCCAGGCGATCCCGGCATCGCGGTGATCAATGCCGACGACGACTACGGCAAGCGGCTCATCGAAATGCAGCGCGGCCGCATTCGCGTCATCGCCTACACCGTTAACGGCGAGCCTGGCGCCGAAGTTGAGGCGCGCGGCATCGTCTACACCGCGCAAGGCACGCGCGGCATGCTGCGCCTGGGCGCGGAAACGCTGCCGTTCTCGCTGCCGCTCATCGGTTCTTTCAACGTCAGCAACGCGCTCGCCGCCGCCGGTGCCGCGTTCGCGCTGGGTGTCGCGCCGCATGTCATCGTGGAGCGCCTCAAGGATACGCCGCAGGTCCCCGGTCGCCTCGAGAAGTTCACTTCGCCCGACGGCGTCACCGCCGTGGTCGACTACGCGCACACCGACGACGCCGTGCGCAAGGCGCTCACCGTCCTGCGCGGCATCACCGCCAGCCGGCTCATCGTCGTGCTCGGCTGCGGTGGCAATCGCGACGCGCTCAAGCGCCCGCTCATGGCCATCGCGGCCGTCGAGTGTGCCGACTACTCGATCTTCACCGCGGACAATCCGCGCCAGGAAAGCATCGAGTCGATTCTCGATCACATGGAGGCTGGTCTCGAGGGCAAAGCCGTCGCAGGCAAGTACGAGCGCGTGCCGGATCGCCGCCAGGCCATCGCGCACGCGCTGGCCATGGCGCGGCCCGGCGACGTCGTGTGCATCGCGGGCAAGGGCCACGAAACCACGCAGGAAATCGCAGGCCAATTTCATCCCTTCGACGACCGGCTTGTGGCGCAGGAATTTCTGCGAAGGAGGGCTGCGTGATGCGCCGTTGTACCCTGGAAGAAGTCGCGCGCTACAGCGGTGGCCGCCTTCTCAAGGGCGATCCCGGGCTGTCGGTGGACCGCCTCCACACCGACACGCGCACGCTGCACGAAGGCGATTGCTTCGTCGCGCTGCGTGGCGATCGCTTCGACGGCCATACCTTCGTGAGCCAGGTGCGGAACCGCGGCGCGGTCGCAGCGCTCGTCTCGGAACGCCCGAATATCGCGGACCTGCCCGATGATCTCGCACTCGTCGAAGTGCCGGACACGCTCGAGGCCCTGCAGCGCTTCGCCGCCGAATATCGCCGCTCGCTTTCTGCTCGCGTGGTGGGGGTCACCGGCAGCAGCGGCAAGACGAGCACGAAGGAACTCATCGCCGCTGTGCTGCGCGTGCGTTTCAAGACCAAGGCGACCGAGGGCAACCTGAACAATCACATCGGCGTGCCGCTGACGCTCATCCGCATCGACGAGGACGACCAGTACGGCGTCGTCGAGATGGGCATGAATCATCCCGGCGAGATCGCACCGCTCGCGCACATGGCTGCGCCGGAGATCGGCGTGATCAGCAGCATCGGCCCTGCGCACATCGAGTTCTTCGAGGACCAGGCCGGCATCGCCGCCGAGAAGGCCGAGCTGATCGCTTCACTGCCCGAGGGCGGCCTCGCCGTGCTCAACAGCGACGACGAATGGAGCCGCCGCATCGCGGATCGCACCCGCGCCCGCATCACCTGGGTCGGCTCGGGACCGGAATCGACGTGGCGCGCGGAGGACCTGCGCGTCGAGTCCGATCATCTCTCCTTCCTCTTGCGTCACAACGGCAGCAGCGCGCGCGTGAAATTGCCGGTCGTGAATCGCGTGATGGTTTCGAACGCGCTCCTCGCCGCCGCCGTCGGCCGCGAATGCGGTCTCACCATGGACGAAATCGCGCGCGGGCTCGAATCGGTCAAGCTGCCCGGCGCGCGCATGCAGGTCGTCAACGTCGAGGGCGCGTGGATCATCAACGACGCCTACAACGCGAATCCCGACTCGATGAAGGCCGCGCTTACCGCACTGCACGAGTTCCCGCATGCCACGCGCCGCATAGCCGTGCTCGGCGACATGGGCGAACTGGGCATGCACGCGGAGCCGCTGCATTTCATCACCGGCGAATTCGCGGCGAAGCAGGGCCTCGAGTACCTGATCGTTGTCGGCCCGCAGGCTGAGGCCTACGCGCGCGGTGCCATCGCCGGCGGCATGACGCACCCACAGATCGTTTCCGCCCGAAATGCCGAGGAAGCCGCTGACGTGCTCAAGCCGCTGCTGCGGGAAGGCGACGCGGTGCTCGTCAAGGGCTCGCACTTCATGGGGCTCGAGCGGCTCGTCGAGGCGCTCTCCGGAAAGGCAGGGGCCTGATGTTGTACTACCTCTATTATCTTTCCCCGCACCAAGGGCTCGGTGCGCTCAACGTTTTTCGCTACGAAACGTTTCGCGCCATGGCGGCCGCGCTCACGGCGTTGATGCTCTCGCTGGCCATGGGCCCGAAGACCATCGTTCTGCTCACGCGCCTGAAGCTCGGCCAACCGCTGCGGCAAAAGTCGGAGGTGCGCGAATTGGCCGACCTGCACAGCGCGAAGAAGGGCACGCCCACGATGGGTGGCATTCTCATCATCGCCGCAGTCGGGATCAGCGCCGTCCTCTGGTGCGATCCGATGAACCGTCTCATCTGGCTCGTGGTTGGTTCGATGCTCTTTCTCGGTTTCATCGGCTTTGCCGACGACTACGAAAAGGTAGCGAAGAAAAATTCCAAGGGCATCCGTGGCTGGCAAAAGATGGCGGCGCAGGGACTGCTGGCGATTTTCGTTTTTCTCTATCTCTATTATGTCTCGAGCTACGACAACGAGTGGCGCCGTCTCTACATCCCCTTTCTCAAGTCGTCCTTCTATTTCGACATCGGGCTAGTGACGACGTTCCTCTTTTTCGGACTGGTCATCACCGGCGCGTCGAATGCCGTGAACTTGACTGACGGTCTCGACGGCCTCGCCATCGGTTGCACCGTCAGCGTGGCGCTGACCTACGCGATCTTCTGCTACATCGCAGGGAATATCCGGCTATCGAGTTATCTCCTGCTGCCCTTCGTCAGTGGAGCGGGTGAGCTCGCGATTTTCTGTGCCGCGTTGGTCGGCGCGGGCCTCGGTTTCCTCTGGTTCAACTGCCATCCGGCGCGCGTGTTCATGGGCGACACCGGTTCGCTCGCCATCGGCGGCGTGCTCGGCGTCATCGCCATCTGCGTGCACCAGGAATTACTGCTCGTCATCGCGGGCGGCGTCTTCGTGCTCGAGGCCGCGTCGGTCATGTTGCAGGTCGCGTCGTTCAAGCTCACCGGCAAGCGCATCTTCGCGATGTCGCCGCTGCATCATCATTTCGAGCTCAAGGGCTGGGACGAGACGCAGGTCGTGGTGCGCTTTTGGATCATGAGCCTCATCGGCGCCATGGCCGCACTGGCCACGTTGAAGCTGAGGTAAACGAATGTTTTTGTATGGATGTAAAAGGCAAAGAGGTCGTGGTCTTGGGACTGGGAATTAGCGGTATGGAAGCAGCTAAACTTCTCAAGTCTCACGGCGCGAACGTGACCGTGCGCGACGACGCCGATAATAAGGCGCCGGTGCTCGAGCGCGCCGCCGCGCTGCGCCAACTCGGCATCACCGTCGAGCTGGGCAAAGCGATCCAGGAATCGACCGCGTTCGACTTCTGCGTGCTCAGTCCCGGCATCGATCCGAACACGCCGCTGGTGCGCCGTCTGAGCCAGGCGGGGCTGCCGACTTTCGGCGAACTTGAACTCGCGTATCGTTTTTGCGCCTGCCCGATCGTGGCCATCACCGGCACGAACGGCAAGACCACCACGACCGAGCTGGTCAACGCCGTGCTTGCCGCGGGTGGCAAGCGCACCATGGCCTCGGGCAACATCGGCACCGCGTTTTCCGCTGCGGTACGCGGCAGCCAGGATCTCGACGTCATGGTAGTCGAGGTCAGCTCGTTCCAGCTCGAGCACATCTGCGATTTCCGCCCGCGCGTCAGCGTCCACCTCAACCTCACGCCCGATCATCTCGACCGCTACAAGTCGATGGAGGAGTACGAGGCGGCGAAGTGGGAAATTTTCCGCAACCAGACGCCCGACGATGTCGCCATCGTCAACGCCAACCTGCGCCTGCCGCCGATCCGGGCAAAACGCGTGACAATCAGCGCGGCCGGCGATGCAGCCGACTATCAACTCGTCGACGGCTGGCTTGTTGCGCATGGCAAGCAGGTTCTCGAGCAATCGCGCACGGACCTGATCGGCCCGCACAACGCCGAGAACATGCTCGCCGCGCTAGCTGTCGCCGATCTCTACGAGATTCCCCGTGAGGCGACCATCCGTGCGCTCTGCGCCTACCACCCGCTGCCACACCGGCTCGAAAAAGTGGCCGAGATCGGCGGCGTCACATTCCTCAACGATTCAAAAGCGACCAACATCGACGCGCTCGAGAAGGCGCTCATGGCCATGCGCGCGCCAGTGGTGCTCATCGCCGGCGGCAAGGACAAGGGCCTCGACTTCACCGGCCTGCGCACGCTTGTGCGCGAGAAAGCGAAAGCGGTCGTGCTCATCGGCACGATGACGGAGAAACTTTTCGCCGCGTGGAACTCCGCCGTGCCTTGCACGCGCGCAACCACGCTGGCCGACGCGGTCGAGAAGGCGCACGCACTGGCGCAGTCCGGCGATGTCGTTCTGCTTTCACCCGGCTGCTCAAGCTTCGACATGTTCAAAAGCTTCGAGGACCGCGGCGACCAGTTCCGCGAACTCGTGCGCGCCCGCGCAAAGCAAAACTGATTTCACGCCCAAACATCCACCACCACGAAAGAGAGAAAGAACCATGGACAACAATGATAGTAAGCCGCAACAGACCGGCGGCCTAAAACTGATGACGGTCTTCATCGCCGTGCTCGCGCTGCACGTGTTGGTGATCGGCGGATTTACCGTCTATCACCTCATGAGCAGCGGCGGAGACGCGGATCTCGCCCTCGACAAAAACCACAAGCTGAAGGCCGACGGCACAGTTGTCACGGAGACGACCACGCCGGACATCGCTTCGACGGACAAGACCGCTGATGCGACGGCCTCCACCGATACGGCCACGACGCCCAGCGCGCCTGCCACGACCGGCACGGCGACGGCTGCCACGGGGTCAACGACCACGCCCGAAGCAAGCCCGGCCACGACCGAAACGGGAACGCCAGCTGCGACACCTGCCGCGACTTCGACGCCAACGCAAGTTGCCGCCAATCCTCCAGCTGCGACGGGGACTGCGGCGGCCTCGGCCAGCTCCGAGCCCAAGACCGGTTCTTCGCCGATCGTCCTTTCAGGCGATGACATGGGGCAGACCTCGACGATCCCGGCGGCGCTCCTGCCTCCGCCCGATCAACCCACCGTGGCGAGTGTTCCCACTGCGAACCCGGCTGCAACGGTGCACGAGTCCACCACGCCCATCATGCTCACACCGAAAGACGGCATGGAGCCGATGACATCGCCCGCGCCGCTCGCTTCCAGCGTGTCCAGCAGCCCGGTTAAGCCCACGACTGCGACGGCGATCGGCCCGGTGCACATGCCGGCGAATGCGCCGAAGCCAGCGGCCACGTCCAACGTCGCTTCGCATGAAGAACACGCTTCCGCTCCGGTCCATGAGGATCACGCGGTCGCGTCCACGCACGAGGCGAAGAAGGAGACGTACACGGTGAAGATGACCGACACGTACAAGAAGATTGCGGATACGCATCACATCACCGTCGCCGAGCTGAAGGCCGCCAATCACATCAAGGCCAACGAGCCGATGAAGACCGGCCAGAAGCTCATCATTCCGTCGGGCAAGACCTCGGTGGCGAAGAGCAGTGCAATGCACGACTCCTCAGTCAGCGAGACGGCTTCGACCGCGAGCCTCTCCGCCACGCCGGCGGGCGCCGCGAAGTCGCATCGCCACTATTACACGGTGACGAAGGGCGACACGCTGAAGTACATCGCGAAGAAGTTCAACGTTACGCCCTCGGCCCTCGAGGAAGCCAACAACCTGAACGGCACGAAGCTCGCGGTTGGAGAAAAGCTGCGCATTCCTTCGCATGAGGCGCATGTCGTGACCACGAGTACATCCTCCGCGTCAGTGACGGATCGTGCTCTTGCGCCGGTGGCTGCCCCGGCTCCGGTCGCGGCGCCGATCCAGCCGATCCAGGTGGAAACCCAACCCGCGCCGGTTGAGCAACCCGCGTCGACGCCCGTGGCGACTCCGGCTCTCGAGCCGCAGCCGACGCCTGCTTCGAATCCCGAGCTGACCAGCCTGAACTTCTAAGCACGAAGAGGAGACCCCGCTCATGTTCATGCAACGCAACGCCGCTTACATGCTGCTCATCGTCATGCTGGGGCTGATCGCCCTCGGCCTGGTGATGCTCTCCAGCACGAGCGCGGAGCTT
>Ga0302267_10002171_pt1 | contig 23973 bp, 10 predicted proteins | sample III_Bog_E1_3_FD_194555 | JGI IMG/M metagenome (GOLD analysis project Ga0302267, IMG submission 194555) | Peat permafrost microbial communities from Stordalen Mire near Abisko, Sweden - III_Bog_E1_3 | ecosystem: Environmental > Terrestrial > Soil > Wetlands > Peat | place: Sweden: Abisko...
AGGTTGGCGGAGTTTAGAGGCTGAACATCGCGGTACATCTTATCGACCGGCGTGTTGCCGAAGAATCCATAGGTGAAACCGGCGGTATGGCTCATCAGTTCGCGCATCGTTGGCGTGTGAACGGGGTCAACCAGGATCGGCTTTCCATCGGCATCGACGCCGGCGTAGACCTTCAGGTGCGCGAACTCCGGAATGAATTTCGATATCGGGTCAGACGGCTCCCACTTGCCCTGCTCATACAGAATCATCATGGCTACGCCGGTCACAGGCTTGGTCATGGAGTAATCGCGAAAGATGACATCCTTTGTCATGGGCGCGCCGGCGGCCATGTCGCGTTGCCCATAGGTGCGGTAGTCCACAACCTTGCCGTGGCGCGCGAGGATGGTGACGATGCCGGCAATCTGCTTCTGGTCCACGGACTGTTGCATCAGCGCGTGAAGCCGCTCCAGACGCTCCGATGAGAAGCCAACTGTCTCGGGCTTGGTGACCGTGAGGTCGAGCGTGTGCCGAGACGGTGAAGTTGCGTGCTGTTGCTGAGCCGGCGAGCTCTGGAGGACAAAGGCAATGGCAATGGTGGAGAGCGCCAGGCAAGCAGATGATGCGATTCGATGCGGTGTCATTCAGTCCCTCGTCATACGGAGTGACGAGTGGTCACTCCGCAAGGCCGCATCCTTTTTATCAGGCGAGGACGAAAGAGGCAAAAGCGATCAGTAGATGAGTTTGAGCGAGAACTGAATTTGACGCGATGTGCCAGCGGTCCTGCTGATTTCGCCGAAGCCCGAGCCGCTGAGAATATTCGCGGGCAGGCCCATATTCACGATGTTGAAGAGATTGAAGAACTCCGATCGGAATTGGAGATCCATCTTCTCAGCTCCGCTGTGACGATGGCCGAATGGCGTGCTCTTGATGAAAGCGAAATCGTAATCGTAGTAAGCAGGTCCGCGGAAAGTGTTGCGCCCCAGCGTGCCGAACAGGCCCTGGTTGGGACCGGTGCCTCCAGGTACGTGAATAGGAATGGAGAAGAAGTCGGTCCCGTTGTTTGCGCCTTCGCCAAAGTAGTCCTGGCGATCTGCACGCGCTGTGGAGAGATGCGGCGCTGCAATCTCGTCGGGCCGATCGACGCCGTTCGATCCCGCGCCGGTTTGCTGGATGCCGGAGAATACGGTGAACGGCGATCCAGAGCTGATGCTTGAAATCGAGAGTAACTCCCACCCGGCCGTGGCTTTCTTTGAAATAGGGCTGAGTAAGTGCATGCTATCGAGATGCAGATCCTGAGCCACACTAAGTCCGAATGAGTTGGTTACATCGAACGAAGACGGGCCTTTCTCGGCGTGAGTATTGAATGGATTCTGTGCAAAGGGTATCGATACGGCTCCGGTGGCACCGGTACCGCCGACAACCTGGCTGGTATCGTCGATCGACTTACTCCAGGTATAACTTGCCTGCAAGCCAGGACCGCCATGGCCGGTAGTTCCCGAGAGCGAAGTTTGCAACGCGTGATACGTTGAGTGGGCGGTCGCGGTAATCACGTTCTCCACGCCGAATCCGCCAGTTACTCGACCGGCGCTGTCGAACGTGGTGTACGGAGCAAAGGCGGCAGTGGCGCCTGGATATGCGTTGGGAAAACTGGTGCGGGGAAGCTTTGTGCTCGCTGTGCCCACGTAGCCGGCGTCTGCCGTAAGGTTGCCTAGTTTGCGCTCCAAACCTGCGGTCCACGTGTAAAGCGTACCGTTCCCGAAGTTGCGGTCGACGCCGCTGAGATTGAGCGCACTGACAGCTCCGTTGGGAGTGAGTGCAGCCACATCCTGCTCATACCGGTTCACATCCATCACTGTGTTGGGAGCAACCGACTTTGGGTTTCCATTGGCGAAGATATTCACGCCTTGCGGAGTATAGGTTGGAGGCAGCTCTGATGGAGTGATCTGGAATCCGTAGTGAACTGGCGCGTTGGCGGCGGACTGCAGACGCGGATAAACCGCAAAGGGCGTGGAGCCTGTGAGGAAGTTATCCTGCCATATATTGGGCTGTATGGTAGTAACTCCCGTGCCGGCGTGGGCAGTTAGATTCTTCGTAACTTGCCACGATGCCTGCAGGCGTGGCCCCCATGCATTCCAATCCGTCTTATAGCCGGGCTGAGGGTTGATAACATACTCCTGCACTCCGTTCTCCGTAAGAAAGCCGCCGGTGCGATGGGCGCGCTCCGTAATGGGCGTGTAGAGCTCCCAGCGAATTCCATAGTCGAGCGTAAGCCGAGGCGTCATCTTCCAGGTGTCCTGCACATATGCGCTTACGTTGTTACGGCTGATGGCGGCCGGACCAATGTGCGGGCCGTTGGAGAAATACGGAGGCGCAATGGCTACGGTATAGACAAACGGGCTTCCTGAAAGAAAACTGGAAAGCGTATCGGGCAACGGGTCGCCAGGATTGATATTGTGACTTCCGCTTTGGGAGGGAATGAACTCGGTAGCATAGGCCGTGCCGCCGCCAAAATCGTATTCGCCGTTGGGGCTGATGCCGAAATACGTGGTGTCCCGATTGATGCGAACTTCCGCGCCGGCCTTCCATGCATGCGATCCGGTGGTTATGCTGACGTTCTGGCGGCCTTGGAAGAGATTGCCGTAGGCCTGCATTACTGAGCCGGCATCCGCATTGAAAGCTTCAAAGAGCCCATCGTTGAATTTCACCGCGGGATCCGTGTAGTCCGTGGTTGGAAAGCCTGGCGTGGAGCGGTTGATGCTGATGGAGGATTCAAGCACAAGGCGCGGCGAGACCGTGCGAGTATAGGTGCCGACGACATTGCGCTGGTGGTCGTCGTATTGAATGCCGAAGGCGGGATCGATCGCGGTCTGGTCCGGATTAGTGGTGGGTCCCGCGAGATTGTCGAGGTTGAAGCGCGCCATGAACTGATCTTTGCTCGAGAATTTGTGGTCGATGCGGGCGGAAATCTGGACTGCGTCTGTGGCAACTTTCGACGCGGTTGCGTAGGTGTGCTCCTGATACGGACCAGAGGTGTAGTTAGGCAACGGATAACGTGCCAACACAGCGGCAATACCGGGATCGACGGGGACTGTGAGCGTATCCGTTGTATTGTCGGGATAAGTGATTGTATCGACGCCGGTGCGCTCGAGCGCAGTGGGCAAGGGCATCACCTGCGTGGTTCCCAGCACCTGGCGAAATGCCTGCGACTGGACAAAGTAAAACGTTCGGTTGCGGCCGTCATAGATATGTGGAATGAAAATAGGGCCGCCATTGGTGAAGCCGAATTCGTTGCGGCGAAACGGGGGAATGCGGCCGGGATATGCGGGCGTGGCGTGGTCAAAGTAGTTGCGCGCATCAAAGGCGGAGTTGCGAACGAACTCGAAAAACGAGCCGTGAAAGCCGCTCGCTCCTGAGCGGGTAATGATGTTGGTAAAGCCGGCCGCGCCGCGTCCTATATTTGCGGGCATCCAACCGGAGCTGGAGTCGATTCTTTCCACAGCATCCACATTGAAGTTGGGGAACGTGGAGCCGCCCATCTCGGGATCGCTGATGTCGGCGCCATCCATGGCGAAAGTGGCTTCTACGCCGCGCTGGCCGTTGATAGCGAATTGCGCAGTGAAGTTGGTGGCTCCGTTGGCGTCGGTCATGGTGCCTGCGGCGAGCAAAAGAAGAGTACCGAAGTCGCGGCCATTGAGAGGCAGCTCGCTGACTGCCTCACTGGAGAGTTCTTCGCCGCCTGTGGCAGCCTGACCGTTAAGAGCACCCACGGTGAGTTCGCCGCGGCCCGACAGGGTGAGCAATGCGGCAGGCGAGGCTGCGGTCACGTCGATCGGTTGAGCGAACTCGATCTTTCGGTCGTTGGTCTCAAGAGTCAGGTGATACTGGCCTGCCGGGAGGGCGCCGATGCGGAAACGGCCGTCTGTCGCGGTGGTTGCGTCAACTGTGACGCCGTCTCTGCTGAGGTGAATCTTTGCATCCACGATCGGGGCGCCGGCGGAATCGCGGAGCACTCCCTGCCAGCCGGGTTGCGCGTTCGGCTGCGTCCACACCGTGACCGTGGAAAGGAGAACTGCGAAGAGGATAAGAAGCTGGGACCGCCGTTTCCTGCCTTTTTGCATGAATGCGGCCAGCGCGAAACAGAAGTTATTGTTCAAGTGAATGAGGCCTTTGGAAATGAAGGCGGAGGAGTCCGTCCGATTGTGAGCACAGAGATTATGAGCCCAGTACGTATCCATAATTATAGTGGTCCGCTTAATCTGCTGAGCGGAAGAGCTGGCGTGTTTAGGGTGCTTGGGCGACTGGATGCGGGTGGGGTAGCCTCTAGACTAGCTACAGCGTATGACAGATTCGAACGCAAGCTCGGACACGATTGCCGCGATCTCGACGCCGCCGGGGCGAGGTGGGATTGGTATCGTGCGCCTGAGCGGACCCGAGTCTGCTTCCATCGCCGCACAGTTGGTAAGGCTGCGTCAGCCACTGGAACATGCTCGGGCTCGCCTGGCGGATGTGCTGGATGGTTCGTCCGGCGAAGGGGCATTGTTGAACGGGACTCGGATCGACGAGGCACTGGTGACGTGGTTCGCTTCGCCAAATTCCTACACCGCAGAGGATGTGGTGGAGATTGCTGCGCATGGATCGCCGGTGGTGCTGGAACTGTTAATTAGGCGGGCACTTGAGCTGGGTGCGCGGCTGGCCGAGCCGGGCGAGTTTACGCAGCGTGCCTTTCTGGCCGGGCGGCTTGACCTGACCCAGGCAGAGGCGGTGCGCGACCTGATAGAGGCGCAGACTCTGACCCAGGCGCGGCAGGCCGCCAGCCAGTTGGGCGGAGCGCTTAGCCGGCGCGTGGCTCCTGCCAAGCAGGCGCTCGTTGAGTTGATTGCTCTGCTGGAGGCAGGGATTGATTTTGCCGAAGACGACGTGGATGTGACGCCGGCGGCGGAGATTGCGCGCCGGATTGCGGAGCTGATGCCGGGGCTGGAAGCGCTGGAAGCATCGTATGGGCGTGGGCGCATTGTGCATGACGGACTTACACTGGCGATTGTGGGCAGGCCGAACGCGGGGAAAAGCTCGCTGTTCAATCGGCTCGTGGAACGGGAGCGGGCGATTGTGACCGCGACGCCGGGGACTACGCGGGACACGGTAACGGAGCGGATTTCGCTGGACGGAATTCCGCTGGAGCTGGTGGACACGGCTGGTCTGCGCGAGGGAAGCGAAGAGGCGGAGCGACTGGGGATTGCGCGTAGCCGCGAAGCACTGGCCGATGCGGGCCTGGTGCTGGTTGTGCTGGATGGAACCGAGCCGCTGAATGAGGAAGAACGGCGACTGCTGGAAGCCGTGCAGGGGCGTCCAGCGGTGGTGGTGTTGAACAAATGCGACCTGGCGGAAGCCATTGTGGAGCATGAATCGGCGTCTGCGAATCTTGAGGTGGTGCGCACGTCGGCGCTGACCGGCGAGGGAATCCCGGCACTACGGGAGAAAATTCTTGCGCTGGCGACCGGTGGCGCGGCCGAGGAGCCGGGGATGCTGACCAGCCTTCGCCACCATCGTGCGATTCTTTCCACGTTGGAAGGTTTGCGGGACGCGGCGCAGGCAAATCAGAACGGGATTCCGCACGAAATGATCCTGCTGGACCTCTACCGCGCGCTGTGGGCGTTGGATTCGTTGACCGGACAGACGACATCCGACGACATCCTTAATCTCATCTTTTCTACCTTCTGCATCGGAAAATGACGCGGGGTCCGAGACCGTCTAATAAAGCGTGACATCCATGCGGTGACTGGCTACCGAGCGCCGACCCGCCACGACGGCTACTTCTACAGACGCGAGTATCGCTGCGACCAGGAGCTCGACGTCTATATTTGCCCCGACGGACAACTGCTCACTTGGCGCATCACGAATCGCGAAAGCTACCCCCGTAACAGTCCGACCCGGCCAAATCCGCGAATCGTCTGCGGCGGCACAAGTGCACATAGAGCGCGAACGCGGTCCGCGTGTGGATTGTCCCTGTCGTTCAATTTCGCCAACACAATCATCGAAGGTCTTCTTTGGCTCCATATCATTCTCCTGCGTCCGACGGCATCCGGCCGGCAGCCGAAGCGGGCGGCCGCATTGGCGAGTACCGTACACCCCGTGACGTGATGCAGCTCACATCTTCCCAATACTTAGTAACCTATTTTTGTTTACCTAAGAGTAACTAGAAGGTTCCACAAGTTATCCACAACACAGCCAGATTTAAATAAAAAGTACCCTTGACCGCGCAGTACTTTCGGATATACTCGGCGATACTACGCAGCACAAATTCCCTCAAGTTATTGAGTCATGAGCCTGTAAGAGTGGTCACGAGACTCCGTCGCCGGAGCCGATGCCCAATTGTGCGCTGTTCCGCATGATCGGCCAGCAGCGTAACGAAAGCGGTCCAGTTGAACGCGAGTCTGGAATTCGAAAACGGGCCAACTACTCGAGTCGAAGGATTGCAGACGATGAGCAAGGGGGCGTTGGCTTGGATGATCTCGGCTTTGACGGCTGCGGGAGCCGCTGCGGAAACCCCAGTGACGACCTCAGGCACGACCACGGCTGCTTTCGTGCCTGTCCTCGGCCCCTACTTCAAACTCGACGGTTACGAATTCACCCATCACGGCTTCGGGCGGTAGCTTCGAAATCGGGATAGCGGACTTTGATGTTTAGCAGCAGCACGAATCGTTTGCGATATTCAATTTTAAGAAGCCGACACGCAATTAGGAGTGACAAGAAATGGGGACTATGCGGAAGCAGATTATGGGATTGGCATTTTGCATCGCTGCTATTGCACCGACCGCAGTTGCGCAAACAGCGAACACATTTCCAGCAAGCGGCAAAGTCGGGATCGAGACTATTTCTCCTTCAGGCCCATTATCGGTTACACCGACCCAATACATCACGGGTACGGCCTCTCAGTCGGGGTACACGGTCACCGGATCGGGAACGAATTTCACCCCAGCGATGGTCGGCTCTCAACTCGTATTCGCAAACGGAGTGAGTGCCGGTACGATTACAACTTACGGCAGTGCTACTCAACTTACTGTCTCAAATTCTCAGACGGTTACATCGCAGGCTTATGCAATCTCTTACACCGGTTTGCAAGTTGCCAGCAATGGCAACGTCGGGATTGGGATAACAACGCCCGCGAATCTGCTCGACATTGAACTTAATCAGGATGACCACACCGCGCCTCTGGGAGTATTGAAGCTTGGCAACAGTTATACGGGATATTCAGGGGCAGACGATAATGGATTCACATTTTCTATGGGCCCGCAACCATTTGCGCCCGGCCAGTTCAAGGACCTTTCTTTGAGTGGAGGGTCGAGTTGGTCTAGCCTGGCCTTTTTAGACAACACGGGACTTGGAGCGGCGAACATTTCATTTTCCAGTATCGCTTCTCAAGGCCATAACATATCGATCGCAGCAATGCCGATGCAGACGGCGGACATCTTTGATGTTTTTAACGGAGTTGGTGGGAACCCGGTGTTTAGTGTTCAACCGGGTGGCAATGTCACGCTGAGTGGCACTCTCAGTACGGTTGGCAATATCTCGACGAACGAAATTGTCGCGTCGGGTGGCGTCGTGGGTTCCAGTGTGACGTCGAGCACCACTGTTACCGCGGCGTCTCTTTCAGTCGGGACTGGCGCGACCACTCCTCGAACTACGCTGGATGTCAACGGCACAATCGCAACACAGCGTCTTCTTGAGATCTACGGTTCCAATGATGTTGCGGCTGGCGCATCGGTCACAACCTCTGGCGGCATACTGAGCCAGTATGGCGGCCCGACCTCCCGAGGTAATCAAAGCTGGTGGCAAGCGACTGCGGTTGGGCAGCAAATGATTGTGGATTTAGGCGGCCCCGTCCTTCAAATAGATGGCATTAGCTTTTCCACCTTCTATGCAGGCGCCCTTGACTATATACCCGCAGGCTACACCATCGCTTACAGCACAGACAACGTTACCTACACGCCTGTGATCACTGTAACCGGAAACCAAAGACCGGATGTATATCACAGTTTCTCTACCACCTTTACAGCCCGCTACATTCGAATTACTGTAAACGCCCTTCAACCCGGTTACAGTCTCGCGAATATTTCGGGACTACGAATATATAGCATGCAGGGTTCAGGAATGTCCGGTGAAGAACTGTGGAGCGTGCTTCCGGGAATTAGTAGCAATAACGTCGTGCTTACCACAAACGGCAACGTCGGCATCGGCACAACGAATCCTGGCGCCAGCGACCCCAATGGAAAGCTCGAAGTGAACGGCGACATCGTGCTGACAAACCAGGCAAACGGTGGCGGGAGCGGGAAAATTGTGTTTGCCGACGGCACTAGCCAAAGCTCGGCATACACAGGCATCCAATGCACCGGAGCTGATTATGCAGAGGCCGTCGACGTAACTGGAGACCGGACGAAGTATGAGCCGGGCGATCTTCTGGTGATCGACCCAGGCACTCCGGGTAAATTCCTAAAGTCCGCAGAGGCATATTCCACGCTGGTTGCGGGCATTTATTCCACCAAGCCCGGCTTTGTCGGCAGACTGCAACCAGCCACGGCAGAGACCAGCGCCACCGAAGTACCAATGGCCATGGTTGGCCGGGTTCCCACCAAGGTGACTACGGAGAACGGTCCCATCAAGGTTGGCGATTTGTTGGTGGCTTCTTCGACCCCGGGTCATGCGATGAAAGGGACTGACCGTAGCCTGTTGACCGGGGCTGTGATCGGCAAGGCGCTGGGGTCACTGGATTCCGGCACGGGCGTCATCGAAGTGCTGGTCACCTTGCAGTAGGAAAAGCACAGCATTGGGAGAGAGCGGCATGTCCGATATGTCCAGCAGTGTGAAGGTAGCGTTGCCGATTGACGTAGGTTCAAGCGACCAAGCGCGTGCGTGGCCCGCGAAGCCAAGCGTCGTGGATGTTGACGACATAGCCATCGAATCGAATCACAGGGCCGCATCGCCCTTTGGAAAACTGAAAAGGATCACTCGCACCAGCACACAAATCGAAGGGAGAATGTCCTTGAAACACTCATTCCGCTGCTTATTCACGGTTTGCCTAATTTGGTTTGGTGTGCTTGCTGCGTCGTCGGTTCCCGCTTGCGCGCAAACAGGGGGAACGCCGATTCCGGTGACCGAATCCTCTCAGGTGGTTCCAATATTTCCCAAGTACATTGTCATGGGTGTAGTGTATGCACCGCCCGGTGCGGCGAGCAATGTTACGTACGGAGGAAGCACGCAAGTTGGATCGACCGACGCCTTTTCCAACACCGGCACCGGTTCTAATACCAACACTACTTCGACAACATCGGGGTTTAACTTCCTGGGAATCTTTGGCGCCTCCGACACCTATACAACCACGAATGAATGGACCGAGGCCATTAACACCAACTCGTCCATTGCGGTTCAGTCGACGCAGAATAACTCCATATCGACGATGGGACCTATCAGTTCATCGTTGGGAGTGAACCACGACAACGACGTGATTTATATCTGGCTCAACCCTGTGGTCACAACGGAGGTGACAGGCTACACCGGAAATTATGCAAACGTGGACCTCAATTGGACTGGCCTTTCCGCAAACTCATGCGATCTTACGGATTCAGCAGACGGCATCACCTTCTACCAGGCGGTAAGCGGCTGCGATCCCGACCAGTACCCTGGACCGGATGTTGTAGGAATACCGGTTTGGTGCCTCAAGAACCCCTACTATCCAGGGCAGGGCTGCGCGCAATGGCTGGAGTACACGTCGCGCCCCTGGGATACTTCCTATTGGGGACCCAAATACAGCGGACAGACTAACCTTACGCTTCCTTCAGCATTGCCGGGGCTGACGCTTCAGGATTATGCCGATATCTTGCAGGCAGACCCGTTTGTGCGATTGAACAGCCTTTCGCGGAATGTCTGTCATCCAACGTATGGCCCGAACGTGGATCCAAACGACCCTGAGGTGATACCGTACCCTTCACCGGCAGCCCTGCCATCTCCGCTGGTAAATCCTACGGGGAATTTACCGAAATCATGCCTCCCAAACGGAATACTTGCCAGCACTACAATTAACCGGTTCCAGCCTTACGGAACGATTGAATATCCGGTGCCAGGACCAGATGGCCTGCCGTCTACTTACGCGGGGAGCTTTCAGTACTCTCAAACTGTGACTGAGGGAACAGTATCAACGGACACCCATACGACCGGTCAAAGCGAAAACAGCACGGCCTCGTTTACCGCGACCTACACGGATGAGTTGGGAATACCTCTCGCGAGCATTGATTCGTCGACAAGTTCAGGCAGTGGATCGACATGGACATGGCAGAATCAGAGCAGCACTTCAAGGTCCAACACCAACTCTTCTTCCGCCGGATATTCGATAACCGGTCCGCAGTTGAGCGACAACTACACTGGCCCATCTACATATAACGTTTATCTGGACAATATATATGGCACGTTTGCTTTCTACTCCCCGCTCGATCCACCCATTGTGCCGCCGGTAGGCACAAGCGGCGCCCAGGAATTTGAAATTGGCATCAGTCCGGCGAGCCTCTCGTTTCCTTCTACGCCGGTCGCAGCTATTACGCCGTTTGCACAGAGCCAGTTGATGGGATATCCAGCGGCAGATGAACTGCAGGTAACCCTGACGAATAACTCCCCATACCCCCTCACCATGGTTGGTCCAGCTGTTACTTTCACCGACCCCGGATTCATAATTGCCAATGATGGCACAGACTACTGCTCCGATAAGCAGCTTCAACCCTATAGCGCGGCCAACACCGCGCAGGGGACGGACTATTGCACGCTCAACGTGGCGTGGGTCCCCGTTGTCTCTGACGCTCCGAGTATCGCTCCTTATCTCGGATCGACAGTATCAAGTGGAATTGCCACGTTCCCTCTGACCAGCGCAACCATGATTGCTGCAGGCACTGAGAATGCCTCACCTTACCAGAACATCCTGGTGACCAACACAATACCGGTGTCGGGCACAGCCGAGACAGGAACCACCACTCAGGGCGCCACTCTTTTTCCATCGTCTTCTAACATCTGCCAAACGGAGACCGGTGCCGCTCTGAACCCAAATGCCTGCGTACTCCCCCAATTATCTGTGGGATCTTCGGAACTGCAGCAGTTCACCTTCACGAACTACAACAGCTCGTCGGTGACCTTTCCCGCAAACCCGCAAGACTTTGCCCTGTCGGACTCATCGGATTTCAGCATTGTCCCAGGTACAGATGGATGCGCTGGGGCAACGGTAAATCCACCTACAACAGGCGGCGTCCTATCCACGTGCACGGCCGTACTGAAATATGCCCCCGTACCTGGAGGAATTGTCAACACCAGGATTACTGCCATGGGTACGGTGGGCCCTGTAGCGGGCTCGGCCACAGGGATTGTTTCCCTGGCGTTTGCGGGGGCGATGGCGGCATATCCTCCAGGAAGTGTTCAAATCCCCTCCAGTCAAGCTTGGACTGCCATCACGGAACCTTGTTACCCCCCTTCCGGTTCCTCGTATTGTACCTACAACTATGCCAGCTTATTCGGAATCACAAACTCGGGCGGCAACCCAGTTACTCTTGGGGAATCTGCAACGGGAGGCTTTAGCGTCGTTCTCAACGGAACAGTTAATTCTGAGCCCAACGGGGGAAATCTGACGGCCAATTGCCCGACATCTCTCGCCATTGGCTCTTACTGCACGGCAATTGTCGTGGGTCCAACTAGTGGCCTGACCAACTACTCAACAGCTACGGGCACAGTCACGATCACAGGAGGGACTGCCGGCTCGGCGACTATGCAGGTTTCGCAGTACAACAACTATTCATCCACAGATTCCGTCGTAGTCATCCACGGCGCGGAACAAAGTACCCAGGTCACAACCCCGGCCACCAGCGCAACGGGATCGCTGACGATCACGTCGGCAAGCGGCCCATCCAACGGAGCTCTTTCTGTGCAGGTTGGATCGTTCAAGGCTGCTGTTCCGTATGCAGCCGGCGCTACGAACAGTGCCGTACTGCAGGATGTCGCGAATGCGCTGAATGCCGCAGGATCACCGGTCAAGGCAACCGCAAACGGATCGAGCATCGCACTCACCAGCCTTAATTCTGGAGCAGCAGGTGACCTGGCTTTGTCAGTCACAGGGGGTGCTGCGTTCCAACTTGGCGCATCGGGCAAAACGCTGACCGGAGGCACCAATGCGATACCGGCAACCAACGCCACGGGGAGTATAGCGATTCGGCCTGTAAGCGCTGGGGCTCCCGTCGAAGGAACTCTCCCTGTGCAGGTTGGATCGTTCAAAGCTGTCGCATCGTACCCAGCGGGCGCAACACCAGGCACGATAGCGCATGTCTTGGCCGCGGCACTAAATGGAAACGGTTCGCCAGTCAAGGCTACGGCAAGCGGCACCACCATCTCCCTTACCAGCCAAAACTCAGGAGCAGCAGGGGATTTGGCTTTGGTGCGAACCGGAGATTCCGAGTTTGTGGTTGGCGTGTCAGGCAGAACGCTGAGCGGTGGCAGCAACGAGATACCGGCAACAAATGCCACGGGGAATATTACGATTCAGCCTGAAGGCACAACAGCGGCCACTAAAGGTACTCTCTCTGTGCAGGTAGGAGCCTTTAGAGCCACTGCACCCTATGCTGCCGGGGCAACAGCGAGTGCTGTGGTCAAGGGCTTGGTTGCAGCTTTGAACGTGCCTGGGTCGCCGGTGAAGGCTACGGCAAGCGGAAATGTTATCTCACTCACCAGTACTAGCTCGGGAACGGCTGCAAATCTCGCCTTAACTGGCACAGGTGATTTGAAGTTTGCCCTCAATGCCTCCGGCAAGACACTTACCGGGGGTAAGAACCTTGTGGCTGCAACCAGTGCTACTGGGAGCCTCTCCGTGGAACTCGCGGGTGGAACTCTATCGGTGCAGTTGGGCGCTTTCAAAGCTACTGTACCGCACACTCCCGGTGCAGCGACCGGCGCAGTGGTTGAGAACCTGGTACAAGCTTTGAATGCGACTGGATCGCCCGTCAAAGCTACAGCGAGCGGAGACTTGATTTCACTCGTTAGTAAAAGCACGGGCACGGCTGCAAATCTTGCCTTCACTGTCACAGGCGACTCCAAGTTTGTCCTTAGCGGTTCTGGCAAGGCGCTCACTGGCGGTAAAGCAGAGGTGGCCGCAACCAATGCCACAGGGAGCCTTTCGGCCGGACTGAAAGGTGGAATTCTTTCGCTGCAGGTGGGAGCTTTCAAAGCCGAGGCGCTGTATGCTGCCGGAGAACCCACCGGCGCCGTGATCCAGGCTTTGGTTCGAGCTATCAACGTAGCTGGATCGCCTGTCAGAGCTGCGGAGAATGGAAATGTAATTTCACTCACGAGTTCAAGCGCGGGCACAGCAGGTAACCTGGCCCTGACCGTCACCGGGGACGCGCGGTTCGCAATGGTCGCGTCCGGCCCAGCGCTGACAGGGGGCAAGAACGCCACAACCACAACAAACTACGACGCTGGCGTCGTCCAGCTCACGACCAACGGCGTAACGGCCTCGGCCACATGGGCTGAAGGCAGCACCGCAGAAACGGTTGCAGCGGCACTCGCTGGGTCGGTTAATCAGGTTGCTGCCGCGTACTATCAGGCGAGTTCAAGCGGAGCTGTTGTCACACTCACTCCCGTTTCCAGTAAATCCTCCGCATCGACCGCCGCCAATACCTCTAATCCAATTTCACTTACCGTGAATGACTCTGCAGGATTTACACCGGCGTCGTTCGGCGCCGCTATGAACTAACAACCAGGAAGACAAAACGGCGTTGGCAGACGCACTAGGTCCGCCAACGCCATCCGACAGTCGCGGTATGAGTGGATAGTTGTTTCTTCATTTGCTATGCCGGCAACAGGAAAAGGATTCGAAGATGAGCTCAAGTATCAGGTCGCTGACAATGAAGCCGGGAGCATCTGCCGTTCTGCGGACTATCTTGCGTTCAGCGGTTCTGACCGCTGCCATTGTGCCTGCATGCGCCATCGCAAGTGCGCAAGCGGATTTTGAGAAGGGATATCAGGCCTTCCAGTCCTACCATGGTTCGGACTTCGACACGGTGAATCTGGCGAACGGAAATCTGGTGTTGAATATCCCGCTCCTTTCTTATGAACAACGGGGCGGCGTGCCGCCAGTAACGATTTCGATCCGAAGCAATTCAACAACTTTTCAATCCTCGCCTCCCCTGCAGAGCGGGCCGGCCGACACCAATCAGCATGAAGTAGCGTCGGGCGTCATAGGGGCGCCATGGGGCCAGCCGCACGTGTTGATCAGCCCCGGTGGGCTCTTCTGGAAAGAGGAGCGGATCGTTACAGCCGCCAAGACGGGGATTGGGCCGGAATATCTGGTTCGATTCGTCGCGACCGATGACAGCGGGGCGACCCACTCGCTGGGTGGCTCGATTGCCAACTCTACGGCAGGCTATGTGCCGGGCATACGTTACAGCGTTGATGGAAGCGGATTGATGCTGCAGCCAGGCACAACAACCACCGGTCCTGTGCTGGTGGACCGCAAAGGCAATACTGGCGGCTTGGTTGACCCCAATGGAAATGCGATTACGCCAAAGGGGCCATGCGCCACGGCTCCAGGCAGCGGCGACTTCTTCAATGCCAGCCTGCCGCCTTGGGAGGGCTATGCGCACGGAACTGCTTCAGCCAACTACATTATCGATACGATTGGAAGAGGCAATGCAGTTGGCGCTTCAAACCCAGGCATTCCGAACCCAAGTTATCTTCCTCCTCTGCAGAACTATAGTTGCCTGGTGGATATCGACGCCTCCTATCATCCGGCAACGACAAACGCCGATCCAGGATTTCCAACCGGCGTCTGCCATATCTTCCCGGCGGGCAGTCCGCTCACCTACGAGGAGCCTAAGTATACGCCGCAATACTTCGCTGACCCTTACATATTCCCCGGCGCGGCGGGCGCAACGCAGCCCACAAAATTGACCTTCTGCTACGCAGAAATACCTGTCAGCGCGAGTATTCCACAGGTAAACGGCGCCAATCTCGAAAGCGAAACAATCAATGAAAAATGGTGGGCGCTGACAAGTGTTACGTTGCCGAATGGAACGTTTTGGCAATTTGGTTACGACAATTATGGCCAGGTTGAAACAGTTATTATGCCCACCGGAGCCATGGTCACCTACCAATATGCCACCCGCCTCGCCTGCGGTAATCCACCGGGGCAGATTCCGGTTGTAGGAACTGCGGTATGGCCTTATTCGAATATTTTATCCAGCAGAATGGTGGTTCAAAGAAGCGTCTATCTGAGCTCGACCGCTTCCGAGCCAATCGAGGTATGGCAGTATAACAACGACATCGGGTCGGGATGGATAGGTGCGCCTCCCGCAGGAACACTAGGAATTTCATCACCAGGCGGTCCAAACTCGGGAACGGTAACAGTCACTGACCCGCAGGGAAATGTCACTTTACATACGTTTACGCTCCAAGGCCCTGCGGGGGCCGTATCCACATGCGGGCCTTATGAGACAAAGACGCAGTACTATCAGGGCTCGTCGCAGTTGCTCAAAGAAGTAGATACGACGTACTCCAACACCGGAACGGACTATGCGAACCCCACCAACTTCTCCAACTACATTGCGCTCGGTGTGTTCCCGCAAACCGTGACCACGACTCTTCCCACGATTAATTCATCACTGGTTAGCCAGGACACATATCTGTACGATTCGTTCGGAAGCTATGAGGATTACACCGGTATCACACATCACTTCAGCTTTGGGCAGGTGCTGGCATCTACCGAATCCGATTGGGGTTCAACCGCGCCCGCGCGCACCACATTGCATACCAAACAGTGGCAAGGGACTGGGAACTGGAACTATTACGCGAAGAATCTAATCGACTTGCCATGCCTGGACACGGTATTGGCCGGCGGCTCTGGACCAACAACAAGCAATCCGCAACCGCTCTGCACAGCTTCTTTTGCCAATCAGATCGCACAGACAAGTTACTCTTACGATCAGGGTTCCTATAGCAACTGTTCCAACTCGTATGCAGGCAACTTGACCTCCGTCATGCGATGGCTCAGCGGCGGCTCCAATGTAATAACAAATACGTATTATTGCTCTTCCTTGTCGCAAGTTGCCGGGGTGCAACTGACAGCGGCGGTTGCAGGCATGCCGCAAGCCAAGCAGGATGCAAACGGAAATAAGACAGGGTTGAACTACGATTCATCCGGCTTATACCTGAATAAGGTTGTGTATGCCGATGGGTCCTTCGAGATTCCAACGTATGACGACAACACCGGTCTTCTGATATCTAACTCAGACGTAAATCGCAAGACGACCTCCTACTTCTACGACCCCATGCGGCGTCTGACCGCGGTCACATATCCCGATGGAGGTTCCGAGGGGCTCTCTTATGTGGACACGGTCGGCAGTCTATCCGTTACCTTCAACAAGTCCATCACTTCCACGACGAATCTTACAAAGGTAGCCTTGGCCGACGGTCTCGGGCGCCTCACACAAACCCAACTCACCTCCGATCCAAATGGGCATGTCTACACCGATACAACCTATGACAGCCTTGGCCGCGTTGCCACCGTGTCCAACCCCTACCGGAGCAAGGGCGAAGCGACATACGGAGTTACAAGTTATACGTATGACGCGCTCAGTCGGAAGGCCATTGTTACGGCGCCTGACGGGACGAGTAAGCAGGCGTGCTTCAATGGGCTCGTCACGGTAGGTCAGTCCAACTGCAATCTGGGTGGGACCGTGCCACCTGCCGTCGCATGGGAAGACGACGCGGACGAGAATGGGAACGATTGGCGGCGAACCCAAAATGCGCTCGGGCAAATGACCCATGTGTTCGAGCCGAGCGGAACCAGCCCCACGCCTTCCATGGAGACCGACTACTACTACGACATGCTGAACAATTTGCTCGGAGTCGATCAATGGGGCGGAGCCATTGGCGCTTCGGGAGCGAGAGCTGAAAGGGCCTTCATGTACGACTCATTGTCCAGGCTGGTAACTTCGTCGAATCCCGAGACCGGAGTGACCTCGTATGGGTACGATCCCAACAGCAATTTGACCAGCAGACTCGATGCTCGAGGCGTAATAACAACTTACCAATACGACGTGATGAACCGGTTGTGGGCAAAGAGCTATTCGGATGGCGTTACGCCATCGTCCTTGTACATCTACGGCCTGCCCAGCACCTCCGTGCCGAACGGCGTCGGGCGGCTGATCGATGCCTGGACCCAGCGGGCTTCGGGATCACCCCCCGCCGGACCCCCACCGACTGTGGCTCCGAGCGTCTTTCTCACCCAGCGGGCAATCCCGGCAGTTTCAGGATTCGGCTATGACGCAATGGGTCGCCTCCTCGGTGAGTACCAGTACACGCTGGCGAGTCAGGCGGCCGCAACGCCTTACTACCAGCTGCAATACAGTTACGATTTAGCCGGCGACCTGGCTTATTCCACTGACGGAATCAGTCCGGTTTCGACATTGGCGACTTTTCCTTCCTGCGCAGTCAACGCTCCTAATTGGGCCATCGGCTCAGCTCATTTGACCTTCGCCAACTGCTTCGATGCGGCGGGCCGCCTGCAAACGCTGGCAAGCAACTCGGCCATTAGCGGGAATGCCCAGACTCTGTTTTCGGCGCCTCCATCGTCAGCCGCGCCATCCTATGCAGCCTTCGGCGGATTGAATAGTGCGTTCTTAGGCAACAACGTACTCACGCTGAACCGCACCTACGACAACCGGCTCCGAATCACAGCCGAAACAGATAAAGGAACCAACGCATCGTCAACCGGAGGTTCGGCAACCATCGCAATTACCGGAGCGGAGCAGAGTCACTGAGCGGTAAACAATTCCGGCCCCGGCAGTATGGACGCGGTGGTCACCTTGCAGCAGCAGTCCAGCGGCGTTTTTTGAAGGAGAACGGCATGTCGCGTAGGTTCCGCAATCTCATTCTGCTTTTGGCGGTTGTGCTGGGGTTCGCCGGGCGTGCGCTGGCTGCGGATACGATGCTCACGATCTCCGGAACCGAGCAGAAGGTCGCTGGCGCCTGGGACACCGCAAAAATCACGATCTCCTTTACTGATAAATTGAGCAACACCTATACCGAGCAGGTCACCTACGGGCAGTTTTCCACCCCCGCTTCCATCGCATCTTCATTCGGCGCACTGTTCAGCAATACCTACTTCCAAAATGGTGAGCTATGCGCGTTCGCCGTTGGGGGAAATATCTATTTTCATCTCAAGGGTTCCGACACCTTCGGATGGCCTACGATTACGATCCAGGACACGTTGACCACGTCACCGTCCTTCTCGGTTTCGACGGCGTCCTGGCAGGCGCCCGCGGCGGGTCCGACCCCTCTGGGCATCACCTGGCCAAACCCCGTGATTGTGCCCTATGGCACGCCGTTGGCCGCGCTGCAACCCTTCGCAAAAATCTACGCTAACACGGGAGCAGGCAAGTTCGAGGTCGCGGGAACCTTTACCTACACCAGTGCCACACCTGGCGTCTCCCTCGGTCCCACCCTCACTACCCTGGGAACCCAGAGCCTCTACTACACCTTCATACCCGCCGACACAACAAATTACCCAATCACGAACTGCGCCAGCTCGAATTGCGCAATTTCTCTCAACGTAGTGACGGCTGCGCCGGCTATCGTCTGGCCGCCACCAGCAGCCATTACCTATAACACCGCGCTGAGCGCCGCCCAGTTGAATGCAATGGTGTCGGTGTCAGGCACGTTGTCTGCGTGCCTAATCTCCACTACACCAAGTGTCGCGAATACCTGCTATTACTCACAGCCCCTGGGCACCATTCTGACCCCGGGCAAGCAGACACTCACAGTCACCTACACTCCCACAAACACAACAGACTTCGCATCCGTCACCGCAACGGTGATCCTGAACGTGAACAAGGCAGAGCCGACCATCACCTGGTCGCCGGCGGCCATGTCGTCCGCTACGCTCACCACAGCCCAACTGAATGCCAGCTCCTCCCTCGCCGGCAGCACCTTCACGTACTCGGTAGGCGCCAAAACCGTGACTGCGGGAACTGTTCTGCCCACCGGCGAAAATCTGCTCACCGTCACTGCCACTCCGCCCGGAGCCAGCGCACAATATTTCGAACCCGTCACCAGGACGGTCCCCATCACCGTCGGTGCCGGCGCCACCTTTGACCAGGGCACGGCCACGTTAACAGTGGGCGGCGTGGTTGCTTCAACCTACAGCTACAAGCAATACGACACCCCCAGTTCCATCGCCGCGGGGCTTGCGGCTGGCCTGCTCCCCTGCACTGCCACCAATAGCAACCCTCAGCCCTGCGTTACCCTGGCTGCCGTCGACAACTCTCTATATATGCAGGCCACCCCCGCCGCCGTCTCGGCTTACGCGAGCATCGGCAGCAGTACAGATTTCTCCTACTCCCTCAACATCCCTCAAGGGACGGGTTTCACTGAGCCCTCGTTCCAGGTCACGCCGCCAAGTGGAAACCTCGACGGCGGCGCGAGCTCGGGTGCCGCCGTCACGCCCATTTACACCTTCTGCGTTGCTGGCTCGGGCAACCCTGACTGCACGTTAACCGGCACTGGATACGACCCCGCCGGCAATCTGCTCAGCTATACCGATGCGGGCACCAACGGCCCCATCATGGGCACGTGGAAGTTCCAGTACGACACGCTGAACCGCCTCGCCGGGGCCACTGACAATCAGCCCGGCAACACCAACACCAACTACTGCTGGAGCTACGACGCCTTCGGGAACCGGCAGCAGCAGGCGGGCTCAAACGCACTCTTCACCAACAGCGTGGGCGCGCCAACCTGCACGGCCGCCAACGGCGCCTCGTTCAACAATGTATGGGCTCGCTACACGGTCGACGGCACAACCAGCACGCCGGATAACGGCAAGAATCAGGTGACGGCCACGCCCGCCGGAAATGTCATCTACGATCCCTCCGGCGCGGGCTACATCCTCAACGACGCCATAAATCAGTATCTCTACGACGGCGAGGGCCGCATCTGCGCCGTGGCCGCCACGAATGCATTTGGCGCCACCCTCTATACCGGCTACCTCTACGACGCGGACGGCACGCGTGTGGCCAAGGGCACCATCACGTCGTGGAGTTGCGACCCCACCCTCAGCGGCTTCAAAACCACCAACGACTACCTTCTCGGCCCGGGCGGCGAGCAGTTGACGGAGATGGGCATCGACACCACCGTCAGCGGCAGCACAGCCACCAATACGCTCACCTGGCAGCACGCCAACATTTGGGCAGGCGGCAAGCTGCTGGGCACCTACGACAAGAATGGCCTGCACTTCTACTTCGACGACCCGCTGGGCACCCGCCGCGCCCAAACCGACTACGCCGGCGTGCTTGAGCAAACCTGCGCCAGCCTCCCCTACGGCGACTTGCTAAGCTGCACCGGCGGCGACCTGCAAGCCCCCACCGAACACCACTTCACCGGCAAAGAACGCGACGCCGAATCCGGAAACGACTACTTCGGGGCAAGGTACTATGCATCTACGATGGGGCGGTTTTTATCACCCGATTGGTCGGCCAAAGTTGCTCCTGTGCCTTATGCGAAGCTTGACGATCCGCAGAGCTTGAACCTTTACGCCTACATGTTGAACAATCCGCTTGGCGGCGTAGATGCGGACGGACATGATCCGGGCGAAGACATTCAAGGGAGCCAAGACCTTTCTCGCGCTGTTTCACTTTATTTTGCCGCGCACCCGACAGTAGCGTTTACTGTCGCGCATCCGCTAATAGCTTGGCAGGTCGGTTGGGTCCAAAATGGGTGGACCAACATCTCGACGAATTCTCAGCGTTTTGCGGCAGGCATGGGGATGACTGAGCGAGAGACTAGACTAGGTGTACACGAGGGATCTGAACGGAATGCAATGCGGCACACAATCTGGCAGGCAACCCTAACAGCCAAATTTGGTCATGGCACGGCGACGCAAATCGGCAATGCTCATGAGGAGAATCCGAATGTTGATCTTTCTATCCGCACGTTCAGCGGAGGTGGGCAGGCGGCCTGGGATAGGGCTGACCAGACCGTAGATTTGCTCAACAATCAGATCGGACGTGCTATCGGAGATGCGAATCCAGGCGCCTCAATGAATCAACTCGCCGGTGCCGCCTTAGATTATTACCACAGCACGGGCCTATATACAGCTTCGCAAGGAGCAGACGGCACAGTTTCTATCTCACAGACAAGGCTTTCTGACCAGCAATACGCGGCGGGAAAGCAAGCGCTTCAAAAAATGGACCAAAATGGCAGGTGAAACTAAGATGCGCAGACAAAATGCCTTCTTGTCTACTGGATTGATAATCTTTGCGCTATTCGGCTGCTTTCGATCACAGACGGTCGAGTCGGCGATTGTTGCGCGAATTAACAGCTGTCCCAATCCCTCTAGCTGTCAGATTTCTCTTCGCGGGGCAACCAATTTTGAATGGGATCAGTTGTATGTATTCGACGGTGGGGATTCGAAGAAGGACCGAGAGCTAGCACTTGGAATCGCAGATGATGGATATAGGGAATTCGACGGTCAATTCGTCTTCCTGCAAGGTCACAAAATCGTTCACGAAGAAAACATTCCGACGAATATCGAGCACCCAATCAGTGGTCAAGTTCTATTCGATGTGCCCGATGGCCATCGCTTCGGAATCTACCCGCATGACGCCACTTTTTCGGTGACCATTATTAATGGAACAGGAGGTCGCTACTATCAGCTGAAGCAAACCAAGTGATTTGCTTATAAAGCAAGCTGGAGTGACCCCCTTGGGTGAGACAGTCTGCTAAAGGCACAGTTGCCGTTTAGTGTGATTGTCTGTTCAAGGCGTAGCCTCTCCTTGAGCATAGTCGATAACCGGTGAAGCGGAGTCGGGCTCTGCTGGAGTTAAGTTGCGATTGAGATGTGCGACGGGTGCCCCGGTCCATCGCCTTTGGGGACCGGGAGGGTTGGAGCTCTATGTTGGCGTAGGCGCATAGCCTCGCCGCCCCATCTACGATCCCTCCGGCGCGGGCTACATCCTCAACGACGCTGCAATGTGCTGCTCGCAAGCCGCAGTAACAACACATTCCCGTGCGCAACCCTACAGTAAACAAATCTGGAATAAATCACACATTATCAACAGGTTAAGCCGCTATCCCATGCAGAATCAGCGCGTTTTGCGAAAAAACGGCTAAATCTCTGCAACCCTCTCCCTCGAAAAGGAAAACTCTCAGCAACCGAAACATCTCAAAAAGGCTGCCCGCAAGGTACGTGTCTCAACGAGTCGCAACCACAGGTTCAACCCTTTCGCATGTTTTGTGACCATTTAAACAACCTGATCACCTATGTAGCGCACCCCTCCGATTGAACATTTCGCCCATCCGGACAAGCTCACTTCGCGCTGGTCAGGCTGCGGATAATCTCCACTTCGCGCCTGCGGTAAGGCGTACCGTCCGGGTGGAACACGTCATGCTGCCAGACCGCGGGTTGGCTGGTCACATAGGGGCGCTGCCACGAGTCCCACGGAATCCATGTCTGGCTCTTGCCTGCAACCAGGCCCCAGTTGATGGCGCCGACATGGTACTGGTGCGCGATGGGAAGAATGGTGTCAAAGGTGCTCCCGATGTTGCGGGCCATGTACTCGGTGCAGATGAGCGGCCGATGGAACTGCTGCAGCAGCTTGACGCTGCGCTCGAAATCTTCAGGCCAGCCGTAGTTGTGGAAGCTGATGACGTCCGACTGCTCAATCTGAATGCGCGCCAGCGGAGGCATGGTTTCGAGCGAAGTCCAGTCGCCATGCCACAGGCCGCTGGTGAGTGGCTGCGTGGGATGAGCGGTTCGAGCCCAGGCATACACCTGCGGCAAGAGGCCGATGATGATTGTGTTCTTGTTCTTTGGATCGCCCTTGGCATAGGAATCATCGTTGCCGTTGTCAGGCTCGTTCCATAGATCCCATGCAAGGATGCGGGGATCGTTGGCGAACGCGCCCAGCAGGCCTTTGACATACGCCTCAAGATGCGGATACTGCGTGGGATCATTGAGTACGGCCGTTCCCGGATCCTGCACCCATCCTGAATTGTGGACGCCGGGAATGGGCGGGTGCTGCGGGCCGAGTTTGGGATTGGGGTCCCAGCATGAGTCGAAGAGGACAAAGACGGGCCGAATGCGATGACGCGCGGCAATGGTAAGGAATGCATCGATGCGCTGCTGGAAACCTTTGGGGTCTTGCTGCCAGAGCTGGCTATGCAGGAACACGCGCATCGTATTCATGCCGATGGCTTCAGCCCAACCCAGTTCGCGATCAATGGTGGTGGGATCAAATGAGTCGGCCTGCCACATTTCAAGCTGGTTGATGGCGGTGGAAGGCAGAAAATCCGCACCGACCGGCCAAGGCTGCTGCGCGTACCATGCGTTCGCCTGCGCTTCTGTCCAGCGCTCCTGCGAGTGTAGAGCTGGAAGCACGGCCAGCAAAACGAGGGCTATCAGAAGGTGGCGAGATTTTACGAAGCAGAGGCGCATGGAACTCCTTGAAACAACGAGAAGAGACATTCTACTTTGATGATGCAAGGGCCGTCGCGCGGTCGCGTTCAGCGGCGGCATCGGCTGAGCGGCCCTGGCGGTCATAGGCGATGGCGAGCTGGACATGGGGGTCCGCAAATGTGGGATCGGCGGCAATGGATTCCTGGTAGCGGGCGACGGCATCGGCGATTTGTCCGCGCAGAAGTAACTGGTTGCCGGCGTTGAGGGCGAAGGCGGCCTTCTGGCGACTCACGGCGCTGCGAGCGAGGTCTGCGCCCTGGCGGCGATACTCGGCGGCCTGGGCACGGAGGTCCTTAGCCTGGGCGCGAAGCTGGTCGGCTTTCGGCTGGTCGCCGGCGGCTTCTGCTTCGCCTGCAGCGGTCATGACTGCGCCTGCCTGGTCAGCGAGAACACCGGCAAGCGTGACGCGTGGACCGGGTTGGCCGGGCAGCAGTGGGATAGCTTTCTCGAGTGCTTCCCTGGCTTCA
>Ga0302267_10002174_pt1 | contig 23959 bp, 18 predicted proteins | sample III_Bog_E1_3_FD_194555 | JGI IMG/M metagenome (GOLD analysis project Ga0302267, IMG submission 194555) | Peat permafrost microbial communities from Stordalen Mire near Abisko, Sweden - III_Bog_E1_3 | ecosystem: Environmental > Terrestrial > Soil > Wetlands > Peat | place: Sweden: Abisko...
CATGGCCAAGGTGATTGAGCAATCCAACCGGCCGGCGCTGATCCTGGCGCACAACAAGACCCTCGCCGCGCAGCTTTATCACGAGTTCAAGCAGTTCTTTCCCAACAACGCGGTCGAGTACTTCGTCAGCTACTACGATTACTACCAGCCCGAAGCCTACATCCCAGCCGGCGACCTCTACATCGAGAAGGAAGCCACCATCAACGAGGAGCTGGACAAGCTCAGGCTCTCAGCCACGCGCTCGCTGTTCGAGCGCCGCGACGCCATCATCGTCAGCTCGGTCAGTTGCATCTACGGCCTCGGTTCTCCAGAGGCCTACTTCGGCATGTTGCTGCTGCTCGAAAAAGGCCAGCACATCAGCCGCAAAGACATTACGCGCCGCCTGGTCGAAATTCTCTACGAGCGCAACGATGTGGACTTCCGGCGTGGTACCTTCCGCGTGCGTGGCGATGTGATTGAGGTCTTCCCCACCTACGACGAGAGCGCTTACCGCATTGAAATGTTCGGCGACGAGATCGAGTCGCTCTCGCAGATCGATCCACTGTTCGGCACCGTCAAGCAGAAGTACACGCGGCTTCCCATCTACCCAAAAAGTCACTATGTCGTACTGCCGGAGCGCAAGGCCTCGGCCATTGACTCCATCACCGCGGAGTTGAATGAGCAGGTGGCGCGGCTCGAATCCGAGGGCCGCATGGTGGAGGCGCAGCGCGTCAACCAACGCACGCGGTTCGACCTCGAAATGATTAAGTCCATGGGTTACTGTCACGGTATCGAGAACTACTCGCGTCATTTCTCTGGCCGGCTGCCGGGCGAGGCGCCGCCCACGCTGCTCGACTACTTTCCGCGCGACTATCTGCTCTTCATCGACGAGAGCCACGCCACCATTCCGCAGGTGCACGGCATGTGGCACGGCGACCGCAGCCGCAAGCAGAATCTCGTAGACTACGGCTTCCGCCTGCCCTCGGCCATGGACAACCGCCCGCTGACCTTCGAGGAGTTCGAAGCACGCGTTCACCAGACCATCTACGTCTCCGCCACACCTGGCCCCTACGAACTTACCAAGGCCGCGGGCGTGGTCATAGAGCAGGTCATCCGACCCACCGGCCTCATCGATCCCGAGGTGGAGATTCGCCCCGTCAAGGGCCAGATCGATGACTTGCTGGCCGAGATTCGCGACCGCGCCAGCCGCAACGAGCGCGTGCTCGTCACCACGCTGACCAAGCGCATGTCAGAAGACCTGGCCGGTTACTACACCGAGGTGGGCGTACGCTGTCGCTACATGCACTCGGAGATTGAGACGCTGGAGCGCGTGAAGCTGCTGGCCAGCCTGCGCAGGGGCGAGTACGACGTGCTGATCGGCATCAACCTGCTGCGCGAAGGCCTAGATCTGCCCGAGGTATCGCTGGTCGCCATTCTCGACGCCGACAAGGAAGGCTTTCTACGCTCAGCCGGCTCGCTGATCCAGACCATGGGCCGCGCCGCGCGCCATCTCTCGGGCAAGGCCATCCTCTACGCCGACCGCATGACCGACTCCATGAAGCGCGCCATCGGCGAGACTGATCGCCGCCGCGTCATCCAGCGCGCCTACAACGAGGAGCATGGCATTGTGCCGCAATCCATCATCAGCTCCATTGACATGGGCCTGGCGCAGATTTTGAAGGCCGAGTACGGCGACATCAGCGAAGAAGAAACAGCCGAGATGCCCGAGTTCAAGACGCAGGCCGAGTTGGACGAGTTCATCGGTAAACTCGAGACCGAGATGCGCAACGCGGCCAAGAAGTTCGAGTTTGAGAAAGCCGCCAAGCTGCGCGACGTCATCAAGGAGCTGCGCGACAAGGAATTCCTCTTCGGCTGAAGGCTGGGTGAGGCCTGACTCACCCAGTTGCAACCGCACAGCTTGTGCAAGAGCTAAGCCGCGTTGCGCTTCTTTACCAGTTGCGGCCTGTAATTCTCTTCACCAGTTCTGAACTGGCTGCTCTGCTCTTCAAGCTGCCTCGCCATGTCAGCCATCTCTTCCGCTGTGCAGGCTGACTCTTCCGCCCCTTCCGAAGATGTAGCAATGCTGGCGGCCATCTCGCTCATGGAGCGGCCCACCAGTGCAGAGGCCTGCGACTGCTCCTCCGAGCTTTGCGCAATCTGCTGGATGCGCTGACGCACCTCAGCCGCGCTGGCTCCCAGCACATTCAAGGACTCTGCCGCCGCATCTGCCGCCTGCACGCTGCGGGTCACACGGCCCGTTGTACTCTGGATGTTTTCCACCACCGTATTGGTTTCAGACTGAATGGTCTGCACCGCATCGGTGATCTCTTTGGTTGCCATCGTCGTCCGCTCAGCCAGGCGCCGCACCTCGCCTGCCACCACGGCAAAACCTCGCCCGTGCTCGCCGGCCCGCGCTGACTCGATAGCAGCATTCAAGGCCAGCAGGTTCGTCTGCCCGGCAATCTCCTCGATCAGGTTCACAATTTGGCTGATCTGCCGCGAGCGCTCACCCAACTGATGCACCGCCTGCGCATTGCGCTCGGCATCAACAGCCAGGGCGCGCACCTCGCCAGCCACGCCTTCCACGCTATGGCAGCTCTTCTCGGCCAGTCCGCCTGTCTGCTCGGCCTTGAGGCTGGCTTCATGGCAGTGCCGCGCCACTTCGCGCACGCTGGCGATCATCTCTTCCAGGGCCGAGGCCACCTGCGACGACTCGCCGCGCTGCTCAGTAGCGGCCTTGGCGATTTGGCCCGATGAACTGGCCATGTCGTCCGCGCTTGAAGCCAACGCCGTGGACACGGACTGAATCTGGCTCACCATGGCGTGCAACTGGTTGCGCATCCTCTCCATGGCAGCTACCAGCTGGCCCAGTTCGTCAGAACTTCCACTCTCAGGCGTGACGGCGGTCAAATCACCCAATGCAATACTCTGCACAAAGCCCACGCCGCGATTCATCCGCACGCCCAGCGAACGCGCAAAGGTGACGCTCCAGGTTGCCAGCGCCGTCCACAGCAGAACCAGAACAACCGCCATCAAGGTCTGTTCCCGGTGCAGCCGCGCCGACTCCGCTGCCGGAACCTGCTCGGCCAGATCCGTCAACCGCGCCACCACTCCGTCCAGCGTATCGGTGGGCTGGCGGTCCTTGCCCTTCACCGCGGCATCGGCTGTTGCAAAGTCGCGGCTCGTCTTGTAGCCTTCCAGCGCCGACTCGTAGTTGCGGTCCAGATCCTGATGCTGTTCGGCGAAGGCCTCCAGGCCTGCGCGCGCCTGCTCGTCGCGAACCACCACTGCCAGCTTGCGCGCTGCGTCGTCCACAGCCGACGACTGATCGTGAAACTCCTTGTCGTACTTCGCCAGCGCCACATCGTCTTTGCCGCGTAACAGAATGTCTTTCCAGGCCTGCACCTGCTTCTTGAAGTTCACTTGAACGATGCGAACCTGTTGCGCCTGTGCTACCTCACCATGAAGAATCTCCGTATACGCACTGCTTACGCCCAAGCAGCGCACGGTAAGGTAGGCCGACGCTATACCGCCAGCCAGCAGTGCTGAGCCGAGCAGCAGATAGATGGTATGCGTGATGCGGATGCTTCTCATTCCCGCTCTATCGGCAAAGGACTGTCTTGGCGTGAACGAAGATTTTCATCCCACGTAAATTAGGGAACTCCGAGACAGGCAACCGCTCAACTCAGCGCAACATCCTAGTAACAGGTTGAGTGAACAAGGCAAGCGGTCTGGCGCTGGAACAGGCTGCTGCAAACCGTGAGGATCATGGCGACAATTCTTTTGGTCGATGACGACCCACTTCAGGCATATGTTCGTAAATCTGTCCTGGATACACGGTTCCCCCATGTACACCGCGTACAAAACGCAGCCGAGGCCTTCTGCCTGGTGGAGCAGCCTATGTTTGCCAGCAGCCTTGGTCTGGTGATCTCTGGCAGCCATCTGGCCGGCATCAGCGGTCCCGAGTTTGTGGCCGAGCTTCGCGCCCGCATGCCGTATCTGCCCGTCATGGTGCTGGGCAGCGGCAAAGACACCCCGGCCGACTACCTGTCAGACCACGTCAGGTTTCTTCCCGTACCGGTTGAATCGGACGAGATGCTCCGCCAGGCCAGCCAGATGCTCGCCCTGCACAAGGCCTCAGCCGCCTGAAACCCTCAGCCCTCCCCCGCAGAGCAGACTTCCCCCTAGAGCTCACCATGTGAGCTAGATCACACACAAATCGTCTATCATAGTTAGACAATAAGCAGGCTGGGAACCATGGGCGGCTTTGTCGCAGCGTTCCCCCGGAAGAGGTCAGGCAACCCGCTTCTCCTTTGGGTTGAAGCATTTCGTGGCTGCCCGCCTTCTCCGTTGTCTGCGAAATAGCCCGCCCGTTTGCCGCTTCCCCGTGCGAGAATCATCGTGGAGTTCTAATGGCTACATTTGGAAGTTTTTCGCTTCTTATCGCTTTGGCGCTGGCCGTGTATAACCTGTTGGCTGGCGCGGCGGCTCTCTGGTTGCTGGCTTCGGGCCGGGCAGCGCGCGTGGCGCCCGAGCGGTTGGCTGACACTGCCCGCCGCGCTGGAATTGCTGGCTTTCTGGCCATCTCCTGCGCCGGTTTCGCGCTGATCTGGTCAGCCTTTACCAACGACTTCTCCCTCTCCTACATCCTGGAACACTCCAACCGCGCACTGCCGGGGGCCTACAAGTTTGCCGCCCTGTGGAGCGGTCAGGAAGGCTCGCTGCTGCTGTGGGGCTGGCTGCTGGGCGGCTTTGCCTTTATCCTGCGCCTCCGCCACCAGACCGACGTCCGGCTCTACGCCTACGCCGGCACCATTCTGGCCGGCATCCAAGTCTTCTTCCTGCTGGTGCTCAACTTCGCCGTCCGGCCCTTCGCGCTCTACCAGGGCCCCATTCCCGACGACGGCAACGGCCTCAGTCCCCTGCTCCAGTATCCGGAGATGGTGATCCATCCGCCTATGCTTTACCTGGGCTACGTGGGTTTCGCCGTTCCCTTCGCCTTTGCGCTGGCCGCTCTGATCATGCGCTACCCCGGCGAAAAGTGGATCAAAATCACCCGCGTCTGGACGCTGGTCACCTGGATGTTTCTGACCATAGGCATCTTCCTCGGCATGCACTGGGCCTATGCTGTTTTGGGCTGGGGCGGCTACTGGGGATGGGACCCGGTTGAAAACGCCAGCTTCATGCCCTGGCTTACCGGCACCGCCTTCCTCCACTCCGTCATGATGCAGGAGAAGAAGGGCATGATGAAGAGCTGGAACGTGTGGCTCATCTTCTCCACCTTCCTGCTCACGCTGCTCGGCACCCTGCTGACGCGCGCCGGACTGGTCAGCTCGGTCCACGCCTTTGCTCAGTCCTCCATCGGCGCCTGGTTTACGACGTTCATGGTGATCGTTGCCGCGGTTTGCATCTTCGTTTACATCCTGCAGCGCAGCCACCTGAAGACCGAACACACGCTTGATTCGCTGGTCAGCCGCGAATCCAGCTTCCTATTCAACAATCTGGTGCTGCTCACCGCCTGCTTCGTAATTCTGTGGGGCACGCTGTTCCCCATCATCAGCGAATACGTGCAAGGCTCCAAGGTCACCGTCGGCGCGCCTTTCTACAACCGCGTGGCCGTGCCCATCGGCATCTTCCTGCTCTTCCTCACCGGCGTTGGGCCGCTGTTGCCTTGGCGCGCCACCTCGTTCAAGGCCATCCGCCGCAACTTTGTGCTGCCGCTGATCGCTCTATGGGTCACGGTCGCGGTCTGCTTCGTGGTGGGCGGACAGCCCATCTCGCACTGGTTCACTGAGGTGGGCAGCTTCTACGCACTGCTCGATCTGGCCGTCTCGGCCGCGGTCATCACCGCGATCTCAAGCGAGTTCCTGCGCGGAGCCGGGGTCATTGCCCGGCAGACCGGCAAGAACCTGCTGGTCGGTACCTGGATCTTGACCCGCCGCAACACCCGCCGCTACGGCGGCTACATTGTGCACCTCGGCGTGGTGTTGGTGCTCATCGGCCTGGCCGGCTCGGCCTTCAACAAGACCTCCGAGAGCGAGCTTGCCCTGCACAGCCGCATGTCCGTTGGCCCGTACACGCTGGAGTGCGTCGGCTTTACCCAGGACTCGAACCTCAACTACCAGTCAGAGTTCGCATTGCTGGACGTCTACGAGAACGGCAAGAAACAGTTCCAGATGGCGCCCGAAAAACGCGTCTACCTGGCCAGCCAGCAGCCGCAGACCATGGTCGCCATCCACTCCGTCATCGGCTGGGATCTATACGTTGTGTACGAGGGCACCAATCCCGACACCGGACAGCCCATCATCAAGGCCTTCCTGAATCCGTTGGTCAGCTGGATCTGGGCAGGGCTTGCCGTAATGGTCTTCGGCACGTTGATCGCATTGGTTCCCAGCCAGAAACCCACCGCAGTTCGCGCGCCGGTAGCCGAACCCGCATCGCAAGGAGCTGAGGGATGACCAACACACTACGTTCCTTCCCATTGCTCAAAACCGCGCAAGCCCTGATTCTGGCTCTGGTTGTCTGCTTCTCGCTGGGAGCCACTGACGCCAGTTCGCGCTTCATCGACCTGGGCCATCGGATGATGTGTACCTGCGGCTGCGCACAGTTGCTGGGCGAGTGCAACCACGTGGGCTGCCAGGAGAGCGGTCGCGAACGCCAGGAACTTACGGACGCCATCGCCGCCGGCAAAAGCGACCAGCAGATTCTGGACTGGTTCTCGGCCAAATATGGCGCCACGGTGCTGGCCGCACCTACCGGCAAAGGCTTCGATCTGGTCGCCTGGATCGCCCCCTTCGCCGTCTTCGGCGCGGCTTTGATCGGGACCATTCTGCTGGTCCGCCACTGGTCTGGCGTTTCAGCAGCGAAGGCGCAGGCCGCCGCTGCTGCCGCACCCGTGATCGAAGACCCGGCCAAGCGCAAACGCCTCGATCGCATCCGCCGCGAAACCGGCAATGACGGAGGATTCTAAGTCATGACTGAAACCCAGGGTCTTATCGCCAGCCTTCTGCTTGTTTTTGTGGTCTTTGTCTACACTTTCTGGCCAGAGCGCTCCGCCGCCCGCCAGCACGAAAAGACCCGCCTCGACTACCTGCTCGAACACAAGGAGCAACTCTACGAGAATCTCCGCGACCTGACCTTCGAGTTCCGCGCCGGCAAGTACCCGGAAGAGGACTTCAAGGCGCAGCGCGCCCTGCTCGAAACCGAAACCGCCGAACTGCTGGCCGAGATCGACTACCTGCAGCAGGTTTAAGCCGGTGAAGGGTACGGGCTTTAGCCCATACATCGCAATCACCTCAACAAATAGGGGCTTTAACCCCTGAGGGCCGCCTGAATCGGCAACCCTCCGAGCATGTTTCCCGAAGGAATCCCTGACGACGATGAAATTCACTCAGTTTGCACTTCGCACCGTAACCGCCGGCCTCATCTTCTCCGCAGCTTTCGCGCAGGCCGCCAGCATCACCGGCACCATCAACAACAAGACCACCGGCAAGCCCTCGGCGGGCGACACCGTGGTTCTGGTCGACGTCCAGGCCAGCATGGGCGAGGTCGCCAAGGCCACCACCGATGCCAAGGGCCAATACACGCTGAACCAGCCCGGCCCTGGGCCGTACCTGGTCCGCGCCACCCACCAGGGCGCAGGCTACTTCATCGGCGCGCCGCAGAATGGCGCACCGGGCGACATCTCGGTGTACGACGTTGCCCAAAAGGTGCAGGGCGTTTCGATGGAAGCAGACGTCCTTGAAGTGGAGGCGCAGAACGGTCAGCTCAGCATCAACGAGCGCTTCTTCATCCACAACAATTCCACCCCGCCCACCACGCAGTGGAGCAAGAAGTCGTTTGAGATTGTGCTGCCGGCCGACGCCACCATCACCGAAGCCCAGGCGCAGCGCCCCGGCGGTTTGCCGACCACGCTCAAGCTGGACCCGACCGGAGCCAAAGGCCACTTCTCCTATAACTTCCCCATCCAGCCCGACGACGGCGACAAGGACACGCTCTTCCAGGTGAGTTACTCAGTGCCCTACGCCAGCGGCAAGTACAGCTTCAAGTCGGTGGTCACTCTGCCGGCTGAGAGCTTTGCCGTGTTACTGCCCAAGAGCATGACCCTTACCCCCGAGGGCGGCGCGGCCTTCAAGTCAGTCCAGGCCGACCCCGGCCTGCAGACCTATCTGCTGAAGAACGCCACGCCCGGCAAGAGCATCGAATTCAGCGTCTCAGGCGTCGGCGCCATTCCGCGCGATGACCAGAGCCAGCAGGGTGGCCAACAGAGCGGCATGGGCCAGCCCGCGGCAGCCGGCGGACAGCCAGGCGGCGGCATCGGCGCGCCCATTGAAGCGCCCGACCCGCTCTCCAAGTACAAGTGGTGGATTCTTGGCGCGCTTGGTCTGCTGCTGATCGCCGCAGCTGCATTCCTGCTGCGCAAGCCCGAGGGCGCAGCGGTTGCCGCCGCTCCGCTGGCTTCCGCTGGGGCCACGACTTTTGCAACCACCTCCACCGTCGCGCAAAACCAGACCGCGCTTCTCTCCGTCCTCAAGGAAGAGCTGTTCGCGCTTGAAAGCGACAAGCTCTCCGGCGTCATCTCGACAGAAGAGTACACGGAAGTGAAGGGCGCACTGGAGATTGTGCTCATGCGCGCCCTCAAGCACAAATAGAACAGTTCTCCCATTGGTATAGGGTTCTGGGTGCCCCATCTTTTTCCGCGCTTTTGCGGAAAAGGGTGGGATAGCAAAGCCCCCCCATACAGCAACCGGAGAAATGATCTAACCCGCGATTTCATTGTTTCCACCACCCAGCGCGGAGCCCCTCGAGCTCTGCGCTTTTCTCTGCGCGCGACTTTTGCCCCTCTTCGGGCGTCTACATGGGTGCAAGAATAGGAACTGGAGGTTCACCCTCGTGAACGGATTCAAGACCACTGTCCTGCTGACCGGCCTTACGCTGCTGCTCATCCTTGCCGGAGACTACATCGGCGGGCAAAGCGGCATGCTCATTGCCTTCTTTGTGGCCGCCGCCACCAACTTCTTCAGCTACTTCTTCTCTGACAAAATCGCGCTACGCATGAACGGCGCGCAGCCGGTTACGCGTGAGCAGTTGCCGCGCGTCTACTCGATCGTTGACGGACTGGTTGCGCGGGCCGGCATTCCCATGCCGAAGATCTACGTGATCCCCAGCCCATCACCCAACGCCTTTGCCACCGGGCGCAACCCCAGCCACGCTTCAGTGGCCGTGACCGAGGGCATCCTTCAGGTTCTGGACGACGAGGAACTGGCGGGCGTGCTGGCGCATGAACTGGGCCACGTACGCAACCGCGACATTCTCACCAGTTCCATAGCGGCCACCTTGGCCGGAGCCATCACCATGCTGGCGCGCATGGCCTTCTGGTTCGGCGCATTCGGTGGAGGCGGCCGGCGCGACCGCGGAGGCGGCAGCATTGGAGCGATCATACTAATGCTGCTTGCGCCCATCGCCGCGCTGGTAATCCAGCTATGGGTCTCGCGCACCCGCGAGTACGCGGCCGACGCCAGCGCCGCCGAGTTGACCGGCAATCCCGTGGCGCTGGCCCGCGCCCTGGAGCGGATCTCCGGCGTCAGCCGCCAGATTCCGCTGGTCGCCTCGCCTAGTTCCGCGCACATGTTCATCATTGCCCCATTGCTGTCGGGGGCCAGCTTCGCCACCCTCTTCTCCACCCATCCGCCTATTCAGAAGCGCATCGAGCGCCTTTTGGGACGACCGAGCGTCAACGGAGCCATCACGCGCTTCCAATAGGCAGAGGACTGCTCAAAGCATCCTGCGAGCGCCTGCCCAGGTCAGTTCTTCAGTTGCTATAGAGGGGTTCCTTGCTATCCCACCCTTTTCCGCAAAAAAACGCGGAAAAGGATGGGGCACCCGAAGCTCTTTGCCAAATGGAGAACAGCTCTACGAACCTTTCTAAAAACTCAGCTCTGGTCGAAGGGTACGGGCTTTAGCCCGTACATTAAAGGCTGAAGTAGAACTGGGTTTTAGCCTCCGAGGGAATCGATTTCAGCCATCTGCAGTCCCTCGGCGGCTAAAGCCGGATTGTTTTTGATCCTACAACGGACGGGCTGAAGCCCGTCCCCTTCATCGTCCACAAGTTATTAGACAGGCTCTACGACCGGCTAGAGTCAGCGCCGCTTCGCCAGCCGCGCCAGCGTGGCCTGCTCGCGCAACACCTGCTGCAGGGGCCGCGCGGGCGTTCCGAAGTGTATGGTGCCCGGCTTCACGCCGTCGTTGGTGAGCGTTTTGCCGTTGAAGACGCCCGACTGCCCACCCAGAATGACGCCCGGACCGATGGTCACATGGTCGCCAATGCCCACCTGGCCGGCAATCACGCAGTTGTTGCCCACTGTGCTGGAGCCGCTGATACCGGTCCCCATCACCAGGATCACGTCGCTTCCGATCTGGCAGTTGTGGCCCACATGCACCAGGTTATCGATCTTGGTGCCGCGACCGATGCGCGTCTCTTCCAGCGCGCCACGATCAACGGTGGAGTTGGCGCCAATCTCGACGTCATCTTCAAGCACCAGCGTTCCCTGCTGCGGGAACTGCGTGTAGCGACCGGTCGCGTTGTCGCGCACATAGCCGAAGCCGTCGGCCCCCAACACCACGCCGGAGTGCAGAACTACGCGGTCGCCAAGGGTTGCGCCGGGATAGATGACCACTCGGGGATGGATGAGGCAATCGCGGCCAATGCGCACGCCCTCGCCCACCACCGCGCCAGCTTCAACGCGCGTCCCTTCTCCGACCACCGCGCCTGCACCTACCACCGCACAAGGGCCAACGCTCACGCCAGCGCCAAGCTGCGCGGTTCCGTCCACAATGGCAGTCGGATGCACTCCTGCCGAGGACAGGGGTTTCGCCAACAGCTTTCCCGCGCGGGCAAACCAGAGCCGTGGTTCACGCGTCTCCACAATGGCAGCCGAAGTAGCAACCGAACCGGGGATGCCCGCCGCATGGCCCGGCTTGAGCACCACCACGCCAGCCGCGCTGGCCAGCGCTTCGGCCGCTGCAACTGCATCTTCAGCAAAAACGAGATGCGAAACCGTGGCAGCCTGCGCAGAACTGACGCCTTCAACCGCGCAATCCATGCTTCCCTGCACCAGCGTTCCGCCCAGTTGTTCGATGAGTTCACGCAGCGTCATTGATTCTCCTTGGAATCTGTGCTGAAACTGACAGATTGAAGGGTACGGACTTCAGCCCGTACGTTCGACCTTATAAAACTTGCGGGCTTTAGCCCCTGAGGGAATGCAAACGACTCGAAAGAGTGCCTCGGGGGCTAAAGCCCACGCCATCTCCACTTTTCAATGTACGGACTAAAGTCCGTACCCTCCGCGCGAAAGCCTGTACCCTTCCTGCGAGATTAAGTTTCTGGACTACTCCTTAGTAAAGCGAAGCCTCGCCAGCTGGCCTTGTCTTCCAGCGGCGATGGACCCAGAGCCACTGGTCGGGATAGCGGCGAATCCAGCCTTCAATAGCATGGGTGCAGCGCTGCGTGCCCTCAAGAATGTCGGCGGCCACGTCCCCAGTGTGCGGAATCTCCACCTCGGGGCCGAAGTGCAGCACATAGCGCTTTTCCGCCTTCTCCCAGAACATGAAGCCGGGCAGCACGGCCGCGCCGGTCTTGCGAGCCACGTGCGCCAGACCCGTAGCCGTGCAGGCTTCAACGCCGAAGAAATCAACAAACGCGCCCTGCGGCGGCGTCATGTTGGTGTCCATCAAAATTCCAACCGTCCGGCCTGCGCGCATGGCGGTCAGCAGGCCGCGCCCAAAGTCGTCCTTGTGCAGCACCTGGTTGCCATACATGCAGCGAATGCCGTTCACGAAGGCGTCCAGCCGCCGGTTGTCGAGCCGGCGGATAACCATCGACATGGGGTAGCCCATCAGCGAGTGGTAAAAGCTCGACAGCTCCCACGCGCCCAGGTGCCCGGTAATCACCAGAACGCCCTTACCTCGGGCCTGAGCAGCCAAATAATGGTCAAGGCCTTCGGTGCGAGCCCATTTGCTGAGGCTCTGGGGCGTGTAGCGGGTCATGCGGCAGAACTCCACGAGCTGCCAGCCCAGATGGACATAAACGCCGCGCAAGATGCGCTTGTGTTCGCGCTCCGGCAGTTCCGGCAGCGCCAGTTCCAGATTGCGCAGGCCCACGCGTCGCAGCCGCCCATGGCACCAGTAAAGGGTAATCACCAGCACGCTCGACAGCAGACGGGCCAGCCCACGCGGCAGCCTCCCAAGGAAGCGCGCCACACCTACCACCAGCCAGTATTCGAGAGTTTCCTTCATCGTTTGGGACAACACTCAGTGTAGGGCATCGCGGCAATCATGCGGGAGCCCACATCGCAAAACGGCCAGGGGAATTGCATTTGGATCTTCGCCTGCGAAATGAATGGAATGGGTTTTCGAAGAAAGCGAATGTGCTTATTGATCCGGCCATCAAATCGAAGCGCCGTGCCCCATCCATTTCGCGAGCTTTATCGCGAAATGGGTGGGAAGCTTAGACACTATTTTGGGGCCGCTTAAAAAGTGCGTACGGCGATCTCCAGCCCGAGGCCACGCCTTTCCAGCCCCGTCCTCTAAACTGGTGGTTGCCCCATGGCCACTTATTGCGAAGTCGCGTTGCCCGTTCCGCTTGACCGGACCTTTACCTATGCCTTGTGCATCGGTCAGAAGGTGCAGCGCGGCATGAGGGTGATTGCGCCCTTCCGCAACGAGAAGATGATCGGCGTGGTCTCCGCAGTTGACGTGAAGGCTCCGCCCGATGTGGAAATTCGCGCGCTGGAGGCTGTGCTGGATGACGAACCGCTCCTGAGCGAGCAGTTGCTCTCACTGGCGGAGTGGATGGCGCAGTACTATCTGGCGCCGCTCGGCGAGGTTCTGCGGGGCATGTTGCCGCTGACCGCCGAGGTGCGCCGTACCGTCTACTACCGCATCACGGATCTGGGGCGCGACGTGCTGGCCGGGGCCATCGACGGCGAATCGCCTGCTGGACACCGCACCCGCGCCGTTCGTGTGCGCGCACAACGGCAGGGTTCGCTCTCTGGCGAAGAGCAGAACCTGGAGTTTCGCGTGCTTGAGAAACTGGCCGATGGCGAAGCCGTGAAAGTTTCTACATTGCGCACCGCAACCGCCGCGAGCCTGCCGGTGCTGGCCGCGTTGTTACGCCGCAAATGGATTGCGCGCGAGACGGCGGCCGTCGAGCGCGACGCGCGGCGCATGGAGCGCTTTGCAGTGCTCATCAGCGAGACGCGTTTGCCCAAACTCACCGAGAATCAGCAGGCGATTCTGGCCGAGATTGCGGCGCGCGGCGGCGAAATCTCGTTGGCCGAACTACGCAAGCGCGAGCTGCCTTCGTCTACGCTGCAAACCCTGGTGCGCCGTGGTCTGGTGCGCATCGAGGAGCGCGCGCAGGTCTTCCGCATGGGTGGCATCCAGCCCGGAAACATCGACTTCACGCTGAACCCGACGCAGCAAGCGGCGCTGGCGAGCATCACCTCGGCGCTGGGCAGTTTCAAGCCATTTCTGCTGCACGGCGTCACGGGCTCCGGCAAAACGGCTGTCTACATGGCCGCCATGCGCAAGGCGCTGGAGCAGGGCCTCTCGTCGATTCTGCTGGTGCCGGAGATCGGCCTGACGCCGCAGACCGTGGGACTGCTTGACGCAGCCTTTGGCCAGCGCGTGGCGATGCTGCACTCGGCCCTCACCCCCGAGGAACGCAGCGAGCAGTGGCGCAGGATTCGCCGCGGCGATGCCACGGTGGTGGTCGGCACGCGCTCGGCCATCTTTGCTCCCGTACCCAACCTTGGGCTGATCCTGGTGGACGAAGAGCACGACCAGAGTTACAAGCAGGAGGAGACGCCGCGCTACAACGCGCGCGATGTGGCCGTGGTGCGCGCCAAGCTGGCCGGCGCGGTGGTGGTGATGGGTTCGGCCACGCCCTCTCTCGAAAGCTGGCAGAACTCCGTGCAATCGAAGTACCAGCGCATTGAGATGCGCGAGCGCGTGATGCACCGGCCGCTGCCCGAGGTTGAGCTGGTGGACATGCGCCAGGAGTTTCGCGAAGCGGGCAAAGAGCACCTGTTCTCCCGATCACTGATCGCGCAGACGCAGGCCGCGCTGGAACGCGGCGAGCAGACCATGATTTTGCTCAATCGCCGCGGCTACTCCTTTGCGGTAATGTGCCGCGCCTGCGGCACAAAGCTGGAGTGCGAGAACTGCGCCATTGCGCTCACCCATCACAAACCCGCCGCCGAGGATGGCGGCATGGCGCGCGAAGGCCAGCGGTTGGAGTGCCACTATTGCGGCTTCCGGCGCACGGTTCCGCCGCGCTGCCCCAAGTGCGAGAGCGAACACCTCTACTACCTGGGCGCGGGCTCCGAGCAAGGCGAAGAGCAACTACAGCAGATCTTTCCCGGTGCGCGCATCGGCCGCATGGACCGCGACACAGTCCGCGGGCGCGGCGACCTTGAGCGCCTGCTGGCGCGGTTGCATTCCGGCGAGATCAACCTGCTGGTGGGTACGCAGATGATTGCCAAAGGCCACGACATTCACGGCGTCACACTGGTGGGCGTGGTGGGCTGCGACCACTCTCTCTCCATGCCAGACTTCCGCGCCGCCGAGCGCGTCTTTCAGTTGATGACGCAGGTCTCGGGCCGCGCAGGCCGTGGCGATCTGCCGGGGCGCGTCGTGGTGCAGACGTATTACCCGGACCACTACGCCATCCTCGCCGCCACAGCGCACGACTACGCCAGCTTTGCCGAGCGCGAGCTCAAGTATCGCCGCTGGATGCACTATCCGCCCTTCGGCATGTTGGCCAATGTGCTGGTGCAGTCAGCCAAGCTGGAAGAAGCCGCAGGCTGGTCGGCAGAGCTGGGCCGATGGTTTCAGCAGGCTGCACTCCAGGGTGTGCGCGTGCTGGGGCCGTGCACAGCGCCCATCGCGCGCATCAAGGGCATCTACCGCTTCCACATGATTCTGAAGGCTGGCTCGCGCAGTGCGCTCAACGCGGCCTTGCGCGGCATGTTAGCCCACGCCGACCGGGCAGAGATTCCGCGCCGTGCACTGGTCGTGGATGTGGATGCACTGCGGTTGATGTGAGTTTTTTCTTGATTCCCGATGGATTTTGGGCCTCGGCCGCATCTCCGCTTGCGCAAAGGGGACACGCACTGGCTTGTTCGCGATGGCCCCGTCTTAGCTTCGCAGGAATCTATTGCCTGGGGGTGGTCGAGAAGGGGTCGGCGTGCAGAAAGTGCATCAATGAGTTGTCGTAGAAGGGCATGGGGGTAAAGCTGAGGACAAAGATCGTGAGGCCGATCAGCCCCAGCACCAATCTTCCGCGGCTCAATTCTGTCGGTGCGCTCACCTTGGGATGGCGCATGGCCGGGATCATCAGGAAGATGCCCCACAGAATCCAGCCCACCCAGAAGATGGCTCCAGCCACAAACAGCACAAAAGGCAAGATATTTGTCAGGATGCGATGCGCTTTTGGGGAGATAGCGTAGAGCACGTGTCCGCCGTCCAACTGTCCGCCGGGGATCAGGTTGAGCGAGGTGATGAACAGGCCGATCCATCCAGCCACCAGCACCGGATGGGGAGCGATGCTGTCAAAAGCAGGCACATTGGGGTCCCACTGCTGCATCAGCGCGTGCAGGATGCGGATAGTAAGTGGCTCGCCGCCAAAGCGCACAATGGCCACTGGGGCATTGGATGCGGCAGTGCTGCTGAGGCTGAAGCCCACCGCAATGGCCATGATCGAGGCGATGTAGCCGGACAACGGACCATAGAGGCCAACGTCCATCAGCGCGTTGCGGTCGGGAATGCGGGAGCGGATCTGGATGACTGCGCCGGCAGTACCACTCAGCGTGGGCGCGGGTAACACCCAGGGCAAAGTCGCCTTGATGCGGTGTGCGTGACAGGCAAAATAGTGGCCGAATTCATGAGTCAGCAAAATGCCTAGCAAGGAAAACGAGAAGCTCCAGCCCAGCAGCCATAGATTGGGGTGGTCTGCAAGCCAGACCCACGGCCACAGGTCGCTGTCGCGGACCACTGGCGGCATGCCCTCCAGGAAGTTCTGCATGAACCGTGCGCCATTCGCCGTGGTTGTGACCACGCTGGCGGCTAGCAGGGCTGCAGGAAGGCCAAACTCCCGGAACGATCTGCGCACTGGCTTCCTCGTCGTACCTTCTGCCGATTACCTCAGGGAACGTTCTTGCGTCAGCGGGTGGTTGCGCCGCACCCTCTCCATTGAACTGCCTTGGCGGATCGTTGACCCGGTCGGTGACCAGTCGGCATTCCGCCGCAGGCTGTCTCAGGGTTTGGAGGGGGCTGCGCCTTCGAGCGAGTGCAGTTCCTTGCCCGGTTTGAAGCGCACAGCCTTGCCGGGGGCAATGCTGACTTCGGTGCCGGTGCGAGGGTTGCGTCCAATTCCGGTTTTGCGGGCACGGACGCTGAACACGCCAAAGCCGCGCAACTCGATCCGTTCGCCGGCCGTCAAAGCCTGCTTCAGACCCTCGAAGACCGTATCCACGGCAGCTTCCACTTTGGTACGGGGAAGCCCCGTGCGCTCGATTACGTGATGCACGATGTCCTGTTTAATCAAGGGAGAACCTCGCTCGCACGACTGATTTTGACTCCACAGCAGTTCGTCTTCCGTGATGTTACAGTTTTTCCCTCAATTATGGAACTGAGGAAACAGAACGCGCTGTTTTTCTTCGTACCAAATCCCGTCCGGCAGTCCTGTCCTGTCAACCCGACTGTTTCGGCCGATGGCACGGCAATTTTTTCCCGTTGTCATTTTTCCTGGCCTTGCGTAAGCTGAGGGGGCAAGTCCCGAGCGTGTTTTTGGTTATTTTTCCGGAGGTGAAAATTGCTCCGGGAGGAGAAGCATGTCTATTCAGAGCGACTGTTGGATCAAGGAACAGGCCCTCCAGCATGGGGGGGCTACGTGACGCTTGAAATCTCAAACGCCACCACCTTCCGGCCCGTGTCAACGCCAATGAAGGCCTCTGCCGTATCCTTTTCTTCCACTCCGATGAAGTCTGCGAGGTCAGTTACGCCGATAGGAACGGCAAATATCAGAAGCAAAAGGGAATAGTCCTTCCAAAGTTCTAGCCGCCAATGAACCGGCGTCGCGGCTTTCCTATGACGCTTTTGGAGTTTTTAGCTCTAGTTTGGAGCCTGGGCCCGTCAACAAGTGTGGTTGCACAAGTCGTTTATCTAACGCTTGGAGGCAGTAATGACTGTGGAGTGCGATTCCGGGTCTATCGGCATTGGCCTGGTGGCCGATGAACCTATCCGTCTTGCAGGACTGATCACAGTTTTCGATCAACCGGCAGTGGGAGACCGCCCGCAATTGGCGCCTGTTCCAGGCCAGCTCCACGAACTGCTGAGACAGGCGTCGCTTCGTTACCTGGTGGTCGACCTGCACTCGGTTCCAAGCTACTCCGAGACTCTTGAGATCATCCGCCGCGAACGGCCCGACATTCGCCTGATCGTGATTGGCCCGGCCAACGACGACGCCCTGGTAATGAACTCCATCATTGCCGGTGCGCGCGCCTACCTTGATCTGAACGCAGGACCGAAGATGGTGCGCAAGGCCATCGATGTAGTCACCGAAGGCTCCATCTGGGCTCCCAGGAGGCTGCTGTCGCAGTTGATCGACCGGCTCAGCAAAGGCCGCGACACCAGCCTTACTGCATCTGCGCCACAACTGACCGAGCGAGAGCGCCAGGTTCTCGAACTGATTCTGATGGCCCGTTCCAACCGCGAAATATCGGCTCAGCTTGGCATTGAAGAGCGAACGGTGAAGGCTTACGTCGGCCGACTGATGCGCAAAGCCGGCACCGACAACCGCATCAAACTCTCCATGTCGGCCTTAAGTCTCTCGCTCAAGTCCAGGACTGAGGACGTAGTGTCGAACCTCAGCGAATCGAGCATCCCACTAGGTGACTAATGGGTTACCGGAAGAAGGTTACTTATAGGCAATGCCCTTAAGTACTCTTGTGCTGAAGTACGGTTTTCCACAATGCTGTTAACAGAAACAACGCAGATCTGGGGAAAGGAGTTCCCAGGCGGCATGGCTCCATGAAGCCTGGGAACTCCTCTTTTTTGTCTCTGTTCGCCGACTGGCGCACAAACCTCATTTTGGCGTTATTTTGCAGCTTTGAGCCCTCCCTAACGTATTCTTTTGCATCTGAGCATCGAGAGCCGGTTTTGCTCTCGATGTTTGGCGTCCGCCTCCGGATGGATTCTGCGGCTTTTCCCCAGTACACTTTGGCTGCAAATGGTTACCGGATGGCGGTGGCACTTTTTCCTTAGAGGAAAACTGCTCTCTGAAGAGGTAATGGTTCGGGTACTCCCTCCGGACTGAATCTTGCTGAACGCCTTCCAGGCGCACGCTGACTTCTATTCAATTATGGGTAGGCTGGTCGAGGGAATCCTCCAGACCAGGGACGACTTGGCTGATACTGGTCCGGTGGGCAGGCAATCAAGGCTCAGCCCGCCGAAGGTGCATAGAATCTCCGCATTGAAGCGGATATGAAATGGAGAGGGATTTGATCATGAGGAAGTTCATCGTAGCAATTTGCCTTTGCTTCATCGTGCCGTCGAGCAGCTTTGCGGCTTCCTCGCGCGAGGATCTGCAGGCGCGTCTGGATTCGGCCAAAATCGTTCTGGAGCAGGTCATGGGCGCACAAGACAGCGGTATTCCCATGAACATCCTGCAACAGGCCACCTGCGTGGCGGTGGTGCCAGGGCTCATCAAGGGCGCTTTTGTCTTCGGCGGCCAGTATGGCCAGGGAGTAGTCACCTGCCGCACCGGCCACGGATGGAGCGCGCCGGTATTTATCCGCATGGCAGGCGGTTCATTCGGCTTCCAGATCGGCGGGCAGTCCACTGACCTGGTGCTGGTGGCCGTCAATGATCGCGGCTTCCAGGATCTGCTCAAGAACAAATTCAAGATTGGCGGCGATGCGGCGGCTGCAGCCGGTCCGGTGGGCCGCAACGGTCAGGCCGCAACCGACTGGAAGATGAACGCCGAACTGCTGACCTATTCGCGTAGCAAGGGGTTGTTTGCCGGTGTGGATCTGGATGGCACCAGCGTGAGCCAGAACAAGGAAGACACAGAACTCTACTTCGGCACGCCGCATCCGTTTGAGTCCGTGCTACGGGGCAGCGTCCCGGTGCCCGAAGGCGCCGTGCCGTTCGTCAAGACGGTGGCCCGCTACTTTATTCAGGCCAAGAACCGCAGGTAGATCCGCTTTCGGTGGGGACCAGTTCTTCGCCTCCCATAGACGCCGTTTGAACCAGAGGGGTAGCTTGGCATTTGCCGGGCTGCCCTTTTGCCGTATGGGCTCCAGCACTTGGATTGTTTTGCCTGATTTCAAATGCCCGTACCATTCATTCCACGGCTGCATATCCGAATGCCATCGCCATAGTTACAGAAGATTTCGTACTTCCCAAACGCGGGCTGAAATGAAAGACTCCCCGCATGAGGACTTTGAAAATCACGACTTCCCTTGCATGGCTTGCGGCCTCTGTTCTGGGCGTTCTGGTTCAGGCGCAGGCTCCGGCCCCCACCCCCATTGCCGATCCGCTGCACGGCTGGCTCTCCGCCAGTACGCCCGATGCATTTGAGGCCTGGACGAACCAGCGCCTGGCCGCCGCCAAGGCCGACGTGGACAAGTTGCTGGCCGTTACCGGTCCGCGCACCATTGAGAACACGCTGCGGCCCTTCGACGACGCCCAGAACGAACTCTCTGTTGCCGGCAACAATGCGTATCTGCTGTTCTCGCTGGCCGACGCGGCCGCGCTGCGCGACGAGGGCCAGGCCATGGAAGCCAAGGTCTCCTCGGCGGGAACCGATCTGAGCCTGAACCAGCAGGCTTACAAAGCGCTGGCCGCCATTCCCACACCCGCTGACCCCGCCACCAGGCACTATCTGGAGCGGACGCTGCTTGAGTATCGGCTCTCTGGCGTTGACCGCGACGACGCCACGCGCGCCAAGATTCACGCCCTGCAGGACAAGATTACCGATCTCTCGCTGGCCTTTGGGCGCAATGTGGCGGACGGCACGCTGAAGGTTCTTGCCAAGCCAGCTGAGTTGGACGGACTGCCCGCCGACTACATTGCGGCGCACAAGCCCGGTGCCGACGGCCAGATTACGCTGACCACCGACGAACCCGATGTAATGCCAGTGCTGAGCTTTGCCAAGAGCACCAATCTGCGCCTGCGCATGTACTTGGCCTACCACAATCGCGCCTATCCAAAGAACGAAGAGGTGCTGCGCGACCTGCTGGCTACGCGCCAGGAACTGGCCACCACGCTGGGTTACGCGCATTACGCTGACCTGGCCACTGCCGACCAGATGATTGGCTCGGCAGCCAACGTGCAAAAGCTGATCGACTCGCTCGACCTGGCTTCGCGCTCCGTAGCGGCGCGCGAATATCAACAGATTCTGACCTTCGCACAGCAGCAGCAGCCGGGATTGACGGCCATTACGCAGGCCGACCGCAGCTACTGGAACGAGCTCTACCGACGCTCGCAGTTCAGCTTCGATGCGCAGAGCGTGCGCCCCTACTTCCCCTACGCGCAGGTGCAGGACGGCATCCTGAAGACGGCCGCGCGGCTCTTCCACGTATCCTTCAAGCCCGTTACCGACGCCGTAGTGTGGGACAAGTCAGTGGACACTTACGACGTGTTCGACGCCACTGCCGGCAACGAGGGCAAGCGGCTGGGCCGCATCTATCTGGACATGCACCCGCGCGAAGGCAAGGACAAGTGGTTCTCGTCTTCTCCGGTGGTGCCCGGCATTGCCGGGCGTCAGCTCCCTGAAGGGATGCTGGTGTGCAACTTCTCCGGCGGCAAGGCCGGCGATCCGGGCTTGATGCAGTACGACGAGGTGGTTACCTACTTCCACGAGTTCGGCCACCTGATGCATCACATCCTGGGTAGCCAGGGCCAGTGGTCGCAGGCGGGCGGCTTCAACGTGGAAGGCGACTTTGTCGAGTCGCCCTCGCAGATGCTCGAAGAGATGTTCCACTCCCAGGCCATTCTGCAGAGCTTTGGCAAGCACTACCAGACCGGTGAAGTACTGCCGGCCGCGCTGATCGCAAAGATGAACGCCGCCAGCGCCTACGGACGCGGCCAGTGGCTGCAGCGCCAACTCATCTACTCCAGCTTCTCGCTTGACGTACACAACATTGCGCCGGCTAAGCTCGACTTTGATGGCGAGTGGAACGCCAACATGAAGCGCTTCAGCCCATTCGCCAACATTGCCGGGACGCACGACTACGCCTCGTTTACCCACCTCACCGGCTACGCTTCCAACTACTACACCTACATCCTCGACAAGGTCATTGCGCTCGACTTCTTTGCTCAGTTCGACAAGAACAACCTGATCGACGGACCAACGGCGATGCGCTATCGCCGCACAGTACTTGAGCCCGGCGCCACCAAGCCCGCCACCGAGTTGGTGCAGGACTTCCTGGGCCGACCGCAACAGATGGACGCTATCCGTGCCTGGATGAACGTCCAGTTCGAGACGGCGGCGAAGTAGGCCGCGCTCTGCCTGCCCATTTCCGACTCCTTGCCCAGCCAATTTTGGGCAAGGAGTTGGAGATTCCTCGAAAGAAGTCTTGCCGCAGGTTTCACAGTCTCTCGTTGGGCCGTACAATTCATCTCGGATGACCACTCAAAAACTTACTTCCAAATCCGCCACCACGTCCGACTCTGGCCCTGTCACGCTCTCGATCGACATTGGCGGCTCTGGTTTGAAGGCCATGCTACTGGACGCGACTGGCAAGCCGCTCAGCGAGCGCCAGCGCGTACCAACCCCTGCTGTTCCCACCCCGCTTGCGGTGCTGAAGGGGCTCGACCAGCTGGCTGAGCTGCTGCCCAGCTTTGACCGCGTCTCGGCTGGTTTTCCTGGCGTCATCAAACATGGCATCACCTACACGGCAGTGAATCTGCATCCGCGCTGGATGAAGTTCCCCCTTGAAGACGAGTTGGCCAAGCGCTGGAAGAAGCCGGTCCGCGTAGCCAACGACGCCGACGTTGCGGGCGGCGCGGCGGTAAAGGGCTACGGCGTGGAACTGGTGCTCACGCTGGGCACAGGCATGGGCTCTGCATTGTTCACAGACGGGCGTCTTATGCCCGGGCTCGAACTTGGCCATCACCCGTGGAAGAAGAAGACCTACGAAGACTTCATCGGCCGGCGCGGTCTGGACAAGCTCCGCAAGGCGCGGTGGAACCAGGTACTGCTGGAGGCCATCGCCGAGACTGAGAAGCTCTTCAACTGGGATTATCTCTACCTGGGCGGCGGCAATACCAAGAAGATCACCGTCAAGCTGCCAAAGAATGTGAGCGTCGTCCCGAACGAGCTTGGACTACTGGGCGGCGTGGTCCTGTGGAAGCAATAGCAGGTGGGACTGGTGGAATTGGGCAGAATTGGCAGTATCATGCAACCGTGAGCGTTCCATTTCCCTTTCCCGTCTGTACGTTGTAGCATTTTTGAGGAATGGCCGGGTTGGATCGGCCGGTTCCGAGAGGCGCTGAACCTGATGAACTGCTCGAAGATGTTTGCCCGCCGCCACCGCGCGGCCCTCCCAGCGAACGGTTTTACGCTGATGGAATTGCTGATCGTCATCGCCATCATTCTAATTCTGATGCTGATGGCCATTCCGACCATCGGAAGCTTGAGGAAGAGCGCCAATCGCACCTCGGCCATCAATTCGGTTCAGACCATCAACAAGGCCGAAGTGCAATACAGCAGTGACTATCCGGCCAGCGGCTTTGCCTGCCAACTCTCGCAGCTAGGCGGCGATCCGAATGCGGGCGGTCCCTCGCCGAACGGCGCGCAGATTCTGCAGGGCGACATCATCTCCGGCTACAAATCCGGCTACATCTTCACCATTGCCTGCCGCAACAAGGTAACGGTGAACGGCCAGGACCGCGCTACCAGCTACCTCATCACTGCTGTGCCGCAGACGTTGGGCAAGACCGGCGACTCCAGCTTCTGCAGCGATGAAGCCGGCGTCATCAAATACGACCCGGCAGGCGGCACCAACTGCACCCAACTCTTGCAATGAAGTCAATCAAGGTAGTTTTGTGGGGCGGCCGTCTGCTGACGGCCGCCTTTCTACTGGCCGCGCTCGGTGTCGCCGCGCAGCAGCCCCCGCCCGGCGTGCATGAGATTGCGCAGCGCGTCGATCGGCACTACAACCAGCTACACTCGCTCAAGGCCGGCTTCAGTGAGACCTACGCGGGGATGGGCAAGCTCCGCACCGAAAGCGGCACGCTGCTGCTGGCCAAGCCGGGCCGCATGCGCTGGGACTACTCCCAGCCGGCCGGCAAGCTGTTCCTGCTCGACGGCAAATACGCCTGGTTCTATACGCGCGGGACCGCGCAGGCGCAGCGCATCCCGGCCAAGGAGCTGGACGACCTGCGCTCGCCGCTCCGCTTTCTGCTAGGGCATACCCAGCTTGAAAAAGAGCTGGTGAACCTGCATCTGACGGCTGCGCCCAACGGCGCATTTACGCTGACCGGCCAGCCCAAGGGCCAGGAGCAGCGCGTTCCCCGCATGAGCATCACCGCCGCGGCCGACGGCACCATCCTGGCCATTGAAGCCGAAGAGAACGACGGCGCTATTACCCACTTCAGCTTTACCGGCGAGCAGGTAAATGCCACAGCCGCACCAGAGCTTTTCCGCTTTACCGCACCGCCGGGCGTCACCATCGTCGACGCTCTGCCTCCCCTGTAACGCGATACAACCTAGGTGTGGGGACTAGTCGCTTTCGCAGGCTGCTCCGTGCCCCATCCTTTCGACAGCTCCACCGTCGAAAGGGTGGGATGCCTCGAACCTCAAATAGGAGCATTCACGCGGTCAGGGAAGCAGGCGAACCGATAGGCTTCGAGCTTGCTTGAAGCTACGCTGGCACGCCTGCATGGCCAGCGTGTAGGGTGGTTCTGTACCGCT
>Ga0302267_10002182_pt1 | contig 23916 bp, 22 predicted proteins | sample III_Bog_E1_3_FD_194555 | JGI IMG/M metagenome (GOLD analysis project Ga0302267, IMG submission 194555) | Peat permafrost microbial communities from Stordalen Mire near Abisko, Sweden - III_Bog_E1_3 | ecosystem: Environmental > Terrestrial > Soil > Wetlands > Peat | place: Sweden: Abisko...
ACGAGGGGGCAAGCCCCACGGCGCCGGTGGCCCGAGGACGCTCGCCCGTGTAGTCTCGGCGCCCCGATGAAACGCGCCGCGATCCTCCTCCCGCTCGCGATCCTCGGCGCCGCGTGCGGCGCGCCCCCCGCCCCGATCGCCACCGCCGGCGCCGTAGATCACGCCGCGCCCGCCCCGGCCCCCCGGGTGAGCGGCCCGGTCGACGCGCTCCGCGAAGGGGTGCTCGCCTCGTCTCAGGCGCTCGCGACGGTGCGCTCGCTGACCGACGAGGCCGGGCCCCGACTCTCCGGCTCACCGGGCAACAAGGCGGGCATCGCCTGGGCGCTGCGGGCCCTGGGAGAGGCCGGCTTCGCCAAGGTCCACGCCGAGGCCTGCGCCGTCCCCCACTGGGAACGGGGCGAGGAGAAGGGCGCTATCCTCGAGCCATCGCTCCAGCCGCTCGCGCTGGCCGCGCTGGGCGGCAGCGTGGGCACGCCTCCGGAGGGCCTCGAGGGCGAGGTGATCGAGGCCGCCTCGCTGGAGGCCCTCGACAAGCTCGACCCGGCGAAGGTGGCGGGCAGGATCGTCTTCCTCTACGTCAAGATGGAGCGCACCCGGGACGGCTCCGGCTACGGCGCAGCCGTCACCCCGCGCGGCAAGGGGGCGATCCAGGCCGCCAAGCTCGGCGCAGCGGCCGTGCTGATCCGCTCCATCGGCACCGACGACAACCGCACGCCCCACACCGGCGCGATGCGCTACGACGACAAGGTCCCCAAGATCCCCGCCGCCGCGCTGGCCAACCCGGACGCCGACGTGCTCCACCGCCTCCTCGCCGAGGGCAAGCGCGTCCGGGTGCGGCTCTCGCTCGGCGCCCGATCCCTGCCCGATGCCGAGGGCGCCAACGTGGTCGGCGACGTCGAGGGCAGCGGCGCGCCCGGCGAGATCGTCCTCCTCGGCGCCCACCTCGACTCGTGGGATCTGGGGCGCGGCGCGATCGACGACGGCGCCGGCTGCGCCATCGTGATGGAGGCGGGGCGGCAGATCGCCCGGCTGCCGAGGCACCCCCGGCGGACCGTGCGGGTGGTGCTCTTCGCCAACGAGGAGAACGGCCTGCGCGGCGCCCACGCCTATGCGACGGCTCACGCCGCGGAGGTGGGATCGCACGTCCTCGCGCTCGAGGCCGATCTCGGCGCCGGCCGCGTCTACGAGGCGCGCTTCCTCGGCCCGGCCACCGCCATGGCCGCGTTCCGCGCCGTCGCCGCGGCCGCGGACCCGCTCGGGTCGGTCGCCTCCGACAAGGAGGCCCACGGCGGCGCCGACCTGAGCCCGCTCATGGCGCTGGGCGTCCCCGTCATCGATCTGCGGCAGGACGCGACCACCTACTTCGACTTCCACCACACCGCCAACGACACGCTGGAGCGGGTGAACAAGGCGGACATCGATCAGGCGGCGGCGGCCTTCGCGGCGGTGGCCTACGCGGCGGCGGACTCACCCGCAGACTTCGGGCGCATCCCCGAAGCGAAGCGCCAGCACGACTGACCTCGTCGCGGAGCGCTCAGATCCCCTTCCACGACCCGGAGGCGGGCAGCTTGGGCGGGTCCAGGGAGAGGATGTAGTCGGCGCGGCGGTTGCGGGGCTCGTCGACCTGATCGGCCGTCTTCACCAGCAGCGCCGACTGGCCCAGGCCCTCGTAGGCGATGGCGATGCGGAGGCCGCGGGACTTGAACCACGCGGCGATGGAGCGGGCGCGCTTGCGTGACAGGCCGAGGTTGGACTCGGGGGACCCGACCGTGTCGGTGTGGCCGACGACGTAGAGCGTGATCGGGCCGAGATCGGTGTGCTTGGAGACGGCGTCGCTGATCTGCTGGAGGCTGGCCTCGAGCTTGGGCACCTCCCCGGCGCGGATCACGTCGGAGTTGGTCTCGAAGTTGAGCTCCTCGTGGGGGACCGTCATGTTCCACGGGGTGATGGCGACGCCGGAGAAGAAGCCGCCGGTGTCGTGCCCCCACACCTCGATGCGGCCGACGGCCTCCTCGCTTGAGGGGGCCCAGCTCACCTCGAGCACAGTGCCGGCGGGGGCGCCGTTGAAAGCCTTCTCCACCTCGGCGAGGACCGCGCCGGACTGGCCGAGGACCTTGAGCCGCACCTTCTCGCAGGGGTGGGAGAGCTTGACCTCGAGCTTGTGCCCGGCGAGGTCCACCTTGGAGCGGTCGATGGAGACCTGGAGCTTGGCGCCCTTGGCCTGGAGCGCCTCCGCGGCCGGCGGTCCGAGCGGGAAGCCGAGCGGGAGGGTCTGGGCACCCGCTTCCGCGGCGACGAGAAGGGGCAGGACGAGGACGAGGGCCAGGGAGCTGCGCATGATGACCTCGGGAGGCTGGGACGCGGGCGAATGTACCAGGGCGCAGGCGCGCCCCGGAGGAGAGACGCGAGGACGCGAGCGGTTATTCTGAGGTCCCCGCCGCCGCCGCCGAACTTGACCGACTGGCCAGTCAGCGCCGCCGCCGGGGACGGGCCGGCGTCACCGACGGCGCGGTCACGGGCAGCGCCGGGGCCGGCGACGAGCCTCCGGTGCGCAGGTAACCGGCCTGGAGGAAGCAGAAGAGCGTGTCGACGATGGCCTCGCGGGCGAGCGGCGTCTCGCCGACGGCGTTCTCGGCGAGCAGCTCCTTGAGGGCGCCCACGGTGAAGGTGGCGAGGAGCTTGGTGTCCCCCGGCGCGACGATGCCGAGGCGCTGCCCCTCCGCCAGGCTGAGCGAGAGCATGGTCTTCACCCCGTCGTAGAACGAGCGGATCTTGGTGACGAAGGCCGGATCCATCCCGGTCGCGTGCGAGAGCAGGATGCGGGTGAGCGCCGGATCGTCGAGCAGCACCGCGACGATGGCGCGGATGTTGTGCTTCACCTGGGCGTCCACGTCGGCCGCGGGGTCGACCTGGAGGATGGCCGCGCCGAGGCGCTGGAAGAGCAGGTCGACCAGCTCGGAGAAGACCGAGCGCTTGTCCGGGAAGTAGAGGTAGAACGTGCCCTTGGCGACCTTGGCCACGGCGACGATGTCGTCGACCTTGGCCTCGTGGTAGCCACGCGTGGCAAAGACGTCGCGCGCCGCGCGCAGGAGAGCTTGCCGGCGCTCCGTCTTGTTCATCGGGGGCGTTCTATCACCCCGGTACCAGGGGAAGGCCCGCCATCGTGACAGGTGCCGTTGGGGAATGGACTTGCCCGAGGTGGGCGGAGCGTGTACCTCCTTACGACTGACTGGCCAGTCAGTCGGCGCCGGGGGGCGCCGGCGGTCACGCCGTCACAAGGAGGATCCCGATGGGAAGGCAGATCCAGGATCCGGTGGTAGTGGGGATCGACGTCGGCTCGACGACCGTCAAGGCGGTCGTGCTCGATCCGGTGACGCTCGAGATCCTCTGGAGCGACTACCAGCGGCACCAGACCAAGCAGCCCGAGAAGGTGGTCGAGCTGATCGACGCCATCGAGGCGGCATTCCCCGCCTCGCCGCGGGCATCGTGGCGCGTCTTCATGACCGGCTCGGGCGCGGCGCCGCTGTGCGCCGGCCTCGGCGCCAAGTTCGTCCAGGAGGTCAACGCGGTCACCCTCGCGGTGGAGAACCTCCACCCCGACGTCGGCAGCGTCATCGAGCTGGGCGGCCAGGACGCCAAGATCATCATCTTCAAGAAGGACGAGAAGACGGGCGACAAGACCGCCTCCCCTTCGATGAACGACAAGTGCGCCTCGGGCACCGGCGCCACCATCGACAAGTGCATGCTCAAGGTCGGCCTCCCCTCGGCCGAGGTCGTCCAGATCCACTTCGACGACAGCAAGCTCCACCACGTCGCGGCCAAGTGCGGCGTCTTCGCCGAGACCGACATCGTGAACCTCGTCAAGAGCGGCATCCCCGCCAACGAGGTGCTCTGCTCGCTCGCCGACGCCATCGTGCTGCAGAACCTCTCGGTGCTCACCCGCGGCTCGACGCTCAAGAGCAAGGTGCTGCTGCTCGGCGGCCCCAACACCTACCTGCCCTTCCTCCAGGAGTGCTGGCGCCTGCGCATCCCCCAGGTGTGGGACGAGCGCGGCTACGACTGGCCCAAGGATCGCCCCGTCGAGGAGACCATCTTCGTCCCCGAGAACGCGCAGTACTACGCCGCCTTCGGCGCCTGCGTGTACGGCCTCAAGGAGGCGGCGGGCGTGGGCAGCTACACCGGCAAGCAGGGCCTGGTCGAGTACATGACCAACGGCCGCAAGGCTCGCCTCGGCGAGAGCGCCGGGCCGCCTCTGGCCAAGAGCAAGGACGAGATCTCCGACTTCCGCAAGCTCTACTCCATCCCCCGCTTCACCCCGCCCAAGCTCGCGCAGGGACAGGTGATCCGCGCCGTGGTCGGCCTCGACGGCGGCTCCACCTCGAGCAAGGCGGTCCTCGTCGACGAGGCCGGCGAGATCGTCTGCAAGGCCTACCAGCTCTCCAAGGGCAACCCCATCCAGGACGCCAAGGAGCTGCTCACCCAGCTCCGCGACCACGTGCAGAACCAGGGCGCCACGCTGGAGGTGCTCGGCTTCGGCGCCACCGGCTACGCGGCCGACGTGCTCGAGGAGACGGTGCGCGCCGACGTCAACATCGTCGAGACCGTCGCCCACATGATGAGCGCGGTGCGCTACTGCGGCGAGGTCGACGTGATCTGCGACATCGGCGGGCAGGACATCAAGGTCCTGTTCATGAAGAACGGCGACATCGCCAACTTCCGCCTCTCCAACTCGTGCTCCGCCGGCAACGGGATGCTCCTCCAGGCGATGGCCGACCAGTTCGGCCTGCCGGTGACCGAGTACGCCGACACCGCCTTCGGCGCCGAGCTGGCCCCCAAGTTCAGCTACGGCTGCGCCGTCTTCCTCGACACCGATCGCGTCAACTTCCAGAAGGAGGGCTTCTCCAAGGAGGAGCTCCTCGCCGGCCTCGCCCAGGTGCTGCCCAAGAACGTCTGGCAGTACGTGGTGCAGATCCCGCGGCTCGCCGCGCTGGGCACCCGCTACGTGCTCCAGGGCGGCACGCAGTACAACCTGGCCGCCGTCAAGGCGCAGGTCGACTACATCAAGGAGCGCGTCCCCGGCGCCGAGGTCTTCGTCCACCCCCACACCGGGGAGGCGGGCGCTCTCGGCGCCGCGTTCGAGACGCTCCGGGTGATCAAGCGCCGCGGCACCTCGACGTTCATCGGCATCGAGGCGGCCATCAACCTCGACTACACGACCAAGAACGACGAAGAGACGGTCTGCCACTTCTGCCCGAACAACTGCAAGCGCACCTTCATCGACGCCACGCGCCCCGACGGCTCGACCAGCCGCTACATCTCGGGCTTCTCCTGCGAGAAGGGCACCGTCGAGAGCGAGGCGGCGATGATCGCGCTGGTCGCCGACCGGAAGAAGATCGCCAAGCAGTTCCCCAACCTCGTCGACTACGAGTCCAAGCAGGCCTTCCGCCATTTCTACGAGCCGGCGCCGCTCCCGCCCGAGGGATCGCCGGTCAAGGACACGGTCCTCAAGAAGGGCTTCTTCGGCACCAAGCGGGTGGAGACGACGCGGCCCTTCCGCCGCAACAGCCACACGGTGCAGGAGCGGCTCCGTCGGGTGCGCATCGGCATCCCCCGGGTGCTCAACATCTACTCGACGGCGCCGTACTTCCGGCACTACTTCGAGGCGATCGGCATCCCCAAGCAGAACGTCGTCTTCAGCGACGTGACCACGGAGGAGATGTGGGTCGAGGGTGGCAAGTACGGGTCGATCGACCCCTGCTTCCCCTCCAAGGTGGCGCAGGCGCACATCCACAACCTGCTCTTCCACCACCACAGCCCGCAGCCGGGCGCCCTGCCCTCGCCGGACGACAAGAAGCTCGACTACATCTTCTTCCCCATCCTCACCCACGTGCCCAGCTTCGGCGAGGGCGTGATGGACAAGACGAGCTGCCCGATCGTCGCCGGCGTGCCCGACGTGATGAAGGCGGCCTTCACCAAGGAGGTCGACTTCTTCGCCACCCGCGGCATCGAGTACGTCGACCCCGCCCTCACCTTCAGCGAGATGAACCTGACGGCGCGGCGGATGTTCGAGACCTGGGGCCCGCGCCTCGGCATCACCGAGGACGAGAGCGACCACGCCCACCGCGAGGCGATGCGCGCCTTCGACATCTTCGAGCGCGACCTGCAGGACAAGGGGCGCGCCATCCTGGAGACGGTCGAGGCCGAGAACCGCGTCGCCATCCTCATGGTGGGGCGGCCCTACCACTCGGATCCGGGCCTCAACCACGCCATCCCCGAGGAGTTCCAGGTCCTCGGCTACCCGATCCTCTCGGTGCGATCCATCCCCCGCGACGCCGACTACCTGGCCCGCTACTTCAAGGAGGAGATCGCCCGCGGCCAGCACCCGCTCAACATCAACGACGTGTGGCCGGAGAACTACTCGGCCAACAGCGCCCAGAAGGTGTGGGCGGTGAAGTTCGCGGCCAGGCACCCCAACGTGGTGCTCCTCGATCTCTCGAGCTTCAAGTGCGGCCACGACGCGCCCACCTACGGCATCGTCGAGAGCATCGTCAACGGGAGCGCCACGCCCTACGCCGCGCTCCACGACATCGACGCCAACAAGCCGAGCGGCTCGATCAAGATCCGGGTCAAGACCTACGCCCACAGCCTCAAGCTCCACGAGGAAGCCCTCGACGACGCCGCCAAGAAGCGCGGGGAGCTGGCCATGAGCCTCGACAAGAAGCGCCTGGAGCTGCTCACCATGAAGCAGGCCCAGATGGCCGCCCGCCGCCAGGAGGACCCGGCGCTGGAGCGCCAGATCGCCGAGCTCGGGGACCGCCTGCGCAGCTATGTCGCGCCGATCACGCCGCCCGAGCAGCCCAAGGGCCTGGTCACGCTGAAGAAGAAGAACGCCGACGGAAACGTCGTGGCTACCCATGCCGGAGCCAACGCCGCACGCTGAGACAAGGGGATTCGTCATGACGATGCAAACGACCACGACGCAGAAGAAGAGCCTGCCCATTGTCGCCGCCCACAAGACGGCGGCCGACCTCGACATCGACGTCGACGCCGAGCTCCTCGCCTTCGAGCAGGCCGAGCGCGAGCGCATCGGCATCAAGGCCGAGCGGCGCCAGTGGGCCGACAACATGCTCGACCTGAAGATGAAGAAGAGCGAGCGCGCCAGCGTCACGCTCCTCATCAGCGGCCTCACCGCCGCGCAGGACTTCCTCACCGAGGGCGCCCTCCGCAGCCTCGGCTACAAGGTCCACTACTTCGGCATGAGCAACAACCGCGGGCTCCAGGCCGGCAAGGAGTTCGGCAACCGCGGCCAGTGCAACCCCACCTATTTCACGGTGGGCAGCCTGGTCCAGCACCTCATCGACCTCCGCGACAAGGACGGGATGAGCGCCGAGGACATCGTCAAGAACTTCGTCTTCGTGACGGCGGGCGCGTGCGGGCCGTGTCGCTTCGGCATGTACGTGACCGAGTACCGCAAGGCGCTCCGCGACGCCGGCTTCGACGGCTTCCGCGTGCTGCTCTTCCAGCAGCAGGGCGGCCTCTCGCAGGCCACCGGCGAGGACGTCGGCCTGGAGATGAACCCTCCCTTCTTCATCGCCATCATCAAGGCCGTCGTCTGCGGCGACGTGCTCAACGCCCTCGGCTACCGCATCCGCCCCTACGAGGTCGAGGTCGGCGCCACCAACCGCGCCATGGAGGAGGCCAAGAAGATCTGTTACGAGGCGCTCACCAGCCACAGCAACATCTTCGTCGCGCTCCACAAGGCCAAGAAGGTGCTCGAGGGGGTCAAGGTCGACAAGCTCCGCGCCCGCGCCAAGACCTCGATCATCGGCGAGTTCTGGGCCATGACCACCGAGGGCGACGGCAACTACCAGCTCCAGAAGTTCCTCGAGAGCGAGGGCGCCGAGAACGACATCCAGCTCACCACGGCGTGGCTGCTCTACAACATCTGGGAGGTCGCCCGCGACACCCGCCAGCGCCAGGATCTCCGCACCGCCGACGGCGGCAACTACGGCCTCGAGGGCCTCGACGAGTTCGGCGTCGCCAAGAAGCTGGCGATGATGCGCGGCGCCGAGGTCGGGCTCCGCGCCGGCTTCGAGGCGTTCGCCCTCGCGGCGGGCCTCTACGACTACCACCTCCCCGACATGGATCTCGTCGCCTCGGTGGCCAACGAGCACTACTCCAACGACCTCCGCGGCGGCGAGGGCCACATGGAGGTCGGCAAGCTGATCTGCAACGTGGTGATGAGCAAGGCGAACATCACCGTGAGCGTGAAGCCCTTCGGCTGCATGCCCAGCTCGGGCGTGAGCGACGGCGTACAGTCGCTGATCACCGCCAAGTACCCCGGCACCATCTTCTGCGCGGTGGAGACCAGCGGCGACGGCGCCACCAACTTCTACTCCCGCGTGCAGATGTACATGTTCAAGGCCCGCATCGCCGCCGAGAAGGAGCTCGCCCGCGCCTACGAGGCCACCGGCCTCACCGAGGCCGAGGTGCGCGCCTTCCTGGCCTCGCACCCCAGGTACGCCTCGCCGCTCCACCACGCGCCCCACAAGGTGGCGGGCTCGGCGGCCAACCTGGTCTACGAGGTGGCGCCGCTCATCCAGCAGAGCGCGCTCGAGCGCGCCTCGATCAAGGCGAAGGCTGCCGCCGCCGTCCTCAAGGGCGCCGCCCTCGGCACGCCCGCGGCGGCGCGCAAGGCCGTCGCCTTCGTGCGGGATCCGGAGACGCACGCCCGCCTCGAGCAGGACTTCCTCCTCGTGCGCGATCTCCTCCAGGGCAAGGCGCGCGAGCACCTGGTGCCGATGGCGCAGCGGCTCCTCGGCAAGGCCGTGTTCGAGAACAACCCCGAGGTGAGCCACCTGGCCCACAGCGGCGAGGCCATCGCCGCGGAGTAGACGGACCGCGTCCCTGAAGCGATCGGCCGGCGAGCACCCCTCGCCGGCCGTCTTCGTTTTGTCGGTCCGCGCGAGGAACGCCCGCGGGCTGAGCCGCTTCCCCGGTGCGGGCTCCCCTGCTAACGTCCGCAATCATGCGAGCAACGAACTGGGTGATGGGTTGGACCGCGGCGGCGCTGCTCTTCGCCGGGGCGGGGTGCAGCGGCGCGCTCACGTACACGATCGCGGGCACCGCCAAGTCCGCCGATCTGGACGGGAAGATCGTCGCCACCCCCAACAAGGACCGGGGGATGACGGTGGTCAAGATCGACCTCCAGCACCTCGCGCCGCCCGAGCGCCTCGGCAACGGCAAGACCTTCGTCGCCTGGACCAAGGACGAGAAGGGCAAGTGGGGCCGGATCGGCGCGCTCAAGTACGAGGAGGGGGCCCGCAAGGGCACCTTCGAGGAGGCCACCGTGCCGCTCACCAGCTTCGACCTGCTCATCAGCGTCGAGGCCGATCCGGCCGTGGACGCCCCCACCTCCGAGCCCTTCCTCGTCCAGCACATCAACTGACACCGCCTCGCGCGGCGAGGAGCACCGCATGAGCGACACGCCCAGCAAGCCCGAGGTGATCGGCCTCGTGCTCGACATGCCCGAGGGCAAGCTCCGCGCCGCCCTCGCCGTGCCCCCGCGTCCGCTCCGGCTCGCCGAGCTGGCGTGGAACTCCATGAGCATCAGCGAGAAGCTCACGGACGTCGCCGTCCAGACCGAGGCGCGCGCCGGGCGCACCGTCTCCTGCACCCGCGGCTGCGGCGCCTGCTGCCGGCAAGTCGTGCCCCTCTCCCCACCCGAAGCCTGGATGGTAGCCGACGTGGTCGCCGGGCTCCCCGCCCCTCGCCGCGCCGACGCCCTCGCCGTCTTCGCCCGCGCCGGCGAGGCGCTCACCACCTCGGGCCTCAAGGCGCAGCTCCTCGGCCGCATCGACAGCCCCGAGCAGATGGTCGGCCTCGCGGTCGCGTACTTCCGGCTGGGCGTGCCCTGCCCGTTCCTGCGCGACGAGTCGTGCTCGATCTACCCGTACCGCCCCTCGATCTGCCGCGAGTACCTGGTCACCTCCCCCGCCGAGAACTGCGGCAGCCTCGGCAAGGCGCCGGTCGCTCGCATCCCCGTCCACGTCCGCCTCTCCGAGGCGCTCGCCCGGCTCACCGGCAAGCTCCTCGACCGCGAGCCCGAGGTCGTCCCGCTGACCCTGGCGCTGGAGTGGGCCGAGGCCCATCGCGAGGAAGGTGCGCGCACCTGGGACCCTCGCGTCCTGCTCGAGGGCCTGGTCGCCGAGCTCGCGCGATGACTCCCCCTCTCGACCTTTACCTCATGTCCCCCCCCGGCCCCGGCTGGCAGCTCCGGGGGCGCGCCAACTTCCGCAGCCAAGCCGCCGCCCCCGTCGACGCCCGCGCCGCCATCCGCGAATGGATCGCCCTCGCCGACGCCCTCGAAGCCCGCGGCGGCCGCGTCGTCTGCCTGGTGCCCGAGCCCGACACCGAGCTCACCGGCCTGCCCTACGCCGCCGAGTGCGGCCAGATCCTCACGGTCGACGACGACCTCTGCTTCGTCCTCCCCCGCATGGCCGCCCCTCACCGCCGCCACGAGCGCGACGCCTGGCGCCCCCTCGCCGAGTCCCTCGGCCTGCGCCCCATCGACCTCCCCGACGGCTTCTGGGAAGCCCAGGGCGACGTCGCCACCTTCCTCGGCCGCACCCTCCTCTTCTGGGGCGGCCGCACCGACCGCGCCGGCCTGCTCGCCGCCGCCCGCTACTTCCCCCCCGACGCCCTCCACCTCGAGGTCCGCCAGCCCGCCTTCCACGGCAACATGGCCGCCCTCCCCCTGGACGCCGCCCGCAAGCTCCTCGTCTGCCCCGACGTCCTCGTCGGCGACAGCCTCTCCCGCCTCGAAGCCGCCTTCGGCGCCGCCGCCCTGGTCCCCGTCACCACCGACGAAATCCGCAGTTACGCCACCAACGGCCTCCCCATCGGCGCCGACGTCCTCGCCCCCCACCTCACCCCGCCCCGCATCCTCACCCTGATGCGCACCTGGGGCCTCGACGTCACCCTCCTCCCCATGCTCGAGCTCTGCGAAAAAGCCGGCGGCGCCTCCCGCTGCCTCGTCAGCCACGCCCACCTCTCCCCGACCCAGGCCGCCCAGCTCACCGTGCCCCCCCCGCACGACTACCGCCTCATGCGTTCCCAGATCGTCGCAAGCGCCAACTAACCCCCTCCGCTCCGCTCGCCCTCCCCTCCGGCCCCACCCCAAGCTCGCAGAGATTGCGTAGCAGCCGTCGCGAGCCCCTCGAGGCTAGGAAGGCCGAGGGAGCCGTACTCCTGTACGGTGACCGAGGCCGACGCCCCCCGTCGGAGGGCATCGGGGGGCGTAGCAGGCTGATACGCAATCTCTCAGCGCCAGTGGCCGGGGATCCAGGTGTGGCGACCGCGGCGGTTCTCCCAGTGGCCGTCGACCCACGCGCGGTTGCCGACGCGAGCCTGGTAGTGGCCGTTGACCCACACGTAGCGGCCGCCCTGCCAGCGCCAGAACCCCTTGGTCCAGATCTGGTTGGGGGCGGGCGCCGGCCCGGGGGGCGGGGTCTCGGCCTGGTCGGCGGGGGGAGCGGGCGCGTCGGCGGGGGCCTCGGTCGGGGCCGGCTCGGCGGTGGCCGCGGCCGCCGCTCCGCCCTGGTCTGCGGCGGCGGGCGCCGAGGTGGCCGCGGTATCGGCGGAGGCATCCGGCTTCTTGCACCCGGTGGTGACGATCGCACCGAGCATCATCACGACCGCAGCGACAGACTGGAACTGGTTGAGCTTCATTGGCCTTCTTCTCGTGGTGGAATCAGGATGCAACCTGCATTCGAGCACGAAGGTATTCGCGCCCCCGAGCCCGCGCAAGACCCTGCGGGGCGACGGGATCGTGCTGACCTGCGGTGCTGGCGTTCGGAGCTGAGCTCGGCCGGTGCTTCGGCTACCCTCGCCGCCGCCATGCGCCTCTTCCTCTCCGGCCTCGTTCTCCTGGCGAGCCTCGCCGCCGCCCCTGCGCGGGCGGAGCCCGTGGTCATCGACCGGGTCGTCGCGGTGGTCGGCCCCCAGCCGCTGCTCCTCTCGGAGCTGCGGGCCCGCGCGGCGCCCATGATCGCCCAGCTCGACCGGACCGACGTCGCGCCGGCGGCCCGCGCCGCGGCCGAGCGCCGGCTCGTCGACGAGGTCCTCCAGCACCTGATCGACGCCGAGCTGGTGGCGCAGGCGGCCGCGCGGGCCGGGGTGGAGGTCACCACCGCGGAGATCGACGCCGGGCTCACCCGGGTGGCGGCGCAGAACCGGGTGAGCGTGCAGGAGCTCCTCGTCGAGGCGCGCCAGCAGGGCTTCGACGAGAGGCTCTACCGCGACGAGATCGGCCGCCAGATCTGCGAGGTCAAGATGCTCCGGTTGCGGCCGCTCCCTGCAGGGCTCGACGAGCGCCAGCACCTCGAGGCGCTCGAGCGCCTGCGCCGGACCTGGCTCGCCGAGCTGCGCCGCGCCACCTACGTGGAGATCCGCCTCTGAAAGCGCCCCTCGCCCCCCTGGCCCTGGTCGCCACCCTGGCCCTCGGCTGCGCCGCCTCCCCGGCGCCTCCGGTGACGGCGTCTGCGGCCCCGCCTCCGGTGACGGCGTCTGCGGCCCCGCCTCGGCCACCCTCACCGCTCGGAGCCCCGCCGCCGAGCTTCACCGGCCCGGTCACCAGCATCGAGGTCCGCGGTGCTCCCTCGCCCGAGGTGGCGCGCCACGCCCTCGCGACGCACCTCGGAGATCCCTTCGATCCGGCGCGGATCCAGGACGACCTGCGGGCGCTCTGGGCGCTCCGGCTCTTCGAGGACGTGGCGGTGGAGGCCGAGGCCCGCGGCGAGGGCGTCGCGCTCACCTACGTCGTCGTCCTGCGGCCGAGGATCGACCGCGTCACCCTCTCCGGCACCCACCGGGTCCCGGTGGCCGAGCTGGAAGCCCTCGTCGCCGACCTGCGCGGCTCGCCCGCCGACCCCGTCCTCATCGACGACGCGGTCCACCGCGTCCGCGACCACTGCGCCGAGCTCGGCTACCGCCTCGCGCGCGTCGAGACCGAGCAGAGCCGCGCGAACCAGGCCCCCGGGCCGAGCCCGGTGGAGCTGCGCCTGGTGATCGACGAGGGGCCGCGCGTGGTCCTCGATCGCTGGACCTTCACCGGCAACGCCCGGGTGAGCGAGGCGGCGCTCCGCAAGCAGATGGAGAGCGGCGCCGCCAACACCGCGGGGGGCCTCTACAGCGAGGCGCTCTGGGAGCGCGACGTGGCGCGGATCAGCGCCTACTACTTCGACCGCGGGATGCTCCAGGTCCAGGTCGGGCCCGTGAAGCTGACCCCCTCCGCCGACGGGAGCGTGCTCTCGGCCACGGTGCCCGTGGTGGAGGGCCCCGTGTTCCACGTCGGCGCGGTCGACGTCCACGATACCGCCGCTGCCAGCTCACGCCGCCCGGCCGGCGTCCTCCGGGTCAAGAAGGGCGAGGTCTTCGACCGGACCCACGTCAAGGCGGACCTCGACCGACTCCGCGCCTGGTACGCCCGGGAGATGCACCGCGACGTCGTGGTGACGCCGCTCACCGATCTCGACGTGCCCGGAGCCATGGTGAACCTGGTGCTCCGGGTGGAGGACACCAAGCGTTGAGCCGAGCAAGCGCCGTCGACGACCCCGTCGCCGCCGCATGCTGGAGCAGAGATCTGCAACGCCACGGAAAGGCTGTGATTTACGACCAGCAGGTCCGACCGTACAACGGAGCAACCTCCCGGTTGTACGGAAGAGCTTCCCGGTACGACGGGACAACCTCCCGGGGCAACCGGGCGACCTCCCCGTACAACATTGGAGCTTCCCGGTACGACGGGACAACCTCCCGGTACAACCGGGCAACCCACCGGTACAACCGGGCAACTCCCCCTACAACCAGATGACCTCCCCGTACAACCGGGCAACTCCCCCGTACGACCGGGCGACCGCCCGGTACAACCAGTCGATACGTCGGTACAACCGGGCAACTCCCCCGTACAACCGGGCAACTCCCCCGTACGACCAGGCAACTCCCCCGTACGACCAGGCAACCTCCCCGTACGACCAGGCAATCTCCGGGTACGACCGGGCGACCGCCCCGTACGACCAGGCAATCTCCCGGTACGACCGGGCGACCTCCCGGTACAACCGGGCGATACGTCGGTACAACGGTGGGCTTCCTCGGTGCGAGGAGACCACAATCCCGGCTATTGACGCGTGGCGAGGGAGGCGTCGTCGCACCGCACGGGCGCGCGGTGGGGCGACGGCTCGCTACCGCAACCGCCCGTCGAGCGACACGGCAGCGCAGGCGAGCATGGAGGCCTCGCGCAGCAACTGGAGCACCGCCGTGCGGTCGGAGCCCTCCGGGACCTGCTCGAGGATCACCTCGGCGAAGTGCTTGGCCCCGGCGTGGATGGCGTCGTAGTGCGCCAGCTTCTCGGGGGTCGCCGAGTGGTGCGAGAAGACGTAGTTGGGATCGAAGTCGCCGTGGGTCATCCGAGGCTCCGTGGGGTTCGCGGTGGGTGCCGATCTCATACACCAGAACGCACGCTCCCGAAGGGACTCCCCGAGCGCCCGCCTTCGGCTACACTCTCGCGCCACCAACGCGCCTCGATCGAGAGAGAGCACCTTGCCCGACCTGCCCACCCTCCGCGCCGAGATCGAGCGCCTCCTCGCGCTCGCCGACCCCGGCCACGCCGCAAGGTCATGAACCTCCGCGTCTTCGAGCGCTTCCCGGTCCTCACCACGCCCCGCTTGCTCCTCCGCGAGCTGGGGCCGAAGGATGCCGAGGCGGTCCTGGCGCTCCGCCGCGACGAGGAGGTCAACCGCTACCAGAGCCTGGACGCGCCGCCCACGCTGGAGGGGGCGCGCGCGATGATCGCCCGCTGGCGCAAGCGGTTCTCCACCCGGGCCGAGATCCGCTGGGCGGTGGTCACCCGCGACGACGGCCTGTTCGCCGGCACCTGCGCGTACGCCCACTTCGTCCCCTGGCTCGACCGCGGCCACGTCACCTACGAGCTGGCGCGCCGCGCCTGGGGCCGCGGCCTGGCGACGGAGGCGCTGCGGGCCATGGTCGCGTTCGGACACGGCCCGGCCGGGCTCGATCGCATCGAAGCCGTGGTCGTGCCCGAGCACGAGGCGTCGGTGAACGTGCTGCGCAAGGCGGGCTTCGCCGAGGAGGGGCTGCTCCGCGCCTACGGCTCGTGGAGAGGGCAGCACCACGATCTGCGGATGTTCTCCATCGTCCGACCGGTCATGCCGGAGGTCATGCCGGAGGTCATGCCGGAGGTCATCCCGGAGGTCATCCCGGAGGTCTCGACCGAGGTCACACCGGAAGACCCGCCGGCGCCGCCGTGACCCGCGCCTACGGGTGAGGCAGGCGCTCCAGGTCGGCGGGCTCGTCGACGTCGAAGGCCAGCCCGTCGCTGCGGTGGACGCCGACCCGGAGCCCCGCGGCCTGCGCCCGCTGCACGTGGCGATCGAAGCTGTCGCGCACCCCGAAGGAGGTGAGGAGCCGATCGGGCGGGGCGAGCGCGAGGGCGTTGGTGCCCTCGCCGCGGAGGTCGGGGGCGGCGACGACGTCGAGCCCGCCCATCCGCGCGAGGAGGCCGCCGACGTCCGTGACCGTGAGCCGGGGGAGGTCCGACATCAGCACGAGCGCCGTGCCCACGCTCCGGGCGCGGAGCTCGGCCAGGGCCGCGTCGACGATGGCGCCGAGCGGGGGGTTGGCCGCATCACGCACGACCACGGCGCCGCGCGCGCGGGCCAGCTCGGCGGTGTCGTCGCCGTCCGTCACCACCAGGACTCCGTCGATCTCGCTGGAGGCGGCGAGCACGGAGAGCACGTGCTCGAGCATCGAGCGAGCGAGCGCGGCGCGCTCGTCGGGACCGAGGATCCCCGCCAGGCGCGACTTGGCCCGGGTGAACGACTTGGCCGGGACGAGCGCCCACACCGGGCGCACGAACCCCTGGGCGGTGGCGCCGCTGCCGGGGATCATGGCGTGATCGAGCGCGTGATTGCGTCAGGGACCTCGAAGCCCCCGAAGGCGAGCACCTCGCGCGCGAGGCGGAGGCTGTCCGCGCGGCTCCGCATGACCGTGTCACAGGCATGGACCGCGACGGGCCCCTCGAAGCCGCCCTCGTCGCCGCGCTCGACGACGATGCCCGCGAGCAGGCTGCCGTAGTGGCGGGCAATCGCCGCCGCCGTGGGCGGGGCGCCGGTCAGCTCCGGGATCATGGTGCCCAGCGGGCCCTTGATGGCGCGGCCGCCCACGATGGGGCTCACCGCGATCACCTTGCGCCCGGCGAGCGCGGCGCGGACGCCGGGCAGCGAGAGGATGGGATCGATCGAGACGTAGGGGTTGGACGGGCCGAAGACCACCAGGTCGGCGGCCTCGATGGCCGGGATGACCGCGGGGGCGGGCGGCGGATCGCCCTCGAAGCGGACGGCGCGCACCTCGGGAGCGGCGCGGTGGCGGACGAACCAGTCTTGAAAGGAGAGCGTGCCTCGATCGCGGGTGTCGATCATGGTCCGGCAGGGGCCGTCGGCCATGGGGACGAGGTGCGCGCGGATCCCCAGCGCCCCGGCGAGGCGGGCGGTGACCTGGCTCAAGGTCTCGCCGCGGCGGAGGCCCTGGGTGCGGAGGATGTGGGTGGCGAGGTCGCGATCGCCGAGCTGGAACCAGTCGTCGCCGGCGTAGCGGCGCACCATCTCGAGGGTGGCGAACGACTCCTCGGCGAGGCCCCAGCCGCGCTCCTCGTGGGCGAGGTCGGCGAGGGTGTACATCACCGTGTCGCTGTCCGGCGAGACGTGCAGCCCCCAGTGCTCGAAGTCGTCGCCGGTGTTGACGATGACGGTGAGATCCACCGTCTCCGCGGCCGCTTCGAGCGCGCGCGAGAGGCCGTGGACGAAGCGGGCGCCGCCGACGCCGCCCGAGAGTGCCACCACTTTTTTCATGCGTAGAGATCCCGCTCCGGGGCCCGGTACAGCTCTGCCGCGGAGTGCTCGCCGGGGGTGAAGGCGAGGCCGCGCACGTGGATGGCGGCGCGCCCCTCGGCGGCCTGGCCGGCGACGAGATCGGCGGCCGCGGCGACCTGATCCGCCAGCGCGGTGACGGTGTGCTGGAGGACGCGGCCGAAGAGATCGGCGGCGCCGCGCTGGTCCCACACGGCGGGCAGGCCGGCCACCCCGATGGCGGCGCCGACCGTCCCCTGGCGGAAGGGCCGCCCGAACGAGTCGCTCACCACCACGCCCACCCTGGCGCCGGAGCGCTCCTCCAGGACGCCGCGGATGCGCGCGGCCGAGCCGTCCGGATCCACCGGCAAGAGGAGCGCCCAGGGGCCGCTGCCGGGCGCCGCGCCGCGGGGGGCGGCGTTGCTGGCGTCGATGCCGGCGTCGGCGGCGATGAAGCCGAGCCGGTGGCGCACCAGCAGCGCCCCCGGGGCGGACCGGGAGACGCCGGAGGACTCGCCGAGGACCAGCTCGCAGAAGCGCGCGTCCTTGCCGGTCTCGAGGGCGACCGCCCGGGCGCGCTCCGAGGGCTCGACCGTGGTGAGGTCGACGAAGCGGCCCTCGGCGCGGGAGACCACCTTGGAGACCACGACCACGACGTCGCCGTCCCGCAGCGCGATGCCCGCACGCTCGAGCCCGGCGGCGATCAGGGCCGCCAGATCGTCGCCGGCTCCCACGAGCGGGATCCCCGGCAGCGCCTGGAGCTCCAGCCGACCGTCGCAACGAATGGCCGGTCCGCCCACCTCCGCACTCACTCGGCACCTCGTCGCATCGGGCGCGTGTCGGTAGATCGCTTTCGTCGCCAAGTCCACCCGGATCCGGGCGGCGAGGGTGCTAGGCTCCCCGCCGCGGAGGTCGGGATGCGTATCGGAATCGTGGGCGGAACGGGACGTGAAGGGCGGGGCCTGGCGGTCCGCTGGGCAAAGGCAGGCCACCAGGTGGCGCTGGGCTCACGCGACGCGGAGCGGGCTCGCGCTCGCGCCGCCGAGCTGGCGCCGACCCTCCACGACGGAGCGGACCCGGCCGGTACCGGCGTGATCGAGGGCGGCAGCAACGAGTGGGCGGTCAGCGACGCCGCCGTGGTGGTGCTCACCGTCCCCTACGCCGCCCACGGCGAGACGCTGCGCGCGCTCGCGCCGCACCTCGCGGGCCGCGTGCTCATCGACATCACCGTGCCGCTGGTCCCGCCCCGCGTGCAGCAGGTCCACCTGCCCGAGGGACAGGCGGCGGCGCTGGTGGCGCAGACCATCCTCGGCCCCGGCACGCCGGTCGCCGCGGCCCTCCATCACGTGAGCTCCGCGCACCTGGGGGATCCGGCGCACGCCCTGGACTGCGACGTCCTGGTCTGCTCCGACGACCCGCGCGCCATGGATCTCACGCTCGCCCTCGTACGAGAGCTGGGCGCCCGCGCCTTCGACGCCGGGCCCCTGCGCAACGCCATCGCCCTCGAGTCGCTGACCCCGGTGCTCCTGCACCTGGGCAAGCGTTACAAGGCGGCGGGAGTGGGCGTCCGCTTCACCGGTCTCGTCTGAGGTCTGGTCGGGGCGGTCACTCGGGGATGACGAGCCCGGTCTCGGCCGGATCGAGGAGGCTGCCCAGGTTGTGGACGACGGCGTCGCGCGCCGCGAGCTGCCCGACCTCGTGGAGGAAGTTGTACTCGACGAGGGCGAGGATGCTGGAGTGCTCCAGGGTCACGTGGGACACCTGGTTCTTCCGGGCGAAGCGGCCGAGGGCCAGCAGCGGCACGCGGGTGCCGTAGGGCTGGTTGTCGACCGCGCTGTCCGCCGGCGGCTTGACGTGGTCGAAGAAGCCGCCCCCCTCGTCCCAGGTGACGAGCACCAGCGTGTCGTTCGCCAGCGAGGAGCCGAGGACGGCGTTGACCACGCCGGTCGAGAAGTCGATCCCATCGCTGATGCGGGTGCCGTAGCCCGGGTGCTCGTTGTGGTACCCGACGCCCTTGACGAAGGAGAGCTCCGGCAGCGTCCCCGCCTGGACGGCAGCGACGAAGTCCAGGTAGTCCTTCATGTACGCCGAGTTGTCGGCGAACTGCTGGTAGTACTCGAAGGGTACGTCGCTGGGGTCGTAGTCGCAGGGATCGGTGGGGAGGCCGAAGGGGCAGCCGGCCGGCGCCGCCGGGCAGGTGAGCGAGGCCTTCATGGCCGCATAGCCTTCGGCATAGAAGCCGAAGTCGAGGCCCGCGCCGATGAGCACGTCGCCGATGGTCTGCACGCCCTGGAACTGCTTGAAGGGCCCGAGCGCGCCGATGGTGCAGCCGGTACCGTTGGTGTCCGGGTAATAGTCGTTGTCGGTGAAGGCGTAGCGCGCCCCCGCCAGGTACATGTCGTTCGAGCTGGACTGCCCGACGAGGGGCTGGAAATAGCGGTCGGCGATGGCGTACTGCGACGCCAGATCCCAGTAGGGTTGCGCCACCGCGGCCGGCGCCAGCGCGAAGTTGCGCGCGTCGGAGCACGAGGTGCCCGAGGTGTAGCTGTCCATCAGCCCGCCGTTCATCTCCCCGAGCTCGCAAGCCTGGGTGTGATTGGGGTCGTATCCAGCGTTCTCTGCGTCGTTGAGGACGACGGGAGAGGCCCCCGAAGGGTCGGTCTGGGGCGCCGCCTCGCAGCAGCCCGGACCGGCCGTGCAGCTCGGCGCGGAGCCCGCCGGAGCGGTGCAGTAGCGACCGAAGTAGGCGTCGAACGTGTGGTTCTCCTGAACGACCACGACGATGTGGCGGATGGCCGACACCGTGGGCGCGCCGCCGGAGCTGCTGGTCGATGACGAGCTGCTGGTCGATGACGAGCTGCTGGTCGACGACGAGCCGCTGGTCGACGACGAGCCGCTGGTCGACGACGAGCTGCTGGTCGACGACGAGCTGGAGGCGGTCGCCATCGGGGCTCCGCCGGCGCCGGTGATCGCGCCCCCTCCACCGCCTGCGCCGCTGGCGCTCTCGGTCTCCCCACCCCCTCCGCATCCGAGGACGACCGCTGCGGAAATGGCAGCCAGATGGCAGATAGGTCTCACACTGGCGACTATCTCATGACTTTTTGGTTTCAACCAATCGGTTTCTGGATGACAGCGTGGGGCAAATGACGCCCCAAAGGCCACGCGGTGGCGAAAGAACAGACCGCGAGCGAGGGGTCCTCGACCAGGGCGGGTACGGCCCCACGCGCGACCGCCCGCGCGAGAATTCATGGTATAGGGCGACGCCCGGAGGGTTGTCCCGATGTGGCTGGACCGCGCTGTCAAATGGCTGCTGCCTCGTGAGGAGCACTTCTTCGATCTCCTCGAGAGGGGCTCCGCCTGCGTCCTCCGCAGCGGCGAGCTGCTGGTGACCTGCTGCGACTCGAAGACGGCCGCCGGCCGCGAGGAGGCGGTCGCCCGGATGACCGACGAGGAGCACGCCTCCGATCGCGTCATCCAGGAGGTGTACGAGGCGCTCAACAAGACCTTCGTCACGCCCCTCGACCGCTCGGACATCTACGCGCTGGCCACCGACCTGGAGAACGTGGTCGACCGCTGCCACGGCACCGTCAACCAGATCGTGGTGCACGCCATGGAGGACCTGCCCCCGGGCAGCGCCGAGCTGGCGCTCAAGGTCCACGTCGCCTGCCAGGAGATCGACGGGGCGGTGAAGCTGCTCCGCAACTTCAAGCAGGCGGACCAGATCCGGGCGCACTGCAAGGCGCTGGGGCGGCTCGAGCACGACGGCGACCAGATCTTCCGGGCCCACATCGGCGAGATGTTCCGGAGCGAGAAGGATGCGGTCCGCCTCCTCAAGCACAAGGAGTTCCTCGAGGGCCTCGAGAACACCCTCGACGCCTGCGACGACGTGGCCAACGCCCTCGAGGCGCTGGTCATCAAGAACGCCTGAGCGAGCGCCTGAACGTGAGCGCGGTCCTCCTCGTCCTCGTCCTGGTGATCGTCGTCGGCCTCGCCTTCGACTACATCAACGGCTTCCACGACACGGCCAACGCCATCGCCACGGTGGTGAGCACCGGCGTGCTGCCCATCCGCACCGCGATCCTCCTGGCGGCGGTGCTCAACTTCGGCGGGGCGCTCCTCGGCACCGCGGTCGCCAGCACCATCGGCAAGGGGCTCATCGCGCCCGCGGCGGTGACGCAGGTGGTCGTCCTCTCGGCCCTCGTCGGCGCCATCTTCTGGAACCTGTTCACCTGGTACTTCGGTATCCCCTCGTCCTCGTCGCATGCCCTCGTGGGGGGCCTCGTCGGCGCCGGCGTGGCCCACCACGGGAGGGGCGCAGTCCAGCTCCCCGGGCTCACCAAGATCGTCAAGAGCCTGATCCTCTCGCCCATCGTCGGGTTCTTCGCCGCCTTCGTGGTGATGATCGCCATCTTCTGGATCACCCGGGGCGCCCGGCCGGCGCGGCTCTCGCGGATCTTCCGCCGGCTGCAGATGGTCTCGGCCGGCTTCATGGCCCTCTCGCACGGCTCCAACGACGCGCAGAAGACGATGGGCATCATCACCATGAGCCTGGTGGCCTATGGGTCGGTGAGCGCCACCGGCGGCCCGGCGCTCCAGGTGCCGCTCTGGGTGGTGCTGGCCTGCGCGGTGGCGATGGCCATGGGCACGGCGGCCGGCGGAATGCGCATCATCAAGACGATGGGCACCAAGATCATCGACCTCAAGCCGATCCACGGCTTCGCGGCCGAGACGGCGGCGGCTGCGACCATCCTCACCTCGTCGGCGCTCGGCATGCCGGTGTCGACGACCCACGTGATCACCGGCTGCATCATGGGCGCCGGCGCCAGCCAGCGCGTCAGCGCGGTGCGGTGGGGGGTGACGACCAAGATCCTCTGGGCCTGGGTGCTGACCATCCCCATCAGCGCGATGGTGGCCTGGGGCTGCTACCACGGCGCCGGGCTGGTGCTCGGGCCGTAGCCGCTCGTCGCGATCAGGAGAAGGCGAGCTCGGCCATCAGCCGCACTGCTTCCGGCTGCATCGTCCCCACCAGCATGGTGCCCACCCGGGACTCCTTCCACGCCTGGAAGCGATCCCGGATCCGCTCCCGGGGGCCCACCAGATGGAGCGCATCGACGAGGGCGTCCGGGACCTTGGCGATGGCCTCGGCCCGCTTGCCGGCCAGGTAGAGGTCCTGGATCTCGATCGCCTCGGCCTCGAAGCCGATCTTGCGGACGTAGGCGTTGTAGAAGTTCTTCTCGCGGGCCCCCATGCCGCCGATGTAGAGGGCGAGGCTCATCTTGAGGGGCGCGCGACAGGCGTCGAGATCGTCGCCCACGATCACCGCCACCGAGGGCGCGAGATCGAAGGTGGCGAGGCTCTTTCCGCCTCCGGCCCTGGCGAAGCCGGCCTGCAGGTGAGGCTCGATGACGTCGAAGCGCTCGGGGTGCATGCAGGTGAGGAGCAGGCCGTCGCAGATCTCCGCGCTCAGCGTCTGGCTGAGAGGCGCCATCGATCCGGTGTAGATGGGGATGTCCTTGCGGCCGTGGAGGATGCTCTTGAGCGGCTTGCCCAGGCCGGTGGCGCCCGGGCCCTGATAGGGGATCTGGTAGCGCTGGCCCTGGAACTCGAGCGGCTTCTCCCGGGCGAAGATCGCCCGGACGATGGTCACGTACTCGCGCAGCCAGGTGAGCGGCTTGTCGAACGAGACGCCGTGCCACCCCTCGACCACCTGCGGCCCGGAGGTGCCCAGGCCGAGGATGAAGCGGCCGCCGGAGAGGGCGTCGAGGGTCATCGCCGTCATCGCGGTGTTGGCCGGCGAGCGGCCGGGGAGCTGCATGATCGCCGTCCCCAGGCGGATCTTGCTGGTCTGCGCGCCGATCCAGGCGAGCGGTGAGACCGCGTCCGAGCCCCACGCCTCGGCGGTCCACACGGAGTCGTAGCCGAGCTTCTCGGCCTCCTTGATGAGCTCGAGGTCGAGGGAAACCTGGGCACCCGAGTACCCCGTCATGAGACCGAGACGCATGATCGCTCCTGTCGAAGACGGATCGCCCTTCCAGGCGGCCGCGCAGGCGAGTTTACGCGACCGATGGAACATGTTCTAGTCCCTTCCATGCCCGGATCCGGCGAGGGAAAGCGCGGCGATCTCGAGCTCGGCACCCTCCCCCGCCTCGTGCTCCGCGCGGCAGAGGAGCTCGCCGGGTCAGCGGCCGTCGAGGACGAGGGCGTCACCCTGACGTTCGCCGAGCTCGCCGTCCTGGTGCGGCGAGCGGCGCGCGCGCTCATGGCGCTGGGCATCGGCCCCGGGGATCGCGTCGCGCTGTGGGCGCCCAACACCTGGGAGTGGGTGGTGGCGGGGCTCGCCGTCCACGCGGCGGGCGGAGCGCTGGTACCCATCAACACCCGCTACAAGGGTGTCGAGGCGGCCGAGGTGCTCGCGAAGAGCTCGGCCCGAGCGCTCCTCACCACGGCGGGCTTCCTGGGCACCGACTACGTGGCGCTGCTCGGGCAGAGCGGCGTGCCCCTTCCCCACCTCGGAGCCATCGTCGTCCTCCGCGGCGCGGCGTCGGTCACGATCGGGGGAGCCTCCCTTCCGGCGACGACCGCGCTCACCTGGACCGACTTCCTCGCCGGCGGCGACGCCATCTCCGACGCCGAAGCGAGCGCTCGCGCCCTGGCGGTGGCGCCGGGCGACGTCTGCGACATCCTCTTCACCTCGGGCACCACCGGTCGCCCCAAGGGGGTCCCCTCCACCCACGCCCAGACGCTGCGCGCCTTCCGCGACTGGGCCGCTACGGTCGGCCTGCGGCGCGGCGATCGCTATCTGGTGGTGCTGCCGTTCTTTCACAGCTTCGGATACAAGGCGGGGATCCTCACCTGCCTGATGACGGGAGCGACCATCCTCCCCCAGGCGACCTTCGACGCCGACGCGGTGCTCGAGCGCATCGCCCGCGATCGCGTCAGCGTGTTGCCGGGGCCGCCTGCGCTCTACCAGACCCTCCTCGCCCGCCCGGATCTGGCG
>Ga0302267_10002196_pt1 | contig 23827 bp, 21 predicted proteins | sample III_Bog_E1_3_FD_194555 | JGI IMG/M metagenome (GOLD analysis project Ga0302267, IMG submission 194555) | Peat permafrost microbial communities from Stordalen Mire near Abisko, Sweden - III_Bog_E1_3 | ecosystem: Environmental > Terrestrial > Soil > Wetlands > Peat | place: Sweden: Abisko...
CCGCTCGACATCAAGTACACGGCGATCGACGGGCGCGAGGTCGATCTCTCCAAGCTGCGGGGCAAGGTCGTGCTGGTCGATTTCTGGGCGACGTGGTGCCCGCCGTGCCGCGAGGAAGTGCCCAACGTCGTCGCCGCGTTCAAGAAATACCACGACAAAGGGTTCGAGGTCGTCGGCATCTCGCTCGACCAGGACAAGGACGCGCTTCAATCGTTCGTGAAGGACAAGGGCATGGTGTGGCCGCAATACTTCGACGGCAAGGGCTGGGACAACGAGATCAGCTCGCGCTTCGGCATCGACTCGATCCCGGCCATGTGGCTGCTCGACAAGAAGGGCATGCTCGTCACCACCGATGCGAGCGACGACCTCGACGCCGGGATCGCCAAGCTCCTTGCCGCGCCGTAGCCCTCAGTTTTCCGCCGCCGCAGCCGATGGGATTAGGGGAGATATTCACTGATGGACCGGCTACTTGTTCTCGTCGCGGTAGTGATCCTGGGAATTCTGGCCTGGTTCGCTTTTCAGCCCGTGCCGCCGTTTGAACTGAAGTACACCGCCGTGGACGGCACGCCGGTCGACCTTGCGAAAAGGCACGGCAAAGTGGTGCTGGTCGATTTCTGGGCCACATGGTGCCCGCCGTGCCGCGAGGAGGTGCCCAACGTCGTCGCCGCGTACCAGAAGTACCACGACAAGGGTTTCGAGGTGATGGGGGTCTCGCTCGATGAGGACAAACAGGCGTTGCTCGATTTCACCAGCCAGAACGGCATGGCTTGGCCGCAATATTTCGACGGGAAAGGCTGGGACAACTCCATCGCCAGCGCCAACGGCGTGCGCTCGATCCCGGCCATGTGGCTCTTTGGCAAGGATGGCAGGCTCATCACCAAGAATGCCCGGGAGAATCTCGATGGCCAAGTCTCCCAAGTCCTGGCCGCGCCCTGACCAAAAGACGGTTAAAAAAGAGCACGTTAAGCCTTGGACAGCGGCAGAAGCGGGATATAACTTGAGTTGCTATGCAAATCCATATCAGTCCGCGTGACGTGAAGCTGACCCCGGCGATTTATTCCTTTGTGGCCCAGAAAATCGAGGGTCTGGAGCACTTTGGGTTGAATCTCATCGGGGCGCATGTGGCGCTGTGGCACGATGACAAGCGTGCCTTCAAGCACGCGTTCGTGGTCAAGGTGCACCTCGCGCTGCCCGGACCGGATATCTACGCGGAGGATCACGGCCACGATCTCTACCAGGCCATCGACCTCTGCCACGACCGCCTCGCCGAGCAGCTCCGCCACCGCAAGAGCCGCCTCGTCAAGGGCACGCGCGAAAAGAGCCGCAAGGCCAAGCTAAAGCGCCAGGCCGCGCTGGTGTAGCGCATTGCTGGTAGCCCGTGCGCGACGTCGCGCGGGCCGGCCGTCGTGCGGCGCGCGACGGCTACCCTGTTTCCTGGTGCCCGTCCGCAGGACTGGTACGGAAACTGCCTCTCGACAAGCCCCGGGTCTGCCGCTAAATCAAAGACCCGCAAAACCCAAAACCTGAGACCGCCTTGAGCACACCCGCCGCCCCCTCCGCCTACAACCGCGCCAACCCCTTCAGGGCGCACCTGACCGAGAACTATTCCCTTTCCAGCGCCGGGTCGAACAAGGACACGCGCCACCTCGTCATCAACCTCGCCGGCAGCGGCATCACCTACGTCGCCGGCGATTCGCTCGGCGTCGTCCCGCGCAATTTCCCGCGCCTCGTCGACGAGCTCCTGCCGCACCTCGGCGTGGATCCCCAGACGCCCGTCGAGCAGCCCACCGGCGCCACCACCGCGCGCGAAATCCTGATCAGCGGCTACATCCTCAACCGCGTCAGCAAGAAATTCGTCAAGGCCGTGCTCGAACGCCTGCCCGAGGGCGAGAAGAAAACCGCGCTCACGGAAATCGTCGGCAACGACGAGACCTTCGACGACTTCGTCTTCACCCGCGACTACACTGACGTGCTCATCGAGTACCCGGTCAAGTTCACCATCGCGGAATTCCTCCCGCTGGCCAACAAGATCGCGCCCCGGCTCTACTCCATCGCCTCCTCGCCCAACGCGCATCCCGGCGAAGTGCACCTCACCGTCGCGGTCGTGAAGTACCACACGCACGGGCGCGAGAAATTCGGCATGGCCACCGGCTACCTCGCGCACGGGCAGGAGCTGCACAAGCCCGAGATTCCCGTTTACATCCAGCCCACGAAACATTTCCACATGCCCGCGCCCGACGCGCCCATCATCATGGTCGGCCCCGGCACCGGCATCGCGCCGTTCCGCGCGTTCCTCGAGGAGCGCGAAGTCACCGGCGCCAAGGGCAAAAACTGGCTCTTCTTCGGCGACCAGAAAAAGGCCCACGATTTCCTCTACGAAAAGCAATTCACCGACATGCAGGCCAAGGGCCTCCTCACCCGGTTCGACCTCGCGTTCTCGCGCGACCAGGCCGAGAAAATCTACGTGCAGGACCGCATGCGCGAAAACGCCCCCGAGCTCTGGAAATGGCTCCAGGAAGGCGCCTATTTCTACGTCTGCGGCGACGCCAAGCGCATGGCCAAGGATGTGCACCAGATGCTCATCACCATCGCGCAGGAGCAGGGCGGCATGACCCCCGAGGCGGCCAAGGAATACATCGAGGTCCAGTTCGCCAAGACCGAAAAGCGGTACCTCAAGGACGTCTACTAAGCTTCCGATACTATTGGCGAACAGCGGCGGCGGGGTGGGCCACGCGGTGTGTGCCCCATGCAACTTAACCAGCTCGATCATCTCGTCCTAACCGTCGCCGACGTCAACCGTACTGTCCGCTTTTACGTCGACGTTCTCGGCATGCGCGAGGAATCGTTCGGCGCGAACCGCTGGGCGCTTATTTTTGGCCGCCAGAAAATCAACCTGCACAAGTACGGCGCCGAGTACGAGCCCAAGGCCCACACGCCCACGCCCGGCTCAGCGGATCTCTGCTTCCTCACCTCCACGCCCGTCTCGCAAGTCATCACCGAGCTCAAGGCCAGCAACGTCACCATCGAGAACGGTCCCGTCGACCGCATCGGCGCCGCCGGCAAACTCCGCTCCATCTACCTCCGCGACCCCGACCGCAACCTCATCGAGATCGCGAACCAGGTGGGGTAGGAGGCGCGGCGTTTCCCAAGGCCCAAAGGGGCCGCGACAAGTTAGCCCAGGGCAGCGCCCTGGGTTATGGCGAAAAGAGACGGCAAGCCCTGAAGGGGCGAGACAAAAATCCGCGGACTTCGCAGGTGACCCCTACTTCGTCAATCGATCCAGCGCTTCCTGATACTTCGCCAGCGTGTTGCGGACGACTTCCTCGGGGAGCTCGGGACCGGGCGCGGTCTTGTTCCAACTCGTGAGGCCCTTGAGGTAATCGCGCAGGTACTGCTTGTCGAAACTGGGCTGCGGCTTGCCCGGCGCATAGGTGTTTACCGGCCAGAAGCGCGAGCTGTCCGGGGTGAAAACCTCGTCGGCGAGCAAAATGTCGCCGGTCACCGGGTCCTGGCCGAACTCCAGTTTCGTGTCGGCCAAAATAATTCCGCGCTGCGTCGCGTAGGCCGCGGCCCACGTGTAGAGATCGAGCGTCAACTCGCGCAGGCGCTCGTAGTCGTCGTCGCCCAGCACGCGCCGCGACTCGGCCTCGGTCAGGTTTTCGTCGTGGCCCTCGTCGTTCTTGAAGGCCGGGGTGAAAAGCGGGTGCGGTAGCCGGTCGGATTCGACCAGTCCCGGAGGCAACGAAAAACCGCCCACCGTTTTTTGCGTGCGGTACTCCTCCCAGCCCGAGCCCGCGATATACCCGCGCGCCACGCACTCCACCGGATAAATCTGGACGCGCCGCGCCCGCGTCAACCGCCCCTCGAACTCCGGCAAATCCACCCCGGCCGGCACATCGAAGCCGAGCACGTGATTCGGGCACATGCTTTTCGTCAGGGCGAACCAGTGCCGCGACAGCGCCGTCAAAATCTTGCCCTTGCCCGGGATCGGCGTCGGCATGATCACGTCGTAGGCCGAGATGCGGTCCGACGCCACCAGCCAGATTTCCTCCCCGCGCGTGTAGATATCGCGCACTTTCCCGCGGCGCAAAAGGCGCACGCCGGCTTGGGTAAGACGTTCGGCGAAGGGAGGCATGGGCGGGATTCTAGATTCCGAGACACCGCTTGGCGAGTGCGGGTTGCTTTTAGCGCGAATCGGGCACCAAAAATTTCCCTCTCTTTGACAACGGCCTCTGCCGATTTAACCTTGTGTAGGGGTGCGGCGAGGGGCTGCGGAGTTGTCGAAGTGCTTATGTTGTTCCATCATCACAGACGTGCCACGGGGTGCCCCTGGAGCGTACGCGGCAAAACCAACCTCCTGCCGCGCGCGTCTTTATGTTAATCATGCGGCGTACCTCGCTGGCCAGCGTTCTCCTCACGGTCCTCCTGGCCGACGCGATCGTCCTGGCGCTGTGTGCGGCGCTCTATTTCAGCCTCGCCGCGCCGATCAAGAGCAACAATCTCGAGGCCGAGGGCCGCCGCCTCGATCTTTACAAGAGCATCGTCGATAACGACGTTGAAGAGACCGTCGGCGACCTGCGGCTCCTCGCCACCGGCGACGGCATCACGGAATACCTGAACACGGGCAACCCGGCCGAGCTGCAGCGTGCCATCGCACGCGCCGTTTTCGTCAGCAAGGACAATCCCGACTACGACAAAGTTCGCTACCTCGACGAAAACGGCCACGAGGTTTTTCGCGTCAACTGGAAGGGTGCCGTCGTCCCGCCCCAGCAACTGCAGGATAAGGCCAACCGCCCTTTTTTCCAAAAGGCCAACTCCCTCAATCCCGGCCAGATCTACATTTCCGCGATCGACCTCAACGTCGACAACGGCGTCATCGAGCAACCCATCAAGCCCACGCTGCGCCTGGCCACGCCGCTTTTCGACGCGCAGGGGCATCGCCGAGGCATCTACGTCATCAATTACCGGGCCGCGAACATTTTTGCCGAGCTCCGGCGCGACGTCCCCCGCCGCGCCCAGCGCTTGCGCATCCTCAACGAGCAGGGCTACTGGCTGGCCGGCGACGCGTCCAATCCAGAATGGGGCTTCGAGCTCCCCGAGCACGCGGGCTCGAATCTCGCCAAGACCGATCCGGTCTTGTGGACCAAGATCCAGTCCGAAACTTCCGGCCAGGCCCGCTTCCACGGTGGCTTTTTCACGTGGGACCGCATCGAGCCGAAGACCTTCGCCCCCGGCAAGCCGGTCCAGATCATCAGCGACGACAACTACATCGTCCTGGCCTCGGATTTCACGGAGCAGGAATGGGCGGACACCCTCCAGCCGTTGCGGCAGACCTTCCTCGTTGTCGGCGCGTTGCTCGTCGCGCTCACCTCGTACACCGCCCGCTTCTTCGTCTCCCGCCGCCAGGCCCAGCTCGAGCGCGACCGCTTCTTCAATCTCAGCCGCGATATGCTCTGCATTGTCGGTTTCGACGGCTACTTCAAGCGCGTCAATCCTGCCTGGGAAACCACGCTCGGCTACACCGCCAAGGAGCTTACCAGCCAGCCTTTTCTCACCTTCATCCATCCCGATGACCGGGCGAAATCCGCCGCCGAGGCCGCTAAACTGCGCCCCGGTGGCGAAAGCATCGACTTCGAGAACCGTTACCGGTGCAAGGACGGCACCTACCGCTGGATGCTCTGGAGCGCCCGCGCCCTGGCCGGCGACGATGTCATCTTCGCCTCCGCGCGCGACACGACCGAGCGACGTCACATTGAGGAAAAGCTCCGCCTCAGCGAGGAGCGCCTGCGTCTCATGGTCGAGAGCCTGCGCGACTACGCCATCTTCATGGTCTCGCCCGAGGGCAAGGTCATGAGCTGGAACTCCGGTGCCCAGCGCATCAAGGGCTACACCGCCGACGAGATTATCGGCCAGCATTTCTCCCGCTTTTATCCGGCGGACAAGGGCGCTGAGAAATTTCCCGAGATGGAGATCAAGCTCGCTGCCGAGAACGGGCGCTACGAAGACGAAAACTGGCGCGTGCGTAAGGACGGTTCCCGCTTCTGGGCCAACGTCGTCATCACGCCCGTGCGCAACAGCCATGGCGAGTTGCTCGGCTTCGTCAAGGTCACACGCGACGTCACCGCGCGCAAGGAAGCGGCCGAGCGCATCGAGAACCTGAATCACGAGCTCAAGTCCCGCGCCGACCTGCTCGAGTCCGCCAACAAGGAGCTCGAGTCATTCTCCTACTCCGTATCGCACGACCTGCGCGCACCCTTGCGCCACATCCACGGCTTCGTCGAGCTGCTGCAAAAGTCGCCCGCCTTCGAGGGGCAGGAAGCGTCACAGCGCCACATGGCTGTCATCGCCAAGGCCGCGCGGGAAATGGGCATGCTCATCGACGACCTGCTCGCATTCTCGCGCACCGGCCGCGCCGAGATGCAGTTCTCCACCGTCAACGTGCGCGACCTTGTCGACCAATGCATCCGCGGCCTCGAGACCGAGATCGCCGGCCGGAATATCACCTGGAAAATCGCCCCGCTCGGCACGGTCGAGGGCGACCCGAGCCTGCTGCGCCTCGTCTGGGCCAATCTCCTAGGCAACGCCGTCAAGTACACCCGCCCGCGCGGCGAGGCCAGGATTGAGATTGGCCGCGAAGAACGCCGCGATATCCAGGGCGAGCCGCAGGACGTCGTCTACTCCGTCCGCGACAACGGCGTTGGCTTCGACATGCGTTACGCCTCGAAGCTCTTCGGCGTCTTCCAGCGCCTGCACCGCGCCGACGATTTCGAAGGGACGGGCATCGGACTTGCCAACGTCCAACGCATTATCCATCGTCACGGTGGAAAAGTTTGGGCGGTGTCCCAAGTTGACAACGGCGCCACGTTCTCCTTTTCTTTGCCGGTCAGGTCAAACCAAGCAGCACCCACCTATGTCAACGTCAACGGCCAAAATTAAGAGGATCCTGCTCGTCGAGGACAACGAGAACGACATTGAGCTCACGCTCAATGCGCTGCAGGAATGCCGCCTGAGCAACGAGGTTCTTTCCGTGCGCGACGGGGCCGAGGCCCTCGACTACATGTATTGCCGCAACAAGTTCAAGGACCGCGAGGAGGGCCTGCCCTGCGTTATTCTGCTCGACCTCAAGATGCCCCGCGTCGATGGCATCGAGGTGCTGCGCACGCTCAAAGGCGACCCGAATCTGCGGCACGTGCCGATCGTCATGCTGACCTCCTCGCGCGAGGAGCGGGACCTGGTTTTGAGCTACGATCTCGGCGTCAACGCGTTTGTGGTCAAGCCGGTCGACTTCAGCCAGTTCGTCCAAGCCATCCGCAACCTCGGCATGTTCTGGGCCATCATCAACGAGCCCCCGCCGCAGAAGCTGAAGGCTTAACGCACCAGGGTCAGTTTCACGGCGCGGGGAGCGTCTTCCGCCTCCAGGATGGGTCGGCTATTCAGGGTGCCTTCTATCTGTTTGGGCGTTGAAAAATAAAATGTGGCGCCACCGTCTTCGACGCCCTCCGCCCAGACCCGGCCGCCGTGGCGGTGCACGATGCGTTGCACATTCGCCAAGCCGATGCCCGTGCCCTCGAACTCGTCGTTGCTGTGTAGGCGTTGAAACACGCCGAAGAGTTTCTCGGTGTATCTCGGATTGAAGCCCGCCCCGTTGTCGCGAATGAAGATCACGGTTTCACCATCTGCTGCTGGAACCGCGCCGATTTCGATTTGGGCCTCGGCGCGAGCGCCGGTGAACTTCACCGCATTCGATAGAAGATTGACCAGGACCATGCGTAACAAGGAGCGGTCGCCCCAAATCTGTGGCAGCGGGTGGAGTTTCCAAACGATGTTTCGATTCTTGGTGTCTTCATTAAGATTTGTGAGCGTTTCCTGGAGCAAGTCGTCAAGATGGACGTTCGTTTTATGCAGGCCCACCCTTCCGACCCGCGAGAAGGTCAGTAGATCGTCGATCAAATGTCCCATCCGTGTCGCTGCACTGGAGATTGTCTTCAGAAGGAGTAGATGTTCCTTCGCAAGTGAGGGCCCGGCTCCTTTTTGCAGCATGTCCACAAAGCCGAGTACATGGCGAAGTGGCGCGCGTAGATCATGAGAAACGGAATAACTAAATGCCTCCAACTCCTTGTTGGCTGCTGTGAGTTGCGCGGTGCGTTCCGCGACGCGCATCTCGAGCCTATCGTTGTTGCGTTGTATTTCATCCTCCGCCCGTTTTCGTTCCGTAATGTTGCGGATGTTGCATTGGATCACTTGTTTGTCGCCAGCCTGATACACGTTGCAGACAAACTCTACGGCAATACGGCGCCCATCCCGCGTTTCCAGGGGCAGGTTTTCATAGCGGACATACCCACACGATTGCAGTCGCTCCAACATGCCTTGATTGGACTCAATGTCTTTGAAAGGACTAAGCTCACCGACGGTTTTGCCAATCATTTCGTCGTAGGAGAATTTCAACAGTTTAAAGAGGAAGGGATTAACGTCGGTGATGCGTCCCGTGTCGGCATCGAGAATGAGAATGCCGTCCTGCGCTGTTTCAAACAGGCGCCGGTAACGAAGTTCGGAGGAGCGTAGGGTCTCCTCAATTTGCGTGCCGTGATTAGGCAGGTCCTCGTTCGGATGCTTCGTTATCCCGAGTTTACCAGGACTTGGCTTTGCGCCGGACTTCCGAACCCGTAAGGGCAGGCCCTTTGGCTTCGCTGCGATTTTAACACTCATAATGGATTTTATTTGAGGTGCTCGGTCGAACGCTTGTGATAAGCCAGGCGCATCTTTCGCGTGGCCCTGTACATCTGCATGAAATCTTCAGCATCCGTGATGTCGCAAAGGATCGAAACGATTTTTCTCTCGCAAAAACCCGCGTCCTCCAAATCGCGATAAATGGAGCAGGCCTGGTTTCCCAATTTCGTTTGTCCGATTAATTGCGCTTCGGTCTGCCAGCGCTCATCGATGGGCAGACAGGACATGGCAAGCTGATGGTCCTTCGTGATGAGGATATCTTCCCCGCCCTGTCCCTCACCGTCGGCGTCCATGGCGCGGCGCACCGCGGGGGCCAGTCGGACGAGATCTTCTTTCAGGACATAATCCTTCGCGCCGCCCTTGAGCGCATCCATGCCCCTTTTCTCGCCCAGCATTCCGGACACAAAGATAAACGGCATGGCTGGCCACTGGGTGCGCACGATTTCCCTTGCGGATACCCCATCAAAGCCCGGCATCGCGAAATCCGACAATACCAGGTCAATGTTATTGTCCTCGAGCGCCGCCACAAAATCATTCCGGGTGCGCACGCAAATGATCTCACAAGCGATACCCTCGGTTTCCAGGGCGGCTCGAATGAGCTTCGCGTCGTTTGGATTATCCTCCAAATGCAGGATATGAAGTGGTGACTTTACGTTGGACATCCTTTTATTCAGGAAAACGGACTTCACCACTTGGGAATAGCTGGATTTTTATTTTGGCATGATTGATCTCTATTCCAACTTCATCGCCAGCCAAGGTTAGGTTTAATTCTCCTTGTATTGATGTATCGCCGGAATTTGTCACAACGAGCGCCTCTAGCTGAGGCAATGGCACATCATCAGCCAGAATGCGCACGGGCGGATTAGAATCCGGCCATAGAGATAATATGGTCTGAGACATCGAGCTAAACTAAGACGAGACGACATCAAATCATATGGGGTGAATACCCCACATATGTATTACAGGTTGGGAAAAACCGCATGTATTGCACATGCCCCCCTATGTTCAAGATTCTGTGGACCTAATTATCAGTCGCATCGTGTGATGCCATTTCTCCATAAGAAAATGAGTCCAAGTTGGCAAGAATGTCGCCAAACATTCCGAACGCGAATCCTGCCGGAGTCGCCAAAGGAGTGACACACATTGTGACCAAATCCGAGCCTATCTGGAGAAGATTCCATTTCGCGCAGAAAGACTGGCAAAAATGGCTCCGAAGGTAGCCGTCGACTGCCGGGCGACCGGCTCGGTGGTTATCGCGGACCCGGCCGCGGTAGCATTCATTAACTCGCCCCGCGCCGGCGGGCGCGGGCTGCCGCTAACATCGTGCTCGCAGCGGGCCGCGTTGTCTCGTACGTTGGAACGCGACGCATCATGTCCCGCTTCCACGTTCGCGATACGTTTGCCATCAGCGACAAGGCCTTCTTCGTCCTGGCCGGTTTTGCCATCGAGGGTGAAGTCGCGGCCGGCATGCTCGTGCGCCTGCCCTTCACCGCGCGCGTCACCATTACCGAGGAAATCGACCACATCCAGCTCATCGAGCGCCCAGACGGCCAGGTCACCTGCCTCTGCATCCGCTGCCACACGCCGGACGAGTCCACGCTGTGGGAGGCGCTCAAGCTCCAGGACACGACCGTTGAGGTCATCAAGCCGGCATGACGACGTACATCCTCCGCCGGCTCCTGTTGCTCATCCCTACCCTGCTCGGCATCACGCTGCTCACCTACATTTTGGTGCGCTGCTCCCCGGGCAATGCGGCCCTCATCCGCGGCGGCGGGGCCTTGGGCAGCCACGCCATGTCGGCCGAGGCCCGCGAGCAGATGATCCACCTGCTCGGCCTCGACAAGCCGCCCATCGAGGCCTACGGCGACTGGCTTTGGCGCCTCCTGCATCTCGACCTGGGCCAATCGTTCGTCGACCACCGCCCCGTCGCCGATAAAATCCTCGAGCGCCTGCCGCTCACCGTCGTGCTCATGGGCTCCTCGCTCATCTTGTCGTACCTCATTGCGATTCCGCTCGGCATCGCCGCCGCCATCAAGCGCGGGCAGGTGCTCGACCGCACCATCAGCTTCGTCGTCTTCTCGCTCTACTCCATCCCCAGCTTCGCCATGGCGCTCATGCTCATCCTGCTCGTCGCCGGCGGCGATTACCTCAACCTCCTGCCCATGTTCGGCAAGGAATCGATCTTCGCCGAGGACCTCAGCTTCTTCCCGTGGCTCTGGGACCGCATCCAGCACCTGATCCTCCCCGTCTTCTGCCTCACCTACGGCACGCTCGCCTCCATCTCGCGCTATTCGCGCGTCTCCATGCTCGACGCCCTCGGCCAGGACTTCATCCGCACCGCGCGCGCCAAGGGCCTTCCCGAGCGCCTCGTCCTCTTCCGCCACGCGCTGCGCAACGCGCTCATCCCAATCATCACCATCTTCGCGCTCGACCTGCCCGGCCTCATCGGCGGCGCCATCATCATCGAGGGCATCTTCTCGCTCCCCGGCATGGGCCAGTTGATCTTCATGTCGCTCGACGCGCAGGACATCCCCACCATCATGGGCATCACGCTCGTGGCCGCCGTCGTCACGCTGTTCAGCTACCTCCTCGCCGACATCCTCTACGTCGTGGTCGACCCGCGCATCTCCTACGAATGAGCACGCGCGGCCACGACATCCAGCAGGAAGGCTACTGGCAGCGCATCGGCCGCCGCTTCAACGAAAATGCTTACGGCCGCATCGCGTTTCGCGTGATCCTCGTGCTCTTCGCCATCGCCGCCTTCGCGCCCTTCATCGCCAACAGTCACGCGATCATCCGCTATGGAGACAACGGCCCCGAGTTCCCCATCTTCCGCAGCCTCGAGGCCATCGAGTGGCGCTTCCTCATCTACGTCCCACTCGCCGCCGCCGTCTATTTCCTGCGCAAGCGCCAGTGGCTTCCCTACATCGTGGCCATCCTCGCCATCGCCGCCACTGAAACCTCCCTCGCGCTCACGCATCCCGTCAACGACGCCACCAACGACCGCAACTACGGCGGCTCCGCAATCATGCCGCCCATCCCGTACTCGCCCAATGAAAGCTCGCCGGCCCAATTCTCGCCGCCCTCGTGGCAACATTGGTGCGGCACCGACTACACCGGCCGCGACATCGCCGCGCGCATGGTCCACGGCGCGCGCACGTCGCTCTCCATCGGCTTCGTCGCGGTCAGCATCGCGCTGCTTGTCGGCGTCACCCTCGGCGGACTCGCCGGCTTCTACCGCGGCTGGTTCGACATCGCGCTCTTCCGCTTCATCGAAATCCTCGACTGCTTCCCGCCGCTCCTACTCATCCTCGTCGTCATCGGCGTGTTCAACTCGCAAAACAACATGTTCGTCATCATGGCCGTCATCGGCCTCACTAGTTGGACCGGCCTCGCGCGACTCGTCCGCGGCGAATTCCTCCGCCTCGTCGGCCAGCCGTTCCCGCAGGCCGCGCGCGCCCTCGGCGCCGGCGACATCCACATCATCCTGCGCCACCTCCTGCCCAACGCGCTCGGCCCCATCCTCGTCTCCGCGACCTTTGGCGTCGCCTCCGCCATCCTCATCGAGTCCAGCCTCAGCTTCCTCGGCTTCGGCATGCAGGCCCCCACCTCATCGTGGGGCGACATCCTCTCCGACGCGCGCCTCTACATCGACTTCGCGTGGTGGCTCGCCTTTTTCCCCGGTCTCGCCATCCTTATAACCATCATGTCGTACAACTTCGTCGGCGAAGCCCTGCGCGACGCCGTCGATCCGCGACTCAAGGTGAAATAGAAATGCCGTCCCTCCTCAGCGTCGAAAATCTCGCCATCCAGTTCGGCCCGCCGGATGATCCCGTGCGCGCCGTCGACGGCATCACCTTCCGCATGGAGCCCGGCGAAACCCTCGCCGTCGTGGGCGAAAGCGGCAGCGGCAAAAGCGTCAGCGCGCTCGCCCTCACGCGCCTCCTCGCCGCACCGCCCGCGCGCTACGTCTCCGGCCGCATCAACTTCGACGGCCGCGACGTCCTGAAAATGCCCGAGCGCGAACTCCGCGAACTCCGCGGCGCCAAGATCGCCTACATTTTCCAGGAGCCCGGCTCCTCCCTCAACCCCGTCTTCACCATCGGCTACCAAATCCGCGAGGCCATCGAGCTCCACCGCCCCGACGTCCGCGACGTCACCGCCGAAATCGTCTCCGCGCTCGACCAGGTCGGCATCCGCGACCCCGCCTCGCGCCTCAACGATTATCCGCACCAGCTCAGCGGCGGCATGCAGCAGCGCGTCATGATCGCCATGGCCTTGGCGTGCAAGCCGCGCCTCCTCGTCGCCGACGAACCGACGACCGCGCTCGACGTCACCATCCAGAAGCAGATCATGGACCTCCTCAAGCAGCTCAAAGGGTCCACCAACATGGCCATCCTGCTCATCACGCATAATTTCGGCCTCGTCTCCGATTTCGCCGACCGCGTCGTCGTCATGTTCAGGGGAAAAATCGTCGAGGCCGGCCCCACCGCCGAAATCCTGCGCAACCCGCAGCACCCCTACACCCGCGCGCTCATCGACTGCGTCCCCAAGCTCGGCCAAAAGCAGCGCCGCCTCAAAACCATCGACTATGCGGGGATCAAATGACTTTGACGGAATTACGGAATTTTCGGAATTAACGGAATTATGAAATGAATTAGGAAAAGACGTCCGTTCCTCCTGAAACAAACCCCACCCTTCCCCCAATTCTGTTAATTCCGAAAATTTAGTAATTCCGTTAAAATCGAAATGCCTTCTCCCCTCGTAAAGGTCGATCACCTCAAAGTCTACTTCCCGATATTGGGCGGAGTTTTCCGCCACAAAGTCGGCGAAGTCAAAGCCGTCGACGACGTATCGTTCGAAATCCAAAAAGGCCAGACCGTCGGCCTCGTCGGCGAAAGCGGCAGCGGAAAAACCACCATCGGTCGCGCCATCATCCGGCTTACGCAGCCCACGTCCGGCTCGATCACGTACGAGGACGCCGACATCACCAAGCTCTCCGCGAGTGAATTCCGCCCCTGGCGCAAAAAAATCCAGATCATCTTCCAGGACCCCTACAACTCGCTCAACCCGCGCCTCTCCATCTTCGAGATCATCGGCGAGGCGCTGGAAATCCACTTCCCGAAAATGAACCGCGGCGAGCGCCGCGAGAAAGTCGCCACCCTGCTCGAGAAAGTCGGCCTCAAGCGCGACCACCTCGACCGCTACCCGCACGAGTTCAGCGGCGGCCAGCGCCAGCGCATCGGCATCGCCCGCGCGCTCGCCGTCGATCCCGCGTTCATCGTCTGCGACGAACCCGTCAGCGCGCTCGACGTCTCCGTGCAGGCGCAAATCGTCAATCTCCTCCAGGACCTGCAGGAAGAGCTCGGGCTCACTTATCTCTTCATCGCCCACGACCTCGCCGTCGTTGAGCACATCAGCGATTTCGTCCTCGTCATGGACCAAGGCAAAATCGTCGAAGCCGCCACAGCCGAGGCCATCTACGAAAATCCGCAGGACGAGTACACGCGCAAGCTGCTAAGCGCGGTACCCAAGTTGTAGCGCGCGCTTCCGAATTTAACGGAATTAAGGATTGAGTTGGGAAATGCCAACCGTTCCCCCAATTCCGTTAATTCCGAAAATCCCGTAATTCCGTCAAAAACGAATCACTTCGTCTCAATCACAAACTGCCCGTCCTTGATCGAGACGCTCTTCGCGTTCTGCAGCACATTCGCCATCGCCGCGTTTTCGCGCAGCTTCTGGTTCATGATCTGTGCGCAAAGCGTCTGGTACGTCTGCAGCGCGTTGTTCGGTATCGTGACCTCGCCGACCTGCAGCTTGTGGAAGTCGAACGTGATCTGCTTGCTATCCGGGTCGAACGAAAGTCCCGTCGTCCCGTCGAGATTGAAGTAACGATCCTTCACGACCCAGTTCGCGACAGGAATGGCGTTCGAGGCGACGCTCGTCTGCACGCGCGCCTGGTCGCCGGTCAGCGTGATCAGCAATTCCGCCTGCGACTTCTTCAGGTCGATATCGTGATTGAGCACGGCATTCACCTCATCGGAGGTCAGCGTCAGCGTCGACGTCTTGCTCGCACTCAAGTCCTGGTTGAACTGCGTGATCTTCTTCTGGGCGCTGTCGAAAACATCGTCGCCGCCGGTGAAGGGCGGAATCGCCGCCGCCGTCGGCGAGCTCATCACATTGAGTCCCTTGTCGACCATGTAAATGCCGCCGCCGATCAAGCCCGCGATGAGCAGGAAGATCACCACCACCACCACGCAGCCGCACCCCAGGCAACCCCAACCGGCCTTGTTCGATTTCTGCGGTGCCTGCGGAGGAGGGATCTGGGTCGCCATGGTCTCCCCGGTTTACCCAACTCCATCCAGCCCGGCAAGCTTGCCGTGTCCGCGAACGCTCCGACTACAAACTTGGTCGGGTTAGCCGCCTACCGAAAACTCTCCCTCCACGCCGGATGCTTCGCAATGAGCGCCATCGCCTTCGGCAACAACACGCGCCCCGGCATCTGGTGCGGCCACGGCGACGCCCCCGACGGATGCGGCAGCGGCACCAAATCAAACTTATGCCCGCCGAACTCCGTTCCGAACGATTGCCCCACCACATCGTCCAGTTTGCCGCAAGGCATAAACTGTAAAATCGCCAGCTTGCCTACGGCGATCACCAGTCCCGGTCGCAACAAATCCAGCTCCGCCTTCAACCAGCCCGAGCAATTCGCAATCTCATCCGGCGCCGGCACGCGATCGCCGCCCGTCGCCTTCTTGCCCGGAAAACACCGGCATACCGCCGCCATGTAAACGTGCGAACGAAACGCCGCCTCATCCACCCCCGCGTGATCATTGAACCAGCGGAACAACTTCCGCCCCGCCGTCCACGCGAACGGCCGGCCCATGACCGGCTCCTTGTCACCCGGCGCTTGGCCCACCAGCACCACGCGGCTCACCACCGCCCCACCACTCACCACCGGCGGATGCATGCGCGGGCAACGCCGGCATTTCCGCAGCGCCGCGACGTGGCGGTCGAGTCGGGCTTGAAGATCGGGGGGAGGCATGGCGCCTTTTTAGAGGACGCCGCCGCGTTTGGGTAGCCCCAATAGGACGATCGGCAGCAGTCCTATAAGTCCTATTCAGCGCCTCTCCCTAACCCCCGCCGCTTGCGAGGCCGAAATCCTTGCCAGCGCCGACTCCAGCCGCTCGATCGCCTTCAGGTCGGCGGACGTGGGACCGTAGCGCGTGCGGGCCACGATTGCGCCCACGCTGCGCAGCGCCGGTGTGTCGTCGGGGAAGGCCTCCGCCACGCGCTCCGTGTAGGCCAGCGGACCCTCCCACGTCGCGCGCGGCACACCGCGCCGCGCCATGTTGCGGCAAAACGCCGAGTAAAGAAATTCCACCGGCGAGATACGCGGCTGATGCGCCAGCCAGCGCCAGAGCGCCACCGCGCACACCGCCATCGCGCCGAGACAAACCAGCCCCAGTTTCAGCATCGGCGATTGGCCCATGCCGAGCACCTGCGCCAGCCGGAATTGCGATTCCGTGTCGTAGGAAAGCACCACGTTGTCCCACGCCACCTCCATTTGCTCGCGCCGCAGTTGCGCCTCATGCAGGCCGTCCCGCACCCAGCCGGGAAAATACGCGTCGGTGAAACCCGGCTCGCGCTGGACGACGCGCAGCGGCGAGTCGCCCGGCGAGTTGCCGTTGCCCCCGGCCGCCCCGCCGGAAGCGTCCACGCCCGAGACAAACGCCGTCGGGTCAACCCGCGACCAACGGCCCGTGAGCTTTTTTTGCGGATCGGTCGGCTTCCACACCTCGCACCACGCGTGTGCGTTGGATTGGCTCACCACGTACTCGTTGTCGTACGGGTTGAGATCGCCGCCGACGTAGCCGGTTACCAGCCGCGAGGGAATATTATGGATGCGCATCAGCACGGCGAAGCCCGTCGCGTAGTGCTCGCAATAGCCGGTCTTGCGCACGAGAAGAAATTCCGTCAGCCAATCCTTGGACTGCGGGGGCAGGTCGATGCTGTAGACGAAACCCTTGTGGCGAAAGTAGCGCAGCACAGCGGCGATGTAGCCCTCGGTGGTATAGCCGCCTTCCGTGTAGAGCTGGTCCGCCAACTCGTGAATCCGCCAACTGATCGGGCCGTCCTCCGGCTCTTTCGGGAGTTGCAGGGCTGCGTCAAACTCCGCCAGCTTGATCGTCTGCTCCTGCCGCATCAGCGACGAGGTGACGAGATAGCGCTCCTTATGGTCGATCTTGCCGAGGGTGATGCGGGCGGTGTCGCCGTTGTAGAGCCTGGCCCAGTTCGCTGTGCCCGCCGTGTTCTGCGGATCAGTGGTGGGAACGTCCAGGGCGTAGAGCCACCTCTGGTTGTTGACCATGATCGTGATTTCCTGGTCGATGGGCAGGCCCTCGCGCTCCGGGGTGTGCGCGGTCTTGTCGGTGGTTTTGTCGCTGGCCTTATCGCTGGATTCCGTGCTGGGCTCGAGTTCGAGGAGATTGCTGTACCCGGTGGTGAACTCGCCATTCTTGAACTGGTAGAGAACGATGGCCCGCCAATACATCGAATCGGCCAGCGGGGTGTTGGCGCCGGTGAACTTGACGTACATGGCGGGCGAATCGTCGCGCGCGAGCTTGGAAAAGAAGCCGGGCGCGACCGTGTCGGTGAGGCCGATTGGCGGGTCGTTGAGTGTAAGTCCGATGGGCCCGTCGATGCGCGGGAAGAAAAAGAAGAGCAGCAGCGCCAGCGGCGCCGCCTGCAGGAAGATGAGGGCCCCGCGGCCCAGCATGCGCAGCAGCATGTCCTCCGGCCGGTCACCCGCCTGCACGCGCATGAGCACGGCGGTGAGCACCCACATCATGATCAGGCAGTAGATGAAGAGCTCCAGTACCTGCGAGAAAAGCAGCGCGCTCATGACCACGAAGAAGCTGGAGAAGATGATCAGCGCGATGTCGCGTGGCTGGCGGATTTCGTAGAACTTGATCGCGAGCAATCCCGCCGTGACCGCCGTGCCGGCCGAGCGGCCCATGATCGTGCCGAACTGCACCCAGACCAGCGCGAAAAGGATCAAGGCGACGATGCCGCAAAACGTGGTGCTCGGCAGCGGGAGCCGGTAAACCTCAATGACCGAGCGCAGTGCCATCGCGCCGACCACTACCACGGTGATCCACACGGGAAACTGCACCACATGCGGCACCAGCGTAAGCAAGAACGCGCCCGCCAGCAGGAAATAGAGCATCAACGACGGGCGGCTCCTCAGCGGCGTGCGCTGCGGCTTGGCAATCAGCCCGGACCAGATGGCCATGCGGGAAGTTTACGCGCTGCGCAGCACTTTCGCCAGCGCGGAAGGGTATAGCTCGTGCTCGGCGACCTGGATGCGCGCGTGCAGCGTCTCCGGCGTGTCGCCGGGCAGCACTTCCACGCGCTGCTGGTCGATGATCTTGCCCGCATCGATGTCCGCGTTGACGAAATGGACGGTGCAGCCGGTCTCGGGGACGCCGGCGTGGAGCGCCTGCTCCCACGCGCGCAGGCCCTTGAACGCCGGCAAGAGTGACGGGTGGATGTTGATGATCCGGTTCGGGAACGCCTCGAGCAGCGGCGCCTTCACCACGCGCATGTAGCCAGCGAGCACGACCCACTCGGCCTGGTTCGCGCGAAGAATGTCGAGCAGCGCCGTTTCGCCCTCGGGGCCGAGCTTCGTCTTGAACGGCGAGGGCGGCAGCGTGGCCGTCGGCAGGCCGAACGCCTCCGCGCGGGCGAGGATGGTCGCGTTGGGCTGGTCGCTGACGACGACCGCGATCTGCGCCGCGAGCCGTCCGGCGAGGATCGCCTCCTGCAGCGCGACAAAGTTGCTGCCCTTGCCCGAACCCAGCACGGCCAATCGCGGGAGGGAACTCATGGGGTCAGTTTGGCGCGGCCTAAATAGCCTGTGAAGCCTATAAAAATAGGTGAAATAGAATCTGCTGTCTCAATCGGCTGGGTTTTGCCGCCGGGCGGCGCGTTCTTTTTGGAAACCGCCGGACATGAAATTGAAGACGAAGCGCAGGAGCCAGCGCGGGGTGCTCTCGGCCAGCAGCATCGGGATGCGCACGAGGATGCCGGGGATGAGCCGGCCCTTGCCGCGGGCCATCGCCGCGAGCGTCTCGCGGACGACGTCCTTCTTGTGGACGCAGAGCGCGGCGGGCGGCGCGAACTGCCGCTTGCTGTTGGCGCGCGAGGCGACCTCGCCGAACTCGGTCTCGACCGGGCCGGGGCAGAGCGCCAGCACATTGACGCCTGTGCCGCGCAGCTCGACCCGCAGCGCCTCGCTGAAGCTGTTCACGTAGGCCTTCGTCGCGGCGTAGACGGCGAAGCTCGGCAGCGCCAGCAGGCCGGCGGTCGAGCCGACGTTGCAGATCCAGCCGCACCGCCGCGCGACCATGCCCGGCACGGCCCAGTGCGTCAGCCGCGTCAGCGCGGTCATGTTGACCGCCATCATGTCCTCGATCTTCGAGGCGTCGCTCGACTCGAACGTGCCGAGGTCGCCGAAGCCGGCGTTGTTGACCAGGATGTCGCAGGCCAGCCCGTCGAGCGAATTGAGCGCGCCGATCAGCTCGGTCACGTCGGCCGCGTCGGCGAGGTCCGCGGTGATCACGTCCACGTGCAGCTCCGGATTTGCGGCGAGAAGCGTGGCGCGCAAATGCGCCAACCGCTCGACGCGGCGCGCGGTCAGCACGATGCGGCTGACGCCGAGATCGGCCAGTTGCACGGCGAACTCCTCACCGAGGCCGGCGGAGGCGCCGGTGATGACGGCCGTCTTGTTGCGGAAAACGCTCATGCAGTTCGGGTGTCAAAGCAGGGGCGGATCGATTCAACCCTTTCAGGGTTGAGGCACTTTTTAAAACAATCCCAGGGTAGGCGCTGCTGCGCCAACCCTGGGCTGATAGACCGCCAGCCATTCAGGCTGGCCAGAAAGCCAACGGATAAGATTTCGCGGAATGAAAGAGACCCCCTTGAGTAGTGGGGAAGTGGCCCCAAGGGGATCGATACGCTCACGCCTGCGATTTAAGCGTATGAACGTGGATGGCGTGAAGGATTTCTTTTTCCACCACGAGATCGGAGACCACGACGATCGAGTCGCCCGGGTGCATGTAGCCGCGCTCGAGCAGACGCGCCTGCATGCGCAGGAGATTTTCGTTCGGGTCGTTGTGGAACTCGATCACGTGCGCGCGAATGCCGAAGTGCAGCGCGAGGCTGCGGCAGACGTCCATGTTCGGCGTGAAGGCGTAGACCGGCGCGGTCTTCGGGCGCAGGCCGGCGATGTAGCGCGCCGTCTTGCCCGAGTGGCTGAAGACGCAGATGCCCGCGGCCTTCGTGGCATTGGCCAGGTAAACGGCGGTGGCGTTGAGATGCGTGCGCGGCGAGTGAGGCACCACCGGGCTCTCGTAAGAAATCACCGTGTTGCCCTGCTCGATGCGCCGCGAGATGCGGTCCATGATCTCGACGCACTCCATCGGATATTTGCCCGTGGTCGTCTCGCCGGAAAGCATGATGGCGTCGGCGTGCTCGAAGACCGCGTTGGCGATGTCGGTGATTTCCGCGCGCGTGGGAGCGGGATTGGTGATCATCGACTCGAGCAGGTGCGTCGCGACGATGACCGGCTTCACCGCGCCGAGGCAAAGATTGATGGCGCGGCGCTGGATGATCGGCAGCTCCTCGTACGGCACCTCGATGCCGAGATCGCCGCGCGCGACCATCAGGCCGTCGCAGGCGGCAATGATTTCCTCGAGATTCTTCACCGCGATCTGGTCCTCGATCTTCGCGACGATGTGGATGTTGCTGCCCTTTTCCTTGATCTTCCCGCGCAGCAGCTCGATGTCGGCGGCGCGGCGCACGAACGACATGGCGATGAAGTCCATGTTGCACTCAAACGCGAGCTCGATGTCGGTGTAGTCCTTCTCGGTGAGCGCGGGCAGCTTCACGTCGATGCCGGGCAGGTTGATGTGGCGGCGGCTGCCCATCGGGCCGGGAGTGAGCACTTCGCAAACGAGCTCGTTGTGGCGCTTCTCGATCGCGCGCATGCGCAACAGGCCGTTGTCGACGATGACGATCTTGCCCACGTCGATGTCGTCGACGAGATAGGGGTAATTGCAGTCGGTCGTGATGGCCACCGTGCCCTTCTGGCCGCGGACGGTGAAGCTGACCCAGTCGCCGGCCTTGAGGTCATAGGTTTGCTCCACGACGCCGGTGCGGATGGCCGGGCCCTGGGTATCGAGCAGGAGCGCGACCTCGTGGTTGAGCTTGGCGGAAATCTCGCGGATGAGGACCGCGGTCTTGCGCACCCAGTCGTGCGGCGCGTGCGACATGTTGAAGCGAAAGACATTGACCCCAAGGGCGATCAATTCCGTGAGGGCGGCGGGCGACGAGGTGGCCGGGCCGAGCGTGGCGATGATTTTAGTGCGGCGCATAAGCGAAGGGTAGTAAAGCGGGCTTATCGGGCGAAGCAAGGCGTATGCCGTGGCGTGGGGGGGCAGAAAGGTAGCCGGCGCAGGCCCTGCGCCGGTGCGGCACAGGAGGCGTACGTAATAGAGGGTAGCCCGCGCAGGCCCTGCGCGGGAGTTCGGAAGGCCTGAGGGTTCTCGGTGCGGTGCGAGCGCTTTCGGGTAGGCCTCCGGCGCAGGGCCTGCGCCGGCTACCTTGGGGAAAGATTTGCTTTTCGTGGCACGTCTTTTACGGTGCGCTAATGCAATGGCCGGAGCGGAAGCGCTTGGATCATGTCACGCCCGAATGGGTTGGTCCGGAGGCCAAATTCTTTGTCACTGTTTGCGCAAAGCCCCGAGGCCGGAATCATTTTTGCCGGGAAGGGATTGGGCAGGTCATTCTTGATTCGATTAGGTATCGGAATGACCGGGAGACTTGGTTTTGTCACTTGGCTGTCTTGATGCCGGATCATATCCATATGCTGCTCAGTTTTGCGCCGGAGGTTGTGTCCTTCACCAAGATCGTCGGAAGCTGGAAACATTGGTTGGGCCATCAGCACGGCGTCGATTGGCAGGAGAATTTCTTTGATCACCGTATTCGAGCGGAAGAGAAGTACAGCGAGAAGGTGCAGTATGTTTGGGATAATCCTGTTCGCGCAGGGTTGGTGGGGAATATGCAGGATTGGCCGTGGAAGTTTATGGCGTGAAGTAAGTCACGCACAGAGGGGGTAGCCCGCGCACGCTGTGCGCGGGAGCTCGGAAGAGGCGAGAATCCTGGTGGGTTGCGGAGGAGGGATTTGCTCTCCCCCGGCGCAGGGCCTGCGCCGGCTACCTTGGGCGCTAGACCTTGGGAACCGGCTTGCGGATCGTGATGTGGACGTCACGCAATTGCCGCTCGCTGACGGGCGAGGGGGCGTTCATCAGGAGATCGCGGCCGTTTTGGGCGAGGGGGAAGGCGATGACTTCGCGGATGCTGGTTTCACCGGAAAGCAGCATGATGACGCGGTCGAGGCCGACGCCGACGCCGCCGTGGGGCGGCGCGCCGAAGCGGAACGCGTTGATCATGCCGGCAAATTCGGTGTCGACGGTTTCCTTGGGGTGGCCGGCGAGGGCGAAGGCCTTGTACATGATCTCCGGGCTGTGGTTGCGGATGGCGCCGGAGAGCAATTCGTAGCCGTTGCAGACGAGGTCGTACTGGTAGGCGCAGATGGTGAGCGGGTCCTGCTTCTCCAGTGCGTCGAGTCCGCCCTGCGGCATGGAGAACGGGTTGTGCGAGAACTCGACGTCGCCGGTCTCCTCGTTTTTCTCGAACATCGGGTAGTCGACGATCCAGGTGAACAGGAACTTGTCCTTCTCGATGAGGTTGAGCTGCTCGGCGATCTTCACGCGCATCGCGCCGAGGACTTTCGCGGCTTTGGTTTCGTTGAGGTCGGCGGAGAAGAAGATGACGGACTTGCCGTTGGCGAGGGCCTTGAGCTTCTCGGCGGCATCACCGGTCATGAACTTGGCGATCGGGCCGGTGAGTTCGGCGTTCTCGACCTTCACGTAGGCGAGTCCCGGCGCGCCGAGCTTCTTCGCTTCCTCCTGCAAATTGTCGAACCACGAGCGCGGCTGGTCGAACGCCTGCGGAATGGCCATGGCGCGGACGGTCTTTCCGGCGAACGCCTTGAACTCGCTCTTGGCGAAGAGGGGCGTGAGGTCGGTGATCTCGACGGGAATGCGCAGGTCGGGCTTGTCGGTGCCGTAGCGCAGCATCGACTCGGCGTACTTCAGGCGCTGGAACGCGCCGTTCGTGTCGTTGATCGCGGCGTCGGGCTTGAACTGCTTGAAAAGCGGGACGAGAAGCTTTTCCATCGCGGTGAAGACGTCGTCCTGCGTGACGAAGCTCATCTCGACGTCGAGCTGGTAGAATTCGCCGGGCGTGCGGTCGGCGCGGCCATCCTCGTCGCGGAAGCAGGGCGCGATCTGGAAGTAGCGGTCGAAGCCGCTGACCATGAGGAGCTGCTTGAACTGCTGCGGCGCCTGCGGCAACGCGTAGAATTCGCCGGGGTAAAGGCGCGACGGCACGAGGAAGTCGCGCGCGCCCTCGGGCGAGGACGAGGTGAGGATCGGCGTCTGGAATTCGTTGAAGCCGAGCTCGACCATGCGCGTGCGGATGGCGGCGAAGACGCGCGAGCGGAGCATGACGGTCTGGTGCAGCCGGCTGCGGCGCAGGTCGAGGAAGCGGTACTTGAGGCGCGTTTCCTCAGGCGTGTGGTCCTCGGGGAAGACGTTCATCGGCAGCGAGTCGGCGCCGCCGAGCTTGGTGTACGAGGTGACGTCGAGTTCGATGTCGCCGGTGGCCAAATTCGGGTTCTTGGTGTCGCCGGGGCGCAGGCGGACGCCGCCCTCGACGCTGATGACGGTTTCCTTGGGCAGATGCGCGACGACGTCCTGGAAGGCGGCGGTGGGCGGGATGACGACCTGGGTGATGCCGTAATGGTCGCGCAGGTCGATGAAGAGGACACCGCCGAGGTCGCGCTTGTTGTGGATCCACCCGGCAAGGCGGACGGTCTGGCCGGCGTGCTCAGCGCGCAGGTCGTTGCAGGTGTGGGAGCGGTACGGATTGGCGGACATGGGAGGGGAATTTTTAGACGGAAATGGCCCGGTTA
>Ga0302267_10002197_pt1 | contig 23825 bp, 20 predicted proteins | sample III_Bog_E1_3_FD_194555 | JGI IMG/M metagenome (GOLD analysis project Ga0302267, IMG submission 194555) | Peat permafrost microbial communities from Stordalen Mire near Abisko, Sweden - III_Bog_E1_3 | ecosystem: Environmental > Terrestrial > Soil > Wetlands > Peat | place: Sweden: Abisko...
GGGCATGATCGCGGCTCACCGGTCGAGGGGGCCGACAGGCTACCAGGCGTCGCCGGGAACACCCATTGCCAAGGGCATCCCCGGCGCCGTTCCGCTCGCCCGACCCCCTCATTTCCGTCCGGGCTCCCGCGTCGAGCGAGCGATCGCACGGATCACTCTCCCCCCGCGCGTGCGACTCACGCCTGCGGACGGTGAGCCGTCCCCCGGTTTTGATCACTGTCCCCTGGCGAGGGAACGCTGTCCCTCCGCAAGGAGCACGGCTCACGGCGCAAGGGTCGTCGTCCCTCCGCGAGGAGCAGTCGCTCCTGCGGAGGGACGGCGTTCCCTCGGCAGCGACGACCGTCCACCGGCACAACGACGACTGTCCCTTGCGGAGGGACAGGCGTCCCCTCGGAATGTTCACTCACGCCTGCGGAGGGACACCTGTCCCTCCGCAAAGATCCGTCACCCTCGCGCACGAACGCGTGTCTCTTCGACCGGTCTCGCCGACCCACGCCAAGGGACAGTCCTCACGCGCCCAAGGACGACTGTCCCTTGCGGAGGGACAGGCGTCCCCTCGGAATGTTCACTCACGCCTGCAGCGGGACGCCGTTCCCTCCGCAAAGAGGACCGACAGCGGCAAAAGCCCGGCAAATCCCGTCCCCCGGTCGCCCATCCCCGGCGCCGAGCTCGTGCTGTGGTGCGGCAGGACGCTCACCAGCGCTCGACGCGCCAGCCGCGCCGCTCGGCGATGCGCTTGAGGCGGGGGTCGGGGTTGACCGCCACCGGCTCCGCGACCCGTTCCATCAGCGGCAGATCGCTCACGCTGTCGGTGTAAAAGACGGCGTCTTCGAGCCGGAAGCCCTGCTGCCAGGCGAGGCGCTCGGCGCGCTGCACCTTGCCCTCGCCCAGGCAGAGCGGCAGGTCGGGGCGCCCGGTGAAGCGGCGCTCCGCGTCCACCTCGAAGACCGTGGAGACCACGTGCTCGATGCCGAGCCGCCGGGCCAGCGGCCAGGACGCGTAGGGCGAGGCGCCGGTGACGATGGCGCAGAGATCGCCGGCCTCGCGGTGGCGGCGCACGGCGAGGCGACCGCCGTCGGTGATGTGCTTCTCCACGTAGCGGGAGAACCAGTCGTCGCAGCGCGCGGCCAGCACCGTCTCCGGCAGCCCGGCGATGTGGCCGATCACCGTCTCGGCGACGCGCTCGAAGTCGAGGACGCCGAGCGTGTACTGGCCCACCCAGTACAGGGTGCGCGCCAGGTCGGCCCACGACGCCTCGCCGGTGTCGACCTGGTAGCGGACGTAGAGGCTCGCCGACTCCTTGCGGAGGAGGGTGCGATCCATGTCGAACAGCGCCGCGCGGCGGGTCGGCGCGGCCTGGGCAGCGGGCGCGCGCGCCTCGGTCCCGGTGGGTGCTTCTTCGCGGCCGGCGGCGTTCATCGGGGTCGATCGTAGCCCAATTCACCCGTTTGGATCGGCCCCGGTCCGTGCTAACAGCCGAGCTCGAAATGGCGCCCCTCGTCGTCGGAATCGCAGGGGGCACCGGCTCCGGAAAGACGACCGTCGCCAAGACGATCGCCGCTGCCCTGCCTGCCGGGCGGGTGGCCATGATCGAGTTCGACGCGTACTACCGCGACCTGCCCCACCTGAGCCCGGACGACCGCGCCAAGATCAACTTCGATCACCCCGACGCGCTGGAGATCGAGCTGCTCGTCGAGCACCTCGGGCAGCTCAAGGAGGGCGCCGCCGTCGAGGTGCCCAGCTACGACTTCAAGACCCACCGCCGCCGGCCCGAGTCGCACCGCATCGAGCCGGCGCGGGTGGTGCTCGTGGAGGGGATCCTGGTCTTCGTCGACCCCCGGGTGCGCGAGCGCCTCGACATGAAGATCTTCGTCGACACCGACTCCGACATCCGCGTCTTCCGCCGCATCCGCCGCGACATGGAGCAGCGCGGGCGCACCTTCGAGTCGATCCGCGAGCAGTACTACAAGACCGTGCGCCCCATGCACCTGCAGTTCGTCGAGCCCTCCAAGCGCTGGGCCGATCTGATCATCCCCGAGGGCGGCAACAACCGGGTCGCGCTCGATCTGATCATCTCCAAGCTGGAGACCGTCCTCGCCGGAGGCGCTCGTGACCCCGGCACCGTGCCCGAATCGCTGGCCTGAGAAGCGTTGACGGGCGACCGCAGGCCGCCGACCATCCGGGGGTGCGGCGCCGGTACCTGAGACCGCTGATCCTCGCCCTCGCGCTCCTCGGCTGCCGGCCCCACGGCAGCCCGGGCGAGGCGGCGAGCACCAAGCCCTTCCCCGAATCCTCGGCGCAGATCCCCGAGCTGCGCCGCAGCGGCGTCGACTGGACCGACGGCGAGGTCCGCGCGTTCTACGTGCGCCGGGTCGCCGCCATCGGCCCGGCCGACGCGCAGCGGCAGAAGGAGGGCATGCCCGCGCTCGAGCGCGCACTCCGAGCCTTCGCGATGCGCCGCGACGCCCGCTTGCTCTCGCGCGCGATGATGAAGGATCCGCGCGAGGTCGCGGCGCTGCGGCAGCGGGACCAGGAGAAGTACGGCGACCCGGACGGTCCCACCTTCGACTCCCTGGTGGCGCACGAGCAGCAGAAGGGCCTCGCGGGCGACGCGGTGTACGAGGCCATCGTCGCCAGCGCGCAGCGCACGGATCGCGCTTTGAACGAGGCGTTTGGCCTCTGATCTCTAGAGCAGCCCGAAGCCTCGGCCGAGGGTGGCGGAGAAGACGTTGCAGGCGGCGTGGAAGAGGACCGAGGCGCCCACGCCGCCGGTGCGCCGGCGCAGCCAGCCGAAGACGAGCGCCGGGAAGAAGACCGCGAGCCGGGCAGGGTGGCGGATGGTGAGCACGTGGCCCACGGCGAAGATCGCCGCCGCGACCAGCCAGCCGGGACCGAGATCGGCGCCGAGCACCCGCCAGCGGGGGGGCCAGACGCGGTCGAGCGAGGTCTGGAGGTAGCCGCGGAAGAACGCCTCCTCGGGGAGGGCGATGACCACGAGCTGACCGGTGACCTCGTCGAAGAGCGACGGCGGCAGCCGGAGCAGGAAGTGCGCGTGGGTGCTCCAGTAGAAGCGGTAGCCCAGCGCGAACGGGGGGAAGGTCACCAGCGCGACCAGGAGCGCCCAGCCCGAGGCCACCAGGGCGTCCCGCGAGAGCCGTCGCGGATCGAGGCGCGCCGGCTCCAGGAGCCCGCCCAGCGAGAGACCGTAGGCGCGCACGGTCGCCTCGTCGTGGCGGAGCACCAGCCACCACGTGGCGCCGAGGAAACCGACCCCGACCAGGGTGGCGGCGTAGCGATCGGGGGCGAGGTAGGAGGCCGCGGTGACGATCGCCGTGGTGATCGCCGCCGCGAGGAGCGTCCGGTCGAGGCGCGCGGGCGCCCTCATCTCCACGGGAACGAGCGCCGCAGGTGCGGGCGGAGGCGCGTCGTCGGGAGGCTGCGTCACGGATCGCGGAGCCTAGCCGGGGGGCCGGAGGGGGTCGACCCCGCGCTCCTCCCGATCGCCCTTTTTGGCCTTCTCCGAGGCATTCGATAGCGTCGATCGGCGTGCCGCACTCCCGCCTCTCCTCCAGGGTCCTGGTCGGCCTCCTCGCCGCTGTCGCCGCGCTGGCTGCGCCCGCGACGGCGGGCGCGTTCTCGCCGTACCTGGTGGTGCCGGAGCCCGCCGTCGCGGAGGCCTCGCCGGCGTACCGGTACGCCAACATGACCGACGGCGAGGCGTTCGCGGAGCTCGATCGGCGCCGTGTCCTCTACTCGCGGATCGATCCGGTCGCCGGCGTGCGCGCCCCGATCCGGCTCACCGGGCGGCTCCACGGCGTGAACGTCCACTCGTCGCTGCCGCCGGACCAGCGCGTCGTCAGCCCCTTCGAGATCCTCGACGCCCGCCTCGCGCTCGCGCTCGACGACTTCTGCGGTCTCCTGGAGCGCCACGGCTTCGACGAGGTCGTCCACTACACGATGTACCGACCCAACGTCGCCGCCCCCGATCACGGTCGGTCCGACGAGGCGCCGCCGGCCGCCGCGTCCCGACCCTCGGGCGCCAGGCCCCGTCCGGAGCCGATCAGGGCCAGCTCCGCGCTCGGCGTGAAGGGCGCGCTCGACAGGGGCAAGGGCCCCGCCCGCACCACGGCGGAGGCCGCCAGGCTCAAGAGCGACGAGGGCGCCGCCAAGCCCGAGCCCGGCGTCGTCGTCGGGCCGCTGCAGAAGAAGGCGCCCCGACCACCGCTCCACGCGCCCCCCAAGACGGCGAAGGCGACGGGGATCTCGCCCGGCGCGCGCCTGGCCCGGCGCGATCCGGCGGCGACGGGGCTCCACGCGACGACGTGGGCGACGCCGGGCACGCGGCACCCCGCGGGGCTGGCGATCGACGTGGCCTTGCTCCACCGGCGGGACGGGCGCTGGCTCTCGGTCCAGCGCGACTTCCACGGCCACATCGGGGCCAGGACCTGCGGCGCGGGCGCGCCCGTGCCGGAGAGCGCCGACGCCCGGGAGCTGCGCGCGCTGGTGTGCGAGTCGTCCGAGCTCGGGCTCTTCACCTACGTGCTCACGCCCGACTACAACGCGGCGCACGTCGATCATTTCCACATGGAGATCAAGCCCGGCGTCCGGTGGTTCCTCTACCACTGAGCCGGTGAGCAGCCGGCTCGATCGGCCGCGACAATTTCTCCTCGGTCACGCAACTCCTGCCCTCGTCGCGTCGATGAAGACTGCGAGGGCGGGGTGGTGACGCGGAGTCGCCGGCGCCCTCGAAGAGGAGGGCTCCATGTCCATGACCGCCGTCGACGCGCTGGCGTACCGATCTCCGTCCCGGATCCTGCACGACCCCTTGCCGGGCACCGGCTACTGCGCGGTGCGCCGCCTGGGGGGAGGCGCCACCTCGGAGGTGTACGAGGCCTTCGGGCCCGACGGCAAGCGGTGCGCCGTCAAGGTGCTGCGCTCGCTGTTCGTCGACACCCCCGAGGCCATCTTTCGCCTCGAGCAGGAGGGGCTGGCGCTGGCGGGGCTCGATCACCCGAGCCTGGTGCCGGTGCTCGACGTGGGGACCACGGCGACCGACCGACCCTACTTCGCCATGCCCTTGCTGGAGGGCGAGACGGTCAAGGCGCGCCTGGCTCGAGGCGGGCCGCTGGCGCCGGCCGAAGCGTGCGCGATCGTGGTCGAGGCGCTCGAAGGCCTGGACGCCGCGCACCGCGCCGGGGTGGTGCACCGCGACGTCAAGCCGGGCAACCTCTTCCTGCCAGCGCGACGGGGCCGCCCGGCGCGTCGCTGCGTGGTGCTCGACTTCGGCGTGGCCAAGCTGATCGACCGGCCCGAGGGGCGCACCACGGACTCCGGCGTCGTGGGGACGCCCCGCTACCTGGCGCCGGAGCAGATCCTCGGCGGTCGCGTCGACGCGCGCACGGACGTGTACGCGACGGCGCTGACGCTCTTCGAGATGATCGCCGGCCGGAGCCCGTTCGAGGGAGCCGGCCCGATCGACGAGATGCGAGCCCGCCTCGAGTCCACCGCCCTCCGCTTGCGCGGGCTCGCGACGGTCTCGGGCGAGCTCGACCATGCGCTGGCGCGGGCGGTGGATCGGTCGCCGGCGCGCCGCTGGCCCTCGGCGCGCGCCTTCGCCGCGGTGCTCGAGCGAGCCGGTGCGCGCGAGCGCGCGCGGGAGGACGGAGCCCCGGCGCCGGGGGCCTCCTCGTGATGGCCCTCCAGGGGACGCCGTACCTCGTGCTGCGCCGCATCGGGCAGGGGGGGATGGGCGAGATCTACGAGGCCGAGCACGCCGAGCTGGGGCGCCGGGCGGCGCTCAAGGTGCTGCACCATCGCCACCACGGCAGGGCCGATCTCGCGGCCCGGCTGCGCGACGAGGCGCGGCTCCTGGCGCGGCTCTCGCACCCCAACCTGGTCGAGGTCTTCGATCTCGGGGTGACCCGCGACGGGCGACCCTGGTTCGCCATGCCCCTCCTGCGCGGGCGCGATCTGCGCGACCAGCTGGCGCGCCTCGGGCCCCTGCCCGCCACCGTGGCCGCCGGGCTCGCGGTCCAGGCGCTGGATGGCCTCTCGGCCGCGCACGCCGCGGGCTTCGTGCACCGCGACGTCAAGCTGGAGAACCTCTTCCTCGAGGTGGGCGGGACGCTCAAGGTGCTCGACTTCGGGGTCGCCAGGATCGCGGAGGACGGCGCCGATCGCGCCCGACCCGGGGTGGCCGCGGGCACGCCGCGGAGCATGGCCCCCGAGCAGTGCTCCGGCGGGGCGGTCGATGGGCGCGCCGATCTCTATGCGGTCGGCCTGGTGCTCTACGAGCTCGTCACCGGACGCGGACCCTTCGACGACGTGTGCGGCAACGATCACGCCCTCCGCTTCGCGCACTGCGAGCGGCGGCCTCCGGCTCCCTCGGCCCTCGCGTCGCGACGCATACCGCCGGCGCTGGACGAGCTCCTTGCCCGCGCGCTCGCCAAGTCGCCCCTCGATCGCTTCCAGACCGCCGCCGGGATGGCGGCAGCGCTCCGGCGCTTCCTTGGCGATCACCTGGCCCCTCCGCGCCTCCGCTCCGGGCACGCCCGGTCCCGCCGCCTCGCAGGGCGGCGCCGGGTCATCCCCTGGTCGCCTCCAGCCCCGCCGCGTGGCGAGCTCCTGGATACCCTCCCCGACGCCTGCTGCGCGCGGGCGCACCGCGGGCTCGCCCGCCCCGAGGGGAGGCCCGACGAGCAGGTGTAAGGTGCGTATTCCCGGCGCGTTCTCCTCCCGAACACGACGGGAGGCTTCGATGAACGCGATGCGGCGGCTGGGGTTCTTGGGTCTGGGTCTGACGGCGCTCACCGCCGCCGTGGGCTGCGGTGGCTCGGCGGAGATCTCGGGGGCCAAATCGCCCTCGGGGATGGTCATGGACGCGCCCGCCCAGCCGAACGCGTACACCACGCAGGGGGGCTCTCCCGGGGGCGGGTCCCTCGCCGAGTCGCCGCCGCCCCCGCCGCCGTCGGTGATGGCGCCGATGGCGACCGAGTCCACCGCGTCGCGCGCCCCCGCGCACCGGGCGGAGCGCGACGTCGAGGCCGCCCCCCCCGAGAATCGGCCCGGCCTCGGGACCCAGTGGGGCGAGACGCGGACGTCGCGGATCTCGATGGTCAGCTTCGAGCGCGCCGACGTGGGCTCGCCCTTCGCCACCGCGGCGCTCTTCTACAACGACGAGGAGGGCGCCCGCGCCATGACCGCCTCGTCCGGCTTCCGCCGCACCCAGGGGATGTTCACGGTGGCCGGCGGGCTGGTGTCCGTCGGGCTCCGCGACGAGGGGGGGCGGTTCTTCACCGGCTTCTCGGCCGGCGGGCGCAGCTACGCGGTCGGCGACTCGGGGCACCGCTACACCATCGTGCTCCGCAACAACACCCGCTTCCGCCTCGAGGCGGTGCTCTCGGTCGACGGCCTCGACGTGCTCGACGGCAAGTCCGCGGCGTTCGGCAAGCGCGGCTACATCCTCGACCCCCGCGCCGAGCTGGAGATCGACGGTTTCCGCCAGAGCATGGACGCGGTCGCCGCCTTCCGCTTCGGCTCGGTGCGTGGCTCCTACGCCGGGCAGAAGACCGGCGACACCCGCAACGTCGGCGTGATCGGCGTGGCGCTGTTCAACGAGATGGGCACCAACCCGGTGCCGTGGTCGGCCGAGGAGGTGGAGCGGCGCCGCGACGCCAACCCGTTCCCCGGCCAGTTCGCCACGCCCCCGTGAGAGGAGCGCGCGGCGCTAGGGACAGGTCCGGGTGTCGAGCATCAGCGGCGGCAGGGGCGCCTGGTTCCAGTCGAACGCGTTCATCAGGTCGTTCGCCTGCCCGTCCTGCGCGGCCGGATCGAGCGTGGAGAGCGCCGGCGCCCCGAAGACCTTCTCGATGAAGCGCGGGATCGAGGCCTGCTCCGAGGTCTCCTTGAAGATGAAGCCGGGCTTGGCGTAGGGCGAGATGACGATGAGGGGCAGGCGGAAGCCGAGCCCGTAGGGCGTGGTCGCGTCGCACCCGTACTGGCGCGGCGGCGGCACGTGGTCGTACCACCCGCCGAAGTCGTCCATCGTGAAGAAGATGGCCGTGTCCGCCCAGTACTCGCTGGCCATGATCTGGTTGATGAAGCCCACGGTCCAGTTCTCCCCGTTGCACACGCCGCCGATGGTGGGGTGCTCGTCGGCGAGGTCCTGATCGACGAGCCACGACACGTTGGGGAGGGCGTGGTTGTTGATGTCGGTGGTGAGCTGGCTGGTGGTGACGACGTTGGACCACCCGGGCCCGTTGCGGATGCCGTCGATGGCGTCGAACATCGACCACACCTCGGGCAGGATGTAGAAGTTCGACCCGTAGAACTTCCACGTGGTGCCCTTGGGGAGGACGTCGGGGATCGACGGGATCTTGAAGCAAGGCGCGACGTTCTGGGTGGTGCAGGTGCCCCCGGCGAGGATGGGGATGGTGGTCCCCGCGGCCTGGTCACAGCCCCAGTACGGAAAGAGCACGCTGGTGGCGGGGTTGTCGGTGGCCCACCCCGCCTGCGCGGCGAGGAAGAAGATGTGCCCGGGGAAGCTCGGCCCCATCACGTCGGCGAAGAAGTGATCGGCGAGCGTGAAGGCCCTGGCGTACTTCCAGTAGTTGGGGACGCCCGCCTCGCCGTACTGCCCCCAGGCGAGGTAGTCGTTGTTCATGTTGGAGGCGGCGTTGTTCCCCCAGCCGTCCATCTTGCCGTTGTCCCAGTCGGTGAGCGCGCACGAGTGCGCGTGGCACATGTCGCGCGGCGTGGAGTCGGGCGCCTGGGGGACGGGGATGGTCGCGCCGTTGAGCTCGAAGCTGCTGGTGCCCTCGGCGCCGGGGAACGAGCCGAAGTAGTTGTCGAAGGTGTGGTTCTCCTTGACGATCACCACCACGTGCTTGATCGGCGTCCGCACCATGCCGCCGCCGGTCCCGCTGCTGCTCCCGCTCGCAGCCGAGGCGCTGGACGCCGGCGTCGCCCCGCCCGCGCTGCTGGCGCTGGAGGCGCCGCCCGCGCCGGTGCCTCCGGTGGTGCCCCCCGTCTGCTGGGTGGTGCCGCTGCTGCCGCAGCCTGCGGTCGTGAGGACGAGGGCGAGGGTGGGGAGCGCCGTGAGGCGAAGAGCAAGCTGCATCCCGCGAGGCTACACCGAACCCCGGAGGCACGGCAGCGGGGCGGCGGGGCAACACGCCCGGTCCTCCCGACCGTCGGGGAGCGCTCTCGGGCGCTCCCCAGGATGACCGGTCAGGCGCCCACGGGGCCGATCCCCAGGGCGCGATGATCGGCCAGGGTGCAGCGATCCTGCACCACGTCGATGCCCGCGGCCTCCACCTCGCGCGCGAAGGCGTCGTTGCGGATGCCGAGCTGGAGCCAGACCAGCCGCGGACGGGGGGCCATGGCGCGGATCTCGGCGAGGTGGCCCGGCAGCAGATCGGGGCGGCGGAAGACGTCGACGATGTCGACCGGCTCGCCCAGCTCCGCGAGGCTGGCGCGCACGGTCTGCCCCCACAAGGTCTTGCCCGCGAGCTGCGGGTTGACCGGGAGGATGCGGTATCCCTGGCCATGAAGGTAGTCGGGCACATAGAACGCGGGCCGGCTGGCCTCGGTGTGCGCGCCCAGGACGGCGATGGTCCGCGCACCGCGGAGCACCTCGAGGATCTGCCGGTCGGTGGTCAGCTCGGCCATGGTGGAACCTTAATCGGCGCCGAGGCGCGGCGGTAGACGCCGCTTGCGTTGCCAACGGCCGCATCCCCGACGCATGCTCCCGGCCGTGCTCCCTCCCTCCAAGCCGCCGGCCTCGGTCCCGACGGCGGATACCCCCGCGGCCGCGCCCGCCCGCGTCGCCGGCGTGACGCAGCGCGCGCTCTTCGCGCCGGCCGCCGCGCCCATCGCGCCGGGCGGCCAGGTGTCGGTCGAGGGCGAGGTGGTGCGCGTCACCTACGAGAACGAGGAGACCGGCTTCCGCGTGCTCCGGGTCACCGTCGACGGGCGCCCGCAGGCCGACACCTGGGTGGGCGTGTTCCCCTCGGCGCCGCCGGGCACGCGGGTGCGGGCGACGGGGCGCTACGAGAAGGATCCGCGCCACGGCGAGCAGCTCAAGGTGGAGACGCTGCTCACCGTCGTGCCCTCCACGCTGGACGGGCTGGAGCGCTACCTCGGCTCCGGCATGGTGCCGGGCATCGGGCCGGCCTACGCCAAGCGCATCGTGGAGGCGTTCGGCCTGGCCACCCTGGAGGTGCTCGACCGCGCCCCGGAGCGCCTCGCCGAGGTGGCGGGGCTGGGCTCGCGACGCGCCGACGCGGTGGCGAAGGCCTGGGAGAAGCAGCGCGCGGTGGGGGCGATCATGATCTTCCTCCAGCAGCACGGCGTCTCGCCGGCGCTGGCGGTGCGCATCTACAAGCGCTTCGGCGCGCACGCCATCGACGTGGTGTCGCGCTCGCCCTACCGGCTCGCGCTCGACGTGTGGGGCGTGGGCTTCAAGACCGCGGACCGGATCGCGCGCTCCATCGGCGTCGGGGCCGACGCGCCCGAGCGGGCGCAGGCGGGCGTGCTGCAGACCCTGCACGACCTCTCGTCGCGGGGGCACGTGTTCACTGGCCGCGCGGATCTGGCCGACGCCGCGGCGGCGATGCTGGAGCGCGACGTGGTCGCCGTGGACGAGGCGACGGGCGTGCTGGCCGCCGAGGCGCGGGTGCGCCTGGAGCGGCTGGGCACCGGCGAGGAGGCGGTCTACCCGGTGAACCTCCACGACGCCGAGGTGCGGCTGGCGGGGCGGCTGCGGGCGCTCCAGGAGCGCGAGGGGACGAGCCGGGCGCTGCTCGAGGCGTCGATCGGCGGCGCGCTCGCCGCCTTCGAGGAGCGCACCCGGGTGGAGCTGGCCCCCGCGCAGCGGGCCGCGGTCGAGCAGGCGGCGCGGCACAAGGTGCTGGTGGTGACCGGCGGGCCCGGGGTGGGCAAGACCACCATCGTGCGCGCCATCCTCATGCTCTTCGACAAGGCCCGCATCAACGTGCGGCTGGCGGCGCCCACCGGGCGCGCCGCCAAGCGGATGAGCGAGGCGACCGGGCGCGAGGCGGTGACGCTGCACCGCCTGCTCGAGTACGACCCCAAGCAGCGCGCCTTCGCCCGCAAGCACGGGCGGCCGGTGGAGGCCGGCGCGCTCATCGTCGACGAGGCGTCGATGCTCGACGTCGAGCTCGCGGACGCTCTCCTCCAGGCCACCGGGGACCACGCCCGCCTGGTGCTGGTGGGCGACGTCGATCAGCTCCCCTCCGTCGGCCCGGGCGCCGTGCTGCGCGACGTCATCGCCTCGGGGCAGGTGGCCACGGTGCGCCTCTCGCAGATCTTCCGCCAGGCCGCCGGCAGCCTCATCGTGCAGAACGCGCACCGCATCCACGACGGCGAGCCGCCCGAGAGCGCCGCCGGCCCCACCGGCGAGTTCTACGTGCTCAAGCCCAAGACCCCGGAGGCCGCGGCCGACCTCGTCCTGGAGGTGGTGACCCGGCGCATCCCGGCGCGCTTCGGCCTCGACCCCAAGACCCAGGTGCAGGTGCTCACCCCGATGCACAAGGGCGAGGTCGGCGCCATCGCCCTCAACGCGCGGCTGCAGCAGGCGCTCAACCCCACCGGGCCCACGGTGACGCGGGGCAACCGCACCCTGCGGGTCGGCGACAAGGTGATGGTGCTCCGCAACAACTACGACAAGGAGGTCTACAACGGAGACGTCGGCTACGTGGCCTCCATCGAGGAGGAGGAGCGGACGCTGACCATGCTCTTCGACGAGCGCCGGGTCGTCTACGAGGAGGGTGACCTCGACGAGCTGACCCTGGCGTACGCGACCAGCATCCACAAGAGCCAGGGCAGCGAGTACCCGGCGGTGGTGGTCCCCCTCCTCACCCAGCACTACGTGATGCTCTCGCGCAACCTGCTCTACACGGCGGTCACCCGGGGCAAGCAGCTGGTGGTGCTGATCGCCGACCCGCGCGCGCTGGAGATCGCGCTCGGCGAGACCCGGCGCGAGGAGCGGCGGACCTACCTCGCCGAGCGGCTCCGCCAGGGCTTCGAGACCGGCTGACGCCCGGCGCCCGGCGCTCGGCGCACGCCCGGCGAGCGCACGGGGAGCCCCGAGCTTGCGAGCGAGGCGTGCTCCTGTTAGCCTCCGCGCCCCTCGATTCCGGGGCTTTTTCTCCCCGCGCGTGGCGCGGGACGGGGGGCGGAGCAGTCATGGCGGCGAACAACGGTCAGCAGAGCGGCGTGTCGGGGCTTCAGATCCAGGGCGGAGCGGCCATCGTCGCCCCCGTGAGCGCGTTTCCCAACGGCGTCCCCGCCAATGCGATGATCCTGATCCCCATCAACAAGCCCACCGACGAGCTGACCGCCCTGCTCGAGAAGGGGCCCACGGCCGTGACGCCGGAGCAGATGTGGACGCTGCTCGGCTTCAACGGGCCCGCCGTCCAGGTCCAGGACGACCAGGGGCGCCCCATCGCCATCGGCCTCGAGGACCTGCTCTCCGGTCTCGAGAAGCACTGGCTCGAGCAGCCGGACGACCTCAACCGCGCCCGCATCTACTCCCAGGAGCTGCTCAAGCACGGCCGCCTGCCGCGGGCCGAGCAGGTGCTCGCCAAGATCGTCGCCAAGGGCGGCACGGGCGAGGACTGGCTCACCCTCGGCATCGCCCAGCTCTCGCAGGAGAAGCTCGACAAGGCCGAGAGCACCCTCAAGGGCGCGCAGAACCTGCTCAAGGAGAACCCCTACCCCGCCCTCCACCTCGCCAAGCTCTACCAGGGCAAGAAGGACGACGCGAAGGAGAAGGAGTTCGTCGAGAAGGCGCTCACCCTCGACGCCGGCTGCGTCGACGCCTGGGCCTACCTCTACCAGTACATCAAGGTGCGCGAGGACGAGGACAAGGCGGTCGCCGAGCTCTCCACCCGCGGCAAGCAGCTCAAGGCGCCCGCGGCCTTCGTCGCGCTCCAGGGCTTCTACGCCAACGACGAGGCGACCCGGGACCGGGCCGTCGAGTACGCCAAGCTCGGCCTCGAGATGGCCCCCGACGAGCCGCTGCTCCTCCTCGTCCTCTCCGCGCTCTACGGCCAGAAGGGCGATCTCGACTCGGTGATCCGCCTCCTCCAGGCCCACGAGGGCAAGATGAGCCGCGACGTCCGCATCGCCAACAACTACTTCGAGGCCCTCTTCCAGTCCCGCCAGATCGAGAAGGTCACCAAGCTGCTCAACGCCCTCGCCGGCTCGCCCAGCAAGGAGGTCAAGCAGTTCGCCATCGAGCGCTCGCGGCTGGTGGCGCAGTACCTCCAGCAGCAGCAGCAGCAGCTCGCCGCCGGCGCGGGCGGCCAGGCCGCCCCCCGCAAGGGCTGAAACGCCCTGCCCCCGGGCCGCCGAGAGGGGCGCTGCCCCTGCCCGCCCGGGGGGTTCCCGCCCCCCAAAATCCCGCGCACCTTCGCGTTCAGTTGACCCTGTCGCGCGCTTGGCACACTCTGTAGGAGAGGGGCGCCAGCGTCCTGCGGAGCATCATCTTGCAAGCAGGAGATCTGATTTCCGGCAAGTATCGCCTGCTCCGGCTCCTCGGTGCGGGGGGGATGGGATCCGTCTGGGCGGCGCGGAACGAGCTGACCGATCGCGACTTCGCGATCAAGTTCCTCCACCCCAAGCTGGCCGACAACAAGGAGGCGCTGCAGCGCTTCTTCCTCGAGGCGCGCGCCTGCGGGCAGATCAAGCACCCGGCGGTCGTCGACGTCTACGACATGGGCCAGGCCGAGGACGGCTCGCCGTACCTGGTGATGGAGCTGCTCGAGGGCGAGGGCTTCGATCAGCGCCTCGGCCGCGCCGGATGCTTCCGTCCCTCGGAGGCGGCCACGTGGATCGCCTTCGTCGCGCGCGGCCTCGAGGAGGCCCACGTGCGCGGGCTGGTCCACCGCGATCTCAAGCCGGCCAACGTCTTCTTCGCCCTCGATGATCGGGGCGACGTCATCCCCAAGATCCTCGACTTCGGGGTCTCCAAGGCCACCGGCACGGGCACCGAGGACGACCTGGTCCTCACCTCGACGGGGGCGGTGCTCGGGTCGCCGGCGTACATGAGCCCCGAGCAGGCGCGCGGGGACACCGACGTCGACAGCCGCAGCGACGTGTGGTCGCTCGGCGTCATCCTCTACGAGTCGCTCACCGGCAAGATCCCGTTCGACGCGCCCAACTACAACGCGCTGATGGTCGAGATCATCACCCAGCCGCACCGCCCGGTGGCCGAGGTGGCGCCCGGCGTGCCTGCCGATCTGTCCCTGATCGTCGATCAGGCCCTCGCCAAGGAGCGCGCCGACCGCGTCGGCACCGCGCGCGAGCTGGCCGATCGCCTCGAGGCGGTCGCGGCGCGGATCACCGAGTCGCCGCCGTCGCTGTACAGCATGCGCACGCCGACGCTGATCGGCGCGTCGACCAACGCGCGCGCGCCGACCACCCAGAGCGCGTGGACCGAGAACCCGCCGACCGCGGCACGCCGGCGCAGCACCACCGCCCTGGCGACGAGCCTGGTGGGGATGGCGCTCGCCGTCAGCGTCCTCGTCGCGTACGTGCGCCTGCGCCCGCCCCTCGTGGCCGTCGCCGGTCGGAGCGCGGTCGCGCTCACCGCCAGCCTCTCGCGCCTCAAGGCCGAGGTGGATCGCGAGGCGCAGGCCGAGGTGAAGGCCAAGGGGCAAAAGGCCGCCGAGGGCACCACCCTGTCACCGAGCGAGCTGCCCCCGGTTCACGCGGCGAGCCCGCCCAGCGCGACGAGCGCACCGGTCACGGTCGCCGACCCCCCGCGAGGGCCGACCCCGCCGGCCGGCAAGGCGACGAGCACGGTCAAGGCGACGCTTCCGCGCTCGGGGCCCAAGAGCAACATCCCCGTGCAAGGCCCGGGATTCTAGGCGCGCGGGCGCGGGCGTCGCGCGATCACCAGCGCCGCCGCGGCCAGCGAGACGAGGACGAGGAGGACGGCCGCTTCGCGGGGCCGCTCGGCGGTGAGCAGGAGGGTCCTGGCGACCAGGCTGGGCGCGGGGGGCGAGACCCAGGCACCCACCGGGCTCGCGCCGGAGAGCAGCGTCTCGCAGGCCGGGCTCGGGCTCGCCCGTGGCTCGGTGCACGCCAGGGTGCAGAGGATCGCGTCACGCGGATCGTCGCCTGCAAAGCCGAGCCAGTGCCGCCCGCTCACCGCCAGCTCGGTGTCGTCGCCCCTGGCCACCACGCCGGCAAAGCTCTGCTCGAAGAGGCGACCCACCACGGAGCTCTCTTCCACGGAGAAGCGGCGGACCTCGCCGCCCAGCGCGCCGCGGGCCAGCTGGGTGGCGCGGGCCAGGACGATCTCCTCCACGCCCGAGGCCCAACCGTTGGCCGGCGCAGCGGCGCACAGCACGCGGAGCACCAGGGCGTCGCGGCGGTAGCCCCGACGCGCCGCGATCCAGGCTCCGGGCAGGTTGGACACGTCGACGCGGGGGAGGGCGTCCTCGGCCTCGCGCACGGCGCCCTCCGGGGCGTGAACGAGCAAGCCCGCGCCCCCGACGAGGGGGAGGAGGTCAGGCTCCGTCGAGCTCATCGAGCAGAGCCACCAGATCGACGCGGATCGAGAGGAGCGCCTCCCGCATCCGCTGCGCCTCCTCGCTGGTGGCGCCGTCGCTGGGAGCCAGGGGCTCGATCCCGCCGTCACGGAGCTTGCGGCGCGCCCCCGCGATCGTGAAGCGGTGGGCGTAGAGCAGCTCCTTGACCTTGAGGAGCGTCTCCACGTCGCGACGGGAGTAGATGCGCTGCCCCTTGGCGGACTTCTGGGGCCGAACCGAGCGAAACTCCGTCTCCCAGTAGCGCAGCACGTGCGGCTCCACGCCGACGATCCCCGCCACTTCGCCGATCCGGTAGTAGAGCTTCGCCGGCACCTCGCCGCGCACGGACACGCGTTACTCCTCGGCCGCCTCGTTGACCCGCGGGTTGAGCGCGTGCTTGAGGATCTGGCTCGCCTTGAAATTGAGCACGCGGCGCTCCGTGATGATGATCGGGTCGCCGGTCTGCGGGTTTCTACCCTGGCGCTTGCGCTTGTCGCGCAGCACGAAGTTGCCAAATCCGGAGATCTTGATCTTCTCCCCGCGACCGAGCGTCTCCTTCATCGTCTCGAAGACGAGGTCCACGAGATCGGCAGACTCCTTCTTCGAAAAGCCGCCGAGCCGGGTATACACGGCTTGGACGATCTCCGCCTTGGTCATGGTGCCCTACCCCGCCTGGGGGAAGGATAGGAGGGGCCGTGCGGAAGATCCAGGGGATCGATCGGTGGCAGCCTTAGGAGCGGAAAGAACGCTCTCGGGGCTCCCCGGATGGCCGCCTAGGCCGCCAGGTGGTCGGAGGCCGAGCGCCCCTCGGACCAGGCAGGCTTGGCGGCGGCGGCGGGATCGTAGGCCACCTCGCCCGAGGAGGGCGGGGGCTCGCTGAGCGGGGCAGCCTCTCCGACGAGGCCGCCAGCGAGGCGGGCGTCGGCGGCGATCGCGACGGTCGTCTCGCGGCGGCGGGTGGCCTGCTCGCTGACGACGAGGATGGCGACGTACGCGTAGCCGATCGTGAAGAGCAGCGCGAAGGGCGTGGCGAAGTAGTGGCCGGTCTGCACCGAGGCCACCACCGAGACCAGCGAGAGCGCCGAGAGCGCCGTCTCGAAGAGCGGGAGGTCGGCGCGGGCGCGGTAGCGGCCCTTGTTGTCACCCTGCTTGGGGGTGCGCACGAACTCGCCGGCCATCGACGTCCAGCCCTCGAACACGGCCTTGCTGAGGTGCGGGGCCAGGCCGGTGCCGAGCGCGATGATCATGGGCAGGCGCGCCAGGGCGCCGAGGCGCGAGCGGCCCTGCGCCGACTCGGCGAGCATGTAGAAGGCGGCGAGCGAGCCCGTGGTCGCCGTGCACAGCGGGAGGTCGACGATGAGCATGGTCATCGTGTTGGTCGCGGGCATCAGCACCAGCGCCGGGAGCAGCATCACGCTGAGCAGCACCAGGAGCGGGTAGGCGAAGTGGGGCGTCATGTGGAAGAACGCCTCGAGCCGCTGGTGGAAGGTGAGGTGCGAGGAGAGCACGCGCCGCATCAGCTTGCGGGCGGTCTGCACGGTCCCCTTGGCCCAGCGGTACTGCTGGGCGCGGACCGCGGAGAGGTCCTCGGGGAGCTCGGAGGGCGAGACCACGTCCTCGCGGTAGATGAACTTCCACCCGGCGAGCTGGGCGCGGTACGAGAGGTCCAGATCCTCGGTGAGGGTGTCGTGCTCCCAGCTCCCCGCGGCGAGGATCGCCTCGCGGCGCCAGATGCCGCCGGTCCCGGAGAAGTTGAAGAGCAAGCCGGCGCCGAAGCGGGCCCGGTTCTCCACGAGGTGATGCCCGTCGAGCATCAGCGCCTGCACCTGGGTGAGCGTGGAGACGTCGCGATTGATGTGGCCCCAGCGCGTCTGCACCATGCCCACCACGGGGTCGATGAAGTGACCGACGACCGCGCGCAGGAAGCCCGACGGCGGGATGAAGTCGGCGTCGAAGACCGCGATCAGCGAGCCCTTGGCGACCTTGAGGCCGTTGTCGAGCGCGCCGGCCTTGTAGCCGGTGCGGTCGACGCGGTGGATGTACACGGCGTCGATGCCCCGCTCGCGCAGGCGCTCCACGTGGCTCCGCACCAGGGCGCGGGTCTCGTCCGTCGAGTCGTCGAGCACCTGGATCTCCAGCAGGTGACCCGGGTAGTCCATGGCCGCGACCGCATCGAGGAGCCGCGCCGCCACCGTCGACTCGTTGAAGAGCGGGAGCTGGATCGTCACCACCGGCAGGGCGTCGTCGCTGATGGCCGGCGTGTGCATCGCCCCCCCGATCGCCTTCCGGTGCTTGGCGCAGAGGAAGACGAGGTGGAGGCGGTGGAGGCCGTACGCGCTCAGGCCGAGGAGGACCGTGAAGTAGAGGACGGGGAGGACGGCGTGGAGCATCTGCCCCTTGGGTAACATCCGGCTTCGCCCGAGTTGTCATGCACTTGTAATTCGTTGCACTGATGTGTCGCGCTGCGCAAAAAACTTGACGCGCCCTCCGCACATCCTCGCCGGCCGCGATCCCGGATACGCTCCGCACTGGAAATCCACATGTCTTCTCGCCCTTTCCGCCTCGCGCTCGCCGTCGTCACCCTCTCCGCGATCGCCTCGTCCTGCGTGATGGACCAGGCCCCCGCCGGCCTCCGCGTGACGCCCTCGGGCCCCGGCGCGACCGTGCGCTTCGACCTCGCCCACAAGCCGCTGCCCGACATCCCGCTGCCCAACGACACCGCCACCTGGCCGGACCCGACCAGCCGCACCGGCCTGCGGATCAACGCCAGCCTCATCGCCTCGACCAACTTCGAGCAGCAGGCCCGCGACCACTTCGCGGCGCTCGAGGGCTGGGGGACGTTCGCGCCCATCTCGGTCTCGTTCGACGTCGACCCGACCTACCAGGGCTATGCCGGCGCCGTGCTCGATCTCGCCAACATCGCCCGGAGGCACCAGGGCGACGACTACGACTTCGCCGACGACGCCATCTACCTCGTCAACCTGACCACCGGCGTCCCCGTCGCCCTCGATCTCGGCGCCGGGAACTTCAACTACACCCTCAAGGAGCTCGGCGCGTACTGGCCCAACGACACCCGGGTCACCGAGCGCAACCTGCTCGTGGACACCATCGACGAGACGCGGGGGGGCGCCGTCACACAGGCCACCTTCCAGCCCTCGGACGACACCGACTTCGATGGAGTCCTCGACGTCCCCAACCTGGACGACCCCGCGGCCTGCCCGGCCCCCGACCCCGTCTGCGACGACGCCACCAACGCCCTGTATGGCAGCGCCGCATGTCTGCAGAAGCGCCGCGTGCGCGACCGCTGCATCGCCGACCACATGCTGAGCTGGTACGAGCGGGAGACGGACACGCTCCTGGTGCGGCCGCTCCTCCCGCTCGACGAGATGACCCGCTACGCCGTCGTCGTCACCGACCGCACCGTCGACGGCCGAGGCAACCCGGTCAAGTCGCCGTTCGACTTCGTCTATCACGCGTCGATGGAGAGCACGGCGGCCCGGGTGGGCGCCGTGATCGACGACCCCACGCTGGCCGCGTACTGGGGGGACCTCGCCGGCAGCGGGCTCGGCCACGTCGCCTTCACCTGGAGCTTCACCACCCAGCCGACCGTCGACGATCTGAAGCGCCTCCGCGACGGTCTCTACGGGCAGGGGCCCTTCGCGCGGTGGGCCAAGCAGTACCCGCCGACCTTCGAGCTCGATCGCGCGGTGGGCATCGTCCCCGGCATCCTCGACGGGGAGAGCTCGGACCCGCCCGGGTGGCAGGCCAGCGCGGCGGCGCAGACGGCGAGCTGCGGGCCGATGCTGGGCGATCTCTACGTCATCAAGTACGCCGACATCCAGGCGCAGATGAAGGTGCTGCTGGAGCAGGGTTTCGGCTTTCCCGAAGGGCCTGGGTCGGAGCTCTTGCTCACCGGCTTCGAGAACATCGATCACATGCTCATCGGCACCTACAAGTCCCCGTTCCTCCTCCAGGGCGGGCCCCAGGGCACCGATCCCGAGGCTTCGTTCGACCTCGACTTCACCACCGGCGCGGGCTTCGAGACCGACGACACGGTCCAGTTCTGGATGGTGGTCCCGAAGGAGACGGCGACGCACAAGCAGCCCTTCGACGTGAACATTTACGGCCACGGCTACACCGGCAATTTCTCCGAGCTCCTCATCTACGCCGGCAACATGGCCCAGCACGGGCTCGCCACCGTGGGCATCAACGCCGTGGGGCACGGGCTGGTGCTCGGCGACATGGTCGCGCAGAACACCGCCGCGCAGCTGCTGGCGAACGCCTGCGTCGGACCGTTCTACGACGCGATGACGCAGAGCCGCGCGCGGGACCTCAACAACGACGGCATCCCCGACTCCGGCGGCGATTTCTGGTCGAGCTACGTCTTCCACACCCGCGACAGCGTCCGCCAGTCGGTGCTCGACAGCATCCAGCTGGTGCGCATCCTTCGCTCGTTCGGCACGCCCCAGGGGCAGATGCTCTGCCGCAACGCCCAGACCGGCTGGAGCGTGCCGGCGACCCAGCCCTGCGACGTCACCAGCAAGGGTGGGCCCACCGTCGCCGGCGACTTCGACGGCGACGGCGTCCCCGACGTGGGGGGGCCGAGCGCCCACTACGGCACCTGGGGCGAGTCGCTGGGAGGGATCCTCTCGGGCATCCACGGCGCCCTCGACGCCAACGTCGGCGCGGCAGTCCCCGGCTCGGGAGGCGGCGGGCTCACCGACATCGGCGTGCGCTCGTTCCAGAGCGGCGTGACCCAGGCGGTGCTCCTCCGCCTCTTCGGCCCGCTCCTGGTGACGGTGCCCGGGAGCGCGCGCAGCGCGTGCACGGCAGCCTCGGTGGAGAGCGACCACTGCACGGTCTGCGCTCCCACCCAGCTCTCGCTGCGCTGGGTGATGCCGGAGGTCAACGCCACCGGCGAGCTGGAGATCGGCTGCTTCGACGCGGCCACGCTGGAGGGCACCACGGTCCTCGTCCACGACACCACCAGCGGCGTCGTCCAGTGCGCGAGCGTCAGCAACGCCGGCGCGCTGCGCCTCGGCCTCCCGGCGTCGCAGGGCGACCAGGTCGAGATCGACTTCTTCACCGGCAAGGATCAAGTCGACAGCTACGCGAGCTGCAATCCCACCTTCGCGGCCGGGACCACGCCCCTGGTCCGCATCGCCACCTGGGGCAGCGGCAGCTACGTGGCCGGCCAGCAGAACGACCTCCAGACCGAGACCTGCGGCGCCGCCACCTGCGTGCGCTTCGAGGGGCACTTCTTCGGCGCGGGGACCCCGCTGGTGGCCCCCGCCGAGGGGCTCGGCGAGATCCGGCAGACCCCCGCGCTGCGGCGCTTCCTCCAGCTCGCGCAGATGGCGCTCGATCCGGGCGACCCGGTGAGCTTCGCGCCGTTCTACTCGATCAAGCCGATGACCGACCCCTTCGGCGCCGTGATCCCGCCGCACGCGGTGCTCACCCTCAACACCATCGGCGACATGAACGTCCCGCTCAACGCCGGCATCGCCTTCGCCCGCGCCACCGGCGCGCTGCCCTTCCTGCGCCCCGACCAGGTCGCGCGCTTCCCCCAGTACGCGGACTACGGGACGCCGCCCGACCTCTACGCGGCCCTCGGCAACGCCACGCCCAACGCGACGCTGATCGCCGATCACGTCATCGAGGGGATCGCCCCGCTCGAGCGCTACCCCGCCAGCGCCGAGTGCCCGACGAGCCAGAACGCCAAGAGCTCCAGCGCCACGTTCCCCTACCCCGACGGCACCACCGGCGCGTGCTTTCCCACCGGCTGCGTCGCGGCGAAGAACTGCTGGTACGCCACCGAGTGCGACGCGACGCAAGACCGCTGCGTCCCGGTCCCGCTCGGCCAGCAGACCTGCGACGAGGCGCTCTTCGACGTCGACGATCTCGACGAGGGCACCGCCCGCTACTTCCAGCAGAAGGCCCCCGTCGCGCTCCGGCTGGCCCGTTACACCGAGCCCGCCACGCCATCGACCCTGGCGGCGGTGTGGGCTCCCCGCCTCGCGGGCGCGCCCAAGAGCCCCGACCTGAGCTGGACCCCGGCGGGTCGTCCGCTCACCGCCCTGCTCGACGCGTACATCGTCCCCGGGGGCGTGCACACCTTCGTCAACGGAGAGCCGTGCCAGAGCTTCGACGCGGGGACCTACCTCACCAACCTCACGGCGCGCTTCTTCATGACCGGCGGCGCCGACCTCTACTATCTGTCGCATCCCTCGAGCCACCGGTGCCTGCAGAACGTGACGACGTGCGGCTACCTCCCGTGACGGGTTGACGACCGCGCGCTGGCCGGCCAGAACCGCGGCCAATGCCGTCCTCTCTCCCGCCCGACGCGCTCGCCGAGATGTCCGCCCGCCACGTCGCCTTCCTGGCCGCGCGCCTGACCTCGCCCGCGGCGGCGGCCGAGCTCCGCGAGAACCTCGCCCCGGTGCGAGAGGCGCTGCTCGACGCTCGCGTCGGCGAGATCCTGGAGCCGGTCGCGGTGGCGGCGGCCATCGACGCGGCGCTCACCAGCGAAGCGGTGGAGCGAGCCGCCCGCCCGCTGGCGAAGCGCCTGCTGCCGGTGATCCTGGCCGAGCTCCGCGCCGAGAGCGGCAAGGTCGGCGACCGCATCCCGCCCTCGGCGCAGCGGCACCTCGACGCGCTGCTGGCGCGCCCGACCCTCCTCCCGGAGCGTCTGCTCCGCGAGATCGCCGAGCAGGACGCCATCGACGAGATCATGCGCGACGTGCTCTACGACGGTTTCCGGGAGTTCTCCGAGCGGGTGAACCCGTTCACCGCCGAGTGGGGCATCCCCTCGGTGCTCAAGCGCATGAGCGTGCTGGGGGGCGCCGTCGCCAAGGGGCTCGAGAGCGTCAAGGCCGAGTTCGACCGCCGCCTCGAGCCCGAGATCCGCCGCTTCCTCGCCACCTTCTCCCGCCGCGGGCTGAGGCGCATGGTGGACGTGACCATCTCGCGCGCCGACCAGCCCGCCTCCATCGCGGTGCGCAAGCACCTGATCGCGTGGGTGCTCGAGCAGGAGATCGCCGCCCTCGCGCGTGATGCCGACGAGGAGGCGCTCGCCCTGGTCCGTGAGATCGGGCTCGACATCGCCGCCGCCGAGCTCGCTCGGCCGGAGGCGCGGGCGCGGCGACGGGCGCAGCTCGTGGCCGCCCTGACCGCGGTCCAGGACCGGCCCCTCCGCGAGGTGCTGGCGGAGCTGGGTGTGACCCTCCACTTCGACGATGACGCCATCGCGGCCGCGCTCTGGCCAGCGGTGAAGGTCATGCTCGGGAGCGTCCCGGTGCAGGGCTGGCTGGAGAAGGTCACGGCCGAGTTCTACGCAACCGAGGCGGCGCGGGTCCCTGGCGGCTGAAGGGGACGCGTTCCATTCGCGCGCGCCCCGCGCTATCAATGGGCCCAGCGCGTTCGTTCCGGGCGCAACGAGACACCATGATCAGAGAGCCGTGCATCGCCGGCACCACTGTCCTGGAGACCCGCAAGGTCTTCGACGAGATGGTGGGCGCCCCCATGGTCGACACCGCCATCGCTCGGCTGCCGGAGGCGGATCGGCGGCTCTACCTGGAGGCGCTGCCGGTGTCCTGGATCCCCACACGCATCGTCGATCAGGTCACCGTCGAGATCTCCCGCCTCGACGGCCGCTCGCCGGAGAACTTGCAGATTGCCTCGGCCCGCCTCTCGGTCGAGCGGTCGCTCCGCGGGGTGTGGCGCATGCTGCTGCGGGTGACCACCGACGACATGCTGGTCACGCGCACCCCGACCATCTTCGGGCGGAGCTACAACTGCGGCCTCCTCGTCTCCAAGATCAGCCGCCCCGGCGTCGCCGACGTGGCGCTCCGGCAGTGGCCCGAGGTCTCGGAGCTGCAGATCGTCGCCATCGGCGCCGGCATCGAGGCGGCGCTGCGCGTGGCTGGCCGCCAGAACCTGCGGATGACCTGGAAGCGATCGCTGGAAGGCGCGCAGTGGGCCATCACCTGGCGCGCCTAGCATCGCCGGCAAGAGGCTCGACCATCGCTTTCCCGCGCTGATCCCACCCCAGCCAGCGAGCGCGTTCGACGGCCGGGCGTGCCGGGTTGGATCCACGGCGAGCGCGACCTCCAGCCGGGCGTGCCGGGTTGGATCCGCGGCGAGCGCGACCTCCAGCCGGGCGTGCCGGGTTGGATCCGTGGCGAGCGCGACCTCCAGCCGGGCGTGCCGGGTTGGATCCGTGGCGAGCGCGACCTCCAGCCGGGCGTGCCGGGTTGGATCCGCGGC